>Ga0182018_10001699_pt1 | contig 24311 bp, 22 predicted proteins | sample 812P2MmetaG_FD_120490 | JGI IMG/M metagenome (GOLD analysis project Ga0182018, IMG submission 120490) | Permafrost microbial communities from Stordalen Mire, Sweden - 812P2M metaG | ecosystem: Environmental > Terrestrial > Soil > Wetlands > Permafrost | place: Sweden: Stordalen | collected...
AGCGAACTGCGCGGAGCGAGGCCGCGTCACGCTCGCCGGCCTGGCCGCAGGTCACAGCCCGTGGCCTCGTCTTCGGCACCGACGACATGGCGACGCGCGCGGAGCGCGTCCGCGTCACGCTCGTCTGCTTGTTCGCCGGTCGCAGCCCGTGGCCCGTCTTCCGCTGAGGCGCCTCCACTTTGCCCATTGCCGGAACCGGTATTCCAATCTGGCACGCTCTCCATCCCCGCAAATCCCTTGTGCTATCCTCCGACGGTCATGAAAAACCAGATCACCGCGTTGCCTATTTTGCTGCTTTCGATCGCCCTCTCCGCATCCAGCGCGCTTGCCCAGCCTGCCGCCGCACCTCACCTCGAAAAGCGCGAAGCGGCCACCCAGCTCATCGTCGATGGCCAGCCTTTCCTCATGCTCTCGGGTGAGCTGCACAACTCGTCCTCGTCGAGCCTCGAATACATGAAGCCAATCTGGCCGCAGTTGAAAGCGATGGGCCTCAACTCGGTCGTCACTCCGCTCAGTTGGGAGCTGATTGAGCCCGAAGAGGGCAAATTCGACTTCGTCCTTGTTGACGGGCTGCTGCGCCAGGCGCGCGAAAACCAGCAGCGCATCGTCTTTCTCTGGCTGGCTAGCTGGAAGAACGGCATGTCGAGTTATGCGCCGGTATTCGTCAAGCAGAACACCCGCCGCTTTCCGCGCGTCGTCGAGCACGGCAGCGAAGTGGAGATCCTCTCGCCTCTTGCTGCTTCCACTCGCGATGCCGACGCACGCGCCTTCACAGCGCTGATGCGCCACATCAAAGAGGTCGACAGCCGGGACCACACCGTTCTCATGATGCAGATCGAAAATGAGGTCGGCGTCCTCGGCGATACGCGCGACCACTCCGACGCCGCCAACAAGGCCTTCGCCTCAGCCGTGCCGCTGGAGCTCACCAGCTATCTCCAGGCTCATCGCGACGCGCTCTATCCCGATCTGCGTGCGCTTTGGGAGCGCAATGGAGCGAAAAGCGCCGGCACGTGGGCTGAGGTCTTTGGCGATACGCCCCGCGCCGACGAAATCTTCATGGCATGGAACTACGCGCGCTTCATTCAGCAAGTAACCGCTGCCGGCAAAGCAGCCTACGACATTCCCATGTATGTCAACACATGGCTCGCCGACAGCGACGACAATACGCCCGGCAGCTACCCCAGTGGCTGTCCAGAGCCCTGGGTTGTCGACGTCTGGAAGGCCGCCGGCTCGAGCATCGACATTTATGCGCCCGATCTCTACGACTCCCGCTTCGCTCTCTGGTCCCAGCGTTACCATCGCAACGGCAACCCGCTCTATATGCCCGAGGCTCACGGAGGTGCGGAGGGCGCGGCCAACGCTTTCTATGCTCTGGCCGAGGAGTCCGGCCTCGGCTTCTCGCCCTTCGGCATCGACAGCGACATGGACCCGGCCGGGCCTCTTGCCGCCAGCTATCACCTGCTCGACTCGCTCACGCCGCTCATTCTCGCGCACCAGCAGGCCGGCGACATCCACGGGTTTGTCGTCGACAAAAGCCACCCGTCGGTTGACTTCAACGTCAATGGATACACTCTCCACGTCACGGTTGATCAGATCTTCGGCCACCAGGCCGAGTCAGGCTTCGGGCTCATCTTGGCCCAAGGTCCAGACGAGTTTCTTGGCGCGGGCAAGGGCTTCCGCGTGGCCATCACCGCGCGCACCGGGCAGCGTGCCGGCATCGCTTCTGTTGACGAGGGGATATTTCAGGATGGCAAGTGGGTTCCCGGCCGCTGCCTCAACGGAGACGAAAACGATCAGGGGCAGGGCTGGCGCTTCAGCTCGCGGCAACTCAGCATTGAGAAGGTGAAGCTGTATCGGTTTGAGTAAGAGGAGGGCTCCCAGCTCCCAGGGAGTGCCGCTGGAGTTGGGCAATGATCAATGGAAGACGGGCGATTCGGACACGGAGTTGCGTAAAATCTTCGTTCAGAGAATCGGAGGGGGGGTAGTGGGAGGTCTGTCCGGCATCGCTGGATTTCGCCTCTTAAGAAACGTCTTTTGCAGGCAGGCTTATAGGTCGACTCGGCAGTGATTCTTCGTTTCAAACGCCCCGGGTCCCGGACGCAGGGTGCTCGCTAATGCACCCCGTCAGTCGCCTCCTCGGCCCCCAAATATAACAACTCTTGTTATATCGTTGGCTCGATTGGGCGTCAAATGCATGAATTCGGCGCATGTCTTCTCAGAATTCTGCCATCAAAGAACCCAATTTGCTGGTGATTTTGGGAGGAAAGATGCATCCCGCATGCCATTCATCCGCCGTTTCTGGTTCCCGCCATCGGCGCACTCCCTCAGACATCTAGGTAGAAATCGACGTTACTCCGGCCCCTTCTGATCTCTGACCCCTGATCCCTGTTTTGCGCATTATTTCGCTCTCCCGGCGCACACTCGAAACGTGAATGCAGAAAGCCGTCACGCCTGTTCCAATTCCTTGGCCCCGTTCTTTCAGCGAAGGGTTCGCCAGATCGCAATCAAATCCGTTCTCTGAAAACAAGGGACTTAGCCGCGCCCGTGGCGAAAACAAAGGCCTTATGGCCGCAAGAAGTGATCGAAAACGACCAAAACCCGACAAAACCCGGCATTTTTCCGCCAAAACCAGCCCATTTTTCAAAGCAGATCTGCGGCATTTCGTCGGGAATCCGACCGGAGATGCGATAGAAGCTCACCCGAATAGCAGCGAAACTCGCCTTGCGTTATACTGTCTGAAGCCTCATTGGGGCAGGGAAGTCCCTGTCTGCCTGATGTTTTTGGGGCAATCTGGGTGGACACCCGTCTCGGCCAAATTGAGGAAAAAGTCCAAACGAGAAAAAGAATGCCCAAGTTGAAGACCCATACGGGCGCGAAGAAGCGCTTCAGCAAGACTGGCACCGGCAAAATCAAGCGGGGCCAGACCAAGACGCGCCACATCCTCACGTCGAAGCCGCCAAAGGTAAAACGTAAACTGGGACGCCAGGAGTACGTTTCCGATGGCGACTACAAGAAGGTAGCGCGCATGATTCCCTACGCCTGAGGTGCTGCGCACGGCAGCCCTTTGGACTAGAGAAAGGGCGGACCGAACGCAGCGCTTGGGCCGAAAGGCCCCCGCCGATTCAAGAAATCCCCGGCGAGAGTTCAGGATTGCATAGCGAGTGAAGAGGTTTACCGCCGCGCCCACAAAGCGCAGGCCTCCTGCCTCCAGCCGCTTTACCGACGTAACCAAAATGGAGAAAGCACATGCCTCGCGTAAAACGCAGTACCAAGCGCAATGACCGCCGCAAGAAGATTCTTGAGCGGGCAAGCGGTTACTTCCTTACAAAATCGAAGCTCTACCAGGCAGCGCAAGAAGCAGTCGAGCGCGGCCTCAAGTTCGCCTACACCGGCCGCAAGCAGAAGAAGCGCCAGTTCCGCTCCGTGTGGATCGTCCGCATCTCCGCCGCCTGCAAGCTCAACGGCGCCAGCTACTCGCAGTTCATCAACGGCCTCAAGAAGGCCGGCATTGAGCTCGACCGCAAGGTGCTCAGCGATATTGCTATCAAGGACGCCGCCGGCTTCACCGACCTGGTGAACAAGGCCAAGGGCGCGCTGGTGGAAGAGAAGAAGGCAACAAAGGCCGCGTAAATTTACCTTTTCGATCCAAGGAGTCACTCTTGAGCCCGAGACTCTGCTTCGGGCTCTTGCCTTTTGTGCGGCGTTTGGTCACCATCAGAGTGAGGAGTCGATCCATGGACCTGAAGGGTATAGTAAGAGGCACTGTGAGCGAGCTTCAAGTTGACAATCAACTCGATGAGATTTCTCTGGAGGTCGACGGAAAATCTAAGCTGGTGTCTCTTGTCAAGGATTTGCGAGAACAGGCAGACCAAATGGTGGGGGACGCCCCTGGATGTGAGTCCAGAAATCTGAGGTTTGAACTGGATGCCCACAGCTTGCCCCAGCTTGAGGAGCAGGTCATGTTCTTTGTCAAGAGGCGCGTTTACCTGGATTGGCTGGTCGAGTCGCGCCGTCACAATTTTGCGACATGTAAGTACCGATGACCCAATTCTTCTCGCCTATCGAGGCGGCCAAGAACATTGCCGGATTCATAGTTTCGGATGACTTCGACAGTTCGATTGATGACTTCTACCGTGAGCTGAGCCGCGATAGCGATTTTGAGCTTGATTCGGAGAAGTTGGCGCATGTCCGGGCTGAGGATAGATTTCTGCTTCTCCATCTCATTGACAGACTGGCATATTCAAGGCTCCGGCCTGGGATGCGCGATGTTTTTATGGAGGCCCTATGTTCCGCTTTCGCGGATGAGGCATTCGCTGCCGATCAAATTCAAACTTATATGAAGTTGGATCCGGGCGTGCTGAAGTCGAATGCGATAGACGTGCTCCGAAGACTTGAAGGTACACCTGAGATCGCTGGGAATAAAGCGAAGTACGCAGAAGAATGTAGAGATGCATATAACCTGAGACAGCGTGAGTACGCGTTCTACACATTTGGTCCCAGGGTCGAGGGGCAGCCCTTGAGAAACGACCTGTGTTGGGAATATGGGAAGAAAATATCCGATTTGCTCCATCCGGGCGGCCCGTGGCCTATTGAGATTATGAGCGTCAGCCTGCGCGCGACGGGTTTGGCGCAGGTTGCGTCTGCGTGCCTGGAAAGTATCGGAGCATGAGAATAGGCGTTCGGCCCCAGAAAGGAAGCGGCGCGGAATCCGTGGAGATTCCGGACCGTCCTGCGTATGGAATAAATGAGTGGAAACCGCCTATTCTCGCGTTTTCGACGTTTTACTGTCGAAAACGCGAGAATAGCTCCGAAATTTGCGCCTATTGAGCCGTCTTTCCGCCCAGAAAACCAACCACCGCCTGCTGCCACAAGTCTGGCTGATCCACAAAGTTCATGTGTCCCGAGTTCGGAAGCACAACCAGCTTCGATCCCGCAATCTTCCCGTTCATCTCTTTGCTCAGCGCCGGGTCGCACTCGTCGTGGTCGCCCACCACAATCAGCGTCGGCACCTTGATCGATGAAAGCCGGTCAAGATATTCAACGGACTTCAGATTTCCGTCAATCACAAACTCTCCGTGCTCGCCCCACATCACGCGGTAGAGCTCCCAACTTGTTCCCGCAATCTGGGCCACCGGATCATCGTTCGGATCGGGCCGCGCCCCGTAGATGAACGGGAAATAGCCGTTTCCCCACGCCAGCGTCGCATATTCGTTCGTGTAGCGCCCGTGTTCCCACGCCTCGCCCTTGCCAAAGAGGCCCGCTGCCTCAAGATTATTCAGTCGCTTGAGCTTATCCGGCGGCATCTGCGCCTTCTCGCGGGCCAGTACCTCGTTCATCTGCTTTGTCGATGGGAAAGTGGAGTTCAGGATTAGGTGGGTCAGGTTCTGCTGGTACTTCAGCGCGTAAGCCTCGGCCAACACCCCGCCGTAGCTGTGCCCCAGCAGCGAGATCTTGCCCAGGTTAAGCGCCACCCGCACATCTTCAACGTCCTCGACCATGTTTTCCACGGTGTACTGGCTCGTGTCCTGCAGCCGCTGCGAGCGGCCCGAGCCGCGCTCGTCAATGAAGATGAGCCGGTGCGTCCGTGCCAGGGGCAGCAGATACGGCAAGAAGTAGGTGTGGTCCGCGCCAGGGCCACCGTGCACGACCACCAGCGGATCTCCATTGCCGAGCGCAAGGTAATAGATCAGCACCCCATGCGCATCGACGAAGCCTTCCTGTTGCGGAAAGACGGTCGGCTGGGCAGCGGCGGTGGAGGCAAGCGAAACCGGCAAAATAAGGAGCGCAGCGAAACGTGCGAGAAGATTCATGGCCACATCCTACGGCATCGCAGGACGCATCGGCGCCAGAATCGGTATCCCCAGGGTTGTTTCGCGAGTCGGTACGATATTCTGAAGGCTACGCCCCATGACCGACGAAATCCCCAATCTTTCAGCATTCGATGACGATTCGCTGGACAAGGCCTTTGCCGCGCTCGAGGCTCAGGCCCGCACCGCCGCCGCCTCCCTCTCGACCGAAGCCGACGTGGAGGCTTTTCGCCTGCAATGGCTCGGCCGCAAGCAGGGCCGGCTCAACGAAGTTTCCAGTCGCTGGTTGAAGTCCGCGCCCCCGGAGGCCAAAAAGGCCCTCGGCGTCCGCTTTAACGCTCTCAAAGTCGTGGTCGAAGGCCTGCTCGACCAGGCCTCGGGCGCCGGTCCAACCGACGCCGCCCTCGCCGCTGAGGCCATCGACATCACTTTGCCCGGCAGCCGCCGTCTTACCGGAGCCGAGCACCCCATCACCAAAACCCTCAACGAGATCACCAGCGTCTTTGCCGCGCTCGGCTACTCGGTCGGCGTTGGCCCCGAGGTCGAAACCGACTTTTACAACTTCGAGTCGATGAATTTCCCGCCAGGGCATCCTGCGCGCGATACGCAGGACACGCTGGTGGTCGCAAATCAGGAGCGCCGTCCGCTGCGCGATCGCCTGCTGCTGCGCACGCATACGTCCCCTGTGCAAATGCGCACCATGGAGTCGCAGCCGCCACCGGTCCGCATCGTCATTCCCGGCAAGGTGCATCGCAACGACGCGCAGGACGCAACCCACTCGCCTATCTTTCATCAAGTAGAAGGGCTCTGTGTCGATCGGAACATCACTTTCAGCGACCTGAAGGGTACGCTGGACCACGCCATGAAGGCGCTCTTTGGTTCTTCGGTCAAGACGCGCTTCTTTCCGTCGTTCTTCCCCTTCACGGAACCGTCAGCAGACGTGCAGATCAGCTGCATCTTCTGCGGTGGCAAGGGCTGCCGGAAATGCAAGCACTCGGGTTGGATCGAGCTGCTTGGTTGCGGCATGGTCGATCCCGCGGTATTTGCCTTCGCTGCAGAGAAGCAACCGGGCTACGACCCAAGGAAGATCTCCGGCTTCGCCTTCGGCATGGGTGTTGAGCGCATCGCCATGATGAAGTACGGCATCAGCGAGATTGGCAGCTTCTATGCAGGAGATATGCGGTTTCTGGGACAATTCGCATGAAGATTCTTACCAAATGGTTGAGGTCGTATCTGCCAGGACTGACGGTTGACGATCAGAGGCTCGCCGATGACCTGACGCTGCGCGGCATTGCCGTGGAAGGCATCTTTGACCTTGGGCCGGGAAACGGCTCGCTCTTCGAGATGGACATTACCACCAACCGCGTCGATGCCATGAACCACTACGGCGTTGCTCGCGAAGCGGCTGCAATTTATGGGTTGAGTTTGCCCGCATTGGAGTTTGCGCTGACTGTGCCTGAAGAGGCAAACGTTTCTTATCCTGTCCGCATCGAAGCCGAAGACGCATGCGGGCGCTTCACCGCGCGCGTCCTGCGCGATGTGACCATCACCAACTCGCGGGACTGGTTCCCCGGCGCGGAGGTTTCAACGTACTTCGCGCTCCTCGAGCAGAAAAAGATCTCGAACGCCGTCGACGCCACCAACTTTGCATGGATTGCCATGGGCCAGCCTACGCACGTATTCGACCTCGACAAGCTCGAGGGCGGCATCGTCGTCCGGCGCGCGCGCAAGGGCGAAAGGTTGAAGACGCTGGATGGTGTCGAGCGCATCCTTGAACCGGAAGACCTGATCGTTGCCGATCACTCAAAGCCTGTTGGCCTGGCCGGCGTAATGGGCGGCTGGGACACGATGATCACGGCCGAAACAAAGAACGTCCTCGTCGAAGCCGCGTGGTTTGAGCCCATGGCCGTGCGCAAGACCGCGCGCCGTCATGGCCTCCATACGGACGCGAGCCATCGCTTCGAACGCGGCGCGGACTTTCACGGTGGGCCCGTTGCTTCGAATCTCGTGGCGAAGATTCTGCTCGGCAGTGGCGGCCACATCGAAGGCGACCTCGTCGACGTGCGCGTCCCTGCCTGGGAATCACGCACCGCCCGGCGCGAGCCCATCCTGCTTGCCCTATCTGAGGTGCATCGTCTGCTTGGCCGAACGACTGATCCCGCCGGCATCAGCGCGGCCACAGTCGAAAACGTCCTCGCCGCGCTCGGTTGCCAGCTTGCTGCATGGTCGACGGATTCCTGGCGCGTGACGCTGCCCAGTTGGCGTCTTGACCTCGAGCGCGAGATCGACCTGATTGAAGAAGTCGCGCGCGTCTACGGATACAACGGCTTTGCCAACACGCTGCCGGCCTTCGGTGAGGGCGTTCGCTCACTGCCCTGGGCAGCAAGCGAATCCGCAGTGCGTTCCACACTCCTCGCTTCCGGCTTTCACGAAGCCATCGGGAGCACTTTCTGCTCCGCCGCCGAGGCCGCGCTCACCTCACCGCAACCGGGTCTCGTTGTGTCCCTCGGCAACCCTCTGAGTGAAGAGGCCGGCGTCCTGCGGCCCTCGCTTGTACCCGGCATACTGACGATGATTTCGGGAAACCTTCACCGTGATGTGGCCGACGTTCGCATCTTCGAAGTCGGCACCGTCTTCTCGGGCGCAACCGACAGAGTCGAAGAGCGCCCTGCGCTGGCATTCGGCGCAGCCGGTTCGCTTCCCGAGCGGAGCGCCCTGCATCCCGAGCGCGAGATCGACTTCCACGACCTCAAGGGTGTTGTCGAACAGCTCATCGCACGCTTTCAGTCGCGCAGCGTCTATTTCGACCGCTTCCCGCCGGACGCCGGCCTGACGCCGCCGTGGCTCCATCCCTATCGCTCAGCGCGCGTCGTCGTCGACGGCTCCACAGTCGGCTGGTTCGGCCAGCTTCACCCCGGCGAGGGAGCGGCGCGCAAGCTCAAGGAAACTGTCCTCATTGGCGAGCTCTACCTCGATCGTGTCTATGAGCATCCCATGCACAAGACTGCAGCGATCGACATCTCGCGCTTTCAGCCCGTGCGCCGCGATTTCTCGCTCGTTCTCGACCAGAGCGTGTCGTGGGAAAAGATCGATCAGGCGCTCGCCACTCTCGAAATCCCCGAGCTCGTCGATTGGCGCGTCCGGGAAGTTTTCCGCGATGCGCGCCTCGCAGCGAGCGACTACTCGCTGCTGCTCGGGACGACATTCCAGGCTGCCGACCGGACGCTGCGTGACGAAGAACTGCAAGGTTTTCAGGCGCGAGTCGTTGCCGCCGTTGGCGAGGCCGGTGCGCGGCTGCGCACATAGCTGCGTCGACCGCAGGATTCGGCGCTATACTTGCACCCAAGCTGCGCGGCGGAGGGCGCACTATGTCTGAATTCTCCTGGGAATCCGAGCAACAACATCATCCGCCGGCTCCGGAGCACGAGCCGGAGCAATCTTCTGCGTCGGCGACCGTCGCACTCAGCGCCAGCGACTTTGCCGCGCTTGAAGAGCGCATTGTTCGCGCGGTTGAGCTGGTACGCCGCGAGCGCCAATTGCGCTCTGAGGCCGAAGCCCGTGCCGCCAGCGCCGAGGCGCGCGTGGAGCAGGCCGACTCCGGCCTCCGCGAGCAGATGGCCTCCGCCGACGATCTGCGCAAGGAACTGGCCGCCCTGCGCACGGAACGCAATGAGGTCCGCGAGCGCGTGGAGCGGCTGCTCTCGCAGCTCGATGCATTGGAACTGTAAAGATAAAGGCTCTAAGAGGAGCATCATGACCGACGAGAACGGCGCGCCGCGCAGCTACGTCACAGTCGAAGTTTACGATCAGGTCTACCATCTCTCCGGCCAGGAGGAGGACCACATCCGCGCTCTCGCCGCGCGCGTCGATGCCAAGATGCGTGCCGTCGCTGCTCATGGCCACACCGCTGACTCGCTGCGCGTGGCCGTCCTCGCCGCGCTCAACCTCGCCGACGAGCTCTCACAACTCGAGCGGGACCATGCAGCGGCTGGCCAGCATCCCGATTCACGCCTTGGCCACGCCCGCGCCGTGAGCCTGCGGGGTATGCTCGACGAGGTATTGGAAGACGAGCGCAAGACCGGGTCATAGCCAGCTTTTCGCTCACATTCCATCGATATTAAGATGTCCGCTTCTAAGAACTTCATTCGACGCGCTGCGAGTTGGAATGCCTGCATCGCCGCCTTCCTGGCGGTGGTTCCGATCTCGCCCGCGCAGGCCCCGCCGGCGTCCTCGCCAGCCAATCCCGCCGCGCTCAACTACAGCCCCACGAATCCGAATGCAATAAGGAGTTACGACGAAGCGTTAAAGCAGCTTGAGAAGGGCCATGCGACATCGGCGCTTGAGGGGTTTCGCAAAGCGGATCAGATGGACGGCGGCCACTGTTTCATGTGCGAACTGGAAGCCTGGGACGCGGCCATGCAGGCGCGAGAGTTTCAGATTGCTCAGGGCCAGGCGAAGACGATGCTGGACAATGTGACGGTTCCGGCCATGCAGGCGCAGGCGGACTTCATGCTCGGCAAAGCCACGCTCGCACTGGCCATTCTGGTCGATGGCGATAGCCAATTCGAGGAGGCGGACGCGGCGTTTCAAGCAGCCCTGCAAATCAAGCCGAATTATCTCGACTGCATTTACGAGGACGGAACGGCTTTGGCGTATCTCAAGCGCGATGACAAGGCAATTGCGCGGTTTCAAGCCTATCTCAAGCTCGCCGGGCCGAACGATCTGAATTACACGCGCGTACAGCGGCTCATCGAGCGGCCTGAAATGGCTCGCTCGCGCCTGGCGCCGAACTTCCGCGTCACCACGCTGGACGGTAAGACCATTACTCTGGAGAGCCTGGCGGGGAAGGTTGTGCTCATCGACTTCTGGGCGATGTGGTGCCCACCTTGCCGAAGAGCGCTGCCGCACCTTCAAAAGATTGCGCAGGAATTTGCCGGACAGTCGTTCGTTTTGCTCAGCATCAGCCTCGATCCGGATGAAGCCAGTTGGAGGGGGTACACGGCGAGGAATCACATGACCTGGCCGCAATATCGCGATGGCGGATTCGATGGCGCGATTGCCACACTGTTTGCAGTCCGGGGCATTCCATACACAATCATCGTTGATTCCGACGGTGTGCTGGTGGAGCAGTATTTAGGGAGCGAAGATATCAATGGCAAGCATTTGAGCAGCGAGGCCATCGACGGCAAGCTCAGGGAACTGATTGCGCGCGCAGCGGCCGCGTCAACGCACACATCGGCATCCACGCTGCAAGGAAGGGATCTCGTTATTCCGGCTGAGCAGCGCTAGATCGTTCAGCGCAAATCCCGATAAGACTCCAGCTACACAGTCGAAACACTCTGCGCAAGTGCAAAACCGCGCCGCGGTAATTCTCTGTTCACTTTTGTTTTCGCGCTTCCCGAAAACAGAGCGCGTCAAGGTAACACACATCGCCCCAATCGCACAAGACTTGCAATTAATAGCGCCGACCCATACTATCCGCAATAGAAACCGGCCTGCAAAGCAGGTGGGTGGTCAACGCAGGTTGAACCAACATTCATTGAACAGGGGCTCGACTCGACAATCGGTTCTGTGTGCCGTGTCCGCCAGTCCGGAATGCCTAATGAACCGCGGAGAGCTCCACCGTCTTAGGACGGGTTCACCTGCGCATTGCTCACGGCCCAGCGGGTCGGCTTCTACCTTTCGTCTGCCGTGATGCACTAGAGCGGTCCCAGGGTACGCTTGACCTATCCGGCACTTTGCAAGGTCGACTCTTCCTGGGGTCGCGTCGACTTGAGGACAACCGATTCGGGGGACGACAACCCTGGAACCGCTGTATCCTTGCTCACGTGCATCCCGTTCTCTTTCGCATCGGAGCGTTGCTCGTCCCCTCTTATGGCGCATGCGCTGCGCTTGGGGTCCTGGCTGCCCTGCTTCTCGCTCAGCGCACCGCGCGTATCGCGCGGGTTAACCCCGCGCACATCTGGAGTCTATCTATCCTTTCTCTCTTCGCCGCGATTCTCGTTCAGCGTCTCCTGCTCGTTCTTTTCAATTGGCGCGATCTCGGCCGTCATCCTCGGTGGCTCTTTGCGATTTCAACGATTCACCATCCGTTGCTAGCCTCGGCCGGTGTGCTTGCCGCGCTTATCGTGGCCCTTGCTTACGGGCGCTTTAGGCACATGCCCTTTTTCGCCACGGCTGATGCGCTCGCAGCCCCCCTCGCTCTTGGCCTGGCCTTTGAACAGCTTGGCGCACTGGCGGCCGGCTCTGGCTACGGGACAGATGCCTCAGTGCGCTGGGCCGTCACCTACACCGACATCCTGGCCGCGCGATGGAGCGGCACCCCTCTCGGTGTTCCCCTGCATCCCGTCCAGGCCTACGCTGCGCTCGCATTTATGACGCTTGCGGTTCTTCTTCTCGTGGTTCTTCCCCTGCGTCGCCGAGCGGGCGACCTCGCCGGCATTTTTCTGCTCGGCGCGGGCGTCTCCATCTTCATCACCGAAGTTTGGCGCGACCCTGAAGGCCGCGGATCTTTTCTCTACGGCGCGCTCGACGGCCCGCAACTGGCAGCGATCCTCTTCGTGCTCGTCGGCGCGGCGATCCTGCTCGAGCGCAAAAACGCAAATCAATCCATCGAGGCCGCGCATGGCTGAGCATCTGAGCGAATTCGTCGTTCCGGCCGCGGCTGCAGGCCAGCGCCTCGACAAGTTTCTCGCCGAACATCTGTCTCGGCCACAACCAGGCGATGCGGGTTATTCAGCAGGCGTCAAAGAGGAAATCGAATCTGCCGACGAGATCGATTCGGCCGAATTCAATGAAGACGGGGAGGGAGTTGATTCTGCCTCCATTGACCCAGTTCCGGCCTCTGGCCTCTCTGTCAGCCGTTCACGCGTCCAGCTTCTCATCGAGCAGGGCGATGTTCAGGTCAACGGCCGGGCGGAGAAAGCCTCATTCAAACTGCGTGGCGGCGAATCCATCCGCATCACCGGCGAGCCTCATCCCGCTCCCCTTAGAGCCATTCCCGAAGACATTCCTCTCAACGTTATCTATGAAGACTCCGACCTCGCCGTCATCAACAAGCCTGCCGGCATGATGGTCCACGCAGGCTCCGGACAAAGTGAGGACGCGCGCAGCCACGGAACCCTGGTCAACGCGCTTCTCCATCGCTTCAGCAAACTTTCCGCGACGGGCGGCGAGCTGCGCCCGGGAATCGTTCATCGGCTCGACAAGGAGACCAGCGGCCTCATTATCGTCGCCAAGAACGATCGCGCTCACGCCGCGCTTGGCGAGATGTTTGCTTCGCGCCAGGTGCGCAAGACCTACGTCGCACTGGTGCAGGACGAAATATCGCGCGAAAAGGGAACCATCAATGCCGCCATTGCCCGCGACCCGGTGCGCCGCACGCGCATGACCACCAAGCCCTTGGAGAACGCTCGCTCCGCTGTCAGCCACTGGGAGGTCGTTCGCCGCCTCACTACCCGCTTTGGCCGCTTCACCCTCCTCCGCGTCCGCATCGAGACCGGTCGCACTCACCAGATTCGCGTGCACATGGCTTCCATCGGGCACCCCGTAGTTGGTGACACGCTCTACGGCGGCGCCGGTCAGCTTACCGACCAGGTGGCCGCTCAATCCGCTTCTTCCCGGGCGGCTCGCCGCAAGCTCCAACCCGAGCGCCTCGTGCTCGGCCGCAACTTCCTTCATGCCGCCCACCTCGAGTTCTCCCACCCTCGCACGCACAAGCTCGTTACCCTCGAATCGCCTCTCCCAAAGGAACTCGAGTCGTTTCTCGCTCGCCTCGAAGGGCCCGGCCGATCTTCGCCTCCGCAAAAGCGCTCTGGAATCACGGGTCAAGCTATCTCCCCGGCCGAAGCCGAGCAACAGGCGGAGGCAGAAGCAGAGGCAGAAGCCAGAGCCGACAAACAGAGACCCGGGCCCGCTCGCAAATCCGCGCCGGCGAGCAAAAAGGTCCCTGGCGGAAAGACCAGCTCTGCGCGTAAGGGCGCCAAGAGCGCTGCCGCAGGCTCAACTTCCGTCCACAAGCTCGGAACCCTCAAAGGCGCCAACCGCGATTGATAGAATTGGGAAGATATGAACCAACGAATTCCCGTTTTAGTATGTCTAGGCGTTTTCGCCTTTTCGGCTTCGGATGCCCAGCAGCCGGCAGCTACCACCAAACAGACCGCGCCCGCCACGCAAACCCCCGCTTCGACGGCTGATCAACAGAGCGATCAAAACGCTCCGCCCGTCATCCACCTCGGCGTCAATGAGGTCAACCTCATTTTCACGGTGACCGACAAGCACGGCCATTACATCCCCAATTTGCAGCAGAGCGATTTCGCCCTGCTTGACGACCAGAAGGCTCCGGCCAAGATCAACTACTTCCGCCAACAGATCAATCTGCCGCTGCGCGTCGGCATCGTCATTGACGCCAGCACGTCGATCCGTTCCCGCTTCCAGTTTGAACAACAATCTGCCATCGAATTCCTCCTCGAGATACTCAAGGCCAAGAGCGATCGCGCCTTCGTGATGGGATTCGACGTGACCCCGACCGTCACACAGGACTGGACCAACAACATCGACGGTCTTGAGAACGGCATCAATCGCCTGCGCCCCGGCGGCGGCACCGCGCTCTACGACGCCGTCTACACCGCCTGCCGAGATAAGCTGCTCGACCTCTCCCGCGACCGCGAACCTGTCCGCAAAGCCATCGTTCTGCTCTCCGATGGCGACGATAACCAGTCCCGCGTCCATCCCGACGAGGCCATTAAAGAGTGCGAGCGCGCCGAGACCATCATCTTCGCCATCAGCACAAATTGGACACCGAGCCGCGGCAAAGGCGACAAGGCGCTCCAGGATCTCTCTGAAGCCACCGGCGGCGAGACTTTCTTCCCACCCAGCGTGGAGGAGATGTCGACAAGCTTCAAGCAGATCGAAGAAGAGCTGCGCAGCCAATACGCGCTCGACTACACCCCGGCCGACTTCAAATTAGACGGTTCGTTCCGAACGATCTATCTCTACTGCAACGACCGCCGCTACCAAGCCCGGGCCAAGAAAGGCTACTTCGCCCCGCGGCAATAGATTCCGTAATGGGTTTTGGGGCGCGGCGAATTCACTCTTGCGCCCCGATTCTGACTTGATTCCTTCACAACTCTCCGGCCATGTCGGTCCCGAATTGGCGCATAATTTCTCTTGTCCTTGCCAAATTGATCCATCATCGCATTCTCTAACGATCCTTTTCATTGATCCGCTGCGATTCCGCGATGAAATGAATAGAAGGCGTTCCGAGAGCCTTCAAATCTGCGATGCTTGATCCACGCTAATCAGTACTTGCATTGTTAGTGCAAATCAACCCTCGGATCGCTCCACACCGCTGGTAGGACTGTGCGGACTGGGGGAAATCGGTGATCCGGCAGGCAATATCGTGCGACATTTGCGGAAGTGAAAAGCGGCAGACGAACCACTGGTTCGTAGCCTACGACCAGGGGGGCGAGCTGCGCGTCGCCGGATGGAGTTCGCGCAACCGCCTGCGCCCCGGTTCCAAGCACCTCTGTGGTCAAACCTGCCTGCACAAGCTCGTCGACGAGTTCATGGCCAAGGCCATCTCGGGCCGCGCGCAGGCTGGTGCGGACGAACTAGAAATCTCCGACCGCGCTTCCGACCGCGTCTCCAGCCGCGAAGTTGCCTCCGGCGGCTATGTCGCGGCTGGTCCTCTTTACGACGACGGTGAGTCGTCCGCGCGCCTGGTGAAACCCGTTTTGCCTGCCGCCCCCGCCGCAGCGCGGCCCCTGCCGTTTCGCGCTCAACCTGAGCTTGTCCTCTCTCCCGGCCGTCCTCCGGCTGCGCCAGAGCCCTCGCTCCCTGGGCCGTATTCCGGCCCACCTTCAGGACCGCTTGAGGGCCCGGCCGCGGCTGCAGACTCCGCGCCCCGCTTTTCTTCTCGACAGTGGCGCGCCGAAGCCTGGAACCGCGAGCGCAGTCGCGAACTCCGCAACGGCAACCCGAACCTCACCGTCCGGCGTCATTCCGGTTCATGACCCGGATTTTCTTCCCGCCAGTTCTGCGTGTGCGACACCGGTATGTTTAACTCCGCTTAACTCACCCGTTTCGGTCCGTGCCTAGCCACGCAATAACGCCATCAGTCCCGCTTCGTCGATCACCTGAACCCCCAGCGCCTTCGCCTTATCAAGCTTCGATCCAGCCTCCTCGCCCGCAACAACGTAGCTTGTCTTCTTGCTCACCGACCCCGCCGTCTTCCCGCCCGCATCTTCAATTTGCTTCTTTGCCTCCTCCCGGCTAAGCGTCGGCAGTGTTCCGGTGAGCACAAACGTCAGGCCGGCAAGCTTCTCCGCGCGCACCCTCTTTTCGGCCGTCATCTCCACGCCGGCATCCTTCAGCGCCTGCACCAGCTCCTGGTTTGCTTCCCGGGCAAAGAACTCCAGAATCGCCTGTGAAATCCGCGGCCCAACTTCCTCCACACGTTCCAACTCCTCCGCACTCGCCGCCATGAGCGCGTCCATGCTGCCGAATTCCTGTGCCAGCAGCTCCGCAGTCCGCTCGCCCACGAATCGGATCCCCAGCCCCATCAGCACCCGCGCCAGCCCCGCCTTCCTCGACCGGTCGATCTCTTCCAGCAGTGTCCGTGCCGACTTCTCAGCAAACCGGTCCAACCCCACAAGCTGCTCTTCGGTCAGCTTGTAGAGGTCTGCGACCCCTCGCACCAGTCCTCGATCCAGCAGTTGCTGTACTACCGCGTCGCCCAGACCTTCAATGTTCATCACCGACCGGCGCCCAAAATGCAGCAATGTTTCCCGCAGCTTGGCCGGGCAGCTGGCATTCACGCACCGCCAGTCCACCTCGCCCTCGGCGCGCACCACTTCGCTTCCGCACTCAGGGCATTCCTTTGGGAACACAAACTTCGTGGTCCCGCGCGGATGCTCCGCGTCTTCAATCACCTCCACCACCTTGGGAATCACGTCGCCGCCGCGCTCCACCTTCACCCAATCGCCGATCTTCAGGCCCAGCCCGGCGATGAAGTCTGCGTTGTGGAGCGTTGCACGGCTCACTGTCGTCCCTCCGATGAAGACCGGCGAAAGTTCTGCCACTGGGGTCAGCTTGCCTGTTCGCCCTACCTGGACCGTAATCGAGTTCACCTGCGTCACACCCGCGCGCGCCGTGAACTTGTACGCAATCCCCCACCGCGGCGCACGCCCGGTATACCCCAGCCGTTGCTGCGTGGCCTGCGCATCCACCTTCAGCACCACGCCGTCGATTTCATAGCCCAGCGTCGCCCTGCGCGCCTCGGCGTCGTCGATAAACGCGGTCATCTCATCAACGGTCTTCATCAGCTTGCGGTTCCGGTTCACGCGAAATCCCAGCCCCGCCAGCGTCTCCAGCGTCGCCCACTGTCCCTGCGGCCAGTACTCGCCTCCCACCAACAGGAAATACGCATACAAATCCAGCCGTCGGCGAGCAACAATCTTGGCGTCCAGCGTCCGGAGTGTTCCCGCCGCCGCATTCCGCGGATTCACTGCTGGAGCAAGCCCTTCTGCCTCGCGCTCCTCATTCAACCGCGCAAAAGCGGCCAGAGGCATTACGGCCTCGCCCCGCACCTCGAACGCCGTTGGCAGCCCCGCTTTCTTGAGCGCCTCCGCGCTCACGGTCAGGGGCACGCTCTTGATCGTCCGAATGTTTCCGGTCACATCCTCGCCCGTCTGCCCGTCGCCCCTGGTTATCGCGGTCAACAGCCTTGAGCCTCCGCCGTCCGCAGGACCATAGTGCAGAGCCACGCTCAGCCCATCCAGCTTCAGTTCCGCCACGTAATTCACAGGCAGTGACCCCGCCAGTTCCCGCACTCGCCTGTCCCATGCTGCCAACTCCTCAGCGTTGTAAGCGTTGTCAAGGCTCAGCATCGGCCGCGAATGGCGCACCTTCCCAAATCCTTCGGCGGGCTTTCCGCCCACGCGTTGCGTCGGTGAGTCGGCCGTGACCAGTTCCGGGCGTTCGGCTTCTATGCGCTTCAGCTCATTCATCAGCGCGTCGTACTCGGCGTCGGAGATCGCAGGCGCATCCATCACGTAATACAAGTGCTCGTGGCGGCGCAACTCGTGCCGCAGCTCTTCCACCCGCATTTCATCTGGCCGAGCCGCCGTCTTTCCCAGTCTCTTCTTTGCTTCGCTCATGCAGTCGATTCCCAGGCTCCTGCGGTGAATTATAGGAGAGGGCCTGCAGCCGGCGGCCAAGTTCAGTGTGTTCCTGGGGCTGACCGCGCCCTTCAGGCCTGCGCTTGAAGCTCCCCGCACGAGTTACGATTCCCCTATGGAGCCCGTTACGCACTTCCTTACAGGCGCATGCATCGGCCGCGCCGGCCTAAACCGCACGACTGCTTACTGCACCCTCGCAACGGTCCTCGCAGCCGAGGCTCCCGACATCGACATCCTCTGGTCATTCGATGGGCCTATCGAGGGCTTCAAGCACCACCGCGGCATTACTCACACGCTGGTTGGCGCGCCATTTATGGCCGCCGCAGTGGTGGGAATTGTTGTTCTAATTCACCTCTACGCCGAACATCGCCGCAAGCGCTCCCTCTCCCGTCTCGCGCTCCCGCCCGGCGCGCCCATCCCCGCGCGCCTCCAGCCAAAGCAGATTCGCTGGGGCTGGCTTTATTTTTCTGCCCTGATCGCCAGCCTCAGCCACCTGTTGCTTGACTGGACCAACAACTACGGCGTGCGTCCCTTCTTCCCCTTCAACCCGCGATGGTACGCGGGCAGCTTTGTTTTCATTTTTGACCCGATACTCTGGGCGCTCCTACTCGCCGCCGTGGTCATTCCCTGGATTCTTTCGCTCGCCGACAACGAAATCGGGGCACGGCGCGTGCCCTTCCGTGGACGCTCCTGGGCCATTTTTGCTCTCTGCGGTATGGTCCTCCTTTGGGCGCTCCGCTTCTCTCAGCAGTCTCAGGCCCGCGCCCTGCTTGAAAATGTCCAGATCACCGCACAGCCTGCCACCCGCATCGCTCTCGAGCCCTACCCTCTTAACCCGTTCCGCTGGCATGCTATTCTCGAAACCCCATCTGCTTTCCAGACCGCCGAAATCGACACCCGCTCGGGCCAGATCGCCTCGGACCCCGCAACCGACGCCTTCTTCAAGCCACCCATCACGCCCGCTATTGAGGCCGCCAAGCAGACCGAACTCGGCCGCGTCTACCTCGACTGGTCACTTTGGCCGGTAATCCGCGATCTCGGCCCCCAGCCCATCCCCTACCTCGATCCGCCTCAGCTCCCCCCGGGTCGCGTCTGGACCACCGTCGAGTTCTCGGATCTCCGCTTCAACTACTCGTTCCTCCCCAACTCACGTGCCGTTCCACGCAACCCCCTCGGCGCGGCGGTCTACATTGTCGATGGACGGGAGGAGGCGGGATACTCCATGAACGGCCGCCCCCAACGCTGATTGTTCTCTTCAGTCCTGCGTCCAGATTTTCTTGTTCACTCTTTGGCCCTTTTACTGCTTTCTCTTTTTCACTTCTTCACTGTTTTTATTCACCTCACCAAACTTTTCCATTGACCCGCGCTCCCTCAAACCCGAGAATGAAAGAACGCGCACGCAGCGAACAGATTTCCCCCAAAAACTCCTCCTGAGGTTTCAATGGCCGCCTACATCTTTCTAATCTTCGCCGTCCTCACCCATCTCCTGCCCCACCCCGGCTTGTGGGGTTTCACGGCAGTCGGCGCCATGCTTATTTATTTTGGTGCCCGTCGGCCCTGGCGTGAACTTATCGCCCCCCTCGCAGCCCTTATCGCGGTCGACTTCTGCCTGACAACATTCGTCTACCACTACGCTTTCCACCCTCAGGACTACCTGCTCACCTGGGCCTGGTATGCGATGGCCTTCGCGCTCGGACGCATTCTCCTTCGCGCCCGAACCAGCTTTCTCCGCGTCGCCGCAAGCGCCCTGCTCGGTCCCACGTCGTTCTTTGTTCTGTCCAACTTCGCAGTTTGGGCCGGCGGCTCCATGTACACGAGAAACCTCGACGGCCTGGTTGCTTGCTTCATTGCGGGCCTGCCCTTCTACCGCAACGACCTCGCCTCAACCAGCTTCTTCCTGGCGCTTGCCTTTGGCGTTCCTGTGCTCATCCGCCGGACGCTGGAGAGCCGCACACCTGCGCCGGCTCCGGTTTCCACACCCGTTACAGGCTCTGGCCAGCGGCCCTAGCTGCCCGACCGCATTTCACTCAGGTGTTCGCGACGGGCGGGCTAGCCGCTCCTGCGCGGCGTTTGCGCCACCACCAGGCGAAGCCCAGCACGCCAAGCAACATGGCGCCGCCCACAAGCGGCAGAGCGTGATGCGCCACCAAGTCAACCGCACCCGGACCCAGCTTGAGCACCAGGGCCGAAAGAATCAGCCAGCGTACCATCCTGCCGACAAACACCGAGAAAAGAAACGCCGGCACGCGCATTTCGAAGACGCCCGCGGCGAAGACAAACGCCTTCCATGGCGTGGGCGGAGGCAGCATGGAAGGGATCATCATGGCCAGGAACTCCTGGCGCTCAAACCGAGTGCGCATCTGCTCAAACCGGTCCCGATTGACGCGCTTCAGCAAGAAGAGCTCACCACCGGCGCGGCCCAGCCCGTAGGGCAACAGCCCGCCAATCGCCGACCCGATCGATGCCATCATGCAGTAGAGCCAGAAATGTCCCTTGTCGTTCCAGACGTAGAGAGCGAGAATCGCATCCATCGGCACCGGAATTGTTGAGGAGTCAAGCAGCGCTACCGCGCCAACTCCCCAGAATCCAAGCTTTAACAGGGCTGGAAGCACCACCAGCTTCCATTTGGCCATCAACCGAGACACAAACGCCTTCAAACAGTCTCCCCTTCCAGCTCTTAATCCGTCTTTCATTGTAAGGGGCTCCCGTTAGAGCGCGGATTTGTCTGGAATGAGAGAATAAACAGAAAGGATGCGCACAGCGCGGTCACGATTTGGGCTGGGGCCCAGGCCGCCCTTTACCTACGGATGTCCACCACCGAGATCCCAGACGATGTGAAAGAACCCGGCCAACCGGAGGCCACTCCGGTTTCGACGGATAGTGCGGCCCTCCCCCCGCCGCCAAGCACCTCCCGCTGGGTCGACTACGATACGCACGAGCTGCTGGAAATGATCAGCGAGCTTGAGGACGAGCGCCGCTGGGCACGCCTCCGCGAAGGCATCCTTTGGGCCCTTCTCCTTCACATTCTGCTGCTCTCGGCCGTGACCTGGATTCCGAAGTACGTCTTTAAAGTTCCCCAGGTGATCGATCCGATCGACGCCATCAAGAACCGCAAGGACTTGAACTACCTGGATGTGCCGCCGGATGCTCTGCGCGCGCTCCAACCGAAGCAGGTTGTGAAGCCGCTTCCGCAGAAGCAGCCGCAGATCGATAAGAAGACACTCGAAGCCCTCAACAAACCGACCACTCCACCGCCTCCAACCCCGGCGGAAACACATCCCACGACACCTGCGCCCACGCAGCCCCCTCCACCCCTCACGCCGGCTCCTGCGCAGCAGTCTCAGCTCGAAACCCCGCATCCTGCAGCAAATCCCCGACCGAGTTTTGCAATGGGATCGCAGAATCCTGCCGACCAGCTTCGCGATGCGATTCGCGGCTCCCGCTCGCCGGGGGCCGGCCAGCAGACTCCCGGCGGAGGCGGGTTGCGTATGCATCCTGGTGCCGCGCCTGGCGGCGTGGAAATTCTTTCCGATACGCAGAATGTCGATTTCAGAGCATGGATCCAGCACTGGCATTATGAGACCGAAAGGACCTGGGATCCGTTGATTCCGGACGAAGTGAATCCTCCGATTCTCAAGTCGGGAATGGTGGCCATACGATTCAAAGTGCTGCCGAATGGACGCCTGATGGATGGAAGCCTGATTCTGGAAGGCCGCTCAGGCGATACGGCACTGGACCGCGCGGCCTGGGGAGCGCTTACGGGTTCGAACTATCCGCCGCTGCCCCGCGAGTTCCACGGTCCGTACCTGGAGATGCGTGCGTATTTCCTTTACAACATGGAGCCTGGACGCTAACCTGGCTCCTCAAGAAGTCCCGGTTGGGCCGATCTTATCCGTCGGCTCGCGGAGCAAACAGGCAGGACTTAGGGCTTCAGCTCCGTGGCACTCATGAACTCAGCAAGGTAGTCCTTCCAGACTGCGGCAACCGTGTGCGTGCCATGGCCGCGCGTCTGGTCGGTGATGGGCAAAAGAATGAATCGCGCATGGGGCATGTGCGTGACCATCTTCTCGGCAATGCCCAGTTCAGGCGGATTTATGTAGTCGTCTGCGGAGTTGATCCAGAGCACCGGCACAGTGATGCGGTCGAGATGCGGGCTGGGATCGTAGTTGCGGCTGGCGTTCGTATAGAAGATCAAGTCGTTGGCGTCGGTGGAGGCCATGACGCGCTTGAGGCAGTTATCGACGTACTGTTCCGCTGCGTCGCGGGTGGGCGCTAGCTTCTGCATCTGCAAGGGGCTTGAGCCCATGATCATGAGCAGTTCGTTGGCGGTACGCAGGCCCTGGACGGGTTCGGACTTGTACTCGCCGTTCATCCATGCGGGGTCCTGCTTGATGGCCTGGATGGCCATGGATCGCATCATGCGGTTGCGGCCTGCGATCTGGATGGGCAGGCAGGCAAACGGAGCCAGGGCATCGGCAAAGCCAGGGTAGGTCTCGCCCCACACGAATGACTGCATGCATCCCATTGAAGTGCCAAGGATGAGCCGAAGGTGGTCAATCTTCATCTCGTCGAGCATCATTCGCTGGCTGCGCACCATGTCGTCGTAGTCGTATGCGGGGAAGTGCGCGTGCAGGCCGTCGGAGGGCTTTGAGCTTTGGCCGTGTCCAATGTCGTCGGGCAGGATGAGGAAATACTTCTGGATGTCGAGCGGTGCGCCAGGGCCGAAGAGGACATTGGAGAAGAGCGGATTCATCAGCGAATGCGAATTGCCGCCCGTGCCGTGCAGAAGGAGGACGGCGTTATCGACGCGGCCGGCGGCATTGCGATGCGGCGTGCCCAGGGTGAGGTAGTGGAGCTTAAGCTCGGGGAGGGTCTCGCCCGTGCCGAAGCGGAAGTTGGGGAGGATGAGCGTTCCATCGCCCGCGGGCCACGAGACAGCAGTTGAGGTGGCCGTCTGCGGGGCAGCGGATTGGTTGAAGACAAGGGAGCCGACAGCGATAAATGCGGCTGCAATGAGAGGCCGCGCCGAGTGAATTTTCATTGGACGGCTCCGCGCGTATCGATTTCTTTTGATAGGTTTGGCCTTGGTGCCGAGTGAACGGCAGGTGTCTACCGCTGAAGCAGATGAGCCGGAATCAGAAACATCTCGGCGACCTGTTCGAGATTGAAACCCGACGCCAGCAGCTTTTGGACCAGTGCCTTCTGCTGCGCCTTGTACTCCTCGCTGGGCACGAATTGCTCGGCGACGAAGTCATCCTTTTCGCCCATGCCGCGGAGAAAGGGTCTGGTGGCATCTTCAGCCATGTTGTGCCCTCTCCGTTCAGGATATAGGACTTCGAAGAGAACGGATTTAGGATTTCCCTGAATGGGGAAACCGCGCTAGAATTTTGGTGTCGAACATGTTTAGCCGATCCGCAGTGCGAATCTCCTCGACGCCGGTGCTGAAGCGGTTTCGGCATGGCCGGCCCGATCGTGGACGGCGCCCCTCCTGCTGAGTAATCTAGTCCCGACAACTTGTGGTCATTGAGGGTTCTCATTCGAGACCCTTCGACAGACTCAGGGCAGGCTCTGGGCCACCCTGTGTTCTCAGCTTCATCCGCCTTTGCGCGGATAGAAAGGTTATTTCCAATGAACAGCTTCGATAGCAAGGCGACTCTGAGTTCCGGCGACAAGGCTTATACGATTTACAGGCTTTCTGCCCTCGAGAAGCGCGGCTTTCACCTGCATCGCCTTCCGTTCAGCCTGAGAATTCTGCTGGAAAATCTGCTGCGCCGTGAGGATGGCGTCAACGTGACGGCGTCGGAGATTGAGTTTCTTGCGAATTGGGACGCGAAGGCCGAGCCGAGCCGCGAGATTGCCTACATGCCTGCGCGTGTTCTCATGCAGGACTTCACGGGCGTGCCGGCGATCGTGGATCTAGCCGCGATGCGCGACGCGATCAAGACGCTCGGGGGCGATCCGGAGCGCGTGAACCCGCTTGTGCCCGCCGAACTCGTCATTGATCATTCGGTCCAGGTGGATGAATTCGGGACCGCGGGATCGTTTGACGCCAATACGCTGCTCGAGTTTCAACGCAATCGCGAGCGCTACGCTTTTCTTAAGTGGGGCCAGACGGCGTTTCGCAACTTCTCCGCGGTCCCGCCTGGGATGGGAATCTGCCACCAGGTGAATCTTGAGTATTTGGCTCGTGTGGTCTTCACCGAAGAGTCAAACAGCGGAGCTGTTGCGTACCCTGATACCCTGGTCGGAACGGACTCACACACCACGATGATCAACGGGCTCGGCGTACTCGGATGGGGCGTCGGCGGCATCGAAGCGGAGGCAG
>Ga0182018_10001700_pt1 | contig 24295 bp, 16 predicted proteins | sample 812P2MmetaG_FD_120490 | JGI IMG/M metagenome (GOLD analysis project Ga0182018, IMG submission 120490) | Permafrost microbial communities from Stordalen Mire, Sweden - 812P2M metaG | ecosystem: Environmental > Terrestrial > Soil > Wetlands > Permafrost | place: Sweden: Stordalen | collected...
GCAACTGAAGATCAGAGAACTGATCGCCATCCTTGACCGTCGCGAGATGGGCCGTTTCTTCCGCGACATGAAAGGGCGCGTCTCTTTCGTCTACGATGAAAACTGGCGAAACGCCGTCGACGCCTACCCCCTCTCCCTCTCGATGCCCCTCACCCTCGGTGAGCACGGGAATTCAAAAACCGACCCGTTTCTATGGGGATTGCTGCCGGACAACGAAAAGGTCCTCGATCAATGGGGCAAGAAATTTCAGGTCTCGTCACGCAACGCCTTCGGCCTCATCGCGGGCGTCGGTGAGGATTGCGCGGGCGCAGTGCAGTTCGTGCGGCCAGATCGTCTCGACGCCATCCTGGGCAAACAGCGCCCGGAGATCGAATGGCTGACGCCGGGCGACATCGCGCAGCGCCTTCGTTCCTTGCGAGAGGACCACGCCGCGTGGCGCAATCCGGGCGACACCGGCCAGTTCAGCCTCGCCGGCGCGCAGCCAAAAACAGCGCTGCTCCTCGAAGAAGGCCGATGGGGCATTCCTTCCGGCCGCACGCCGACCACGCACATCCTCAAACCGCCGACGGCTCATTTCGACGGGCACGCGGAAAATGAGCATTTCTGCCTTGAGCTGGGACGCGCCATCGGGCTCCCGGTCGCAAATTCGGAAGTCATGCGCTTCAAGGATGAGATCGCCATTGTCATCGAACGCTACGACCGGGTCCACGCCGGGAATGTCTGGCAGCGCGTCCATCAGGAGGATACATGCCAGGCTCTAAGCATCCAGCCGAGCCGCAAGTATCAGAGCGACGGCGGTCCCGGCGTCCGGGACATCGTCGATTTATTAAAAACCTTTTCCTCGAAACCGCGTGAAGACATTGGTACCTTTCTCGATGCCGTCTATTACAACTGGCTCATCGCCGGAACAGACGCCCACGCGAAGAATTACGCCTTGCTGATTGCCTCGGCTGGGCAGGTCCGCCTTGCTCCCCTTTACGATATTGCGAGCATCCTGCCCTACCCCGATATCGACATTCAGAAGGCCCGCGCTTCAATGAAAATCGGAGATGAATACCGCTTGAGGAATATCGGCAAATATCAGTGGCAAAAACTCGCCCAGGGTGTCGGCGTCGATCCCGACGCGGTGACGGCTCGCATCGTCGAAATCGCGGACGCCGTCCTCGAAAATATTCCAGAAGTGACGAAGCGCACGAAAAAAGAAGGGCTCGACCATCCGCTCATCGACCGTCTGGCCAAGAAACTAACGGACCGCATAGCCGCCTGCCGCAAGCTGATCCGCTAAATAGGCCGAAAGTCGGCGACTTTCACGCGCGAGATATTGTCATGCGCAGCTGGCGCGGTTGATTTCACCTAATCGGCGCCTTATAGCGACTACACCTCATCAAAGCTCTTCTGGCAAGGGCGAAGCCACCCGAGCCAATCGGCTCCAACCTCTAGCAGGTTGATACTCGCGGCGAAACCGGACTACATCCGGATTGCCGACAAAGTGGGAGCTACCCACAGAGGCTCACTGTTGAATTAGCGATTCCGAATTTTCTATGACAAAATTTCGGCAGTTTGAACCGGCAGGTTTGCAGCTTCCCATCCTACGATGCCGCCAGCAATTTCACCGACAGGATCGAATCCGCTGCGTTGCAACAAGCTCGCGGCGATGGAGGATCGATAGCCGCCCGCACAATACACCAGCAGGGGGCGGTCTCTTGGAAGCTTGTCCAGGTTTTCCGAGAGATGATTGAGAGGGATGGCGAGACTTCCCGCGATATACTTCTGATCGCGCTCGCGCGGGGCGCGAACGTCAATGGCCAACGGCGGCTGACTCGATGACAGGAGCTCCGCGGCGAACGGCGCGCTGAGGCGCTCGGTGAAGGCCACGAGTTCCGGCCGCGATTCGAGGCTATGCAAGCCATCCTTCAAATATCCCACCAGGTGATCGAACCCGATGCGCCCTAGGCGAACCGCGGATTCGTTCTCCCGGCCAGGGCCCGCGACGATCACAATCGGATGCTCCCGGTTGAGCACGGTTCCGGCCCACGTTGCGTACTGGCCGACGAGGCCGATGTTGATGCTGCCCGCCAGGTGCGCGGAAGCAAATTCGGTTGCGTCGCGCGTATCGAGGATCTGCGCACCGGTTACTTGGAGTTCTAGCACGCGGTCGAGCGAAAGCGGATTCATTCCGCGCGCCAGCGCCTGATCCAGAGTAGGCCGCTCTTCGCTGTTCAGCACGGCGTCATAGACGAAGTAGGCCGGCGCGTCCGGCTGATCGGCCGTCACCACCTGAATGAATGCTTCCTTGCTCATGGGCTGCAGTGCGTAGTTCGAGCGGCGCTGCTCTCCCAACGTGGACACCGTTTCCTTGCTGAGCGCCTTCCCACAAAGCGAACCCGCGCCGTGAGCCGGATACACCAAGCTTCGGTCGGGAAGCGACAGCAGCTTCGTGTGGAGCGAATCGAAGAGCATGCCGCCAAGTTCGGTGGCGGACCAGCCCAGCGCGGCACGCAGATCGGGGCGGCCCACGTCGCCGATGAACAAAGTGTCTCCGGTGAGAACGGCATGCGGCTGCGTTTCGCTGACGTCCAGGTCGTAAACGACGACGGAGATCGATTCCGGAGTGTGGCCCGGAGTTTCAAGCGCCTTCAGGCGCACCCGCCCGAGTTCGACAGTGTCGCCATCGTGAAGAGGAGTAAAAGCGTAGGCTGCTTTCGCGGCGGCACCCAGATAGATTCTCGCGCCCACGCGATCGCGCAGCTCCAAATGCCCGGCGACAAAATCGGCGTGGAGATGCGTCAGGAGCACGTGCTTGATCGTGAGCGCGTGCTCGGCGGCAAATGCAATGTATTGGTCCGTGTCCCGCTGCGGGTCAACGACGACTGCCGCCCCTGTTTTCTCGTCTCCGACGACGTAGGAGGCGTGCGCCAGGCACGGCAGATAGAACTGCTTGAGGATCACCGCACACCATCCTCACTTGCGGGCTGCTACTGGGGTTGCGGAACGATCCGCAGATAAGGTCGGGGGGCCTTCCAGCCGCCGGGATACTTTTGCTTGGCTTCTTCCTCCGACACCGCCGGGAGGATGATCACATCGTCGCCCTGTTTCCAGTTCACCGGCGTGGCCACTTTGTGCTTGGCCGTCAGTTGCATCGAATCGACGACGCGCAGCACCTCGTCGAAGTTGCGGCCGGTGCTCATCGGATAGCTGAGCGTCAGCTTAATCTTCTTGTCGGGGCCGATCACGAACACCGTGCGCACGGTGGCGTTCGTCGCCGCGGTGCGGCCTTCGCAACTATCTCCGGCGTCCGCCGGCAGCATGTCATAAAGCTTGGCCACCTTGAGTTCCGGGTCCCCGATCATGGGAAATTTCACCTTGTGCCCTTGCGTCTCTTCGATGTCTACGGCCCACTTACTGTGACTGCTCACCGGGTCCACGCTCAACCCGATGATCTTGCAATTCCGCTTCTCGAAGTCCGGCTGCAGCCCGGCCATATAGCCCAGTTCCGTGGTGCACACCGGGGTAAAGTCCTTGGGGTGCGAAAACAAGATGGCCCAGCCGTTGCCCATCCATTCGTGGAAGTTGATCGTCCCCTGCGATGTTTCGGCGGTGAAATTGGGAGCTTCGTCGTTTATGCGCAACACGAATTTTCCTCCTAGGGTAGCGGGCATTATACATAGATGGACGCTTTATTGAGAGATGGCTCGCTCTGTCGCTTTTTGGAGTCCTCCGATATTATGGGCAATCCAGAAGTCATGCACTTTCGGATTGCTCCCGGGAAACGCCATTGTGGTTATTGACTGGCCAAATGGCACACCTCCGCAACCAACGGTCCGAATTTGTGATTTTCATTGCTACGGTCTTCCCTAACTCCGAGGTCAACGCCGATCGCGTGCAGATAATTTCTGGTTTGTCCGTCAGGACTTGTGCATCGATGTTCGCGGGTATACTCTGCGTTCTGCGAGTCAGGAGTTGGCGCCCGGTCTGCGGCACGCGGCATCTAATTTTTGAATCCGGGCGGTGATGCCAGACGCCAAAATGCCTTGGGAGTGTAACCATGATGGAATCTGCTGATCTGCGGATGACGAGAATTCCACTCAACCAAGGAGCCGGCCATATGCCGGCACTCGGCTTTGGCACCTTAATTCCCGACCCGGCCCTGACGATAACTGCGACCAGAGAGGCACTGGAAGCCGGATTTCGACACTTTGACTGCGCGGAACGATACCGGAACGAGCGCGAGGTAGGCAAGGCGTTGCAGGCAGGACTTGCCGCTGCGGAGATCACGCGCGAAGACATTTTTATTACTACAAAGCTGTGGAACTCCAATCACCGGCCCGAGCGCGTGGAACCGGCTTTCGAGGCGAGTCTGGACAGACTCGGGCTCAAATATCTGGATCTCTATCTCATTCACACTCCATTTGCATTTCAACCGGGAGACGAGCAGGATCCGCGGGATCAGAACGGCAATGTCCTTTACGACCAGGACGTGACCTTGCTCGACACCTGGAAAGCGATGGAGAGTCTTGTGGATCATGGCAAGTGTCGGGCCATCGGACTTTCCGACGTCGGTTTAAACGAACTGAAGCCAATTTATGAATCAGCGAGAATCAAGCCGGCCGTGGTCCAGGTAGAAGCACATCCGTATCTGCCGGAAACGGAGCTATTGGAGTTCTGCAAGGAGAGGGGCATTGTGTTTTTGGCTTTTGCGCCGGTAGGTCACGGGATGAAGCCGGGACTGCTCGAGGATCCAGTCATTTCGGCTGTCGCAGCGCGAGTTGGAAAGACGCCAGGACAAGTGCTGCTGGCTTGGGCGGTGCAGCGCGGCACGGCTTTGCTTACCACGCCCAGGACTGCGGCCCGCGCCAGAGAGAATTTCGATATCTCGCGCCTTCCGGAAGACGCGCTCGACGAAATCAATCGAATTCAGACCAGACGGCGGCTGAATCCAGTGGTGACCACCGGGGTTCCGGGTTTTATTCCACAGGCTAGATGAAGCAATGGGTTCAGCAGATCGCGTGAGGCTCGGCTGAGGATGAGGAAATTTGCTTGGTGGAATGCCGACCATTGACGCCCAGCAGTGAGATTTCTCTATTGGTCGACCCTTCCGACACCGCATGATTCCGATAGGGCTGTACGATCAGCTTGCGGAGAACGCATGTGCGGAAGGTGGCCGGGCGCCATAGGTCCTGACGCGCTTTCCGTCGAAGTGATCGGAGTCGGCCACCCGATTCGGGGAAAACAAATTCGGACGGTTGCAAGCCCTTGCCAACGCCGATCCAACTACCTTTAACACTTCGTTCACATTGGAGTCATCGCTCTGTCATCCCGCGCACCCAGACTGTTGTTATCAACTGTGCTACGCGATCAGCCAGGCGACCGAACGCCTTCCAATGCCTACCGCATTACGCCGGGGTACGGTACACTTCGGACAAGCCGGCGGACGGAACGTGCTACCTGCATGAAACGTGTTCTGATCATTGAAGACGACAAAGACATCGTCGAGCTGGTGCGTTACAACCTTGCTAACGAAGGATTTCAGGTCAATGCCGCCTTTGACGGCAGCAGCGGCCTGAATTCGCTGAAGAAGTCGCCTCCCGATCTTTTGCTTCTCGATCTGATGCTGCCGAAGCTTTCCGGGCTGGACATTTGCCGGGAGGTCCGGCGGGATGACTCACTGAATCGCTTGCCCATTCTGATGCTTACGGCGCGCGGCGAAGAAGCCGACCGTGTTGTAGGACTCGAGATGGGCGCCGACGATTACGTGACGAAACCGTTCAGTCCTCGCGAGTTGCTCGCACGCGTCAAGGCCTTGCTGCGGCGCGCGGAACCTCCCGCGGACTCGCCGCGCACCATCGAGATCGGCAAGCTGGCGATCGATCCAGCGTCGTACCGCGTCAGCCACTCCGGGAAGCCCGTTCCGCTGAGCACGCTCGAATTCCGGCTGCTCTATTACCTTGCTTCACGCCCGAACCGCGTGTTTACGCGGGATCAGCTTCTGGATGCCGTGTGGGGCACGGACCGTTTCGTAACGCCTCGCAGCGTGGATGTGTACGTCCGCCGATTGCGCGAGAAAATCGAAAGCGATCCGGAAAATCCCAGTCATCTGAAGACGGTGCGCGGCGCAGGGTACTTGTTCGAAACTCGTGCGGCGTAACCTTTTCTGGAAACTAGCTCTGACATTCTTCGCGCTGTTGTTGAGCGCGCTCGTCGCCGTGGACTTTTTCGCCGAGCGAGCGCTGCACCGCGATTCCGAGCGCGCGACCTTCGAACAGCTAGCCACCATTGCGCGATTTGCGCGGGCTCGTCCGGTCGAATTTCCTTCCCTCTCCGCGCAACCTGAGAATCTCGAAGGCTTGAATCGCTGGGCGGCCGAAATCGGCTCGGGCGGCGTGCGCGTCACGGTAATTCGTGGCGACGGTCAGGTCTTGGCGGACTCCGAGGCCGATCCGCGAAGCATGGAGAATCATGCGGACCGTCCGGAGGTGCAAGAAGCTTTGGCCAAGGGCGAAGGGCGCTCGGTGCGGCGCAGCGTCACGCTGCGCCGCGATCTCCTGTATTACGCGGTTCGGCAGGATGTGGCGGCAGGTCCGCCGATGGTATTGCGGTTTGCCATCCCGCTGGCGAACGCGGATCAGGCCCTTGGTCTGTTTCGGCGGAGTTTGTGGCTGGCGTCGTTTGTGATTTTGCTGGTGGCGGGAATGGCGGCGGTGCTGGTCTCGCGGGCGTTTTCGGACCGCGTGGAACGGTTGAGGGAGTTTTCGCGGCGGGTTGCGGAAGGCGACTTCCGTCCCCTGCCAGGTGGTGACTCCGGCGATGCGCTGGAGGCGTTGCGCGCCTCGTTGAATCAGACCGCGGCGCGGATGGACCGGACGATTCGCACGCTGACCGAGGAACGCAACCTGTCGTCGGCGATTCTGGGAAGCATGGTGGAAGGCGTCGCGGTCGTGAACGGCGCGGAGCGGCTGGTTTTCGCGAATCAAGGATTTGCCGACATTCTGGAACTGGATGTGCCGCCGCGATCGGGGAGCGCACTGGTCGAGGTTGTCCGGCAAACCGAGATGATCGAAGCGGTGCGGCAAGTCTTGGCGGGGGAGCCGAGGGTAGAGGCGGAGATTGTGACCGGAACGCTGCGGCAGCATTTTTTCGCGGCGACGGTCGCGGCAGTGCGCGCAGGGGAGACCTCGGGCGCGGTTGTCGTGCTGCACGACATTACGGAATTGCGGAAGCTCGAGCGGGTGCGGCGCGACTTTGTGGCCAATGTGTCGCACGAATTCAAGACGCCGCTTACGGCGATTCAAGGCTTCTCTGAGACACTGCTGGCCGGGGCGATCGATGATCCGCAGAACCGCGAGCGCTTCCTGGGGATTATTCTGGAGCATTCGCGCCGCCTGGCCCGGCTTACGGACGATCTGCTGAAACTTTCGCAAATGGATGCCGACCGCCTGGAATTGGAAATTCGCAGGGTGAGCGTTGCGGAGTTGATCGAAAGCTGCCTGGAGACCGCGCAGCATCGAGCGGCGGAGAAAGACATCCGGGTTTACGTCCGCCAGTCGAAAGAGCCGCCGGATATTGCCGGAGATCGACGGCGGCTCGCTGAGGTCTTGCAAAACCTCCTGGACAATGCGACGCAGTATACGCTCCCCGGAGGGCGCATTACGGTGAGCGCGGAGGCTCGGGATGTGGACGTGGTCTTCACCGTGTCCGATACGGGCATCGGCATTCCCAAGGCGGACCAGTCGCGCATTTTCGAACGCTTCTACCGTGTGGACGCCGCGCGGTCGCGCGAAGCCGGCGGCACCGGTTTGGGTTTGGCCATCGCCAAACATTTGGTGGAAGTGCATGGCGGGCGGATTTGGGTGGACAGCGAAATCGGCCAAGGTTCGCAGTTTAATTTTTCCGTGCCGATTTTCGATCCGGAGCGCAGTGTCGTGCGGGCCGTATCCGGCGGCAGCAGCGGTCGCGGTGGTGGGACCCGTTCGCAACCCTCATAGATCCCCGCGATAGATTCAGCCTGTTTTCAAGTATTCATGTCGCTTTGAATCTGCTGTAACACCCCGTGCGAGAACATTTCGCTTACGAGTGGGGGTGTGGCTTGATGCCTCGCTCGGAGGACAAACTCATGGCCACGAGCCCCGGACTCACGGAAACAGTGCTGTACGACACGCTGATGAACTATCTGGTTTCGATGGCGCGCACCGTGGAAGGAGCGATGAATCGAGCCCTGGATTCGCTGGTCGGGCTGGACAATGCCGGAACGTCGTCGTTGCCCGGCGAGGTGTTTCTGCTTGAGCCGCGCATCAATGAAATGGAGATCGTGATTGACGAGCACGCCATCCGGCTGCTGCGGCGAGGCTCGTTTTCGGACGACGAGATGCGGCTGATTGTTGCCGCGCTGAAGATCACCAATGATCTGGAACGCATTGGCGACATCGCGGTGAACGTCGCGGAACGCGTAATTTCGCTGCGCGAGCTTCCCGATGCGGAGCTTCCCGAAGAACTCGCTCCGATGGCTTCGGCAGTGCGCGCGATGGTGAGCAAGAGTCTCGGGGCTTTGATTTTCCGCAACGTGGAAATGGCCACGCAAGTTCTGGAGAGCGATGACGTAGTGGATCAGTATCGCGACCGCATTTTCGAACGGCTGCTGCAAAGCATGACGCAGGAGCCCGCGGCCGTGGGCCCGGGCCTGCAGTTCGTACTGGCCACGCGTCACCTGGAGCGCATCGCCGACCACGCCACCAATATTGCTGAAGACATTATTTTCTGGGTTCGCGGGTTGGATGTGCGGCACGGCCGGGGCCTGACGGTGCACGCTGAGCAGGTGGCAGACACCGAAACACGTCCCGCAAAGGTTACGGAGAATTTACACGGCCTTCATCCCAACGTGACGCCGGCTTGAGAGACTGAACGAGCTTGATCTTCACTTAAGGTCCTACCACGGGGACCGGTGCACCCCTGGCTCCGGTCCCTTCTCCCCTCCCCCGGGAGTTGGCGCTCGACGCGATCGAACTCATCGCCATCCGACCTGTGTAGTGCATTCCTATTATTGCCTTTCCCCAGCTCCGGAATAAAAATTCGTCCACTATTGCCGATTCACCGGCACACCCCTTATTGAGTTTTTTTGGAGTAACGGCAGCAACGTTTCGGTGCGCGGACACTTTGTGAACTTGATCCACGCGTGTGACATTTTGAGGGGCGCATAAAAATATGAACGCGAGCGTTACATTGCAGAGAGTACTGACTGGCCTGCTGCTGACTTTGGGTTTTTGCGTTCCGGCGCTGGCCCAGTCGGATCCGCCACCCATCGAAATCGGCGGCGTGACATTCTCCGGGAATATCCGAGAGCGCTACGAAGCTTGGGATTGGTTCCAGCCAACGACGGGCGGGCAGAATCTTTATGGCTATTCGGGCACGCAGATCCAATTCGGTTTTTCGCAGACGCGCCAGAACTGGGACTGGAATATTGAATTCGAAGTGCCTGTGCTGCTGGGCATACCGAACGGAGCGGTAAAACCGGCACCACAAGGACAGCTCGGCCTTGGGGGCTCGTACTACGCCGCGAATGACAATAGCCAAAACACGGCGTTCATTTTCCCCAAACAGGTTTTCTTTCGCTACAAATGGGATCATTCCAGCTTGCAGGCGGGCCGCTTCGAATTTACCGACGGCAGTGAAGTGAAACCCAGCGACGCCACGCTGGCCTCACTCAAGAACGATCGGATTGGCCAACGTCTGCTCGGCAACTTCGGTTATTCCGACGTGATGCGCAGCATGGACGGCTTGCACTATGCCTACTCCAACGGGCCGTGGAACTTCACCGCGGTCAGCGCCATTCCTGACCGTGGCGTTTTCCAGGTAGATGGGTGGGGCTGGGTAAAGACGCCCATCAGCTACGTTGCGGTGACGCGTGAGGCGGACCTCGGCGCAAGCCACGCGGAGTGGCGCGTCTTCGGCCTGTTCTACAATGACGATCGAGGACTGGTGAAGACCGACAACCGGCCCGCCGCCGTAAAGGCCAAGGACCTGGGCGGCATCGACATCGGAACCTATGGCGGCCACTTCATCATGGCCACGCCTACCGGCGGGGGAACGTTCGACCTTCTCGGATGGGGCGCGCTCCAGACCGGACGCTGGGGTGTTTTGACGCAACGCTCCGCCGCCGGGGCGATCGAAGGCGGCTTCCAGCCGAAAATCGCTGAGCGGGTTCGTCCGTGGATCCGAACGGGTTATTACTACTCGAGCGGCGACGGAAACCCCAACGACGGGACCCACGGTACATTTTTCGCGGTTCTGCCGACCCCGCGGGTCTATGCCCGCTTTCCATTCTTCAACTCCATGAACAACCGCGATCTTTTCGGTGAAGTGATCCTGCGTCCGGACAAGAAACTGACCATCCGCAGCGATGTTCACGGTCTGTGGCTGGCCAGCAGCTCCGATCTTTGGTATTCAGGTGGCGGCGCGTTTCAACCGTGGACGTTTGGCTTTCAAGGGCGTCCGTCAAATGGCCACACTGGTCTCGCCACCCTTTACGACATGAGCGGCGATTACAAATGGCGTTACGGAGTTTCGTTCACGCTCTATTTCGGATACGCCGTGGGCGGGGACGTAATCAAAGCCATCTATCCTGCCAACAGCAACGGCGCCCTCGGGTACGCCGAAGTGAACTATAAGTTCTGAAGTCTGCGGCGGGTTCGAGCGCCCGCAAGCCAAAATCCTTCCAAGGCGGTAGCTGTCTTTTTCGGGGCATGACTCTTCGTTGGGAACCGACAAAGGCTTTGTGTCCGTGCCGCAAATCGAGCCTTTGGCGCGCTCTTTCGAAAGTCTGGATGTCGGCGAAGCCCGCGGCCGAAAACAGGTTCCGCTGATCGTACAAGAACAAACCGAGAGTGCCAGCAAAGAACAAAGGGCAGCTCCCGAGGGAGCTGCCCTTTCTGTCCCTGATACGAACTTCTAAGCAGTTACGGCGCGACTACGGAATGTAGTAGCGGAAGGAAGTGTAGATCATATTGTCGATGCCCTTGGGAGAGATGGCTGCGCCGCCGGTTGCCACCCCGCCGTTGCCGGACCATGCGTCCTTAGAGATATAGGAGTATTGGATGCCGAACTGCATGCGACCCTTCGAACCCTGGTAGAACCTATACCAGAATCCGAGAGTGCTTTCCTGGATAATGCGGATGTCGCCGGCGCAGTTCGAGCCCGACGACGGGTTGAAGTCATTCACAGGCACGCCTTCGGTGGCGCAGCCGGTGTCGTTGGCGGCAAAGTTGCCATATCCACCAATCCCGGTGGTTGTGATTTTGGTGGTCGTGGTGGCCGGAATGGCAGGGGTGGTGACGGTGACGCCGCCGGTCGTGGTGCTCGTTGCCGGGATTGCTGTTGTCTTCGTGATGGTAACGGCGTCGTAGCCGGAGTAGCCTGCGCGCCAAGCATACTCGAGGCCCCAGTAAGCGTAGATGTCAAACTTGGGAGTGGCGTGCCATTCGAGCCTTCCTAACCCGTGAGCGGTACGGATGAGCGAGAGGGTGCCGTCGGGACGAGCCGTAGCATCGGCGAGCTGCGCGCTGCCATATCGGCCAATGCCATCGCCAGCTACCGCTTTGACCCCGAAGTCCACGTGTTTGTTGAAGAGCGGCCATAGAGCACTGGCACCGATACCACCACCCGTCGTGCTGGTATTCGAAGCGCCGAAACTGCTCACCACTGTCGGCGTCGTCGATAGGCAATCTCCGGTGAGGACAGTCGGCGTAGCCGGAACAACGGTGTCTTTTGCGTTGGTCCCGACGACGCCGCAAGGATAGATCCGGTCGCGGAAGAAGCTCACGATTCCAAACAGCTCGTAGTGACCGAAACCAGGATCGGCGGCGGCCTTGAAGATCAGGTCCGGAGCCTTATTGACGGTATAGCCGGTGGAGTCAAAAGCGTTATAAAGACCTGCGCCAGTGCCGGGAGCGTTGAGGAAGAAGTTCGAGGTCGTGCCCGTCGTGGCGCCGGAAGTGATGATGGTGGCGGGCGCGGCTGCGGAGTTGATGGTGGTGACGCTGGAGAAGCCGCGGCCGCCGATGGTGGCCTGCGGAGCTTCGACCGAGAAGCCCAGGGCAAATTTGCCGCCGAAGTCCTTCACGAAGCGGGCGCCGTATTGACGCGCCCAAGTGAAGCCCACCACGTATTGCGGATCAACCACCATCGGCAAGTCCTCCTGGCGATCGAACAGGCCTTTCTTGGTTTCGGTCGCCAAGCTCCACTGCTGACCGCCGGTGATGATAAAGCCGCTGTTGAAGGCGGCTTGCGCGAACAACAGGCGTTGGCGCAGGACGTAGCTGTTGCTCTGGCGATTGTTCGAACTGGTGCCGGCGCCCAGGAAGTCCGCTTCGTAGTAGGCGCTGGTGGCGGCGGAGCCTAGTTTGCTTTCGGCCAAAAGGGATAGCCGGCTTTGCCGGGCGGTGAAATTGTTCTCGGTGGTGTACGCCAGGTCGGAAGATTGGAAGGGGATGCTGGTAAACGGCGTGTTGATATCGCCGCTGGTCGCCTTGGTGCGGGTGACGGTTGCCGCCTCAACGAATCCGCCGGGCGTCAACGTGATGCCCTTAAACCGTATCGCGGCAGGGCCTTCGTCGCCGGCTCCGCCTTGACCGTTGTTGCTGCCGTTGGCTGAGGTTGCAGCCACCGTCGCCACGCTCGAGGTTAGCGCCGCGTTGCTCGCCTTGAGATCGCTGACGTTGGAGGCCAAGGAGGCCTCAGTGGATTTCACTTCCGAAGTGGTGTTGACGGCCTCGGTTGCCTTGGTGCTGGCTTCGGCAGCGCGCGCGTTGGCGGCGGCCGCTTCTTCGCGGGCCGCGTCGATTTGCCGGTCGCGCTTGCCTAGCTCTTCCTTCAACATCTGAAGTTGCTCCTGCTGAGCCTGAATCGCCTGGCGGAGCGCTTCAAGTTCCGCCGCGAAATTCGCGTCCGTTTTTTCAGCTTTTTCAGCCTTCTTCGCTTCGTTCGGCTTGGCAGGCTGAGCAGGCTTCGCGGGCTGCGGATCGGCGTCTTTCGGTGTGTCGGCGAGCGCCATCCCGGAAGTCAAAAATAACGACAGTGTTAGTGCTGCAAGTTTTTTCATTGCCTCTCTCTTTGCTTCAAATTTCGAAAATCCGACCGAAAAACCGGTGAGTATGCGAACCACCCCGCGGCAGAAGGTAAAGGGTGCGTCTTACGGTTACGTCAACCAAATGTGAATATCCTGTAACAAAGGTCTTGGACGCAGCGCATGTGGTTGAGTAATTTGAAGTTACTGAAACTGACAGAGCTTCAGGAACAGTAGGGACGACAAGGGAACCGGTGCGAGCGAGTCGCATCGGAGTCTGCTACAAAGTGTTTTTGGACGGAGCTAACCACTCTGGATTCCCGTGAACCTTTTCTTTTGCTGCAGGACGGAGGCCTACTTCGGCGCCGAGATTGTATAGGCGAGCACGATCTCGGTCAAGCGATATTGGTACCTTGCGTCGGTGTCGGCGATATCGGCTTCGGTCTTATTCAGTTCGGCTTGACTGAATTCCACAATGGAGCTCAACCCAAGGTTGTAGCGCTGTTGCGCAAGGTCCAGCGCGAGGCTAGCCTGCTCCTCCAGTTGCCGCGTGACCGACAACCGTTGATAGGCGCGGTTGGTGTCTTGCCACGAAGTTCGCACGTCGCGGGCGAGGTTGTTCTGCAAGTTGGCAAGGCTTTGACGAGCCGCCTCTGTCTGCAGATCGGCGGTTTTTGCGCGGGCGCTGAATAGAAACCCGTTAAACACGGGGATGTTCACGTTCACGCCCACTGCTCCATACCAGTTCGGAATGATCGGGTCTCTGACGGGCACGATGCCGACCACCCCAAGCGCGCTGACCGTTGGCAGCTTCAGTTCATGCTCGGCGGAAGCGCTTTTTTGGGCTGACTCGATCTGGTATTGCAGCGAACTCACTTCTGGTCGCTGTTGGAGCGCTTCGGCAATCAGGGTGTGAACATCGGGTGCCGGTGGCGTCAGCGGCTCGGCGGGCAGGACCAGATCAAAATCCTGCTCGTCCGGATAGCCCAGAATTGCGGACAGAGCGGCCAGTGCCGCCTGGTAGTTGTTCTGCGACTCGAGCAACAAAAGATTGGCTCGGGCCAGGTCTACTTTGCTGAAGCTAAGGTCCAGATCCGATTTCAACTTAGCATTGGCCAGTGCCTGAATCTTGTCCACCAAAGTCTGACGCGCACGGACAGTTTGTTCGGCCACTCTCACCAGGTCTCTGGTTTCCAGGGAATTGTAAAAGGCCTGATCCACCGCCAGCGTTATGTCAGCCCGGGTCGCCGCCGCGTTCTTGTCTTCGGCTTTGGCTTGGAACTCCGAACTCGACAGCAGATTCGGGGTGCGGCCGAAGTCGGTGATTAACTGGCTGACGGTGGCTCCCGCTGCAGCCCGCGAATAAACCGTGGAATTGGTTATTCCACCAGCGGCGATACGGCTTCCGGGATCGGCATCGACGCCCGTCAAGCTCAGAAATGCTGTTGGCAAGAGCGCCGACCGTGCTTCGCGCACGTATTGACGCGCTTCGAGGGCGCGCAATTTTCCAATGGTGATCTGCGGATTATTCTTGAGAGCAATGGCTTCCGCTTGTTCGCGCGTTAAGGGTTTGCCGGTTTGCCCGCCAGTGTTGTCTTGGGGTGCGGCGGCGGCAGGGGGCGCCATCGGCGCCTGGGCTCGAGCTCGCGGGACCAGAATCGGGGCACAGGTAAAAATCACTGGAACAATCAGCAGCCGAACGCGGCTCATGATGCCGCCTCTGCCACGGGAGTCTGTTTTCGCCCATGAATGATCAAGTAGACCGCCGGCACCAGAAAAATGGTCGTCGCCACAGACACCGCCAAACCGCCGATGATCGCGCGTGCCAGCGGTGCGTACTGTTCGCTGCCGGCCTCAATACCCAGGGCCATGGGGATCATACCGAGCAGCGTGGCGAGCGAGGTCATCAGAATCGGTCGGAGGCGTACTTTGCACGCTTCGATCACCGCCACCCGCACGGTCATACCGCGGCCGCGCAGAATGCCCGAGAATTCGACGATGAGAATACTGTTGGAGACAACGATGCCGGTCATCATGATGACGCCCATCAGCGACATAATATTCAAGGTGGCGCCGGTCAGAAAAAGAATGAGCAAGACGCCGACCAGCCCCGGAGGAATCGCGGTCAGGATAATGAACGGATCCAGGAAGGAACGGAATTGCGCCATCAAGATGAGGTAAACCAGCGCGATGGACAAGATCAAGCCGAGCGCGAAGCGCTTGAAGGACTCCTGCATGCCCACCACTGCTCCCCGAACACTCACCAGCACGTTCTTGCCGGTTTTCAGCCCTTTCAGGATCCCGTTTATCTCTTTGTCGGCGGCGCCCAGATCTTCGGTCGTGGGCGCGACATAAACATCCATGATGCGGCGAATCTGATAGTGGTCCACTTCGGTGGGTGTTTCGATCGGTTGAATGTTGGCGACCGACTGCAATGGCGTATAAGCCGTCGAGTTGTTGGCTCGGAGCGGAATGTTCTTGAAATCGGACATGGTCATCGAACCGATCTGCTTGTTGAAGTACTGCACGGTGAGAAAGTAGTTGTTCCCGCTGACCGGATCGATCCAGAAACTGGGGTCGATGACCGAGTCGGAGGTCAGCGCGGTGATCACGTTGTCTACAACATCCTTGGGTGTCAGGCCTAATTGGCTGGCTTGCTCGCGATCGATGTTTAGTTCCAAGCCCGGATAGTCGAGGTCTTGCGGGATTAACACGTCGCTTACGTGTCTCGAGCGTTTCAATCGTCTCGCGATGTCTTGCGCTATGCCGTTAGCTTCGTTCATGTTGTTGTCGCTGATCTGAATATCGAAGGGAGCAGGTAAGCCTTGATTTATGACCGAGTCGACCAAGCCGCCCGACTGGAAATACGCGCTTAATTGTGGCAGGTCGGAAGCGAGTCGGCGGCGCACCCGCTCCATGTATTCGTAGCTTCCTATCGCGTGGTCTTCCTTCAGGCTCACCTGCACGAACGCGGTGTTCATGGCCGAGTTGCTGGTATAGATGGCGGACAGATCGGGGGTGATACCGATGTTGGAAACAATCATGCCAAGATCGGCGGGCGAAACCACTTTCCGGACTTCGTCCTCGACTTTCGCGATGTATTTGTCGTTTACTTCCAGACGCGTTCCCGCCGGCGCTTTGACATTGATGACGAATTGGCCTGGATCGGTGCGCGGAAAATAGGCCGTGCCGACAAACGGGAACAAAATCAAAGTACCGATCACAATACCCGCTGCAATGAGACCTACCGTGCGTTTCGGGCGGTCCAGAGCCTTCCCCACCGTTTTTTCGTAATGGAACAACAGTTTTACGAACAAGCCGTTGAACCCCTGGACGACACGTCCGAACAGTGAGGTTTTGGGTTTGACGGTTTCCCCTTGGGCCCCACCGTGCTCCTTGTGCGGCTCAAGATGGATAAATTTCGCGCAGTACAAAGGCACGACCGTCATCGCGAAGATATAAGACGCAAAAATCGAAAGGACCACGCCTAGAGCGAGGTCAATAAACAGATAGCGGCTCACGCCGTAGAAAAACGTCACCGGAAAAAACACGATCGACGTGGTGGAAGTGGCCGCGAGTACCGCGAGCGCTACTTCCATGCCGCCTTTTTCCGCCGCTTCGTACGGCGCCACGCCGTTCTCCATGAAACGGAAGATGTTCTCCAGAACGACCACAGAGTCGTCGATCAGTCTGGAAAATGCGAGCGCCAAGCCGCCTAACAGCATGGTGTTGATCGATCCGCCCATGATCGACATGACCAGAAAACACGTCAGCGCCGAGAGCGGGATGGACAGCAATACCGCGAAGGTCGCCCGTGGACTACCGAGGAAAAGCAGAATCATCACCGCGGTGAGCGCCAGGCCTATGCCGCCTTCTTTGAGCAGGTTCTTGATGGCGATCTTTACGAAAATGGATTGATCGAAGACCACTGCCGTCTTCAGCACCGACGGAATGTCCACCAGATGCTGCGTTGCCGCCTTAATGCCGTTGACGATGGCGATTGTGTTGCTGTTCCCTCCCTGTTTGAGGATCGGAATATAGACTGAGTGCTGCCCGTCAATGCGCACGATGTTGGTTTGGATGGCACCGGCGTCTTCCGCCCGGCCAACGTCAGCGATCAGCACCGAGCCCAGGCCGACGGTCTTGAGCGGTATGCGGTTAATTTCTGCGGCCGTAGGTACCTGGCTGTTCGCGTAGATGTTGTAGTCCAGATTGCCGATGCGCACGTCGCCCGCGGGGAGAATCAAGTTCGACGTGTTTACGGCGTGGACCACGTCCATCAGGCTCAATTCGTGCGCCTCAAGCTTCACCGGATCGACGAACACCTGGATCTGTCGATAGGTTCCGCCGAAAGGTTGTGGCACCGAAGCGCCCTGGACGTTGGCGATCTGATTGCGCACTTCGAATTGCGCCAGGTCTTTGAGCTGCGTCTCGTTCAGTCCTTTCCCTTCCAGCGTCACCAGACAGACCGGCAAGCTCGAAGCGTCGAACCTCAAAACGACCGGAGGCAATGTTCCCGGAGGCAGACGCCGCAGGTCGGCCATGGCCAGGTTCGCGATATTACTAAGCGCAGCGTTGGCGTCCGTGCCAGGCTTGAAGTAGATTTTGATCAAGCTCACGCCGGTTAGGGATCGCGATTCGATGTGATCGATATTGCTGCCAAGGGTGAAGAAGCGTTCAAACGTATTGGTGATGTCGCCTTCGATCTGTTGCGGGGGCATCCCGGCATAAAATGTGGCCACGACGACGACGGGAATGTCGATTTGCGGGAATAGATCGACCGGCATGCGAACCACCGTGGTGACACCCACGACGGCGACCACAAGACAAAGCATGATGATGAAGTACGGATAAGCGAGAGCGAACTTGGGCATTACTGGCCTCCGGCCCCGCTCGAGGAATTGGTGTCCACTTCCTTGGTCTGCACCTTCTCGCCTGCGTGATACGACCCAAGATTTCCGTCGATTACAAATTCGCCTTCATCGAGCCCGGAGCGCACCTCCACGCTCAGGCTGTCTTCCTGGCCCAATTGGACGTGGCGCTCTTCCACGATTTTTTGTGGATTTACCGCCAGCACGACGGCCTCATCGCCGTTGCGCTGGACCGCCTCGATCGGAATCGTCAGCACATTGTTCTTCTCGTCGTGCGAAACGTAGGCCTGAGCGTACATACCGGGCATCAGTTTGTTCGCTTTGTTCTCAAAATCGATTTCCGTTTCCATCGTGCGGGTCTGCTGGTTCAACGCGTCTGCAAACCGCGAAACCTTTCCCACGAAGTCCTCGTTCAGGGCCAGCACTCGCACTTTCATCGCCTCGCCCACGCGAATCTGAACGGCCACGGATTCGGGGATAGGCAGCACCAGCCGTAACACCGAAGTCTGGGCAAGCCGCACGACGGGCATGGAATCGGAGCTGTTGGAAGTGCCGGCCGCGATCAGCGCTCCAGTATCCGCATAGCGCACGGTAACCACGCCCGCGAAGGGCGCCGTGATGCGCGTGTAGTCTGAAAGAGCCTCGTACTGGTTCCGGGTTGCCTGCGCCACTTCAAGCTGCTGCTTTGCGCTGGAGAGCTCCGCCTGTGCGCTCGCTACCTGCGCGGTGCCTCCCAAGTCTTTTGCTTGCGAGTCATCGACTTCCTGTTGCGCCACCAGACCCGCTTGAGAATCCGCGGCTTGCTTCAGTCGAATGTAAGCAGAGTGCTGGGCGCTTTGTGTCGATTGTGCGCGCTCCAAATCACCCTGCGCCCGTCGGATTTGCTCCCGAGCAGCGCGCTCTGCGGCGTTTGCTCCAGCTAGTTGTGCCGCGAGTTCCGGAACTTCCAAAACGGCGAGAGTCTGGCCCTGATTCACGCGGCTGCCAACATCCACATAAATCGTCCGAATGTAGCCCGCCACTTTGGCGTGTACCTCGACGTCTTGAAACGGCTTGAATGCGCCGGCGATCGTCAGCGTGCTCGCCATGTTCCGCCGCTCCACGCGAGCTACCGCGGCCATCGGGGCTACATCAGAGCCAGCGCCGCCGCGGTTTCCGTCGTCTGCTTCCGTCCCTCCGCGGGCACTCCATCGCCATATCAGCAACGCCGCCCCAGCTAGGACGACAACGGTAACGATCCATTTTGTTTTGTTCATTTCGATGTCCGGCAGAGGAGGAGGCTAAGCAGGCTTACTGCCTGGCATTCCGCATTCGCCAAAGGTTCAAAAGGGGCCTGAACGTTAGACTTTCCAGGTCACTGCCCGGATTCATCCAATAAGTGCAAAACGGCCCAAGAAACGAAGAGGCTTACAGGATAGGCGGAGGCCGGAACCAAAGACTCGAGGCAAAGTCTTGCGTAACGGCACGAACCGTTTCGTCCGCGGGTTTAGGACGAATGTCATCCTCTTGCTGCAAGAGGATTTTTTCCGGGGTTATCACAGCTCGCAGGGGCGGCACGTCTAGCTTGGTATGGGGGACGGTGCTGCAACCCAGTTCGGACGATGCGACCGTCGAGCGGTAGCTCGGAGGATGATGAACAACCGCAAGCGAGCCCGAAAATATGCTCATCGTGAAAAATGGGTTGTAGAGTAAAAATGCCCCGAGTAGCAGGCATATGCCCGCACGCCAGGGCCACATGCCCGGCCTGCCGAGGGATTTTGCCATAGCAGACAACAACACCATCTCTTGACGATAGTGAACGCAAGCTCCGCCGTCAAGAGTCTCACCTGTGTGGTCGTTTTATTCCGCTTGTCCTGCGCCGTTCCCGAATCCCCGAGCCAGCCACGGATGTGTTTGATAAAGCGCCACTTACTGCCACTAGCGGGGAAATACTGTCAACACATGCTGAACCGCTTGTAACAATGCTGTAACACGCTTAAGAGACACTGCCTTATCGCAACTCAAGTCGAGGTTTACAGACGGAGAAAAACGCCATGAAGCGAATCGCCGGATTGCTGGTCGCCGTTGTTTTGGTGCTCGCCGGAGCGGGAATTGTCTGGGCAGACAACCCATTGTCCATCAACGGAGCGGGTGCGACTTTTCCTTACCCCATGTATTCGAAGTGGTTTGACGAATATCACAAGAAGATCCCTAACGTTCAGATCAACTACCAGTCGATCGGATCAGGCGGCGGCATCAAACAGGTCACCGAGGGCACTGTGGATTTCGGCGCCTCAGACGGTCCCATGAACGATGAACAGCTAAAGGCCTTCAAAGACAAACACGGATTCGGCATTCTCCACTTCCCCACCGTACTCGGCGCCGACATTCCCACCTACAACATCCCCGGAGTGAGCGTGGAATTGAATTTCACGCCGGAAGCGATTGCCGGAATTTTTTTGGGAAGAATCACGAAATGGAATGATCCCGCGATTGCCGGTGCGAACTCGGGCGTAAAGCTCCCTGCCAATGATATCGTGTTGGTGCATCGTTCCGACGGCAGCGGCACCACGTATATCTGGACCGACTACCTGTCCAAGGTCAGTGACGACTGGAAAAACAAAGTAGGCAAAGGCGCTTCGGTCAACTGGCCGGTCGGCCTTGGCGGCAAAGGCAACGAAGGGGTCGCGGGTCTGATCAAGCAGACCCCCAACTCTTTCGGCTACATCGAATTGATCTACGCCATTCAGAACAACATGCTTTACGGCCGCGTGAAGAATTCTTCGGGTGCCTTCATCAAAGCCGACCTCGCGAGCGTCACCGCGGCCGCGGCTGGCGCCGCCAAGGACATGCCCGCGGATTTCCGCGTTTCCATCACCAACGCTCCGGGAAAGACCGCTTATCCCATTTCCAGCTTCACCTGGCTGCTCATTCCCGAGAAGTTTTCCGATGCCAGCAAACGGGACGCGATTAAGGGCTTTGTGAGCTGGATGCTCACCGATGGCCAGAACTCCGCCGAGGCTCTATCCTATGCCAAGCTTCCGAAGGAAGTAGTGGCCAAGGAAAAGCAAGCTTTAGCGCAAGTCCAGTAAAGTGGCGACGACAACGACAACGGTGCACGGTGCGGGCCCCTTCGCGGGCTCGCGCTCTTTTATGAGGCGCTTGCGCGAAGGCGACGAGATCGTCCGTCTCGTCACGTTTCTTTTCGCGGCTTTTGTGGTCCTGGTCACCTTGCTGCTGATCTTCGAACTTTGGGTCGGTTCGGCGTTGCCGCGCCACAAGTTCGGATTCCATTTCTTCGTCACCAGCGTCTGGGATCCCATCTCCGACCAGTTCGGGGCGCTCCCGTTTATTTACGGCACTGTCGTTACCGCCGGCATCTCGCTTATTCTTGCGGTTCCTCTCGGCATCGGTGCCGCCATTTTTCTTGCTGAGCTCGCCCCCGCCCGCGTCTCCGACGTGCTGCAATTTTTCATTGATTTGCTCGCCGCCGTTCCCAGCGTCATCTACGGCGTGCTCGGCGTCTTCATCGTCATTCCGCTCATGCGCGAATATATCCAGCCGGCCCTGAAAAGTTCACTGGGTTTTCTCCCGCTCTTCCAGGGGCCTGCATATGGAGTCGGCTTTTTCACCGCAGGCGTGGTCCTCGCCATCATGGTGATCCCGTACATTATCTCCGTCTCCCGCGAGGTTCTGCTTTCCGTTCCTCGAGACCAGCGCGAAGCGGCTCTCGCTCTGGGCGCCACTCGCTGGGAATCCACCTGGAAGGTAGTGGTACCGTTCGCGCGAACCGGCATTATGGGCTCCATTTTCCTGGCCCTCGCTCGCGCGTTAGGCGAAACCATGGCGGTCACCATGGTCATCGGCAACACCCCCACGATCAGCGCTTCCCTATTTTCTCCCGGCTACTCCATCGCCGCCGTTATTGCGAACGAATTTACCGAGGCCACCGGAGATATTTATCTGCAATCCTTGATCGAGCTCGGCCTGGTCCTGTTTCTGCTCACCTTCATCCTCAATGGCCTCGCCCGCTTGCTGATCGTCGCTACCTCGCAGCGGGGCAGCGGAATGGGGCAAGCATGACCGCCCGCTTGCGCTGGCGCAAATTGGTCAGCGGCTTCATGCTCACCATGACCGGCGTCTGCGCCGTCGTCGCCGTCGTGGTCCTGTTCTTCATCCTCGGCTATCTTGTCTATCACGGCAGCACTTCCATCAGCTGGAACTTCTTCACTAAGCTGCCCGCGCCACTCGGCGAGACCGGCGGCGGCATGGCCAATGCCATCGTGGGCAGCGGCAAGCTGCTGCTCCTCGCCGCGCTTATCGGAGTGCCGGTCGGCTTCCTCGGCGCCATCTACCTCGCCGAGTTCAGCGGCACCACCGTAGCCTTCATCGTGCGTTACGCTGCCGATCTGCTCAACGGCGTGCCTTCGATCGTGATCGGAATTTTCGCCTATATCCTCGCGGTCCTTCCTTTCAAGCATTTCTCCACCACCGCGGGCGGCCTTGCTCTCGGCCTGATGATGATCCCCATCACCTTACGGAGCACCGAAGAGTTCCTGCGCGCCGTGCCCCGCAATCTGCGCGAAGGCGCGATGGCTTTAGGTGCCAGCAAGGCCAAGACCATCGCCACCGTCATCGTGCCGGCCGCCTACCGTGGCATTCTGACCGCCGTTCTCCTCGCTTTCGCGCGCGTTGCCGGAGAAACCGCTCCCTTGCTCTTCACCGCTTTGGGGAATCGTTACTGGAGTCCGGGCTGGAACCAGCCAACGTCTTCGCTTCCAGTTATGATCTATAATTACGCCCTCTCGCCGTACGAGGATTGGCACCGGCAGGCGTGGGCCGCGGGACTCGTGCTCCTTGGCCTGATTCTGGTCATTAATATCCTCGCGCGGGCGATTCTGGCCCGTGGCGTATCGGTTCCGAGGTCCTAAACCATGCACGCTTCTGTGAGGCCGGCAGTGTCCGTAAACATCACACCAACGGGTACCGGGTCCGCGAGCCGCGAAGCTACAGCGCCTCTGCCCATGCGCATGAGCATCAACCAGCTGAACTTCTTCTACGGCGCCAAGCAAACGCTGTTCGACATCAGCTTGGGCATCGCCGTCAGCAAAGTGACCGCTTTGATTGGCCCTTCCGGCTGCGGCAAGTCCACGTTGCTCCGCACCTTGAACCGCATGTACGAAACCGTGCGCCACGCCCGCCTAGAAGGGGAAATTCTCCTCGACGGCCAGAATATTCTCGCCCAGGACGTCACCCAATTACGTCGTCGTGTCGGCATGGTGTTTCAACGCCCCAATCCTTTTCCGAAATCCATTTTCGACAACGTCGCGTACGGGCTGCGCATCAACGGCACAAAGCTTCCGATCGCCGAAGCGGTTGAGAAAAGCCTCCGCCACGCCGCTCTTTGGGACGAAGTAAAAGACCAGCTCCACAAATCCGCCTACGATCTCTCCGGCGGCCAGCAGCAGCGCTTGTGTATCGCGCGGGCTCTAGCGGTCGAGCCCGAAGTCCTGCTGCTCGACGAGCCATGCTCGGCTCTGGATCCCATCAGCACCGCGAAAATCGAAGAGCTCCTGGTGTCCTTAAAGGACCTCTGTACGATCGCGATCGTCACGCACAACATGCAGCAAGCCGCCCGCGTCAGCGATTTCACTGCCTTCCTCCTGACCGGCCAGCTCATCGAGTTCAGCCCGACGCCGCACCTGTTCACGACGCCAGGCGATCCACGGACCGAAGCCTACATAACGGGTCGCTTCGGCTGAAGCAGGGCGCGCTTGAGCGCGCACGTTGCGGTGTCAACACCGGCCACTATTTGGCAATCGGTGGACGGTCTTGGGGTCGGGGCTTCAGCCCCGACATTTGAATGAAACGTGCTGCAACTGGGCTTTAGCCCTTGAAGAAAAATTCTTGTTGCCAGAGCCGGGCATGCTGAGGGGAAGATTTCATGGAACGCCACTTCGAAAAAGACCTAAACGAACTAAAGGAACGCCTCCTCTGGATGGGCAGTCTGGCTGAACGTGCCGTTCACCAATCCGTTCACTCCGTCCTCGACTCCGACGAGCAACTAGCCAAGCGCGTCCTCGACGAGGAAGACGCTATCAATGAACTGCAAATCGAAATCGACGACCGCGTAGTTCAACTCCTCGCCCTGCACCAATTGATGGCCGTGGACCTGCGCTTCGTCCTCGCCGTATCCCGCATCAACAACGACCTCGAGCGCATCGGCGATCAGGCCGTCAACATAGCGCAAGCTTCTGTCCGGATCCTTCGGCACCCGCGCGTAAAGCCCTACGTCGATCTGCCGCGCATGAGCGAAGTCGCCGAAGAAATGGTTCGCGACGCCCTGAACGCCGTGGTTCGCCGCGACGTCGAGCTGGCCCAAAAAGTCCTCGCC
>Ga0182018_10001701_pt1 | contig 24271 bp, 15 predicted proteins | sample 812P2MmetaG_FD_120490 | JGI IMG/M metagenome (GOLD analysis project Ga0182018, IMG submission 120490) | Permafrost microbial communities from Stordalen Mire, Sweden - 812P2M metaG | ecosystem: Environmental > Terrestrial > Soil > Wetlands > Permafrost | place: Sweden: Stordalen | collected...
GATATTGAGATCGAGCTTGGCCGCGAACCTCTGCACCTGGCCTTCGTGGATGAAGGTCGCGCGCAGGGCGTCGTGCCGGTTCACGAATTGGCGAACCGCGTCTTTGAGCGCCGGCTCGTTCACTTTTCCGCGCATGTGAAGCGTGAAGGATTCGTTGTAGCTGCAGGAGGCATCATCGCTCAGCTGATCCGAGAGCCAAACTTCCAACTGCGGCTCGGTGACGGGAACTTCCTGAGCGATCCCAGAAACAGCATCTGGCGTTGCAGCCGCGCTCATAACCGGCTGTTCTGCTCCCGACGGCTTGGCGAAAAACCCGGCGGCCTGCATGTCGAATACGCTTTCCTTGAACGCCGTGACAATTTTTTCGAGGTCGGCGTCGGAGTGAGCGGTCGAGAGGAAGCAGGGGAAGCCTTCGAGAATGTGAATTCCCTTCATGCGCAGGAAGTAATAGAAGAGGCTGGCAAAGCGTTCTTCCGCCGGAAGCGCAAAGTAGAAGAAGCTTGCAAAATGCTCGATGCGAGTCGGAACCTGCTGTAGCTCGAAGAACTCATTGATGGTCTTGACCAGCTTCGAAGTGCTTTCGGTCAGCCGCTCCTGCAGCCCAGGACCCTGCTGCAGGAAGTGCTGCATCACGGCCTTCATCGCCGCCAGGGTCAACGGATGACGGATAAAAGTGCCGGCAAAGAAAGTGACGCCGACCTCCGGATAGGAATCGTCGCCGAAACGCCATGCCCCTCCGTCGAGAGCATCCATAAATGCGGCTTTGCCGGCGAGGATGCCAATCGGCATGCCGCCCGCGACGACTTTGCCGTACGTGGCAAGGTCGGCGCGGACTCCGAAGAGCGCCTGACAACCGCCGAGATGGGCTCGAAATCCAGTGACCACCTCATCGAAGATCAGGGCGGCGCCCGACTCCTCGGTGATCTTGCGAATCTCGTGCAAGAATTCGCGCGGCTGAAGATGCGGATGCCGGCTCTGCACCGGCTCGACCAGCACGGCTGCCAGATCTTTGGCGTTCTGGCGAATCCACTCGAGCGATTCTGCCGCGCCGTAGTCGAGCACAACGACGTTCGAGAGATTCTCGCGCGGAATTCCGGGTGCGACTGGTGCGGAGTGTGGGACGCCCTGCTTCGTCCTAACGCTCTTGACCAGCACTTCATCGAACATGCCATGGTACGCGCCGGCGAATAACACAACTTTGTTGCGGCCGGTAACGGTACGCGCCACACGCAGAGCCGCCATGACGGCCTCGGATCCCGTGTTGCAGAAGGTCATGCGCTCGTTGCCCGTCATCTGGCAGAAGAGCTCCGCAATTTCGCCGGCCAGCGGCGTCTGTGGGCCGATTTCGAAGCCTTCATGGAGCTGCTTGGCAATCGCCTGCTCGACGAAATCGGGACGATGCCCCAGCATGATGGGACCAAACCCGTTCAGGATGTCGATATACTCGTTGCCGTCTACGTCCCATAGGCGCGATCCCTGGGAGCGGTCGGTGACGATGGGATAGACCATCTCTTTCCACAGCGAGCGAAAACCGGAAACGACGCGCGGATCGGCCAGCGCGGCGCGATGAATCTCGGTGCCGCTCTTCGACTTCGCCGTACGCCGCGTATACAAATCGATCAGCTTCTTCAGGCCTTCCTGCTGCTGCGGCGTCACGTTGCCGGATATACCTTTTTGCGGCGGCTTGTACGGCCCAAAAGGTTTGAACTCTTCCTTTTCCTTCGCACTCGCGTTGATGGACGGTGCGGCAGGCGCGGCAACCGGAGCGGGTGATGGAGCGGAAGGCGCGGTCGCAACTTTAGCGGACACGACTGGGGCGGGAGCAACCGAGACCGGAGGGGGCGGAGCAGTCGTGCCGCCACGCAACGCTCCCAACTGTGTTGCAAATAGTTGATTCATCGCAGAAAGCTGTTCCCGCATCAAGCGTTCGACCGGAGATTCAGACATGGCACCATCTCCATTTCCATTTACAGAGGCATTGCCCGTTGCACCGGTCGCCGCTGGGGCGGACGAAACCGCCGGCATGGCCATTAGGGCGGGCGCCGCCACTGCGGGCGGCGCTACTTCCGCCAGAACGTCCGCTGGCAGCTTGCCGTCAAGGTACTCGGAGAGCGAATTCATGGTCGACAGATCGCCCAACAACTGGCGGAAAGTGATCTTCACGTCGAATTTTCCATGCAGCGACTGCGTCACCTGGGTCAGGAAGAGCGAGTCGAAACCCATTTCGAGGAAACTGGTGGAGCCGTCCGCTTGGGAAAGATCCACCCCGGAAAGTTCCTCGAAGATCTCGCTGAGAACCTTAGTGATTTTCGTCTGCCGGGAGACAGCTACGCGAGAGGCTGCTGGCGCTTGCGAACTAGGTTGCGAATTAGCTTGCGAACTGTAGGTTTCAGAATTCACGTTCACCGGTGTGTTCTCCTCCAAAGCCGGAGCTTCGGCTGGGGTTTCAGTAAAGCGCGGAGCCGCGACCAGTGCGGCTGCCGCAGATTCTTCAAGTATGGGAGCATCGAGCCAAAAGCTCTTCCGTTCAAACGGGTAGGTTGGGAGCGAGATGCGCTGCCGCTTCTCTTCGCCGTGAAGGCTGCGATGAAGGCTCGGCCAATCCGGCTGCGCGCCCGCTAGCCAGAGCGCACCGAGCGAATTCATGACGCTGGCGGCGTCTCCCTCGCCCGAAAAGCTGTCGGCCAGCGACGAGAGGATTGGTTGCTCAACGGACGCGCCGGCCTGCTGCCGGGCAAGCGTGCCTAGAACGTTACCGGGACCCACTTCGAGGAGAATGCTGCCGGGCTTCTTGCGAAGTTCGGCCAGCGCGGACGCAAACTGCACGGGCTGGCGGAAGTGACGCGCCCAGTAAGCAGGATCGGCGGTTTCCTTTTCGCTGATCCAGGTTCCGGTGACGCCGGACACATATGGAATCTGCGGCCGCCTGGGACGCACTTCGGCAACCAGCTTGGTAAACGGCTCAACGATGGGATCCATCATCGAAGAGTGAAAAGCGTGCGAGGTTACCAGCCGACGGCACATTATGCCGTCCGTCGCAAGCGTTTTTTCAAATTCGTCGAGCGCAGCGAAGGGGCCGGCGATGACACATAGAGACGGCGAGTTGACTGCGGCCAGCGAGAGCTCTCCATTCAGCCGCGTTCTCAGGTCATCCGCAGGCAGACGCACCGACAGCATGCCGCCGCGCGGCAGCTCCTGCATCATTTTTCCGCGCGCAGCCACCAGCAATAGTGCGTCTCGAAGCGAGAACACTCCCGCTAGGCAAGCGGCGGCGAACTCGCCAATGCTGTGGCCGAGCATGGCGGATGGCCGGATTCCCCAGCTCATCCAGAGCTGCGCGAGCGCGTATTCAATGGTGAAGATCGCGGGCTGCGCAATGACGGTATCGGTTATGCGCCGCTTCGCTTCTTCCGATGCGGCCTCTTCCGGATAGAGCAAGCCTCGAAGATCGGCTCCGAGTGGCGCACGAAGAATCTCGGCGCACTGGTCGACATTCTCGCGAAAGACCGGCTCGCTTTCATACAGCTCGCGGCCCATGTTCGGATGTTGCGCTCCCTGGCCCGGGAACAGGAACGAAACAGTGGGGTTATCGAGGGGCCGCAGGCGCGTGGGCAACTGTTTTCGATCGCGCTGCGACATGCTGGCAATCGCCTCGGGAACGTCTCGCGCGACGATAGCGCGACGGCAGGGAAAGGAACGCCGGCCCATCTGGAGCGTCCACGCTGCGTCGGCAAGGTTCTTTTCGGGATGAGCGGTCAGAGATTCGCAGAGGTTCGTGGTGGCATTCTCCAGCGCCGTTTCCGAACGCGCCGATAGCACCAACAACTGCACGGGACGCATCGATGGGAAAGACTGCCGGGCTGGAGCCTGCTCCAGAACCACGTGCGCGTTCGTGCCGCCAACTCCAAAAGCGCTCACGCCCGCGCGGCGAGGGCCGGTTGCCTGCTTCCACTCCTCGCGTTTCGAATTGAGGAAAAAGGGACTGTTTTCGAGATCGAGCTTCGGATTCGGTTTTTGGAAGTGCAGCGTCGGCGGAAAAACGCCGTCGCGGACCACGTGCGCGGCATGGATCAAGCCCGTAATGCCTGCGGCAATGTCCAGATGGCCGACATTCGTTTTGGCCGTACCGACGGCGCAGAATTGTTTCGCCTTCGTGTGGGCGCGAAACGCCTTGCTGAGCGCGGCCATTTCAATCGGATCGCCCAGCGGCGTGCCGGTTCCGTGCGCCTCGACATACCCAATGGAGTCCGGAGAAACGCCGGCCAGCGCCTGTGCCATGGCAATCACGTTGGCTTGACCTTCGACACTCGGCGCGGTGTAACCGACTTTATCGGAGCCGTCGTTATTGGTCGCAAAGCCGCGGATGACCGCGTAGATCGAGCCGCCGTCGGCCACCGCATCCTCAAGCCGCTTCAGTACAACAACTCCCGCACCGGCGCCAAAGACGGTGCCATTCGCGTTCTCATCAAATGCGCGGCAATGGCCGTCGGGCGACACCATCCCGCCTTCCTGATAGAGGTATCCCCGCTTCTGCGGGAAGGTTATCGAAACTCCTCCCGCCAAAGCCATGTCGCACTGGTAGGTCTGCAGCGCTTGCGCCGCCTGGCAGACGGCGATGAGCGAGGTTGAACAACCTGCCACCAGGGTGAAGGCCGGTCCCTTCAAATTCAACTTGTAGGAAACGCGAGTCGCGAGAAAATCGACGTTGCTGCCGAGAGTCACCGGATAATTCGCGACCTGGTAGCCGCTGACATAGTCTTCGATAAAGCGCCGGTCGCGACAGACGTGGCGCAAAAAATAGGTGCTCGGACTGCAACCGGCATAGACGCCCGTCATGGCAGGGCAATTCAGCGGATCATAGCCGGCATCTTCAATCGCCTCCCAACAGCACTCGAGAAAGATGCGCTGTTGCGGGTCCATCAACTCCGCCTCTTTGGGATAAACGCCGAAAAAGGCCGCGTCAAACAGATCCACGTCGTCGAGGACCGGCCTCGCCCGCACATAGGTTGGCTCGGCGGCCGCGGTAGAGGCGTTCGACACCTCAAGTTCTTCAACCCGGAACTGAGCGATGGACTCGACGCCCGCCAACTGATTTCGCCAGAACTCGGCGACCGTACGCGCGCCCGGGAAACGGCCAGACATGCCGACGATCGCGAGCGCGTTACTGAGATCCTGCGTATCCGGATCGCTCATAAAAGTCGCCCCGCTTTGTCCTTGTCTCTGTCTTTGTTATTGTCTTTGCGCTGCTTGGCCATCGCGTTTCGCTGCTTGCGGATTCTTTCGGCGATCTCCGAACTGGCTACCTGCGACGCTTGCCCGTCGAAATAGTTGCTCAACGCGCGAATCGATGGGTATTGAAACAAATCGGTTACCGAAAATTTGCGATGCAGAATTTGTTGCAATTCCGCGTGGACTTCTACGATCAGAATGGAGTCGCCACCGAGATCAAAGAAGTTGTCGGTTGGTCCGAGATGCTCAACTCCCAGCATCTTTTTCCAAACCGAGGCGATGATTTCTTCGGTTCCCTCTTTCACGTCAGGACCGCCGTTTGCCGGTTCAATCGGCAGCGGTACTCGTATCGGACCTGGCGCCGGGAGCTGACTGCGATCTACTTTGCCATTCGCGTTCAAGGGCAGCGCTTCCAGCATCAGAAACGAGGACGGAATCATGTAGGCAGGAAGAAAGCTTTCGAGAGCGGTCCGCAATCTGTGCGCCTGCAACTGCTGCCGATTGCCCGCCACACTCTCCGGCACACTCTCCGGAACGACGTAGGCGGCAAGCTTCTTCTGACCGTCGAACTCAATCGCATCCACCACGGCCTGCTTCACGCCAGGCTGGCGGAGCAAAGTAGCCTCAATTTCGCCGAGTTCGATTCTCTGGCCATTGATTTTGATTTGACGGTCGATCCGGCCGAGAAACTCGATTTCGCCGTCCGGCATGAAGCGGCCCCGGTCTCCGGTGCGATAGATTCGCTCTCCCATTACAGGATGAAGCGCAGTGCGGGCGCGGGTCTGCTCGTCGTTGCGCCAATACCCCTTCAGAAGACCAACGCCGGAACAGCAGAGCTCGCCCGGTTCCCCGCGCGGACAGTCTTGCAGTTGTTCGTCGAGCACGTAGTAGCGGGCGTTCGCAATCGGATGTCCGTAAGGGATGCTGTTCCAATCCGCCTGAACATTCTTCACCGGGTACCAGATATTCCAGACCGTGGTCTCGGTGGGTCCACCGACACTGACGACTTGGACATCTCCGAAGTGAGCGCGGATGCGGCCGGGCACACTGAGCGGGATCCAATCGCCGCCGAGAAATGCAAGACGTAAACGATTGCGTACGGTTCGTTTCTGCGCAGCTGCATGCACGAGCAGCATTTCCATGAACGCCGGAACGGAGTTCCACACGGTCACGTGGCAGCGGGCGATCAGTTCGACCCAATGATCGGGAGAACGCGTTCCATCGCGATCGGGTATGACGATGGCCCCGCCGGCGGCCAGCAATCCGAAGATGTCATACACCGACATATCGTGGTGCAAAGCAGTAACCGCCAGGGCGCGGTCGTCTGGCCCTACACCAAATTCGCGGTTCGTTTCCAGGATGCAGTTCACCAGCCCGCGATGACCGATCATCACGCCCTTGGGCTTCCCAGTCGAACCGGAGGTATAGAGAACGTAAGCAACGTCGTCTGAAGTTTGGGTGCGAGGAAGTGGCTCCGCTTGGTTCGTGCCCTGTTTTTCTTCTTCCCGGTCGATGCACAACCGGGTCACACCTGCCGGCCACGACAACTTCTCATCCAGCCACGACTGAGTAAGAACGATTTCGACCTCTCCATTTTCGAGCAGATATAGAAGGCGGTCGGTTGGAATATTCGGATCAACGGGCAGGTAAGCCGCACCCGACTCCAGAATGCCGAGCACAGCTGCAATCTGTTCCCAGCCTTTTTCCATGACAATCGCGACCAGACGGTTAGGCTGGGCTCCGAGCGCGCGCAAGCGGTGGCCAAGCGCCCGCACGCGGAGAAGCAAGTCGGCGTAGGACAGCGTGCCCGTGGACGAGATGACGGCGGGCCTCTCAGGCGCGCGCGCGGCCTGTTCGAGAAACAGGTCTTGAACGAGGCAGTCGGAAGTGGGCGATTTCGTCAAATTGTTTTCCGTATCTGGGTTTGATCTGAGGCTTGCTTGGGAGCAAGGAGGCTGCATCTAGGATTCGCTTTGGTCACGAAGCACGGAGTCCATGAACGTCCATCGAAAGGCGCCCATCCTTTTCGCTCGCATACGCAATGCAAGCTCGCTCGCTGCCCGCGCCTTCAATTCGCAAGTGTCCGCCGCCGTCTTCGACAATCGTCATCTTTGCGCGGTCTCTCCACCAGCGATTCACTTCGCCGGGAGTGGTAATCCACACATTCCGCTTCTCTCTGAGGTTAACCAGTCGAGTGAGGAGAGCCTGGTAGAGACTCTTTTCCCGGGAGCCTGTCAAGTAATCGGGATGGATTACGACGCTGATTAAACCGTGCTGCTCCATGATCAGCTCGATCTGTCGTTCCCATAGCTCAGTCGAGTAATCATTCAAAATGTTGAACAAGGTGTAGTCCTGCGTCATCGTCACCGGCAACTCCAGCACCTGTCCAACGAAGTAAGGCATGACCGTGCAGCAGCCGCCGCGCTGCGGATCGAGATGAGCAACATTAGGAACGGACATGTCGTACTCGAAATCCAGTGCGTCGTACCATTGCTGATTGCGATAGAGAACGCCCGCCCGGAAACCTGCGGCTCCAAACTTTTTGCCATAGGCATTGATCTTGGCCGCGCGCTCGACAAAGCCTTTTCGGTCCCGGAACAACCGGCCATCGTGATTCAGATCGTGCACGACAACTTCAAAACCACGATGCCGTATCGAATGCAAAAACTCCGGGGTCACCTGATAGCGCTCCTCGGGTATTACCTGAAAAGACGCCTTGATTCCGAAAGAGTCGTTCACGTCCATCAACATCGGACAAAGGTTGGTGCCCAACGAGGTTTCGACATCGTGCGTCATCAGGGCGCAGCTCGAAGCGCCATTCGGCCAGAACCAGACGAACGGAATGCGCTCCGCTTTATTCGACCGGAGCGAAAGGAGCATGATTCGATTCAGAATGTTTTCTACGGTCGCGTCCACCGGCCAACTCGGGAAGGGAAGCTTTTCCCAGCCCCGGAGCCGAATTTTTTGAAGATGCTTGCGGACGGATACCGGCAATGCCGGCCGAAGAAGGTAGTAAAGTCTCATCAGGGTGGAATCTGCGCTTCCGCTGCCTTGCAAATAAGTCTCAAATCGAAGATTGTCGATCACTTGAGTCAAATCAAAAGGGAAGTCTAGAGTGCCATTTTCACAACGCACACCCTGGTCGGCGTTCGAAAGAGGATCGGTGGGAGCTTTAGCGGGCTGCAAGCCGCTGCATCTGCCATAAACCGTGTTGCCGTCAAAGCAAAAATATCCGCTTGCCTCCGACATTTCTCTCCCGATCGAGAACTGTGCGTAGCGACTGGGGCACCGGTAGTATTCGGTCATGTAATTTGTCATGGCTTTTAGACCGTGTCGTGTGTCGCCGATGAAGTGGCGATCCCGATCGGCATAACCGCTGCTCTTGGTCGGGCAATTGTCTAATTGCTCAGCAGAATCAATGAATGGCGGCATGTTAGGAACATCCTTGGTCACTATTAGACTTGAGATAACGTGCGGGAGGCGTGCTGGGCATATACCATCGACCGCTCCGTGGTAAGCGATTTGTCATACACCTCCTCCGGCTCATACACCACCACTTGACTTCCTCGATTGGAGAAGCCAAACGGAACACACAAAAGTTTCTTCAACTTCATCCTTAACGCCTCGCGCCGTTCCGGTGGGACGTAGAAGAGCATAAAACCGCCTCCGCCCGCACCCAGAAGCTTCCCGCCCAGAGCGCCGGCGCTTAGCCCTGCTTCGTAAATTTCATCGATGCTGGAAGTCGTGATCTTTTGCGTCAGCGTTCTCTTGATCTTCCAACTTTCATGCAGCAACCTCCCAAACTCATCCAAGGAGCGATTCGGACTCGTAACTATGGTCTCGGCCTCGTCGACGAGTTGTAGCATCATGCTTAACTCTTTGCTCTTGTGCGGCGTTACGCTCAGCTGTTCTTGGGCGATCTCAGAGGCGATGCGGGAAAACCCTGTAAAGTAGAGCGCCAGGTGTTGTTCGAGTTCCGCTAACCTATTTTGTGAAGTTAGGATTCGCTTTGTTTCGATGGAGCCGTCCGTGCGGAAGTTGATGCGATTGAATCCTCCGTAGGCCGCACTCACTTGGTCTTGCGCACCCACGGCCTCGTGCAGCAAGTCCTGTTCTACGTGGATCGCATCCGTGGCCAGGGCATGCTTATCCCGCATCTGGTTCTTGAGCGCATACAGAGCGAGGAGAAGTCCGACAGTAAATGCCGAACTTGTACCCAGTCCCGTGCGGGCAGGCAGATCGGCTACGTGATGAATCTCCATTCCCTCGTCGATTCCCATGAATTCGAGGCAGGCGCGTACCGATGGGTGTGTGATGTCAGTGTTCCTGACAACGTTTTCCACCTTCGAATAAGAGACTCGGCTGTGGTACTCAAAAAAAGGTGGCAGGTGGCGGCAGGTGATATAACAGCATTTGTCGATCGCGGTCGATAATACCGACCCTCCATGCTCGCGGTACCAGACAGGATAGTCGGTGCCCCCGCCAAAAAATGAGACGCGAAGCGGCGTGCTAGTGATTACCATATATCTCAGCCTTTCCTGGATCTATTTGCTGGATCTACTGTGCGCAGGATCCGACGCACGGCAACGGATGCAGTATCTGGTCTATGACTTCGCGCAAAGACCACGCAATGACATCTGCATTGCTTTTTGGCGTCTCGCCACCGCTCAGCAGTCGAGCGGTCTTGCATCCCGCGTTTCTGCCCGCTTCTACGTCGATATCGGAATCCCCGATCATCCATGACGCGGTTAGGTCGATGTCGTGTGCATGCGCCGCTTCCAACAGCATGCCGGGCTGCGGCTTGCGGCACAGACAGGGAGGTTGTAGTTCGTGGGGGCAATGGTAAATCGCATCGATCCTGGCGCCAGCAGCCGCCAACACCTCGCACAGCCGCCGGTGCAGAACTTCGAGATCGGCGGCGGTGATCAGTCCCTTGGCAACACAGCGCTGGTTGCTCACGACAATCACTCGAAAGCCGGCATGGTTGAGCTGTGCGATCGCCTCGGGCGCGCCGGGAAGAATCTGCATCTCTTCCCACCGGGTCACGTACTCACCCTCCCGGGCTTTGCGGTTAATTACGCCGTCACGATCGAGAAACGCAGCTCTCATAATGAAAAATCGTTTGTTCGACAAGCTGGGCAACGACGTGGCCAATCAGAATGTGGCACTCCTGGATACGCGGGGTTTCGTTCGAGGGCGCACAAATACAGTAATCCACTGCGGTCTTGAGTTGGCCGCCGGCCACTCCGGTCAATGCCACCGTGTGCAGCCCGAGCTTCTTTGCCGCCATCACGCCCTGCAGGACGTTCGGCGAATTTCCGCTGGTCGAGATGCCGATCGCGACATCGCCCGGACGTCCGAGGGCCTCAATCTGCCGCGCGAACACGAGATCGAATCCATAGTCGTTTCCGATCGCGGTAACCGCTGACGTGTTTACCGACAGAGCCAGCGCCGGAAGAGGAGGCCGGTCGAATGCGAAGCGTCCAACAAACTCGGCCGCGATATGCTGCGCATCCGCCGCACTGCCACCATTGCCAAATAACAGAAGCTTATTTCCCTGCTGCAGTGCCTCAATCAGAATTTCACTAACCTTGGCTATGGCCGTCACAATTTCGGCCCTATCGAGCAGCGACTGCTTCACCGCGATCGATGCTTCAATCGAGCATCGCACCTGCTGTGCGAAGGCCTTGCTGTCTGTCATCGATTCTCGATGTCCCATTTGCAGTACCTCTATTTCCCAAATGCCGCATGGCAGAGCCGGTCGCACAGGACTTGCGCCCGTGCGTAGTCTTCCGGAGTGCCAATGTCGATAAACATCCCACGTTGCTCGAGTGCGTAAATTCCTCGATCAAGAACGAGTGGGAACACATCCTTTTCGAGGCTCGCAGGACCCTCGGGAATGTAGCCGAAAATAGCGCGGTTGAAGACGTAGATCCCGGCATTGACGAGACCGGGCCCGCGGGCCGCAGTTTTTTCCGAAAATCCTACTACGCGACCATCGGAATCAACCCGCACCGTTCCGTAGCGTCCAGTATCTGCAACCGCCACGGCCGCCATGCTGGCCAGTCCGTCCCGCTCCCGATGAAACTGGACCAGTTGGTTGAAATCCACTTCGAGAAACGAGTCGCCGTTCATGACCAGAAAGTCATCAGCTTTTTGCAGGTGCGGTTGTGCCAGCTTTAAGGCGCCGGCAGTGCCCAAGGGCTGCTGCTCCCTGGAGTACTCAATCGCGACGTCCCAGGCGCGCCCATCACCAAACGTGTTTTCGATCTGGTCAGCCAAATATCCCGAACACATCACCAAGCGGCGGATTCCCTGGCATCGGAGTTGCCGCACCAGCAATTCGAGAAAGGAACGATCGCCGAGTGAAGCCAGCGGCTTGGGCGTGGCTGGCACCACGGACCGCAAGCGGGATCCCATACCGCCGACCAGCAAAACGGCAGTGATGTCAAACATTGGGCTCATAACAATTTCAAGATGTCCTGAGTAACGGCAAGGAAATGCGCACTACATCATGCGGTCCCAATACTCCAGCATGGAAGTCAGTGTCTGCTCGATGGTCCGCGACGGTTTCCAACCCGTATCTTTGCGAAGCCTTCCAGTGTTGCCAAAAATTACCTTCTCGTCCGAAGGCCGCATCAGGTGAGCAGCCGGTCGGATTTCCGCTTCTACGCCCGAAAGACGGATGGCAGTCTTGAGCAGGTGACCAATCTGGTGCGTTTTAGCGGCACAGATGTTATAAGCCTCGCCCCGTTTCCCCTTCATCGCCGCGAGGTAAAAACCACGCACCGTATCGTTGACATCTAGGAACGCACGCCGCGGACTAAGGTTCCCGACTTCGATGACGGGCGCCTGCAGGCCCTTCTTGATGCGGATCAACTGGCGCACGAAGTCCGACGGGGCGTCGTTCGTCTTGCCGGGGCCGGTCGTATTAAAGAGGCGCAGATTGACAGCGGGGATTTTGTAGTCCAGGAAGTATTCCCGCGCCAGAAGGTCCAAGCACACCTTGCTGATGCCGTACGGGTGCAAGGGATGAAGCGGCTGATCCTCACGAACCGGAATTGCCGAAGGCGGCACATGACCATATTCAGCACTCGAACAGGCTGAAACAACAATCGGAGAATGCTTCATATGGCGCGCCGCCTCGAACAAATGCAGGGACCCCATGATGTTCGACTCGAAAGTCGAAACGGGATCCGCCCAGGACAACGTGGGCAGGCTCTGTGCGCCAAGGTGGAAGACGTGCGTAGGCCCGTACTCCTTGAAGACTTGCTCCACACGTTGGCCATCGGTCAGGTCACACTGGATAAACTGCACGTTTTGCAACTTGGAACGCGAATTGGCGCCATGAACGCGGCATCCGCCGATTACGTTCCATCCCTTCGCTTGCAGAAATCTGACCAGATGAGATCCGATGAATCCCTCTGCGCCTGTTACCAACGCAGTCCGCTTCATTGATATCCTTTTATTGGAATTGTTTTGCGTTTCCGACAACTGGTTCATTTGCGAGCGAACCAGCTTTGAACTGATCCGTCATGAACAGATGATCTAACGATCGCGGGGGGTGAAATAATTCCCGATCTGGCGACCCTTTCAGGAATGTTGTGGTCTCATCGCAATGCCTGTCGCTGCAACCACGGTCCCCACGAGTAGAAAGCAGAGTAGCAAGGATCAATGAACAATCGCGGTGAGCCCGGTTGGGGGCTGGGGCGCGGAACTGGATCCGTAGCAACTGTTGGCGTTGAATGTCAAGACGCTTCCCGATCCGTCCGGTGCGCCGCCCATCGTGTTCAAGTAGCAATCGAGCGCTGGCGTGCTGTTGGCATGGCCTGCTACCGTGGTTACCAGATTTCCCCCGGTGCATTGGGAACTGTTGGTTGCGTAAGCACCCTTAAAGGTTCCACCGGAGCAAATTCCGATATTTCCGCCACTCGCATCCGGACCAATTGGCGGCCATGGTTCGCCCTGCCACCAGCTTGGCTTGGTGTTGTAATAGAACGATGCTGGCATTCCCGATTGTCCAGCCCCTATGTCTCCATAGCTCGGAACCGGATTGGAATACGACGCTATTCCGGTAGGCACTTCCGACGTGCCGGAACAAGTGGTTGACCACCCGCTGTCTGACGAGTTTCCGCACCAGCGAGCCGCACTCGTGACCACATCGTAATTTCCCCAACGCATCAGATACGAAATTACTTGAGGATCGTAGTCTCCATGATTCGCGCAAGATGGTTGCAAACAGTAGCCATTGACCTGAGAGATCTGCGGACTATTCCCAACCCCGCCGACCGACTGAAGACCATAAATCGACCCATCGCTGGGATTGCCGGGAGAGCAAGTCGGACTCGACAAACATTGATAAGACGTGTGGTAACTACTCTGGCCAAGCACGTTTCCGACAAGGTTCAGGTAGCGGGAACCGGCCCCCAGAAGAACCGCCGATGTTTGACTGGAACAGGGAGACCCATCGCAATTCATTTGCCAGCCCGCCAAATAGTTGCGAAACAGGGTCTCGAAATGATGGGTACCGTGAATGGAATCAGCGTTATACGCCGGACCGATGTTTCCTTCCCAGAGATTGAGAGCGTCCCCGGACGAGTGTTGGTAAAAAGTAGGCTGCATCCAACCCGCTGCCGTGTAGACGCTGTTGATATCGAAATTGAATGCGATGACATTGCCTTCGCAGGCCCCGGTGCAGGAAGGAGAACTATCGGTGCTCTGCTGGATGATGTTGTTGATAATGGCGCTATCCGCTGTGCTGTTCAGTTCCGCACCGTAGCTGACCGTCCCATGGCTCAGGTTTTCGTAGAAGTAGTTGTTTTGAATGAGGATGTGCGAGCTGGTACCGATTCTAACGTGACTGCGCTCCGCGTAGATTGACCGGATTCCAGATACCCAGCACTGATAGCAGCCTTGAATGTTTACCGTCTGACCGTTGCCCGGCCCTTGGGCGCCGTCATGGGTGTTATCGATCGAGAGGTTTTCCAGGCCCATGTTGGTCGCCGTCGTAGTCGCCCACCACGCCTGCGGCAGCTGTCCGCCCGCCCAGTTTGGCATGTAGAGGCCGGGCGAAATCGTGATCGTGGAACCGGAGATGTTCGTCACCACCACTGCCTGCTGCTGCGACCGATGACATTGACCGCTGCTGCAGGTTCCATCCGTGCGCGCGAATCCCCCATTCCCATCGCCCTGGCCTTCGCTCGAGCACACCCCAAAGTTGTTCGGATTTGAAGTGTAGGTCTGAAAGCAATTCCAGATCGTTCCATTATCAAAAGACTGGTCGAGTTGATCGAGAATCAGAACACTCCCAACCTGCAGGTTCGACAAGCTCCCGGCGGAGGGTGTGGTGCTGCCGCAGTGGGAGAGGGTAATGGTCGTTGTTCCAGCGGAGTATCCACCCGTCCAGTCGCAGACGTTGTTCTCGAAACCTACGCCACTGACCGAAGCTTCCATTGCCACCACCGAGTTGTAGCCCCCGGCGCCGGCTCCCGTGAAGACCAGGAAAGTGGAGTTTGCGCCCTGACCTCGCACCACCACGTTACTGTGCTGGTTGAAGTCGATGCCGCTTGACAGATTGAAAGTTCCAGTGCCGAGCAGAACATAGTGATTCGCACCACAGTTGGCAATCGCATTATTGATCGCCGTCGCGCTCCCAGAGTAAGGAGCGATGGTCGAGCCGCATTGTGTCCAACTGGCATCGGGCAAGCCACCGGAGATGCCAGCGCCCGACCAGTTCACCGCCCGACTGGGGGCGATGATTCCCGACCAGAGTTGTTGTGCATGAGAAAACACAGAGGAAAAAAACACCATCGACATAAGGGGGATAACTAGCAAACGTCTACGTCTCATGGTACCTCAGCCCTCCGAGGGGCAATTCGCACCTCTTATGGCCAGCTTAACTCTGAGCGGCAGCGTACGCTAGACTCGGAAGTACACCTTGCGCCATCGAAAAAGCGCCGAATATTGGACTTTGGGCCATGGCCATCGGCGCGAGACTTCGCCTAAAACAACGCATGGGGCGCACGATTGTCATATGCCCAGATTGGCCGCATGTCTGCGCCCTTCCAAGCGAAAGCACGCTTTGTCCCATAGTCTTACCACCGACCACCGGAGACCGGGGAGAGATAGTTGAGCGCGCCGGGCAAGGGGCCAGCCAAATAGCGCCTTGATCCAGGAGTACTTCCAGGACAAGCGCGGGGCCTTCAATTGTCCTCCGAGTTCCCGGGCGATTTCTTCGGCATGCTGAAAGATATCGAGCCGTTCCGGATAGAAAAACACCATCCAATTTTGCAGGTAGTTCACACAGGCGGCGCGGACCCGTCCGCTATCCTCGAGCGACCGGAGATAGCGGATGTGAAGCTGCATGGAATGCCACTGTGCGTCCCGCTTTTTGTCGGACCGCCCGATGTAGCTCAAGCTGTTCGGAGCCGCACGATAGTACACCTTGGCCTCCGGTACGAATCGGACGCCGTCGCTCGCGAGAAGGACTCGACAAAAATACTCGCCGTCATCGTCTCCCAAGAGCTGAGTATTCCACGGACCGGCGGCTTCGGTAAGCTCACGGCTGACAAGCCATGTGGCCGTCTGCATATGGAGATTCAGGCTCATCTTGCGCATCAGCCATTCGACCGGGGACAGATCGCACCACAACGCAGTGGGAACGAATTTCGCGTGATCATACCGGTACATAAACCGTCCCCAACCTCCCGACAGCAGCGTCAACTTGTTCGGAGGATCGCCGGTGGCTTCCATTTGCTTTGCGATCTTGTCGGGACCGATAAGATCGTCCGCATCCAGCCACTGGATGTAATCCCCTCGGCTTAGAGAGAAGGCCTTGTTTCTGGCTGCGGCAGCGCCTTGATTGTTTTGGGTGACCACGTGGACACCGTCGGATTCAAACTGTCGCGCAACCGCCAGAGTTCGATCCCTCGAACCATCGTCAACCACGATGATTTCCTTGCGGTCCCAGGTTTGCGCAACCGCCGACCGGAGCGTATCGGCAATCCACTCCTGCGCGTTAAACGCAGGAATCAGAATGGATACCAAAGGTTTCATGCGCGATGCCTCCTCACAATCCCGCGTATGCATTTCGAGTCAACTCCGCGACGGTGTTCCAGGAATACTGGGAGTTAGCGTATTCTTGTATCTCCCGTCGCCGCTGCGCCAAGTCTCTGTATAGGTCACTGTCGAAGTAGTTCTCGAGAGTGTTGGCCATGTCGGATGGATCCGCCGGCTTACATAGAAATCCTGTCTTGCCTTCGATGATTTCTTCCCGGAAAGATCCCACATCGGTCGCAACCACGGGCAAGCCGAAACTGTAGCCCAGGAAAAGCACGCCGCTCTGGAAGATCTCCTTGTAAGGAAGTACCAAAACATCCGCCGCTTTGAGATACAGTTCCATTTCGTCATCCGGAATGAATTGGACCTTCAGGATTATCTGCTCTGGTTTAAATTCTCGATCGATTGTCCCGAGGACTTCGTCCAAATATTTCTCGCTTCCCTTCTTTTGCTCGCCCGCGATGATGAGCCGGTAATTCGCATGCCGGGACGCAAGCAGTTGAAATGCACTCAGGAGATATTCGAGACCTTTATAAGGCTTGATTCTGCCGAGAAAAAGAATCGCCCTTTCGCAGTCCCCGATGCCCAGCTTCTGCTTCGCCTGTGCAGAAGTCAGGTCCGTATGCGGAAGAGAATTGTTGATCCCAAACGGAATGACGGTGACTGCTTGTTCCTGGACGCCAAAACCCTCAACGAGTTCACTCTTCATTTTTTGCGTGTGAACGAAGATGTGATCAGTCAGTCGATACTGAATCCTCAAAGTAAGTCGGTTTAGAAACGAGTCGTTCGAGTCTCTCCTGGCTTGATTAACATTGTGGGCTGTGAAGACAATCTTCTTCCCCAGCGCCTTGTAGTACAGCAGCAGAAGAGTTCGATCGAAGTATTCGAACTTGTTGTTCCACAAGATGTGAAACATCTTTGGTTTAGCGCTCGCCGCATATCGGATAAGCCGCGCGTAATAAGCCAGCGACCTCCACACCTTCTTCGCCAGACTGGAATCCCGGCGCTGCCTTTTTCGCAGGTTCAGAAAATGCAGGTTGCGATTCGTATGCAACTCCGGGCTGTCCACTTCATCGCTGCCAATGACATCCAGCCGAATCCCCTTTGAAACCAGCGCCATCGACAAGCCGAAGGCGTAGGGCCTGTCCTGACACCCTGTAAGCAGCGCGACGTCGAGTTCGGCGTGTGCGGGGAAAAAGGTTTCAGGACCGGCGATATCTTCAGCGAGGCCAGGCACAGAGCACTCCATTGGAAGATTAGTGCTGGTATACCCGGCGGTGATCGTGGATTCTGCCATTGAGCGTGCCGTTGCCAACTTACACAGAGGTCGTCGCAGCAATCGACGACTCGACTGAGACCGGCTGCACTACCCTCGGTTGGGGTAGCAAATCGCGGACCAGGCGGCCGGCTTGGCGGACGGGTTCAAGCCCGCCATGGAGCGCGACCACCGCACCGAGATAGAGAGTAAAAAAGAGCAGCGACACCGAGACCAGCCGCGCTAAAGCGCCCAGTTCGCCCGATGCGGCCGCAAACGCCGGTACGAAGTGCATGATCCATGTCGTGCTGAAGCCGGCGGCCACCGAAGCCACGAAAAATTTCCAGACGACGGCGAAAACGGGAGCCACTTTAAAACCGATGGGCTGGCCCGCGTACCAAAAAGCCGGCAGCATAAGAATGAAAAAAGAAACTGTCCAAGCCGATGCGATCCCGCGGGGCCCCCAGGGCAGCGCAATCAGGAAAAGGCCGGCCGTGCAGAGAAATTCAATCACGGCCCAACGGAACCACCGGTCCGGCCGGCCGATCGAGAGGTGAATCCAGCCATGCGTGTTGTAGAGCAACATGACGCCGATGCCGGGGCCAAAAAAGGCAAAGATACGGCCAGTCTCCGCCCAACCCGGACCGAGGAGAAAACGAATCAGATCCCCGCCGATTAGCGTGAAGTCGGCGCCAATCCCCATGCCCACGAACGCCAAAACCGACAGGCCGGACAGGAAGTAGCGCTGGTATTGAGCGCGCTGGCCGTTGAATCGGCTGAGCGTTGTAATCGCGACCGCCGACATCGGGGACAAAAGCTGGCAGAGGGGAAGATAAAACAAGTCGAACGCCTTCTTGTAAAGCCCGAGCGCTCCGGCGCCAAACCGCCAGCCCACCAGCAGATTGTCGGTGTTGCCGGAAAAATAGTTGAAGCTGAAGTGGGAGTACACGTTCAGAGCAAATCGAACGCTTGCGCCGGTGCCGGCGACGCGGCGAGGCCGTCCGGGGATCCAGCGGCACATGATCCATGCGCCCACGGCGACGCTGAGTTGCAGTGCGATATAGCCCACGACCAGCGCCCAATAACCCCAGCCCGCGAACGCCAGAATAATTGAGACGATGACGGAGACGACGCGGGCAACGACATTGTTGGCCGAGACGGCGGTAAAGCGCATGGCGCGATTGAGAAGCGCCAAGTGCATCACCGAGATACTCGCGGCCAGAATGGTCAGCGACATACCCTCCACGACATGGGTTACCAGCGGATCGTGAAAGAAAAGCGCGATCAGTGGGCCAAGGGCGGCGAACGCTATGGTCAGGAAGACACCGGCTCCGATATTGATCCAGAAAAGATTGGAGGCGAGGAAGTGCGTGAACTCTTCGCGCTGCAGTATCACCTCGGTAAAACCGTTGAGGCCGAAGCTGCAGAGTAGCAGACTAAAAGTCGTAACCATGGTCACGATGCCGAAATCAGCCGGCGTAAGCAGGCGCGCGAGGACTACGGTCGCGCCCATTTGCACGACGAACGACACTCCTGAAGCGAAAATCGTTACCCCCGCTCCACGGACGGCGGTCCGGCGTATTCCGTGGTCTTTGGCGACAGGATGGAAGTCGCCGTTGGAATCAAAAGGCTTCAACTGTTCCTCCCGAGGGAACAAGGGCCTGGCTATCGCTGGGGGCTGGCCTGGGGGTCCGATTGGAGGCCGAGCGAACGGCTCGCTGAGTTTTGCTACCCACAAAAGAGGAAACGCGGCCTGCGGCGACGACGGCTAGCAGTAGGAAAATCCAGATCGGATCGAGCATCCTGAAACCAGCTTCGGTCACGCTGTAGATCGCCGCCGCGGCGACATATGCCAGCATCAAGCCGCCGATCGCGGGATCGCGGCGAAAGGCGGCAATGGCGCGCCAATAGCCGTTCATCAGAACCAGTGCAATCAAGCCTACGCCCACCCAGCCCAGGTTAAGGTAAACCTCGATGTAGCCGTTGTGGGCCTCGTTGGGCCGAAAAACTGGAAAGGCGCGCCACATCTTCTCCAGCCGCGGCCCGAGCCAGAAGCTTTCGAATCCCGCGCCCACGGCAGGGTTCGGGTTCATGGGAATCACGGTCTTCCAGATCGCGGTGCGACCCGTAAAATCGGTATTTCTTCCCATCGCATGCACAACTTCAGTCCCGCCGCCGAAGAGCATGGCGAGTCCCCCCGCAAGTATGACCACCAGAACCAGCGCATGCACGGCGGCAGGGCGGCGCCCAATCACAGGCAAGCCGGTCGCGAGCATCAATCCGGCACCGAGGGCGAAGCAGGCACCGGAAGTAGCTGAGTGAGCCATCACCAACAGAGTCACGCCAAAACCCAGCAGGGTGCATTGGGCCAGCAGATGTCGGCCGCGGTTCGGCTGGCCTCGATCGCGGATGAGCGCGAAGACGCGCCAGCACGCACCCAGTGAGATGACGAATGTGATCACGCCAAGCATGTTCTTGTCGGTCGTCACGCCCGTAATCGCCAAGCCGCCCCAGGGATCGAATGCACGGCCCAAATCGCCGAAGTACTTGATCAGGAGGACCGATGCGGGTAACAAGATGAAGCCAACGCGAGAAAGAAAGCGCTTCAGCGCCGCCGCCGGCATGGGATCCGTTATCACGATGAGGACCATCACCAAATCGCCGATGGCCTTGGTCCACCGCTTGAAGGAAATGTCGGTAAAATCCGACCAAAGCACGCTTAGCAGGCAATAGGCAAAATAGATGAGAATAGGCCAGCCTGCTTTAAGGCAAGCGCTGGTTCGACTTTTCCGGCTGACGAGGACGATGATTCCGGCGAAGAGCAGAAGCGCGAAAACACTCGCATCAAAGGGGCTGCCGTCGGCGGCGGAAGAGGTCATCGCGCCGAGTCCCAGCCAACTCGATATCGGTCGTGACCCGACAATCCAGATCCAGGCGACGGGCAGCCAGAGCGCCTTCGAAGTCCGGACCTTCCGTTCGCGATCCAACACAAAAAGTGCCAGGATCGCGATGGCGGAAACCAGAGTGGCAATCAGAGGGGACATTCACTGCCTGCGCGCGATTGTGTCGAACGAGATCCAGTCATCTGGGGTCGAGAAAAAGCCGGTGGATCAGTTCCAACGTCAGCACCTTGTGGATCTCGGTCGTGTAGTTCCGGCCCTCTTTGAGATGTCCCCGCACGACCGCTTCGAGCCCACTCCGGTCAAGGTATGGCCGGGAAAGCGTCCGCGGATCGAGCAGCATTTCCTGAACATACTTCGACAGCGCATCCCGGTACCAGACCCGGAAATGGAACAACTTGTGCCTGCCGAGAAAAAGGCGCTCGAAATGGGCCATTGAAAAGAGATGGTCGATGCGGGACAGCCATTGTGGCATGCCATAGTCATAGGCGTATTCCGCCTTGAACGTGAACTCCAGCAGGCTTCCAAAGACGAGCGCGGAGAAACCTCGGCCCACGCCACGGTCGGTCAGAAGCCGGCCAAGAGCCGGATTGCCCTCGGCAATCAGCCGAAGGCGAACGTCATTGTTGTTGTTGTTATTGCCGTTATTGCTCTTGAGGTCCGATTTGGGCGCGCGGAAAACCGCTCGGACGAAGTCGTTATCGAGGTAGGGTGAGCGCACGCCCAGTTGAGTATTTTCCAGCGCAAGAACTCCAAAGTGCTGCCATGGGGACTGCCGGAAAGCGGCAAAAGTCACCGGGTGTTCTCGACGTAGTTCGGCGTACACTGGCCACGCCTGTTGCACGTAGGAGAGAAATTCAGGGCGATACAAACCACGTTTTGGCAGCACCGGTTTGAACATCACAGCCTGGCGGAGGATCTCGCTTCCGTAGGTCCCGACAATCTTCACGGGCGCGATTTCGCGGGCCTTCTCGCTAACGTACAAATCGGGGGAACGGCTTAAATCGACGCATCCGTCCGTCAGATAAACGCTGCGCTCGGCATAGCGGGCAAAGCGCGAAAGAAACTCGTCTCCGGTCCGGATCACCTCGTGGGACTGTTCGCAAATGCTGGCCACTTGCCGCGCCCTGAGCACGTCCTGACAGTCGCGATACATTCCACCGTACGTATAGCAAGGCAGCGACATCGGCGCGGCCTTGTGCCAGGCCATGATCATGCGGGTATCGAGTCCCCCAGTCAGCGACATTCCGACTCGCTCCCGTCCGTTAAAGTAGCGCGGAAGATTCCGCTCGAGAACCTCGCGCAGTTCCTGGTAATACGACTCGGGTTCTGATGCGGGCAGATCCTCCCATTCCCTCGGTTGAAAGTAATTGCTCTTCCGTTCAATGGCGCCGTTTCGAAAACGCCAGTTTGCGGCGCCCGGCAACACGTGGATCGCTGGGAACAGCGTCCGGTTCTCCAGCACACAGCCGCAAGCGACGAACTCGCCTAAGCTCCGAGGCTCTACCGTCCGGAGTTCGGGGCGAACTGCGAGGATGGCCTTAGCTTCCGCGGCGAAGTAGAACGCTTCTTTCGCTTCGTGGTAATAGATCCGGTGCATCCCGAACCGGTCGTTGAAGAGCATCGTATTTCCATGGATCTTGTCCGCCAGAAGCCCGTGGAATCTTCCATTGAGTCCCGCCGGGAAGGTCGGGTCGTCCTCGTAAAGGTGGACGAGATAGGAGGGTCCTGCCGCCTCTGGAGTATGTCCTCGCTCCTTCAGGCGGCGGACGGTTCCCGGCTCGGGGAACTCCTCCCCGGAAAAAACAAGAACAACGTCTCCGCGCTCGTTTCGCACAGGCATCGCGTCGCAAAAGGAATTCTTTCGCGCCACCCATCCGACATAAACACCCGATGGCTCATCAATCCACGTTCCGGTCCCGTAGAAAGACTCATGGCGCAAGGCCTCAACCATCCGCAGCAACTCTGGCTCGGCCTGCTGGCGCGGCATTTTCGTGATAAGACCGACGATTCCAGGCATGATCTTCTAGGACGCCTCGGTTGAGGCTTGGAGCTTACGGTTGTACCAGGCAGTGCGGAGTTCGCGGAGCTTGGCAGCTACGGGTCCGGGAAAATGGTCGACGAACTTGTGGTGCAGGCCGAGGCGGAAAGCAGCCCGGCCAAAACTCGTTAGGGCGACGTAATAGCGAGGCAGATTAACGCGCTCGAATCCGTTAATTTCCTTGAAGTGGCTTAGGCTGTCGCCTTCCTTCTTGCCATAGGAGAAGTTTTGGTACACGAGATATGGAATACTCCGGTCTGCACAGGACCGCACCGCTTGCGCGATCAGCGCATTGGTTGGAGCCTTGTCCCGGTGCTGCATCATGGAGACAATGTGCATCATGCACGCCTGGGTGCGGATCCGGTCGGTGACCAACTTAATGAAGCCAATCAGACGATCGCCAAGAAACGCTCCAATGAATATGCTCTGGTCGAGGAACGTCGCCGATACCCTGCGTACTGTCTCAATGTCCTTGCCGTAATGGACAAACGGCTTTCCCTGGCGGACCGCACACTCGTTGTAGATTTCCCAGATTCCCCGAACCAGCACGTCATCGAATGGCAACTCGCGTAACACTACGCCCCTTTTCTCGGCTTGCCGCGCCCGGTTGCGGGGAAAAGAGCGGATCTGATGGTTCCACCAATGGTCAAATGTGGAAACCGGAAGAACAGCCAGATTGTCCCACTCCATCGGGTAATCGAATTTCGGCGGCGCTTCTGGAAGTTTCTGCAAAAATGTGAAAAGGTCGATCCGGCTTCCGGACTTTCGCAGACCATCGAGCACATCTCCTGGATCATCCAGGAACTCATATTTGTCCAGCTCAAGACGGGCGATGCGGAGCATTCGTCCCTGGACCTTGATGTCGTTACCGCAGATTCTCAAATTTATTTACCTCAGGCAGCGCACGATTGTGCGAAAAGCTCTGCCTTGAATTTCGAAATGGTGGTTAGCCTAACGAGAATGAGGAGACTATTGTTTACTTTGGCTGAAACACGATTACCGTCGGTCCAGATTCACCGTATTGGGTATTCTCGACGACATTAAATTCGGCCGCGATGATATCGACCATCGATGTCAACCTATGTTTATGACCGCCCTTGCCGTCCGAAGTATTCATCCTCACGATGAAGACCCCGTCATCTTTCAAATGCTCGGAGAAATGATTCAATATCGGCCTCACCTTACTGAGCGGCACATGATACATAGACTCCCGAAACAGGATCACGTCGAACTTTTGGGTCGGCTGGTAACTGAGGAAATCCGAGCACGCAAAACTGTTCTTGCCGGCGCGACCGTCTTTTTCGGTTCGCTTCACCGCCTTGGCAAGAGCTGCCTCGGATATGTCCACGCCAACGTAAGTCGTGTATGCGTCTGCGGCCAGTTCGTTCGCAGTATTGCCCGGGCCGCATCCGAGATCCAGGATGCTCCCGCCATTAAGGTGCTTTTCCAAGTGCGGGTACACGCAATCGCCCGCGGTGTTATCGATGAAATCCCAATGGGTCCCGGAGAATTCCTGATCCCAAAGTACCATCTTGATCTTTGACGGGCCGTACCTCTTGAGAAGGCCGCGCATAACGGTTAGTGTGCTTTGTGCCATATAGATGTTTTATCTCCGTTGACGTTCCTGCCCCATAGCGCTGGGCTGGTTATTGCTTAGATTTTCGTCCATTGCTCCGGCTGAGATTTTGAGGGTTGACTCAAGCGCGGGGTCCGAAGAGTTTTGCCGGCTAGAAATTCCTTCAACCGCTCCATCTGCTCTCGTCGGTGGAACCTCACCATTTCTTCGGA
>Ga0182018_10001702_pt1 | contig 24265 bp, 21 predicted proteins | sample 812P2MmetaG_FD_120490 | JGI IMG/M metagenome (GOLD analysis project Ga0182018, IMG submission 120490) | Permafrost microbial communities from Stordalen Mire, Sweden - 812P2M metaG | ecosystem: Environmental > Terrestrial > Soil > Wetlands > Permafrost | place: Sweden: Stordalen | collected...
GCGGACAGCGCGCTCATCGTGAACGTCTCGGCGGGCGCCTACACGATGCAACTCTCGGGGGTCAATAATTCGACGGGCGTCGCTTTGGCAGAGGTGTACGAGGTTCCGTAACCTTTGGCCGCTCACGGCCCTTGGTTTTTAGCAGATGGCGAAATTACTTGTCAGCCCGCTTTGGGAAACAATCGTCGTTGACGAGCAAAGAAGCCTTATATCGGGCGATCCCCACTTCTGGGCTGTCACCGGCCGCTTAACCCGCTAGATAGGCCAGAACGCTCGAAAATAGCGCCTAGGCCAATTTTAAGACAGATCAGAGAGAAAAATGGCTTCAATCTCAATAAGAGACAATTGCTATCGGGCCAGATAAGATTGGTAAGGTGTAGTAAGAATGCTTCAAACGACTCGCCAATTCCTAGCTTCATCTGAATGACCCCGGCTTAGGACAATTTAGACAAACCGGAGGGCAAAACTGCCAACCCTTATGGTGAATTGCCCGGAGGGCACCCGGGTTCAAATCCCGGCACCTCCGCCATTTGGCCCTATTTTCGAGCTGTAACAAGCGTCATGCGGGGCGCTACGAAAAGCAGATTCGAGTCCTCTGCGGCGGAACGCATTTCTGCGAGAGTCGATACCAGCTCAGCGCGGGAACATAGGCCGGCGTCGACCAGGGCATCGGCGGCTTCTTCCAGCGACCATTCGAGGGCCCGCTTCTCCCGGCCGCTTAAGTAAGCAGGCTGGTTCATACGCACCGAGAGTTCGTTGAATCCGGTGTCCTGCACCAAATTGTGGACACGCCGTCCCAGAGTGTAGTCGAGGCCGCGCGAGGTACCGAGTCTTGGGTAGAGATCGCCGAACCTATCGATCGCTGAGGGCGGAACGGTGTAACCGGAGGTCAGGTCGCCATCTTCAACGAAGAGGATGCCGCCGGGACGAAGCACTCGCTTCATTTCGGCCAGTCCGGCCATGGGTTTCGGCAAATGGAGCAGGAGAAAGCGGCAAAAGACGAAATCAAGGGATGCGTCCGGTATTCCGGTTGCGGTAGCATCTGCCTCGAGAAATTCGATATTCGCATGCCCCGATCCAGCGGCACGCGTCCTAGCTTGATCGAGTTGTGCCGCGCTCAGATCGATGGCAGTCACCCTGCCTTCCGGGCCGACGATTTCCGCGAACATGCAGCTCACGGTGCCGACACCACAACCGAAATCCGCCACTTTCATTCCCTTGGACAAACCGGCCCTGATCGATGTCTCCCTGGTGCCGCTTCCCCAGATTTCGTGAAGCACTTCGAGCCGAATGGCGGCAGCGGCACCGGTAGCCAGCGTATACCGGGCGATTTCTTCCGACTGCGGGATTGAGCTCATGGGGTAGAATTGTAGGGTCGGGAGACGGAGTGAGGTCGAAACACGAGCCGGATCCAGTCTATTGTAACGGTGGTGACCGATCCGTATCAGGGCACAATCAGTGGAATCGCTTGGCGGGAAAATCGCCGGTAGATTCGAAAGTCATCCGCGTCGGTGGTTATAACCGTGTGCTCGCGGTGAAGCTCTGACAGCCTGACCAGGCAAGCGTCGGCATAGTCCATGCGCTTCCCGTAACGTGTGAACAAGATCCGCACCGCGGGTGATTCATCGGGCAGCACCTGTAAGACGCGCAGAATACCGCGTTCGACCAATGCGCATACTTTTTGTCGCGCATCTGGCACTTCTCGCAGAAGGAAGCACGCCTCCGAAATTACGGCTTCGCAAGTTATGGCGGGCCGTTGTATCGTCGCGAATTGCTCGGCAGCCCATTCATGCCATTGATCGTCGCGATCCAGCGAGCCCACGAGGGGACCCGTGTCGAGAATGGCGTCAATCATGGCCGTATCCGGCGAGGGTTTTCTTGGACCGGCCGCTCTGGACAGACCCCATTAAGTCACCCATCGCGTCTGCTAGACTCACGGGACAAGTTTCAGTCGCGCGGAATACGAAATCGTTGCCCGAGCGATCCCTCACACGGACCTCCTTGCCGGCCAATGCAGCGCGGCGAAAGCTCGGAAACTTACGGGTGAATTCGCGAGTGGTAACTTGCATGACAGACATCTATGTCAGTCATCACATCAAAGTCAAGGCATGCAGCTTGTCGCCTTCCTCGAACGAGGCCGGCGGCTTTAAAAACGTACAATAACCGCAGGGGGATTCTCTCGACCCCTTTCAATTTCGCAGTCCAAAAGGACTTGCTCGCCAGGAACCCCATCGAGAAGACCCCGTACCATCGCATCAGCCACCGGCGCGGATCCGCCGAAACTCTAACCGCAGAAGATGCGGCGAAACTCATGGTCTATGTAGAGGAATTCAAGGGAGGTGTGCTGGTACCGTATTTTGCGCTCTGTCTCTTCGCTGGAGTGCGTCCCTGCCCTGTCTTTGGCGAGATCTCCAAGCTCCAGCCGGGGCAGGTCGCCTCGACACGGGCACCATCCATATTGAGCCGGAAGTGTCGAAGGTACGCATGAAGCGCCATATCGCGATCCAGCCCAACCTCGACGCCTGGCTGCGCGCCTATCCGCTGGATCGCTTCCCGATCATACCGCCGAACACGGCAAAAAACCGGCTGAAGGTCTTCGCGGCTTTCGGGCTCACCCACGACGTCCTGCGCCATTCGTTCATCAGTTTCTTCGTCGCCAAGTACCGTTCCATGGGCGAAGCCGCCCTCCAAGCAGGCAATTCTGAGTCCATCATCCGAAAACATTATCTTGATCTGAAAAGCATGGCCGAAGCGGAAGAGTTCTTCAACATCCTGCTAGCCTGAACAAAGCCATGCATGCCCTGAGATTCGAAAAAACAGGATCCTTGGACGAACTGAGCATTCGGGACATTCCTGTGCCGAAGCCGGCGGCGGGCGAAGTGCTTGTCCAAGTGAAGGCCGCCGCGATCAACCCGAGCGACATCAAAAATGTGCAGGGGAAAATGCGCGGGACGACCGTTCCGCGCACGCCGGGCCGCGATTTCGCCGGAATCGTGGTTGAGGGTCCCAAGGAGTTGACGGGAGTATCCGTCTTTGGGTCGGGGGGAAACCTTGGCTTCGGACGCGACGGCAGCCATGCGGAGTTTCTCACCGTGCCCGCGAGTGCGGTCCTGCCGCTGCCGCGCAACGCTAGCTTTGAACAAGGGGCGGGAATCGGCGTCACCTACATGACCGCTTGGGCCGCCTTGGTGAAATCAGCCCGCGTCCGGGATGGGGAAACTGTCCTCATCACCGGAACCACAGGCAACGTGGGCAGCATCGCGACGCGAATAGCCCACCGATTGGGAGCGAAGGTCTTCGGCACGGTGCGTTCGGCGGCCGATCTCGCCAAGGCGGGCGAATTGCCTGTCGAGGCGTGGATCGACCTGCAAACCACGGAGCTCGCCGACGGAGTCAGGGCCGCGACCGCAGGGAGAGGAGTCGATGTGGTTTTCGACGTCATCGGAGGAGCCATGTTTGAGAAATGCCTGCAGTCGCTCGCCTTGCGCGGACGACAGGTGGTGATTGCCTCCAGTCCCGAGTCGCGCGTGAATTTCAACCTGGTCGACTTCTATCATAACGAATCGCGCCTGCTGGGCGTGGACTCGCTCAAATTGGATTTCGAGGAAGCGGCCGAGATTCTCCGTTCGTTGACTCCGGTCATCGAGAGCGGAGATTTACCGCTGCCCAAGGTGGAGACCTACCCCCTCGCTCAGGCGCCCGAGCTCTATCGCGGCATTGCGTCTTCGACAATCAAGGGAAAACCCGTCCTTGTCCCGTGACCGCCGCGCGCCGTTGCGCATCTTTCGCCTTCTCTCCCCGCCCGCCCCCCCGGGCGAATCAAATGACCGCCCACCGAGTGTGAAAACGGTCGAGGGTGGATTCAATTGACACGCGTGCTGATCGAGAATTCGACTAGGCGCAGCCCTGGGACAAATGCGAAAGCTGAAGCGGCATCGCCGACCCGGAATTTGGTTCCATCAGGGATCTGAGCTGAATTTAACCTGCGTCACTGCGTCGATGGCACCTCGTAGACCTCTATCAGCGCGTTTCCGGTCGTGCTGTTGAGCCCGGAGACCTCCGCCGTGTAGCTGCCAGGGGCCAGCGTGAGGAGAAGCGCTGAATCGGCGCTCCCGGAGGGCAGGGCAAAGGCGCCGGTTGCCCCGAATGACGCGCTGACCTGCTGAGCGTTGGCATTCGTGCCCCATCCGGCGTTGGACGCCAGCTGCGTTCCCGCGGAGTTGAAGACGGTCAGCGAGGGCTGAGCAAGCGCGCCCGCAACCGAGAACTGAGAGAGCGCCGGGCCGACGCCGCGGATGAGCACCTGCTCATTCGCCGCGCCGGAGATCACGAATCCCGCAATCGCCACGCTGTTTCCCGTGCCGACGAACGCCCGGCAGGAGATGTTAGTCACATGCGAGGCCGGGGCCGGCGTGGATGCCGTCCCGGACGCCGATCGGGCCACGGAGCCGACGACGAGCGTGGGAACGGGAGTGGGCGTCGGGGGCGACGAAGAAACAGGGCCAGGGCTCGCAACGGGAGGGGGAGTCGGTACCGGACCTGAAGTTGGAGTCGGGACAGGGGTGGGCGTCGGCGGCGGGGTTGATGAGGGGGTTAGGAGGTAAGCCTGATCATCCGAGCCTTCGGCAAGGATCTGTCCCTGGGCATTTATGGCCCCGGCGGTCCCCAGCCTCACCGTTGGCGAGTTCACCAAGGTGTTGAGGTCGGTCATCACGCCATTGTTGTAGACGAATGCGTAGTTGTTCGCATCTCCAACCGTGGACGACGAGCCCACGATCAGGCCTGCGTCATTGATGCCGTAGGCTTGGCTGTAGTTGCCGCCCAGTGATCCCAACATCTTCATGCTGCCTCCGGCATACACGAAGGCCTGGAGAAAATTGTTGGCGACAATCGAACCCACGATCTGTCCTGAATTGTTGATCGCTGCGGCCTGACTCGAAGTCCCGCCGCCGGTGCCCAGACTCTGCATGACCCCGTTTGAGTAAAGGAAAGCAACGCTTTGGCCGCTGGCGAGCGGCGCGACCCCGACGACCTGGCCGGAGTTGTTTATTGCCACGGCAGAGCTTCCGATGCCCCCCAGGTCTCCCAGGTCGGTCATCACACCCCCGGAATAGAGGAAGGCGTCATCGGCTCCGGACACTTTCCTGCTGAATCCTGTTATCTGGCCGGAACTGTTTATCGCCATCGCCCTGCTGAAATTGCCGCCAAGGGTCCCCAAGTCCTTCATCACTCCGCCGGAATAGGTGAATGCGTTCTCATTTCCGTCAGAGTCGAGGCTTCCGCCCACTACCACGCCGGCATCGTTTATCCCGAAGGCATAGCTGTTGTTTCCGCCCAGCGATCCCAACGTGACCGTAACCCCTCCCGAATACAAAAATCCAAGGTTATTTGATCCATTGGATGCAGATTCATACCCCACCGCGTCGCCGTTGTTATTCAAGCCCTGGGCGAGGCCTATGCCTCCCGGAATCGAAGTCACCGCAGCCACGGAATAGTACTGCGCATGCGCCGCCGAAATTCCTGCGGACAGCGCGAGAAAGGCTGCGGCAATCCGGCTGACGCGGCTGAAGGATTCAATTGCGAGCCTCATAGGCAAAGGGTTGCGGCACTCACGGCCCGATGCGCCCCGCAGTTTGCCGACGAGGAGATGACAAGGCCACGGTCACAATGGTGACAATCCTCCGGTCGAAAACCGCTATCGGCTTACGAAGATGAATCTCTACCCGGATCCTAACGAGCCAGCCTCTTGCCGAAATCAGGGAACCTCGTACACTTCTGCGAGCGCGACCCCGGTCGAATTGCTGACGCCGGAGAGCTGCATCGTGTAGGCGCCTGCGGAAAGGTTCGCAATGAGCGCGCTGTCCGCACTGCCCGAGGCGAGAGCAAAGGCCCCGACCGAAACTGCCGCGCTCGCGAGCTGGGCGGGGTTGGAGCTGGTGCCCCAGCCCGTGTTGGAGGCGATCACGTTTCCTGAGCTGTCGAAGAGGCTTAGGCTCGGTTGCGCTAGAGCGCCGCCGACGCCGAAGGCGGTCAGGGCGGGCCCGTCGCCGCGGGCGAGCAACTGGTCGGAGCCGCTGCCTGCAATGACGAAACCGGGGATGATGATATTGGCGCCCGTTCCCACAAGGGCCCGGGTGGAGATGTTCGCCAGCCGGGTGCCGCTCGTGGACACCTCGTAGACCTCGGCGAGGGCGACCCCTGTCGAATTGCCCACACCTGAGACCTGAACCGTGTACGCGCCGGCGGGCAGGGCCGCGATCAGGGCGCAATCGGCGCTGCCGGAGGCCAGTGCAAAGGCGCCGACGGAGGCTGCCGCACTCACAATCTGGGCCGGGTTCGTGTTGGTGCCCCAGCCCGTGTTGGAGGCGACCACGGTGCCTGCGCTATCAAATACGCTGAGACTCGGCTGTGCCAGCGCTCCGGCCACCCCGAAGCCCGTCAGGGCCGGTCCGTCGGCGCGGATGAGGAGGGTCTCGGTCCCGCTGCCGCTGATCACGAAGCCGGGGATAAGGATGTTGGCACCCGTACCCACCTCGGCACGGGTGGAGATATTGATGAGGCGCGCGGATCCGCTTGGGCCTCCGCCACCTCCTCCCCCGCCACCTCCGGAGGGCGTCGGGGTTGGGGTCGGCGTCGGGGTTGATCCGGAGGCGGGCCCAATGATCGACACGCTGTTGTCTGCCGTATTTGCAACATAAACGAGGTTCGTCGTGGGATTCACAGCGATGGAAGATGGACCGCCTCCCACCGCCACCGTGGCCGTTACAACGTTCTTGGCCCCGTCTATCACCGAGACGGTGTTGGCATTAGAATTGGCTACATAAATTTGGTTCGTCCCGGAATTCACCGCCAGGGCAGCAGGCACACTTCCGACCGCCACCGTCATGGCGGCATTCGATGCGCCGTTGATCACGGTCACAGCGTTCGTGGCGGAATCGGTGACGTAGATCGTGTCGGTCGCCTGATTCACGGCGACGGCATCGAAAGCCTCTATCGTCACCTGGGTGTTGTCCAGGGGCACGGTGACGGTGGGCGTGTTCAAGGTCCCGTCGATCACGCTCAGGAAATTGGCCGCACCCGGTTGTTCGGACTGGTTTACGACATAAATCATGTCCGTCAGCGGGTTTATGGCGATGGCGAGCGGAGAGGTGGTGATTGACATGTCCATGCTGACGGGCACGTCCACCCTCCCGTTCGGCCCCAACTCCGTCACGAGGGTGTTATCATTGGGCCCGTTGCCCCACCAGATCGTGTTGGTTGCCTCGTCCACGGCGATCGTCGTGGGAAGGATATCCGTGGGAATGAGGGACGTCGTGTTCGTCGCCCCATCAATCACCGTTATCACATTGCTCGCCGTGGTAACCACGTAGATCTGGTTGGTCACCGTGTTTATGGCGATGCTCCCCGCATTGGCGCCCACGGGGATGGTGGCGACCACGTTCGAACCGCCGTCGATGACCGTCACCGCTCCGGTCAATAGGGAACCCACCTGATCGGCCACCACGTAGACCCTGTCTGTCACCGGATTCACGGCGAAATCCTGCAGGAAGCCTGTCACGGGAACCGTCGCCGTCACCGCGTTTGTGGCCCCGTCGATCACCGAGACTGTGCCCGAGGTGTTGTCGCCCCCGTTGAGGACGTAGATCGTGTTCGTCAGCGGGTTCACTACGATCTGGAAGGGCCGAATTCCAACGGCCACGTTGGTCACGTTTTGCGCGCGGGCACACGGAACGATTGCCATCGCCGCAAGGACAATGAAGCCCACGGGAAATGACCTGCCCTCGCGAAAAACCACGAGGATCGCGGTTAAAATTCTATCTGCGAACCCTGGCTCGCGCTGAGAGCTGGCATTCATGTGCGACAGGATCGAAAAATAACCCACTCGAAAGGCAACAGCAATCAATGGTTTACAAGAATCCTGCGCGGTTTTGACGAGCGGTCATGGCTCATGTTGCAGCGGTTTGATCTCCATCTGGGCAATGAGGTTATCGGATCACGCCAAGTCCGCATGGAACCATGCGGAGGGGCTCGGGGCGGAGGCGAAAAGAGTTCCGCCGATCAGATCCTGCCAAAGGCAATTCGCGGGTGTGCCCCGCTTCAAATCCCGGCGCAAAAACCGCTACTTGAACCAGCCCGTGACCATCTGGTAGGCGGCCCTACCTTCGGCCACGAGCTTTCCGTCGGGATCATAGACCTTCAGTTGCGGCGTTGAAGGGAGGTCGTATTGCTTTGAAACGGGCGAATCCCAGTCGATCGACTTCACCCCCGGCCGATTTATGTTCACCAGGACGACGGCAATGTCCCCACGACTCTCGTGCAGCTTCTCGATGCCCGGGGCGATGGACTGGCAGGTCGGGCAATATTCGCTGTAGAAATCAAACACGGTGGTCTTCCCGGGCACGAGGTAATCGCCCAGGTTCACCTTTTGACCGTTCGAGATCACCAGCGGCTTCAGGCCCTTCTCATGGATCGCGGCGGCCGAGAGCAAGACCGGGGCCGCAACAAGTAAAAGGACGGAAAGGATCCGCCTCCCTTGCAGGAGCGCCGATCCGTGACGTGGTTTTGGGTTCGAGGGCATGGGCAGAATGCGTGGATCCTTACCATCGGTGTGAATAGGTGATGAGGACAAGGAACTTGGCGAAAAAAGCGTCCCCGTGGCCGCCGGTCAATGTGTCCGGGTAGCTCTGCGTGCGATTCATGTATTCCGTCACGGGCACGTTGAGCGAGAGCGAATCGTGGGGAAGGACGTAGGCGAGCCCGGGTTCAACGGAGAGAACATAGCCCGGGCGCCGGAAGCCGTCGCTCCTGCCGATGAGGTCGTCGGATGGCACGCCCTCCCAACGCCCGCCAAGGCTTCCGTTGAGCACCCCGCGATGGAAACGAACGAGCTGCTGGGTGACTCCACCGCGGAGTTCATATTGGTCATAGACGGAATTGTAGGCCGTCTCCGACGTGATGGCTGCATTGGTGCGGGTGCCATTTACATCCTGGGGCGTCGCCATGTAGAATCCGTCCGCGTAGAGCGACGTCTTTGCGGTCAAAAGGTAGTAGGCGCTCCCTTCGAAAATGTAGCCCCAGCCCCCGAGTCCCGGCTGGATCGACTGGTCGACATTCTCGTAGACGAGGCCGGTCTTGGTATGGAAATAGTCCTTCACGTTGGTCTTGCCGGTCGGCATGCTCAGTCCGAGGCCGAGTGAGATGTTTCCCCTTGGATTGCTCGCGGGGTCCAGCAGCCAGCGGCTCACGCCCACCCGCAGGTCCCCGAGGGCGGCGGCCCGGGTCTTGAACCTGCCGAGGCCCGTGACGAGCTGCGAGCGCGTCGCCGCGAAGTAGGGCACATCCACGCTCACGGTGTCCCGGGAGTCAAAGGTGTAGCTCAGCGATGTGTCGAACTGGTCGACAACGTTTATGACCTGGTTGCCCAGCGCGTTGCGCTTAGCCGTGTTGTTGTTGCTGCCGACGAAGTCGAGATAGGAGCGGAAATGCTCGTAGTTTTCGCTGAGGTCCCATTTGTCCGTGCTGTTAGCCGTCGAGATGCCGTCTATCGAGGCGGATTGGTCGCCCATCTCCTTGATCGGAACGCATCCTTGGGCGCGGAGGCTCGGTGCCGTCGCGATTGCGAGCAACAGGATTGAAACGAAGCCGGCAGCGATGCGCCAGCGTCGGGCATGGGCCGACCGAAAGGCCGGCATTGGTGTGGATTGCATGGGGTGTTCGGGGGCGTAGTCGCGGCACCGGTAGATCGGCGCCGCCGGGCGGTTGGGAAGGCCGCCTCGCGCCACGGTTGTCGCCAGATTTCCATTCCGGGAAAGGCCTTAGTGATGAAGCGCATAGACTTAGGGGCGAAGCGTCAGGAATCCGGGCCGGAGCCGGCCGCGCGATGCAGGCCATCCTTTACAACGTACCGCCTGTGCAGGGCACGATTCTGGGGCAACCGTCGTCGTCATGGGCTCCGTCGCTCTCACTGCGTGCCTTATGCCCGCGACCCGGGCGGCCAGGGTCGACCCCGTCGTCGCCCTGCGGGGCGCCTAGGGACCGCGAGCCGCGCGGGATCGGCGTGCAGGCGCCACGTCCCAATATTCGATGCGTTGCCGGCCGAACCCCGCCGTTTGACCCCCTCCGTCACATCCCGGCGTGCACGCTTCCTACGAGGAACCTTGGCTCCCACCAAAAGGGGGGTCGCCGCGCACTTCGGTTAGGGGATCTCGTAGATCTCCGCCAAGGCGATCCCGGTCGAATTATTGACCCCGGAGACCTGCATGGTGTAGGCACCCGCCTCGAGGTTCACCATCATCGCGCTGTCGGCACTGCCCGAAGGCAGCGCAAACGCGCCGACCGAGGCCGCGATGCTCTCGAGCCGGGCGGGATCGGAATCGTTTTCCCAGCCGATGTTGGAGGCGACCAACGCCTCGGAGCTGTTGAACACGCCCAGGGTCGGCTTCACCAGGATACCGCTCACGCCGAACTGCCCGAGGCCGGGACCGACCGCCCGGACGAGCAGCGCTTCGGTGCCGGAACCGGAAACGGCGAAACCCGGGATAATGATATTGGCCCCGGTTCCCTCCTGCGCCCGGGTCGAGAGATTGACCAGGCGGGTGCCGGTTGACGCCACCTCATAGATCTCGGCCAGCGCCACCCCCGAGGTGCCGTTCACACCGGAAACCTGAACCGTGTAGGCGCCCGCGGGCAGGCTGGCGATCAGGGCGCAGTCGGCGCTGCCCGAAGCCAGGGCGAAGGCCCCGACGGACGTCGCGGCACCCGCGACCTGGGCCGGGTTTGCATTGGTTCCCCAGCCCGTGTTGGAAGCGACCACATTTCCGTCGTTGTCAAATACGCTCAGGCTGGGTTCGGCCAACGCGCCGGGCACGCCAAAGGCGCTCAATGCCGGCCCATCGGCGCGGATCAGGAGGGTTTCGGTGCCGTTTCCCCGGATCACGAATCCAGGGATCAAGAAGTTCGCGCCCGTCCCGACATGGGCGCGGGTCGATAGGTTGACCAGCCGCGCAGTTTCGGCCGGGACCGTCGACGTGAGGATGACGTCCTCCGTTCCCACCACGACGAAAATGTCCAAGGAAGGCGAATAGGCCGCCGCCAGATAGCTTGCCGTCGTGGCGACCCCCGGGCCGAGCAGCGGCTCGGCCGGCGTCCAGGTCTTGCCGTCCACGGAGGTCAGAAGGGTGCCGTTGTCGCCGCCGGTGACCACGTAGCCGTCGCCGTACGCAAGCGCCCGAAGGTCGGCCGTGGTGTTGGTCTCGTCGAGCTGCCCCACGCTCGCGCTCCACTCCGAGATCTGGGGAGTGACGGTAAAATCGTCAGAGAACGTCACGGCTGCGCCTGCGCTTCCCGTCGCCACAAGGTTGTCGAAGCTCGGGGTCAGGGTGGCGCCGGGCGGCGTGGGTAGGTCGCCCGCCCCAAGATCGGCCATCGCATCGAGGTTTGCCAGCAAGCTGCCGGACCCGGGAACCGGGCTCCAATCGGGAGCGGACGCAGGCCCCGTTTGCGCAACCTGCTCGAGAAGCGCACCGTTTTGGCCGCTGACAAAAACGTGCCCATAGGCATCGACCACGATACCCCGAAGGTATCCCGTGACGCCGGAGGCCTGCGCCGTCCACACATCCCCGTCGACCGTCACGAGGATGGTCCCGCCCCCGCCGACCGCGATGAAGCGGGTGCCGCCCAGCGATGCGACGCCGTTCAATTGGAGGCTGGACGGCACGGTTGAGGCCGCGCTCCAGGTCTGGAGATCGCGGGAGTAAAGGATCGTGCTGTTGGCGCCCACGACGACCCATAGTCCGCCGCCATAGGTCACCGACATAAGGTCGGTCCCCTCCGCCGCAATGAACTGGATGCTCCAGCTCAATCCGTCGCTCGAAGCGAACATCCGGCCGGCATCGGTGACCGCCACGAACTTTCCGGCCGCGAAGGTCACGGCCGTGATGTTGTCGCTGAGGTCATTGTACGGGGGGATTGTTTGTCCGCTGAAGGAAATCGGCGATCCCCCGCCTGACGTTGGGGTCGGCGTGGGCGTGGGTGAACCCCCGGGCGTGGGCGTAGGGGTGACGGTGGGCGGCGTCACCACCTTGTTGGTGCCCGGGGCGGTGGGCGTCGGGGTCGGAGTAGGAGTCGGAGTGGGTGTCGGATTGAACACCACTTTGGGGGTCTGCGGGGTGCCGACGGCCGCCACCGTCCCTCCCCGCGCAGGGACGGGCGATCCGGTGATCGCCGCAATAAGGAAAATGCCCGCGGCAAAAAATGAAACGCCGCGGCTGCGAATCTCCCAGGCCGCGGCCAGAATGTGATTTGCGGCGTATCGCGCGCTCGGGGTAGCGACGGTCATCCAAAAAATGATACGAGAACTACTGAATCCGTAAAGCAAGGACGTTCACGGGCGCCTCCCGCCCCCGGTTGGGGAGCGTGCCCCGCAAAATGAGCCGGGGAGGCGACTCCACGCCCGGGCGCCGTTGGCCCGCGGCAGGCGCGGAACGCGAAAAAAATAAAGTCGGGCACCAAATCGCGGCGCCGGGCCCGTTCGCCGTCGCACTTTTGACGGGAAAGGAGGACAGCAGCGCGGCGTCCCGCGAAGACGTCGAAACGAAAGGGACCGCAATCGCGCTACGGTTTGAATACCAACCCCATGCGATAAGTATTGCCTTCGCCGACCCCGGATGTCTTTTTCTCGGGTCAATGTGTGAGCACGATCGACGACCCGGGAGTTGGCGCGGTTGTGCGTCGCATTTTGGACGTTCCCGTTGTCCAAGTTATCTTTTTCTGGGTCTGGCGCTCTTCCTGTCGGGCTGCGGCTCTGTCGCTCTAAAGCACTCGTTCGAGAGCTACAGCGACACCTATGCCGGGACGCAGAACCGGCAGATGCTCCTCAACCTCGCGCGACTCAGCTACCGGGAGCCCATCTATTTCTTCCAGCTGACGAACATCAACGCGAGCTACACGTTCACGGGAACCGCCGCCCTCGGCGACATTCACGAAAGAGGCCTGACCAACACGGCGCCCGGCGCGGCGGAGGGTCCCGCGACCAATTTTCGCCAGGCCAGCGCAACGCTGGGCGGCACCGCGACGCAGAACCCGGTGTTCGACCTGGTGCCCCTGGGGGGTGACAAATTCGCGGCCCAGCTTCTCGCGCCCATTAAGCCCGAGATTTTCTATGAACTGTTCGAGGAAGGCTGGCCCGTGGACCTGCTGATGCGCGTCCTGATCCAGCGCATTGAGCTCGTGGAGCCGGAAACTGCCCACCCCAAATCGCCCAGCGCGGGCAACGGGGAGTACCTGGAGATCATGGTCAACGACCCGTTGCAAAGCGAAAGCGGCCACTACGACCGGTTTCTGCGCGCCTGCGCGCTCGCGCGCATGTTCCAACTGAAGGGAATCCTGTACCTTGACATCTCCGACTCCTTTGAACCTCTGGCGACCAACGCCGTCTTCCCCTATCCGCCATCCGACCAGCAGCTGCTGAGCGCGGATAAGCAAGACCTGAAATGGATGCAGGTGCCGGATGAAAAGACGCCGATCCAACCCAAGGATACGCCCGAAAAGCTCCCAGATTCGAGGACCCAGGGCGGCGAGCGGGAACACCCCTCCGCGGAACTCGTGGCGGGCAATTGGCAGCTCGGCAAGAGCACCAAGCAGACGCTTTTCAAGTTGAACCAGGAAGCCCTGGCTCAAGCGCAGACCGAGATCGCGTCAAACCCGGAATTTGCCGGCAACGACAACCTGTTGGAAAAATTTCAATCCGTCGCGGTAAACGGGATCGGCGTCGCGGACACCGTAACGGCCAAGGGTTCGTACAACGTGCGGTTGATCATGCGCTCGCTCCTCGGGGCGATGCTGGCCCTTTCGAACGAACAGAGCAGTTACAACCATTTCAAGGTTTCCGAGTCGGACCTGAACCCGGTGCCCAGATTCGAGGATCACCCCGCGCTCATGCTGAACTGGCCGACAAAGGATCCTGACGAAGTTTACGGTTTCGGCTCCCCGCCCGCGGACGCACCGGTGGCCTCCCTGTCCTACAGGAGCAAATTCTACTCCGTCGAGGATCGGCCGGATTTTGTAACGGACAATAGCTTGAGGATGGATCCAAGCCTGGCCACGTGGAATCGCGACGTCTTCCGCCTGGTGGTGCAGCTCTCGTTCCAGGTCACGGCGGATCCCTCCGCCTTCGCCCTTCCCTCCTTGCTTCAGTCGCACTGAGACGGCCTCGGGCGGGCGCCTTGTATTGGCGGCGTTTCGCCTGGGTCGCGTCAGGCGCGCAGCGCCTTTGTGACCAGGGGCAGTACGTCCCTCCCCAGAATCTCGATCGAGCGCGCCATCTTTGCGTGCGACATCGTCGCCACGCTCATCTGGAATGTGATCCGCGAGACGCCGCCCAGGGACTTGCTCACGTGAAGGATCTTCTCCGCAACCGTCTCGGCATCGCCGATCAGGTACGCGCCGGTCGGTCCGCGCGTCGCGTCGAACTGGGCGCGGGTCGTGGCCGGCCATCCCCGCTCGCGGCCGATCTTCGTGAAGGTCTGGGCGAAGCCCGGATAGAAATCATCCGCCGCCTTGAGCGCGGTGTCTCCCAGGAACCCGATCGAGTGCACGCCGACCGTGAGCCGCTCGGCCGGGTGACCCGCCCTGCGGCCGGCCTCCCGATAGAGGTCGACCAGCGGCCGAAAGCGATGCGGCTCGCCGCCGATAATCGCGACCATGAGCGGCAGCCCCAGCTCGCCCGCGCGGACGAAGGATTGGGGCGTCCCTCCGACCCCGATCCAGATGGGAAGCGGCTCCTGGATGGGCCGCGGGTAGACCCCCTGCCCCGTCAACGGCGCCCGATGCCGGCCGGACCAGGTGACGTGCTCGTTCGCGCGAATTTTCAGGAGAAGGTCGAGCTTCTCGGCAAAGAGCTCGTCGTAGTCGTCGAGCTCCAGCCCGAAGAGCGGAAACGATTCTATGAATGAGCCGCGGCCGACGACGATCTCGGCCCTTCCCTGCGAGATCAGGTCCAGCGTCGCAAAGTCCTGGAAGACCCTCACCGGATCGTCGGCGCTCAGCACCTTGACGGCGCTTGTCAGGCGGATCCGACGGGTCCTGGCCGCCGCCGCCGAAAGGATGACCGCCGGCGCCGCGTCCAGGAATTCACGCCGGTGGTGCTCGCCGATCCCGAAGACGTCGAGTCCCACCTGGTCCGCCAGCTCGACCTCGGCCAGGAGGTTCTTCATCCGCTCGGCATGGCTGAGCGTGGCGCCGGTGACGGGGTCGGCGATCGAGGAGGCGAAACTGTCGATGCCCAGTTGCATCGCCGACCCTAAACGAGGAGCAGGAGATTCGCCAGTTGCTGCAAGCCTCGGCGTGCGTGCCCCTGGCATCGATTCGCCGTGAGGCGGGTTCCCAACCAGCAGATACGTTCCCTCCGCTTATCGTCGCTCAACTAGATTACGGGACCTCGTACAGTTCCGCCAAGGCCACACCCGTTGAGCTGTTCACCCCCGAAAGCTGCATGGTGTAGGCGCCCGCCGACAGGTTCACGATCAGGGCGCTGTCCGCACTTCCTGAAGCCAGCGCAAACGCTCCGACCGTGGCAGCAGCGCTCGCCAGTTGCGTGGGATTGGAATTGGTGCCCCAGCCCGTGTTGGAGGCGATCATATTTCCGGAGCTGTTGAACACACCCAGGCTCGGTTGCGCCAGGGCGCCGCCGACGCCGAACCCGGTCAATGCGGGTCCGTCGCCGCGGGCGAGCAATTGGTCGGAGCCGCTCCCGGCGATGACAAAACCGGGGATGATGATATTGGCGCCCGTGCCCACGAGAGCGCGGGTGGAGATGTTTGCCAGCCGGGTGCCGCTGGAGGACACCTCATAGACTTCGGCGAGCGCGACCCCGGTCGAATTGCCGACTCCGGAGACCTGGACCGTGTAGGCACCTGGGGTAAGGCTGGCGACAAGCGCGCAATCGGCGCTCCCGGAAGCCAGCGCAAAGGCGCCCACCGAGGCGGCGGCGCTCGCAATCTGCGCCGGGTTGGAATTGGTTCCCCAGCCCGTGTTGGAAGCGATCACCGTGCCTGTGCTGTTAAATACGCTCAAGCTCGGCTGCGCCAGGGCACCGGCGACCCCGAATGCGGTCAAGGCCGGCCCGTCGGCGCGGATGAGAAGCGTCTCGGTGCCGCTGCCGCCAATCACGAAGCCGGGGATCAGGATGTTTGCGCCGGTCCCCACCTGGGCGCGGGTTGAGATATTGATGAGTCGCGCCGAATTGGGCGGCGGCCCGGACGGCGGCGGCGCCGAGGCGGGCTCGCCAATCACGGTGACATTGTTGCTGCTGTAGTTGGCCACGTAAACCCGACCGGTGACCGCGTTTACCGCCATGGTATCGGGATTGTTGGCCAGGGGATCGGTCACCGTGGCGACCGCATGGGTGAGCCCGTTGATCACCGACACGCCGCTGCCGCTGTCGACGTAAATCAGATTCGTCACCGGATTCACCGCGACATTGGCGCCGCCACCCACGGGTATCGTGGAGATCGTGTTGGTGCCACCGTCCAGGTCGGATACGGTGGTGCCGGCGTTGAGGAAATAGACCTGGTCGGTCACCGGGTTCACGGCAATGCCCTGGAAAAAGCCGGAGAAGAAGCCCTGGGTGATATTGTCGGGCACGGTGGTGATCGCATTGGTGAGCCCGTCAATCACCGACACGTTGCCAGTCCCCGAACCGTCATTCGACTGGCTGTTGGTCACGTAGATCTGGTTGGTGACCATGTTCACCGCGAGGGCGTAGGGATCTACGAATGAACCTGAGGCCAGACTCAGCCTGATGAACGCATTCGTTGCGCCGTTAACAACCCAGATTGAGTCAACTCCTTCGCTGGCGTAGATCATGTTCGTCGCAGAATTTACCGCGACGCCAGCGAGCTGGGACGATGTCAGGACGACCGTGACCGCATTGGTGCTCCCGTCGATCTCCGTCAACGCGGCGGGTGCGTTATTGCCTTCCACATCGACAACGTAGACCTTGTTCGTCACGGAGTTAACGGCGATGTCAATGGGACCCAATGCCACGTTCACGGTGGTGGTGGTATGGGTGGCCCCGTCAATCACCGTCACGGTGCTTTCGCCCCCGTTTGCGACGTAGATCTTGTTCGTCACCGAATTCACCGCAATGAAATTGGGACCCATGCCCACCGGCAGCGTGGTAGTCGCATTTGTTGCACCATCAATCTCCGTCACAGTATTGCTCGCCATGTTCGCAACGTAGATCTGGTTTGTCACCGGGTTCACCGCAATGGCATCGGGAGTTGTTCCCACAGGCACGGTCGCAATCACGGTTTGCGCAGGGGCTGTTGATCCGACGAACGCCAAGCCAAAGACTATGAAGCCAGCCAACAATGAAAGGGAGCGGCCTCCGCGCCAGAATAGGGCCCAGATATGTGTTAGCGGGCGTCGATTCAACCGGAGACTCGCATTCATTCGGAAAGACGATCCGAGAACCGTGGGAACCCGATAGCAAGTGTGTTCAATGATGCGTGGGGATCTTTCGCTGACACCCTGGCGCAACACGATGGGCGACCAGTGCTGCCGTGTGACGAATAACCGAATACTCCGTCCAAACTACCTTCGTCCGCCGCCACGTAAACGAGCGGATAACACATTCTGCATATTGAACCGATCCCATTCCATAACATCCTCTTGCAGATCATTCCAAATGAGGTCGAATTCGTATTCAATGGCCAGGATGATGAGCAGGATTTTCCATTTGGAGTCGCTGCTCCACCGGTCGGGCGCGCGGCCGCCCAGGGCGGGTGGAGTGTCTCCCGCTGGCATCAGGCTAGCGGATCGTCAGGCCGACGCGGCCTTGGGGTCCGGCCCGAAACGATTCTCCCCCTTGTCTCCATCCATGATGGCGAAGACGAGGTTGACGATCGGCAGCAGGATCCACCATCCGCTGTGGTTGGTGTCGTGCATCCGCCGGATTCCGGCCGCGAGGCCAGGAAGGAGCACCGCCAGATCGTAGATCAAAACGATGTTGAGGTGCACGGCCCTTGAAACGACGGACAGGACAATGGCGATGATGATATTGACCAGGACAAACATCCAGTACTCCTTGCGGCGGCACCGGCCGGTGAACACGGTGTATTTCTTTAGGACAGCGATGTAATAGTTCATGTTTTGGTTTTAGTTGAGCTGCGGGAAAGCATTCCGCCGGAGCGGGGCGGGCAGACGCCCGGCACGCCTGCCTCATCCTGAGTGGGGTTACGCATCCTTAAACTGCCGTCGGGGAAATTTGCCAACCCCAAAAGCCCCCCTGAGATTTTACAAAATTGGAGATCCAGCCCCGCAGCAGCCACCAATTTTGTCGCATGAAACCTCGCTCTGCCGTAGGCATGCCGGCCGCATGACTTCAAAGACCGGCGAGCGGACCCCCTCCCTGGACCCCGGCGTGTTCGCCGGGCAATTTCGACGACCCTGAAACGCTATCCCCCATGCCGCTCCAACCCGTATTGATCGCGGGATCCTGGCGTCCCGCCCGCGCCACGGGCTCCTTCGGCGCCGAGAGCCCCCTCGACGGCCAGCCCTTTCCCGAAGAATTCCCGATCAGCGGCTGGCCCGATTGCGACGAGGCCCTGGACGCCGCAGCAGTCGCCGCGGCGTTGTTAGCGGACCTGCCGCGGGAAAGGATCGCGCAGTTCCTCACGCGCTTCGCCGAGCGGATCGAGGCGGCCGCGGCTGAGCTGGTGGAGGCGGCGCACCGCGAGACGGCCCTGGCCAAGGCCCCCCGCCTGGCCGAGGTCGAGCTGCCGCGCACGGTGGTCCAGCTGCGCCAGGCGGCGGCGGCCACCCTGGACGGCTCGTGGGCGGTGCCGACAATCGACTCCAAGATTAACCTCCGCTCCTGCCTCCGGGCCATCGGCCCGATCCTCGTCATGGGCCCCAACAATTTTCCCTTCGCGTACTCCGGCGTTGCGGGCGGCGACTTCGCGGCCGCGATCGCTGCCGGCAATCCCGTCATCGCCAAAGGGCATCCCCTGCATCCCCGAACCGTCGGGCTGCTCGCCCGGGAGGCCTTCGGCGCCGTGGCCGATGCCGGCCTGCCCCCCGCGACGGTGCAGCTCCTCTATCATCTAGAGCCGGAATCGGGCCTTCGCCTCGTGGCGGATCGTCGGATCGGAGCCACGGCCTTCACCGGCAGCCGCAGCGGCGGCTTGAAGCTCAAGGCCGCGGCCGACGCCGCGGGAAAGCTGATCTATCTCGAGCTTTCCAGCATCAATCCCGTTGTCCTCCTCCCCGGCGCCCTCGCCGAGCGGGGCCCGAAGATCGCCGAGGAATTCGCCGGGAGCTGCCTTCTAGGCGGGGGGCAATTCTGCACCAATCCGGGCTTCGTCATCCTGTTCGGGAATGCCAACGCCGAAGCGTTCATCCGCGATGCGCGCGGCCGGTTTGAGGCGGCGACGCCGCCTCCCTTGCTCTCCTCCGGCGTGGCCCGCTCGCTGGCCGAGAATGTGGCTGCGCTCCGCGCGGCGGGCGCGCAACTTGTCACGGGGGGCACGCCGCTTCCGCCGCCGGGCTTTCGCTACGCCAATACGCTCCTGCGGGTGACGGGCGAAGCGTTCCTGCGCGAAGCCCAAAAACTCCAGACGGAGGTGTTCGGAAGCGCCGCGCTCCTCGTCATCGTGAAGGATGGGAGCGAGGGCGCCGCCGTGATCGACTCCCTCCTCGGAAATCTCACCGGGTCCGTCTATTCCGATTCGCGCGGCGCCGACGAAGCGCTCTATGGACAGCTGGCGCCGCGTCTGCGGGGCCGGGTCGGCCGGCTACTGAACGACAAGATGCCGACCGGCGTCGCCGTGAGCCCGGCGATGAACCACGGCGGCCCCTACCCGTCGACCGGACATCCTGGGTTTACCGCTGTCGGCATGCCGGCCTCGCTGCGCCGCTTCGCGCAGCTGCAGTGCTTTGACAACGTCCGCCCCGACCGGCTGCCGGCACCGCTGGGCAACCCGAATCCAAATGGACGCATGTGGAGACTCGTTGATGGCCAGTGGAGCCAGAACGACGCGGGCACATGAACGTGTCCGGCCGGTCACAGCCTTGTAATCGAATCCCCAGGTGGCACTCTCATCCTTTCCGATGCGAACCATAGAACGCTTGCGACGGCGGCGCCCCTCGCCGTGGGTCCGTAGCAAGCCAAAGCCATCTTGAGCCGTTGACATCCTCCCGGACCTGAAGGGCCGAGATTCCTGAATACCATGAAAACAATTTCAGAGCAGAGCAGGTTGGTTCACGCTTCACGGGATGCCGCCTGGGGCGACCTGAGTCGCCTTCGGTCTTATACGTCCTCCACGCACAGTCACGGAGTGTCCCTCCGCCGAAAGAACGATGTCGGAAGATTTGGTTGTTACCTAACGACCCGCGCACCCTTTCAGATTTCCTACCCAACCTCAAAGCAAAATGAAGGAGCGTCGATTCAGCCCGGCCCTGAAGGGCCGCGTTTCCTCGCCGTCGTAAGATGAAAACCGCCCGCCTCCACCGCCTATTCAATCCGCGGACGGCCCGCTGCCTCGACGTGGCGGTCGACCACGGCTTCTTCAATGAAGGGTCCTTCCTCGGCGGCATCGAGGACATGGCGCGTGTCGTAGCCACCCTGGTGGCCGCCGGGCCCGACGCCATCCAGCTCACGATCGGCCAGGCGCCGCGTCTCCAGGAAATCCCGGCCCGCGGCAAGCCCGCCCTCGTCCTGCGGACGGATGTGGCCAACGTCTACGGCACCAGCCTTCCCCGCGTCCTATTCTCGCGCATGATCGACGATCCCGTCGAGCAGGCCCTTCGCCTCGACGCCGCCTGCGTCGTCGTCAACCTCTTCAACATCCCCGGCGAACCGGAGCTCACCGACCAGTGCATCCAGAACATCCTGAGGCTCAAGCCGGCCTGCGACCGGTACGGGATGCCGCTCATGGTTGAGCCCCTCGTGTTCCGGCCCGGCGAGAAGGGGGGAGCCTACGGCGTGGACGGCGATCCGGCGAAGATCATCCCGCTCGTTCGCCAGGCGGCGGAGCTCGGCGCCGACGTCATCAAGGCCGACCCCACCGACGACCTTACCGTCTACCACAGCGTCATTGAAATCACCGGCGGCATCCCGGTGCTCGTGCGCGGCGGGGGCCGGGCGCCCGAGGCCGAGATCCTCGCCCGCACCGCGGGCCTCCTGCGGCAGGGCGCCTCCGGCATCGTCTACGGGCGCAATATCATCCAGCATCCCCACCCGGGAAAAATCACGCGCGCCTTGATGGCCGTTGTGCACGACGGCGCGACGCCCGAGGCCGCCCTCGCGTTTCTGCAATGAGCGAAACCCCGGGATCCGCGGCCCCCGTCCGCGTCGCCGTGATCGGCGCCGGCCTCATGGGGCGGGAGGTCGCGAGCGCATTCGGCCGGTGGTTCGCGCTCCTCGACTGCCCCGTCCGCCCGGAGCTCGTGGCCGTCTGCGACGTCGACGAGGACGCGCTCGGGTGGTTCCGAAGGGTGCCCACGGTCAAGCATTTTGAAGCCGACCACCGGGCGCTGCTCCGGCGCTCAGACATCGACATTGTCTACGTCGCGGTTCCTCACCATCTCCACGAGGCGATCTACGTCGACGTCCTGCGCGCGGGCAAGGACCTCTTCGCCGAGAAACCCTTCGGCATCGACCTGGCGGCAGCGCGGGCCATCCGCGACGAGGGCCGCCGACTGGGGCGCTTCGTGCGCGTGTCCTCGGAATTTCCCTTCCTGCCGGGGGCCCGGCGCGCGTTCGCGATGGCGGCCGCGGGCGAGCTCGGACGGGTGATCGACGTGCGATCGGCGTTCCTGCACTCGAGCGACCTGGACCCGGACAAACCGATCTCCTGGAAGCGCCAGAACCGGTACTGCGGCGAAGCCGGCGTCATGAACGATCTCGGCCTCCACGTTGTCCACATTCCCCTGCGTCTCGGCTGGAGGCCGTCGAGGGTCCACGCCCATCTCCAGAAGATTTACCGCACGCGGCCCGACGGCCGCGGGGGCACCGCCCCCTGCGACACCTGGGACAACGCCGTTCTCCATGCGACCGTGGAACTCGGCGGCGAGCCGGTCCCGATGACCCTCGAGATGAAGCGCATGGCGCCCGGCGAGACGAACACGTGGCTGTTCGAGGCCGTCGGCACCGACCGGGGGGTCCGCTTTTCCACCAAGGAGCCGAAGACGCTTTGGACGTACCATCGGAGAAAAGAGCAGTCCTGGGAGAAGACGGACCTCGGGTTCGACATGGGGTTCAAGGCCATCACCGGCGCCGTCTTTGAACCGGGGTTCCCGGACATCCTCATGCAGATGTGGGCGGCCTTCCTGGCCGAGCGCGCCGGAGCGTTGGGCGGTCGCTTCGGCTGCGCCACGCCTGACGAGGCCGTGGTCCAGCACGAGCTCTGGGCGGCTGCGCTCGCGAGCCAGCGGGACCAGTCGGTCGTGGTCCTCTGACCCGCCGAATATGAAACGCTCGGTCATCAACCAGGCCTACCGCGACGCGCTCGCGTGCTTCGGCCGCCACGGTTGGTCGCTTCCTCCCCGTCCCCATTGGGACATCACCGATTTTGGGCTCGGCGATTTTGACCGCCACGGCCTGACGCTCGTCAACCTGTCGAACCAGGCCGAGTACTCCGAGAAAGTCATGTATGCGCGCCGCGGCCAGGTCACGCCCTGCCATGCGCATACTAGGAAGAAGGAGGACGTCATCTGCCGCGCGGGGGAGCTCACGCTCCAGGCATGGCCGGCAAAGCCGGCCCCGGGCGCCTCCGAGACGGACGCGTTCTTTTTTGTGCCGGTGAACGGGGAGCCCGTAAAGCTCCGTGCCGGCGCGGCGGTGATCCTCCAGCCGGGCTCGCGGGTCACCCTCGAACACGGCATCTGGCATTTGTTCTGGCCGTCCTCCGACGAGTGCATCATCGGGGAAGTGTCCACGGCCAACGACGATGTCGGCGATAATTTTTTCCTCGATCCGCGGGTCGGCCGCTTTCCCGGCATCGAGGAGGACGAGCCGTCCGCCATCCGCCTCGTCACCGATTGATCCGCCATGCGCTCCGGAATCCTGGCAGCCGGCAACTGGATACGCGACCACGTGATGGTCGTCGATTCCTGGCCGGCCGAGGACGGCCTCGCCAATATCCTGAGCCAAAGCGAGGCGAACGGCGGCGGCCCCTACAACGTTCTGAAGGACCTCTCGAGGCTGGGCGCCCCCTTCCCCCTCGCGGGCCTTGGGATCGTCGGCGATGACGCAAAGGGCCGCGCCATCCTGGCCGAATGCAGGGAGCTTGGAGTTGACGCCGCGCGGCTCCGCGTGGATCCCGATTCGTCCACGAGCTTCACCGAGGTAATCACCGTGCGCGGCACCGGCCGCCGCACGTTTTTTCACCACCGCGGCGCAAACGCCCAGCTCGGCCCAGGGGACTTCGACTTCACGGGTGCCGGGCAGCGCCTCTTTTATCTCGGCTACCTGTTCCTACTCGACGGACTCGACGCCGCGGGTCCCGACGGGGCGCCGGCGGCCCGGGACGTCCTTCGCCGCGCCCGGTCCGCCGGCCTTCAGACCTCACTCGATTGCGTGAGCGCGGCAACGGATCCTTCCTGGGAGGCGGCCCGGGCCGTCCTACCCGAGGTCGACGTGCTCTTCGCAAACGAGTACGAAGCCGGAGGACTCAGCGGACACCCGCTCGCCCTCGGCGGCGCGGTCGACCGGGGTGCGATCGAGACCGTGGCCCGCGCCCTGGTCGGCCACGGCGTGCGGCGCTGGGCTGTCGTCCATTTCCCAGCGGGCGCCTGCGCGTGCTCCGGCGCCGGAGACCTCGTTTGGCAGCCTGCGGTCCGCGTGCGCCCCGAGCTCATCGCCGGCTCTGTGGGCGCAGGCGACGCCCTGTCCGCGGGAGTCCTGTTCGGCGTCCACGAGGGATGGCCGATCGAGCGCTCGCTCGAACTCGGGGTCTGCGCCGCCGCAGCCTCGCTCCTGCATCCCACGTGCTCCGAAGGGGTGCTATCCCACGGGGACTGCATCGCCTTCGGCCAATCGCAGGGATTCGCCTCGTTCTCGTGAAGGGCGCCAGGGAACCGCTTTTCCCCTTTTGGCGAAGGCATCGGCAAGGGCAGCCTTGGCCCGCTGCCTACACAGGACGATTAGACATTATAGCTGCGCGACGAGCAGCTAAGAAGATAAGTGTGCTTGTCCCCGTTCACGCGGGTTACTTCACGTGAGTGAAGCCTATCCGCATGGATGTGGTTGTTACCAATAATCCAA
>Ga0182018_10001703_pt1 | contig 24238 bp, 15 predicted proteins | sample 812P2MmetaG_FD_120490 | JGI IMG/M metagenome (GOLD analysis project Ga0182018, IMG submission 120490) | Permafrost microbial communities from Stordalen Mire, Sweden - 812P2M metaG | ecosystem: Environmental > Terrestrial > Soil > Wetlands > Permafrost | place: Sweden: Stordalen | collected...
GCTGGCAGGCGGCCGCCGGGGTCGACACCGGCTACGAATCGTTCCATCCGACCTCGCTGGTCGGTCAGCGCAACCGGCTGCGCTCCTCTGAGCGGCCTCGACGCCTCTTCGAAGACACCAAGGTGGTGGCCAAAGAGACCGGGGCGCTCAAGTCCCGGGCCCGGGTGCTCGACTCGACCCCGCTTTATGACGCCGTGGCCACCCAAGACACCGTCACCCAGCTGCGCGCCGCCATCCGCAAGCTTCTCGCTGCGCTCGATCAGGCTGCCAGCCCGCTGGCCGGTGCGATCCGCTCCACCCTTCTCCGCGACGACGAGTACGCCACTGTGGGCAAGCCTCCCTGTGACTGGGACGACAAGGCCGCCCGCGAGGCCCTGGTCGATGCGCTCGTCCGCGACGCTTCGGCCGCCCTCGGCGCCATTGACGGAGAGGCTCTCCCCGCTGGGCGCGCTGGGGGCCACCGACCTGTTGGCCCTCGTCGCCGGCCAAGACACACAAGAGGGCGACGACGGGGTCTTTCGCATCGTGGTCGGTGTGGCCAAAGACCGGGTCATCTCAACCGTCGACCCCGAGGCCCGTCACGGCCACAAGTCGCGCAACCGTCGATTCGACGGCTACAAAACGCACCTGTCCATCGACCCCGACTCCAAGCTCATCGACGAGGTGGCCGTCACCGCGGCCAACCCGACCGCGACGCGGTCGACGACCTCCTCGAGGGATTGGCCGACCAAGAGGACAAGCCCGAGATCCTCGGCGACTCGGCCTATGCCGACGGGGCTACCCGCAAGGCACTGGGCGATGCGGGCTTCGAGGTGGTGGCCAAGGTGCCCCCGGTGCGCAACGCCACGGGACTGTTTACCAAGGACCGCTTCAGCGTCGACCTCGTGACACACACCGTGGCCTGTCCGGCCGGCCGGCGCGTCGCCATCAACCCCACCCGTGACGGTGGCGGACGGGCGTCGTTCAAGGTCCACTGCAAGGACTGCCCCTTGCGAAGGGCGTGTACGAAGTCGCGTTCGGGACGCACCATCGCCATCGGCCGTCACGAAGACCTCCTCCAGATGGCCCGGTCACAACAGTCGACGCCCGAGTGGCAAGCGCGCTATCGAGCCGATCGCCCCAAGGTCGAACGCAAGATCTCCCACTTTGCCCGCCGCGCCTGGGGTGGGCGCAACGCGCGGGTGCGGGGACGTCGACGGATCAGCTCCGACGTCGACACCCGCGCCGGAGCGCTCAATCTCGCTCGATTGGCCGTACTGGGTCTGGGCCACGACGGTGATGGATGGAGCGTGGCGGCTGGATAAGGCCCCAGGGGCCTCTCCGGCGTACCTATGCGCGCGAGTTTCCTGGCTATCTCTCCCGCAGAGCGCGTTATCCCAGGTGAATGCTCATGTTCGAGGACTCAGTGCGTATTACCCAACTTGGCGCAGCAGCGCACCAATCGCAGACCTGGTCCAACGCGAGGCCGTGGAAGACCCTTACTTCAGGGGCGTCCTAGAGCCAGGACGGCGTCCCACTGGTTATCAATCGGGGAAGATGACCGTTTCAGCCGCTCTACGGGCCGCTGGGGACCCCTGAGAGGGTCTCTCGACATTGATGAAGCGGGCCAACTTCATCTTCGAAAAGAATGAAACGGGAGGGCCTTGAACCGGACCCAGCCGTCCTATTCGATGAAGTCTCGAGTGACAGCGACCAAGAGTTCTGACGACACGAGTCATGCATGACGGATATATTCCCGGCCAAGGGCGTTGCCTCCGGAGACGACACGAAGGAGTCGTCCATACAGCCAACGAGGAGTGGATGGAAGGGACTGTTCCAAGCGTGACAGCAGAGCGGCTATCAGAAAACGAACAGCCGAATGTCGAGGAGGAAAGCGAAGGGAAGAGCACTACCCCCCGTCGGGTCTGGCTCTCATTGCTAGCGGTGATCGCAATTTTTGTGATTGTGGCAACAGTCGTCGCAGTAAAGACTCCGGCATACGAGGCGGCCGATGAGCCCGGCCACGTTCAGAACATTGAAACACTAGTAAGCGGCCATTGGTACGGAATGAACACACCTTGTCGATTGGATCCTCGTATCGGACTTTTGCAGTGCTCTGGAGACGAGGCCAATCAGGCCCCCCTTTACTACCTCCTTTTTGCTGGTTGGCAGCGGGTCATTGGCCAACCGGTACTGCCTTCGCTCAGTGGACCCTATGTGAAGGTCAACCCAGCGTTCTTTCGTGGAGAATCGGGACTGTTCTTGAACCACAGTCCTGCCACACACCGGATCCTCCTCTTGCTTCGTCTTCCGAATGTGGTCCTGGGGGCTCTCACTGTCCTTTTCACTTTTCTTGCCGTCCGACTCGTCACTGCTGATGCTTGGACGCCTGTGGTGGCAGCTTCCTTCGTTGCGTTCTTGCCAAGAATGGTTTTTCTCACGTCATTTGTAACCAACGACAATTTGGTCGATCTATTGGGAGCCGTCCTGACCTTCCTTGCTCTACGGTACGCCTTGTCGCCGAGTGGCAGACGTATGACCTCAGTTGGGATTGTCTACGGCTTGCTGCTAACGACTAAGCTTACGACCTTGCCCCTCGTTGTCGTGCTTGTCGCGATCGCCTTCTTGGCGCCGGGATGGAAGCGCCGCATCGAGCACTTCGGCATTGGAGTGTTTTCAGCGCTGATTGTCAGCGGCTGGTATCTCATCCAGAATATTGTCCGCTACGGCGATCCACTTGCGCGGCGCACGTCTGCCCACTATCTATCGCTGCTTGGTGCTTTGGGGACCCCAATCGGTAAGCCGTATATAGTGAATGACCCATTGAGAATGATAGTTATTCAGATCCCACAACGGATCGTACAAACATTCTGGTACGTGTCGGACTGGAATCAATTCCTTTGGCCTTGGGAGGTGAATTTATTGTTTACCTTGGCTTTTATTGGTACTCTGATCGGCTTGATTCACCGCCGTATAGAGCGACGGGTATTGGTGACATTTGTGGCTATTTCTCTAGCTGCCCTACTCTCAGTATGGGTCGTCGCCTTCCAAACCTTTTACCAAGCAAAATATGCATTTGTGGGCCTTCCTGCTATTGCTGGATTGGTCGCATTGGGAGTAGAGCGGTGGAGGTTCCTTGCTCGGTTCCTGCTCCCGGCCATAATGCTCATCGGAACTCTGGTGGCGATACAGATTGATGTGCTGGCTATTCGCTGGAATTGAGACTTACAGGTTGCACGTCCACGGCAGATTGAGTGGAAAGAATCCATACGCGAACGCTATGGCCCGTCGAGGACGCCCCACCGTCGAGATCACCTTGAGCGCCGAGGAACGCGCCACACTCGAGCGTTGGGCGCGCCGACATTCGTCGGCGCAGGCGTTGGCGTTGCGATCCAAGATCGTGCTGGCCTGCGCGGCGGGGGGAGCCACCCACGCCGAGATCGCGGCCGAGCGGGGCTGTAATGCGGTGACGGTGGGCAAATGGCGGCACCGCTTCGCCGCCGATCGTCTCGACGGCCTCGTCGACGCCCCCCTTCCCGGGGCGGTCCGCACGATCGGTGACGACGTGATCGAAGCGGTCGTGGTCGAGACGCTCGAGAGCGCACCGCCCGACGCCACGCACTGGTCGACGCGCGCCCTGGCGGCCAAGCACGGGATCAGCCACACCACGGTGAGGGAGATCTGGCGGGCGTTCGGGCTCAAACCGTGGCGAGCTGACAGCTTCAAAGTGTCGCCCGACCCCGACCTGGTGGAGAAGATCCGCGACCTGGTCGCGCTCTACATGAGCCCGCCGGTCGCTGCCGCGGTGTTCGCCGTCGACGAAAAACCCCAGATCCAAGCACTCAACCGCACCGCACCGACCTTGCCCATGCTGGCGACGTCCCCGGCCACCACTAACGACTCAACAATAAACCATGACGAGGGAGAAGGTCGGCGCCAACCGCCCCGGTTCTTTCGAGCGCATGGTGCATATTATCCATCGGGCGTCCTCGGAAGTAGAACGAAACTTTGGGGAGGGGTTGTTCCCCCTTCCTCAATCGGATGACCAAGATGACATGCCGGGCTGCGTATCATTCCATTGCTCGAGATTGGCCAGGGAGATTCCTCTTGAGTGTGAGAAGACAGCGAAGAGCACCACGAAGTTGCCCAGTGCGACAAACGAGATGATGAGCAGGCCCAACAAGCTGGCGGTCGCCCACCCTGGGATAGTGTCCGTCGTGAAGACTCGAACTCCGACCACCGCGAGGGAGAGCAGGATACTGAATCCGAATAGGGCTGAAAATGCGGTCAAGGCCCTCACCGCGATCCGGTCAGTGAAGGGCATGAGCATTCTCACGCCATGCATAATCAGACGGATCATGTTCATCCGCGACCGTCCTTCATACCTGTCTCCGCGAGGGCATGGTACCGGAGTTACAGGAATGTCAAGACTTACGAGTGTGGACGAGTAGCAGAGGTCGAAGTAGGGATGGGAGAGCATTCGTTTGGCCAGCCAGCCGCGATAGGACGCAAAGTTCCCGCTACGCACGGTTGTGCCGGTGAGGGTACGGAACATCGTCCGGAAAAAGAGATAGAGGACCCTGAAGCGAATCGATTCACTTCTCCTGGTTCGCCGTGCGACACAGAGCCCGCCGCGATTATCCCCCATGGCGATGAGTGGTTCGATCAGACGGGGCAGGTCTTCAGGCCGATCCTCCCCGTCCGCGTCCATTGTGACAATGAGGTCCGCGCCAGCTACGTCTGGGAGAATGAGCCGCAGACCATAGACAAGGGCTCGCTGATGCCCGAGATTGAACGGGGGAGTGATGACGCGTACATCGAGGAACTCCTTCAAGCTGTCAATCTCAATGTCTAAGCCGGCCGTATCGTCGACAACGATGAACTGAACCGTCAATGAGCGCAGGGATTGCATCCCGCCTACGGCCTCGAGGATCCGATCTCGCAGAATGATGAACGAGGGGGTGTCCGTATAGCTCGGGCAGACAACCCACAGTTTTGAGTCGCTCACGACAGCATGCCCCCATCCACTCCATAGACGCTAGTTGAGACCGTAGGGAGTGTGGCAATATTGTGCTTTGGCTACGGGCTTTGGCCGGCGTCGATGAAAGGTCGTGCCGAAGCGGCGATTTCGGGCAGGGTGCAAGCGGCAGGGAGGCCAGTGCTGTCCAATCCAGGTGTTGCCGGTGGCTGACTCGCCGACCAAATTGGCTCGCGTCTCTCATTGGCGCCACGCTCTGCCCGACCTTCTTGGAGTTCTATGGCTAGCCGCCATCGGAATCGGGCTGTTGGTCCCGGTTCTGCGCCATGGCTCACACATCGGCACCTATGACATCCTTTCTCAACTTGGTCTATCAAAGAATCCCGGAATATTATTCCCGCACAATCCGGTAAACGCCGACCAAATCGATTCGATGATTCCCTGGACTGATCTGGTTTGGACGCAAGTTCACCATGGCCAGATCCCGTTGTGGAATCCCTACAATGGTTTAGGTTTGCCGCTGGCGTTCAACTGGCAGTCGGCACCGATGGGAATGTCTGCGCTTGCGGGCTATTTGGTTCCGCTTCAATACGCCTATGACGTCGGCATTTTTGTGACGCTTCTGGTTGCCGGCACGGGCGCCTATGTTCTTGGTCGGGTCCTGGGTCTCGGGCTCCTAGCTTGTGCGTTCGCCGGAACCGTTTTTGAGCTGAGCGGAACGTTGACCGGTTGGTTGGGCTATCCCCATGCAGAGGTCATGTCCTGCGGAGGCTGGCTGTTCGCCGCCGCCATTCTCGTGATACGGCAACGGCATCGAGTCAGAAGCATAGTTTTCTTCGCGCTGGTGCTGGCTGTGACGGTCTATTCCGGCCAGCCCGAGGTATTGACGGTATTCGGATTGGCCCTCTTCCTATTCGGAATCGTTCTCATGATTCAACGCACGCCGCTCCTGCATGGGTCGGGCCCGATTCTCCGGCCAATCCTCGACCTGTGCGCTGCTTCCCTGGCCGGGTTCGCCCTCGCTGCGCCACTCGCTCTACCCGGCCTTCAACTGATCGCTCGTTCGACGCGGAGCGGCCTCGCGCCTGTCAAGGCCCTTCAGTTGCACGACTTCATGTATTTCATATCCCAAGGATTTGATGGCATACCGATAGCTGGCAGCCGGGTCTTTGGGGCATCATTCTTCTATGAAGAGACGGCCGCCTACGTTGGGATCATCGCCGTGGTCCTGGCAGTATTCGCCCTGACAGTTCGGTTTCGCCAACACGAAGTGATCGCGTTCTCAGTCGTAACGGTGGCGATGCTGTCGATCGTATTTGTACCCCCGATCAACTCCCTCATGAATTCGCTACCAGTAATCGGGAAGGTGAGCTGGGGTCGCAGCCTTATGCCAATTGCTTTGGGGATTGCGGTTCTTTCCGCAGTCGGCCTGGACGTGCTAGTTCGATCGCATGTACAGCGAGATGTGCGGAAACGAGCGAGTGTCTGCTTCGGATCCGCTGGTGTAGTGCTGCTAATTATATTTGCGTTTGGTCGTGGGAATCTTCCCACCGCTGAGGCTTCCATTCGTGCCACGAGTTTTTTGGGCCCGGCAGTCGGAGTTGGAGCGGGACTGTTGGTGCTCTTGATGTTGGAGATAAAGGATCGGCGTAACCATCCCAGTCGGCTTTTCAATCAGGCGAGAGCTGGCTCCTTGGCGGGCGTTGTTTTGTTGTTGTGCGAGGCGGGTTTCTTAGTGTCATCAGGCGTCCCAATCCTGTCTTCGAGCCCTACGTATCTCACGCTTACTCCGGCTGAGCTGTCGCTACAAAGGGTGGTTGGAGATTCTACAGTGGGATTCGGATATGGCCTCTGTGGTCAGGTGGGGATTGACCCCTCGGTAAACGTCGTCTTTGGGGTCTATGAGTTGGACGCGTACGACCCAATCATTCCCCAAAGTTATTACACGGCCTGGTTGAGCAATACGGGTACGTATGCAGCACTTCCTGGTTTTAATGAGTTTTGTCCCTTGATCAAGTCCGTGTCCGTGGCCCGCCTTTACGGTGTCAGCTATCTTTTGGAAGCATCGCGCTCAGCCGGGCTAAAGGGCACCGTATTTGTCAGAAACGTGGGCGACGAGGCCTTGTTCTACGTTCCCGGAGCGGGGAGAGCGACGACGATTCCTCTACCCTCATCTGGGACGTTGCCATCCATCGGGGCGCGGGGCGTTCCCGTGAAGGTCACCCAGCCTAACCCTGCATCGTGGCAGATCGAGACATCGGCGACGACCCCGCAAGTGCTCAGATTACGTCTGAGCGATGTTCCCGGGTGGCATGCGTCGATTGACGGAAAACCTTTGCCGCTTCAAGAGTTTGCTGGCGTCATGCTGCAGGCCCGGATTCCGGCCGGCCGACACAATATTGAACTGCACTACTGGCCCTCGACGTTGACATACGGAATCATCCTCGCCGTCATGAGTGCGCTGGCCCTTGTGGCGGCGATCCTTGCGGATTCCATGCGTAAGAACCGTCGGGGGCCGTGGAAACGGATTTCTGGGCCGGGAGACTCCGAATCAATCGTATGAGACGGCAGGGATCACAGGTGCGTGCAGACCCAGGAGCGTCGTTGACGGTCTGGAAATTGTTACGCCGTTTTCCATTGTTCGGCTCTGCCCAGCCACCGTTCAGGAGGGCTTCCCTGACAAGCGACCGGAATCTACACTCAGACGGCAAGCAAATTGCCGGGCCTACCGGGGTCGCACAGGCAAAGAGAGAGGGGCCTCATGCGGGTGGCGTCGAGCCCAGCCTTGGTGCCGTTCACTTGAAGAGGACAACGGGATGACAGAGCATGCCCTGGAAAGGCGAATTACCCGTTCTGCTCGTCGCCCAGAGCATGTCAACCTGGATCGCAGCCGAATTGTCGATCGCCTCGATCCCAAAATGGTCACCCTCTTGACGGTGCTCGGGTTCGGCTTACCAGTCGCCGGATATCTCGTTCTCCTTAGCTGCTACAGCCTCAATGTCATTGTGGGCGATCAGTGGAACGACATCTCTGTCATTAACGGGTCATATGCACATTTCTTTGACTGGAGTTCGATGTGGGCGCTTCATGGCGAAAATCGTATTTTCTTCCCGAATATCATCGTTGTGCTTTTAGCCCACACCGTGCACTACAACATCCAGGTAGAAGAGTATCTGAGCGCAGTTATGCTGATTGGAGCGACGGCGCTTCTAATCTGGGCTCATAAGCGAAGATCACCATCCACGCCCTGGCTCTACTACTGCCCGGTCGCAATCCTGACATTTTCAATCGTACAGTGGCAAAACACCCTGTGGGGATTCCAGATGGCCTGGTTCCTCGTGCTGCTCTCGCTCGCGGTAGCTGTCGTGCTGTTGGACAAAGTCAGGCTCACCTGGTTTGTCTTTTTTGCTGCAATCGGCGCGGGCGTGGTTGGAAGTTACTCGTCACTCCAAGGTCTTCTTATTTGGCCCGCCGGCTTGATACTTCTCTATCACAGACGGAGGGCCTGGCACTTTTTCGTCGCCTGGATCGTGGCAAGTTCAGCAGTGATTTTTGGGTACTTTTATCATTTCAACAATCCTGCGGGTAGATACCCCTACGCCATGTTTAAGTATCCGCTGGTAACAGCGAAGTTCTATTTGCTCCTTATCGGCGATGTGATCGGCCTACCCATCAACAACGGCCCGTCTCCCAATTTGGCCGTTGTGATGTTCGGACTATTGATCGTCATAGTTGCGGTGGTGATGCTGCTGGCCTATGGCCTCCGTCGGGATGAGAACGGTGGGAGTCCCGTGGGGCTGGTCCTCATCTGCGTGGGACTGGTGTTTGCCGTGACCGTCACCCAGGGACGGATCATCTTTGGTTACAACGCCGCCAGCCTATCGCGGTATACGACCTTCGACCTGCTGGTTCTGGTGGGTCTCTACCTCACGATTCTGGAGCCGCCGCTGCGCCGCCGCGAGATTCCGCAAGTGAAGGCGGCGGCGCGATCCGTAAACTTCGAGGCCGATCAAGAGCCAGTGCCCAGCCGTACCCCTGCTTGGTTCACGCACGGTAGGTTCAGGTGGATTCGTGCAGTGGTCGTGGCCGCAGTTGCGGTGCAGTTGTCACTCGGAATTAATTACGGCCTACCCGGTGCCCAAGGCAACTTCGAGTACAAAAGCATGTCGGTGAAGGTACTGCGGAACATTGACCACACCGGCGATGGAGCCGTGCAGTACTACTTGGACATATTCGAACCCGCATCGTGGATCCGGCGGCAGGCGGCTGTCGCTGAGGAGCACCGCCTCAGCCTCTTCGACAACGCCGTTTCGAGCGGTTCGATGAAGAAGCCCGCCGAGACGAGTAACGGCTAAAGCGAGTGGAGACGGCGGCCCAGAGGTGCCCGGCAGCAAGCCGATTTCAAGCGAAGTCACCTCTCGGCAAGGCGGGCTAGATTTGAGCCGACTGTTCCCGACCAAGGGGTCTGATCTGTGGAACATGAGTTTGCTTCATCGGACTTGATTGCCGTTTCCGTTGAGCGACCCGCCAACGGAAACGGCGCCGGGGGCCTGGCTACGAAGCCACGCCATTTCGCCTGCTTCGATGGGCTCCGGGCAATAGCCGCCATTTCCGTCCTGTTACTGCACACGGCCTGGATTTCAGGGTTTACGAATCGATCTTCACTCGGGGCGTATACCAGTCGCCTCGAGATCGGCGTATCGGTCTTCTTTCTCATTTCGGGATTCCTCCTCTATCGACCCTTTGCCGTATCCCATCTTGCCGGTCATGCTGCGCCCGATACTCGCAAATTCTTTGAGCGTCGGCTCCTCCGGATTGTCCCCGCCTACTGGCTCGCCCTGACGGTGCTGACCTACGTGCTCCGGGTCGACACGCTCGGTCCAGGTTGGCAGGGGGTCCTGAGCCACTACTTCTTTCTGCAGATCTACTTCCCGACCGCTTATGCAAACGGCATCACGCAGGCATGGTCGTTGTGTACGGAGATGACCTTCTATATCTTCCTACCGCTGTACGCCTCGCTGCTGGTCGTGCGCCGGCGGTCCGAGAAGAATCAACTTGTCCGTGAGCTGGTCGGTGTCGTCGTCTTGTACCTGTTCAGCCTGGGATTCCGCTATTGGGTGCTGAACCTGCCCCTGATCATGCTCAAGAACGGTAAGTACCTCCCTCTTTGCTATCCGCACTGCCTCTTGGATCCCACCTATGCGACCCTGATTCCGAGCTGGCTTCCTTCGTACTTCGATTTGTTCGCGCTCGGCATGCTCCTGGCCATAGTCAGTGCATGGTTCGCCCAACGTGATTCCGAACCGGCGTGGCTCAGTCATAGGTTGTTTCCTTGGATCAGTTGGGCCGCCGCCGCTGTGACGTTCCTCACCGTTTCGCACGTTGTGACCAATCACTCCCTACTCGACTTTGTCACGGTTCGCGTGAACATGGAGAAGCAGGCCCTCTACGGGTTGTTTGCCTTTTTTCTTCTCCTACCAGCCGTCTTTGGGCCTCAAGATCGCACGCTGATCCGGCGGCTACTGCGCTCCTGGCCCATGGCCAGTCTGGGCGTGATTTCGTACGGGATCTATCTGTGGCATCTCGACCTCATTTCCGAACTCTTGAAGTGGACGGGTTGGCAGGGCGGGCAATGCCCCTATTGGTCGCTGGCCCTTGCGACATTGGCACTGTCCATCGCCTTCGCTTCAGCCAGCTACTTCGGCGTGGAACGGCCGATACTTCGAAGAAAGAACCGCATCAGCTGGTGGGACCGGAGGTCGGAGCCGACGAAGGATCCACCGAACACCGACACGTTCAAGACCTGAATCTGCATTCAGGCCATCGAACGTCGTTGGATCCGCGAGAACATGTGGCGGGTGGTGGCCCGCCATCGACCATTTGTGCGATCCTCTGTCTGTCGCAAAGCCAGAAGCCCGATGTCGACATCGGTCTCCCCCCAGTCCCGCACGACATCCTCCCGGAATAGTTGCAATCCGACGGCGGCACACTCTTCTGCGACGTCCTGAAGGGTTCCGTGCTTCGAGGAATCCTCCACGACGATCCCGAGATTCCGATTCCAGAGGCTGTCGCTTCCGCGGACCAAATCAATCGTGAGAACGATCAGTCCGCCGAGGCGGGTGCGCAACGAGATGTCCGCCAGGAGCGCTCGGCGAACCGGCGCTGGGACATGTTCGATCACGCTGATCGAATAGGCCCCGTCAAAGGGTGGCCGGACGGGGAGCCTATCGAAGGTGCAGTTCCACGAGCGGTTGGCAAGTCCCGCTCGTCCGTAGTCGAGGAAATCCCACTCGTTCCAGTCCGTCTGGGGTGGCCAGGACCTGATGGTCTGCGAGGGGTCGACGGTATCGACCACATAGCCCCTACTGGTGAGGAAGGGCGCGAGTGGCGTGACACCGGCTCCGATGTCGACGAGACGGCTGCCCGGAGGAAGATGCGCAGCGATGAGGGATCCGACCACCGGGTACTCCCACAGGCGGGGGGCGTGGTCGGGATAGAACCCCGTGGTTCGCCGTGCCTGCAGTCTGAGGGTGATAAGTGACAGCGGATCGGGGTGACGGTCAGACACAAGGTTCAAGGTGGCGGGGACGAAGTCGCGAGGGTGTTTCTCCGCTGGGGATCTGAGCAGGACAAAGGTGGGAGTGACCGGATCATCCTTGATGGGATAGATCTCCGCATCGGGAGCGACATGGTGCAAGGTCGTGGAAAGGGGCTCGTGGAAGCGAACGTCGGGATCGCGGATACCTTGTGGATTCTCGTATCCCCTCACGACGAGCGCTTTTCTCGTGGACTTCCACAGTAGGCCGACCAAGCTTCGATATTCCGTGACATCCATCGGAAGGGTCAGCTGGTCGAGGCAGAGCGCGATATCTGCTTCCGCCGTGTTCTCGGCCAACGTTCCGAGAGCGAACCGTCCGTCCGGCCGTTCGTCCGTCGCTCGGTGAACAGCGTCTTCTGACGTGTCGACGCCCACGAAGTGCTCGATATGCAAACCCTTGTAGGCCCCGCCGCCCAGGCCGACTTCGAGCACCGACGCTGGCTCGAGCGCTTCGAGGAGAGCGGACAGAATCGCTCGCCCCTGTTCATGATGGAAAGAGGATGGGGGATCCGAAGGAGTGAGAGAGAGCCATTGCGAATGCGTTCGATCCGGCGCTGCTTGTGTCCAGACATCTCTGATTGCGTCGTTTGCTTGACGGATCTGTCGGTCGATCGATGGCGCGATTCCCGTCAGCCGGATCAGGCCCTGACGACTGACCTCTTGGTGATAGTGGATGATCGACGGTTCCGGAGCGTCCGACGGGATTCTGGTGGGGTCATGGGTGGGGGTGTTCCAGCGAACGTCGAGAGGTACCGAGTCGACACCCTCCGCGGCCAGAGCCAACGCCATCGCCACCTGATCGACGTAGACGGTCCACTGCTGCAACAACTCGGCCCGGTCGAGTAGCCATACCGCCCACCGCGCCCAGGCCGCGGCGACCCTGGCGAGCAGGTCACCGGGAATGATGTAGAGACCTCCGTTGTTGTTGCCGGCAACGGTCCGGTCATCTTGTCCCCACGGAAGCGCCACGGTGGGAGGCGGAACGATGCCGGCTTCGGCAAAGATCGCGAGGATGACCTCGAGTGAAGGTAATGGCGCATCGACGAGCTTGCCGGCCACGGCTCCCGGTTGCAGGTGAAGGTGGCGGGGGTCTTCGAGTACCACCACGTCGGTATCGCACAGGATTGCCATTCCGCTTATCGGCTCGTCGGCCAGTCGGAGCGCGCCGGAGATCTTGTTGCAATGGGGAGAGCGGGAATCGAAGCGTTCGATCTGGCGGACGGTGACGTTCTGAGATCTCAGGAATCTGAGAGGCTCGGAGGATTCCTTGCCGACGACATGTACGACGAGGTCGGTCGCGCTCACTCCGGCCAGCTTGGTCAGCGCGGCAAACCAACGCAGCGCATCGAGATGAAACCGGGGGTGCTCATCGACCACGCAAGTGAACAGGCTTGTGGGCGCGGGAGTGTCACTTGGCGGCGTGGAGATTCCGGCTGAATCCGAAGCCACCTTGTCAGCGGCCCGGGACCAAGCTCCGGCACAGGCTGGTACTCGACGGATTGCTCACGGGCACGTTTGCAACAGTCACGATAGGTGGTGCCGTATGGGGGAGGAGTGTCGTCGTCTGCACGATGGCCGGTCCTTTGCCGGCGACAAAATGGTTGATCATTATTTGAGAGCCGTACCATTCAACGATGATCGAATTGAGGTTTGGATCGATCGTGACGGTGATCTGCAATTGTTCGTGAAGTAGGGAGGAGGGCACCGGGAACACCCAACCGGCGGCGGCGGGCCAACTGATGTTGGTGCCCGAGTTCTCAATTTGCATACGGGCATCGCCGCGGCCGGCTGGTCGGAGGACCAGCGTGCTTTTGCCGTACTTCATGAGCGCTACAGGGTGGGTGAGGTCGCTCAGCGGACGATTGAAGGTGAAGCCAACGGTGTGGGTGAAGCTGGGACTCTGCTCCACCGGCATCCAGGTGTAGTGCTCAATCTGTTGGCCGGGGACATCGTTTTCGTGGTTGCCGGTCGAGAGATACAGACCCGTGCAGCCATTGACGGCAAAGAGGCTTCCGGCCGATGCCCAATAGGGCAGCGTGGGTCCGCGTAGGACACTGTTGGCTAGTGAATCGAAGCTGAGTGCCTTCTCCACTGAGACGAAGCGAGCGTCTTGGGTCATTGTCCATTGAGCAACGGGATATGCCGCGATGGCGACGTTCGCGGCGACACAGTAGGTCGCGATGACGACGAGCACCCCGAGAGCGATCTTCTTGTCCCGTGGCGGCCGCGCGGCGAGTCTGCGCCAAATATCGATGATGCCGATACCGCCGGCAATGATGAAGAAGGGCATGAGATCCGCGAGATATCTCTGCGAGATATATCCCCAAAGCAGGACCCCGCCCGCGCTCGCGGCGGCGCCAATGAGGATGATGCGCGCCAGCTTGATCTGGCCGGGTGTGTTTCGTCGGAACGTGGTCACCGTTCCCCAGCATCCGAGGAGGAACAACAACGGTGTGGTCGCGGTGAAGCTTGCGGTGGGATAGGACTGATCGAGGACCGCTCCGGCGAGCCAGCCGGCCGGTGCGGCAGGGGGAGTGATAAATGGGAAGAGACCCCCAAATCGTATGCCGAATGGCTGCAGATAGGCCCAAAGCGTGCTGGGCAAGAATCCAAAGCTGAACGCCTTGCCGCCGTTGGCCTTCAGAAAATATCTGCGGTGCGCATTTACGGTCGCCCAGACCTGCTCGGCCATCGGCAACCCGACTGGGATGCCGAATTTTGCGTAGGTGAAGGCGCAGCCGATGATGAAGGGCACGCCGCCGACGAACAACATTGGAACGGCCCAACGACGGTTAGCTGTCCCGCCTCGTCCCAGCGCGAACCATGCCGCGACCAGAACGGCGGCGATGACGCAGGCCCAGCCGGGTGGCGACCGATCCAAGTTTGCACAGAGGATGAGCAGTCCACTGGCGAGAGCCCGTCGCCAGGTTGGCCGCTCGAGCATTCCGAGTAAGGCGAACAGGCTGCCTACGGTCAGAGGAACGCTCCACGCGAAGTCCTCGTTGTAAATGAAGGGCGTCGCGCCCAGGTAGAGGATCACCGAGCCACCCATGATGGTGGCCATGAGGGCTCCGAACGACACGGCTTCCGCCCGCCCGACAAGGGCTTGACCGCGGATGAGAATCCGGAGACGCCATATCATCAACCCACTGACGACGGCCGTGAGCATCCATGCCAGGAGGATCGAGGGAGCGGTCAGCTTGCCGTCGAGGCTGCTGGTAACCAGAAGGATCGGCATGCGGATCAGCGAGGGAAAGATGCCGAAGTAGGTGTAGTCGTGTCCATTGTTCACGAACGCCTCGATGCCCATCTTTCCGTTGGGCAGGTACAGGTGCCCATGGAACATGGCGCGAGCCTGTAGATCGTAGAAGTTGTCGTAGGGAACGCCGCGCAGGGGATTCACCGAACCCGACCAGAGGTCCCAGGTCATCCAGAGCATGGCAGGGAGCACAATCACAGTGCCCACGATGACGGCAGTGGTGAACCGTCGCCGGCTCAGTTCGATCGGGGACGCAGAATCCCTTCGTACGTGGGGACTCTGCGCCCCGTCGCCCCCGCGGAGGTCGGACTTCCGCGTGATGGTGGCTGTGTCCGCCACTAGTGTCGGGTGCCCTTCCGTCGGAATTTATCGCGATAGCTAAGGACCTTGCTGCCCATTTGATCCGAGATCCCCAGGTGCCGCTTTGCCCAGTCGTAGCCCCGAAGAATCTGGGTATCAGCAAAGATCAAGATGGAGTGAGCGCCATCGCCGGGACGAGACCGATACTTGGTCGAGCGGACTAGCGGGTCCTGCTCGACGCTGAAGTAGTAGAGCGCAAGAGATCGTCTCGCCACGCCTTCAGGACAGCGCATCGGTTCAGGATGGCCATGGTACGACGTGGCGTCCGTGGTGAATATCAAGACTCGATTCGCCACAGGACTGACCTTTTGAACGCACTCCTTCATGTCGGCGCTCCACAATTCGAGATCGCCCCCGTACTCTGGCTTCCAGTCATCGTTGAGGTAGAGAAGGATGTTGGCACGGCGCTGCCACTTGCGATTGTGCGGATGGACCGTGTAATCGGAGTGGACGTTGAGGAAGCCGCCGGTCGTGGACTGATGAAGGCCCCCTCCCTCGAGCGAGGGGTCCGCAATGAGGTTGTCCATTCCCAGAAGCTTGCCGATCAATTGCACAAAGCGGGGTGAGTTGAGCTCTTCGAGAATGCGCTGCAGCGTGGGCCCCCACGTGCTCGGATCGGTGTTGCTGAACTTGCGCTCATTGACGTGCAGGTAATTGTTCCAACTCTCGGGTTCGAGAGGTGGAAATTCTGCCATTGCCGCCGCCACCGCCCACGGCTCAAGGAAGTCGTCGAACACGATGTGAGGGTAGGGGGAGGCTGACTGGTAGTCAGCGTGCAGACGTTCGATGTTGTGCTCGAGTCGATCGAGGTCCAACAGCGGAACCAGCGTCTCAGTCTCCGGTTCGATGGTCATCTGCTCGGAGTCCCTCCTCCTCTTCTTGACGACGGCGATTGGGCGCCCTTCGCCAGCAGCCATTGGTGAGGAAATATCAGTGCTTCACGATATGCGAAGCACAAAACATGCGCTGAAATGCCCATTGGTGGATGAATTCTATCTATGTGGGTCCCCGGTTCCACCGTCTCCACCTCGCCATATCTCTCGGTGACTGCCAGATTACCTCGTCACGGGTGTTTGGGCAGAGGGCAGGGGCTCGTCGTGCCGGGCGTTCCGGTGCGGCCCTTCGTGAGGTGGAGTGTTTCTTTAGGCTTCCGCCCCCACCTCGGCATCCGCGATTTCGGCGAACAGCCGGTTGAGGATGATGAATTTGAGAAGCCAGAGAACTCCGAATGCCGCAATATTTGCGCCCACAACCAGCACGGTGCGGGCCAGGTGATGGAGATGGTGGGAATTGGCGTAATCGTGCGCCAGGGAAGCCGTGTACAAAGCGAAAAGGATGCCGATGATCGACATGACCCAAAACGGGACGATCTCTCGCCAAATGTGTGACCTTCCCGACCTTCCCCAGACCCAGCGACGATTGAGAATATAGGAGGGTATCCCGGCCATGATATTTGCGAACAGGGTGCTGTAGACCTCGCTCCACAACCGGAGAACCCCAAATACGATCGTGAGGACCAAGAGAGAGACCAACGCCGAGATCACTGAGACCAGGGTGTAGCGGACGACTTTCACCCCGTCAGGAGTTCGAGAGAAACGCCACAGCCGGACCAGGGCCTTCTTCACGGCTCTGAAGTTACCCCACTGAGGTCCGATGGCACTTGGGTCGAAAGTCCCGTTATGCCCCTTTCCTCGGGCCCAGATCCGATCCTGAGGATCAACCCTGATTGGCTACAATCGCCGCCATGGGGGAACGAATTGGTGGGTCGCTCCAGGTCGCTTTACCTGAGGATGCTTTGGGTGGCGCGGACGCGCCGGTGGAGGCGGCGGCGACGCCAAGCAGTCAGATCCCCCCATCGGAGTTTGACATCGGTAGACGACGCTTCACGTTCGCCGCCCTGATCGCCATCGCTCTTACTGCGGTGCCGTTCGTTTGGATCCTTTGGGTCCTCTGGGGGCCGGTCAATCCGGGTCGTCCCTCGGTCTACCAGGACAACTTCTACGACCTACAGGCTCGCGCCATGTTCCATGGTCACCTCTCGCTCGCCAATGGAGCATTGGGCATCGAGGGGTTCGTTCATGATGGGCGGACCTATACCTACTTCGGCTTGTTTCCCTCGATCATCCGGATGCCCGTACTGCTCGTCACGAGCAGTCTGGACGGCAGACTCACACCGACGTACATGCTCTTGGCGTGGTTGTTGACGGGGCTGTTCACCTCCCTGCTGCTGTGGCGAGTCCGCTTCCTCGTCCGCGGCGAGGCAGCCATGGGGAGACTCGAGGCCAGCGCGTTCGGGATCCTGATTGCCACGATCATGGGTGGCACGATCTGGATGCTGCTGGCCTCGACTCCTTTCGTCTTCAACGAGGACATCGCGTGGAGCATTTGCCTGACTGTGGGGAGCATCTTTGCATTGCTTGGCGTGATCGAGCGACCGACATGGGGTCGCGTGATCTCGAGTGGAGTTCTTATTCTGTGCGCGAACCTCGACCGGGCGACAACGGGGTGGGCTTGCGCTCTCGGCGCCGGCCTCGTTGCCGTCTGGTTCCTGATGGGATTCGGCGGGCACGCGAACCGGCGCTGGTTCTTACCCGTCCTGGGCGCGGGCCTTGTTCCGCTCGTGGTCGGATGCGCCGTGAACTATTCCAAGTTTGGGGTCTGGTTCGGAGTCTCGAACCTCGACCAGGTCTGGACGCACGTGAACGCCTACAGGCGCAAATTCCTGGCGGCAAATCACAACGCAGAGGAAGGCACCATCTTCGTGCCGACCAACATCGTCGCGTACTTCCGGCCCGATGGGCTTCGCTTCACGTCTGTGTTCCCCTTCGTGACCCTACCGGGGAGCCCACCATCGGCATTGGGCGGAGTGCTCTTCGACAGGTTGTATCGGACTGCCAGCCTCCCCGCTTCCTCCCCGCTGCTCGTTCTCCTGAGCATCTGGGGCTTCGTAACCGCGTTTCGGCCGCATTCGATTGGGAGCGTGGCGAAGGCCCGCCTACTGCTGCTGGCCGCGGGGAGCGCCGGCGCTGCCTTGCTGCTGTGGGGCTATATCTCGCCGAGGTACCTCGGCGACTTTGTGCCGTTCCTCGTGCTGGCCAGTGCCATCGCCGTGGCCGATATTTTTCGTCGGCTCGAAGGGCGGAGGCGATCCGTGCGCACAGGGGTGATAACCGCGATTGCCCTGCTGGCGCTCTTCAGCATCATCGCAAATATCGGAATAGCCATAGTTCCAAGCGAGGAATGGGACACCAGTCAGGTGCTCAGCTTCGTCGAGGCTCAAAAGACGATAAGTGATTTCACGGGCCATCCGTTGGCTGCGAATGTCGTGAGGGGCAATGCGCTTCCGCCGTGGGGTGCGGCCGGACAGTTGTACGTCATCGGAAATTGCAACGGCATGTACATCTCAAACGGAGAGAAGTACTACACCGTGCCCAGTGAACAGTTCACCCGCACCACGTGGATGACTGTCGAGTTGGGGCACGCATTTCAACATACGTTCCACATGACAGTGAAGAGTCGCGAGTCGGGCGGGACGGAGTCAGTCTCGCTGATAGAAGCGGGGGCCTACACCGTAAAGATGCGCGTGACACAGACAACCAATCCGCATCTTGTCGCCGTGGCCTTCGGCGTGCAGGAAGCTGGAAAGCTCACGAATGGATACTCATTCACTGTCAAAGCTGGTTCGACCCACACGGTATTGGTAACCAGTGATCCCGTAAAGCACGAATTAGCGGTAAGTCTCGACGGGATGCTTCGCTTCTCTCGGACAACCGTGCAATCGGAAGAGCCGATCAGCGTGGACCCGTCCACTTCGCGTCAAGGCAACCAAGGGAGCGCGCTGTTGGTGACCGACGCGACCGCGGGTTCACCCGAGCCAACTCTATGTGAGAGCCTGATTCACTAGCGGGTTGCACTGAGGGGCTTCTGGGCCTTGAAGTCGATTATTCCGCCCCGGTCGCATAGCCAGGCCACGGTCTCGTAGGGGAGCGCGGCGACGAGCAGGACGCCGTAGAGAGGTGTCTTGCCGTTTCGCATGGCCGGTCGCCATCCTCGCCGCACGAGGGTGTTCTGTAACGAAATGGTCGTTTGGATGTGTGGCGCCGAGCGGATCGTCACGGAGGAGAATCCGACGTCTTCGAGGAGTCCGGAGAGTCCGGTCTTGGATGGGATCTGTAGATGACGCGGGTAGTGGTAGCCACCCCAGCTGTGTCCGAACAATTTGTTTTCCCAGGAGGAAACGGTGGGCAGCTGGCCGATGATGTACCCCCCAGGGCGCAAGAGGTCGCGGGCACGCTCGAGCATGATGTGTGGGTAGACCACGTGTTCGAGGACGTGATTCATCGAGACAATGTCATATCGCCCGGCTTGGTCGGCGAGCTCGGCGGTCTCGAGGGTTCCGTCGAGGACGTCGTAGCCCCGGGCCCGGCCCTTCGCCGCGATATCAGGTTGGATTTCGATGCCGGCGCATTCCACGTCCAGGAACCTCCGGAGTTCATCGAAGTGCCTGCAGTCGCCGGTGCCGACGTCGAAGATGCGCCCCGGGCGAGTTGGGATCAATCCACCGTACAATTTGGCCCGCGATCGCGCCCTGAATTGGACGAGTAGCCGGGCGACGCCCCCGTGGTTCTCGTTATACGCGTGGTAGTCGTCGGGATAGAAGGGCGGGAGTTCGGATTCCAGCGGACGAGGATTGAGGAATTCTGATCCACAATCCTCGCATTTCTGGAGAGCGAACTGGCGCGGTGGGATAACGAAATACTCCAGGTCAGCGAGGTCGGTCCGGTACAGCGTGGTATCTTCTGAGCCACAGATCGGGCACCTGACCAGCCCATTTGCTCTCCCGGCTGGGGCTACACTGGCTCCTGGAAAGGCTCCTTCGACGCTGTGCGTCGGCTCCATACGCTGGTCCTTTGCCCGATTGATCGATAATCGATGGGTACTGTACTGTCGACGGAGGGAGGGCCTCGAACTATGGCGATGCAAAGCGGAAAAGAGGCATCGACCAGCAGGGAGCGCCAGTGGCGGGAAGAGCTATCGCAAGTCGTCAGCGAAGAGGAGCTTAAGTCGCTTTCGGAGCAGTCCCTCGCAGACACCTCCGTTGCCATTGCAGTGCTGTGGGTCGAAGTGGCCATCCTGGTTGCCGCCGCCAATTTTCTCCCCCGACTGGCTCTGACTTGGGCGGTTCCTTCAGGGATCCTGGTAGTCCTTTTGATGGGACTGAGGATGAACGCCTTCGGCGTCATCCTCCACGAAGGCTCCCATGGGCTGCTCGCCAAATCACGCGCATTCAATGATCGAATCTGCAACTGGGGAATCGCATTCTGGACTATCAACTCAGTTGAGGAGTATCGACCAACCCACCGCCTCCACCATCGATACTTGGGCCAGGAGCGCGATCCTGATCGGGTCTTCTATCTGGTGCCGTACCGCCGCGGGGCGTTGACGAGTCTCCTACTTCAGGATCTATTCGGGGTTACGGCATTTCGCCGAGCGACCACTCGGATCTCGGGCACATCTCAGGAGTCCGGAGCACCCGCCAGCTTGCTGGCTCGACCGCAACTTCTCGTGGGAAAATTCATTACCCAGCTCGTGGTCCTCGGACAGTTCATCCTGTTTCAGGGCGTCCGACGGGGCATCCTCTTCTACGTTGTCTTCTGGCTCGTCCCCATCGTCTGTATGTATCCAATGATCCTTCGTCTGAAGACAATCACCGAGCACTTTGACCCTGGGCTCCGCGACGTCGACAGCGTCCATTGGATTGCGCGTACGAGCGTGGCAGGCTTGATCGAGAACCATCTCGTGGGAGCACGAATGGAGTTCCACTTCGAACACCACGTCCTTCCGACGATTCCCTACAGAGGGCTGAAGACGTTGCACCGGCGACTGGATCACGTAGGTCTGTTTACCCGCCACGGCGAAGTCATTTCGCACGGCTATATCCGCTTCCTTTCCAGAGCGGTATCCGCCAGTTTCGGGAGGTCGCCGACGCCGTTCCAGAACTAACCCGGCAAAGGCCCGTGCAGAAACGCTTTCACGTGAACTGAAACCTGTGCTCCCGAAGCGGCGTTCTCGAATCAGCGGGTGACGAGAGTATGGAATATTGCGGGGGCGCAAGAAGGTTGAGGAAGATCCCCTGAGGCTACAGCGCCGCCCAATCTGACCAGGACGGAAGGATGGCGGACGTGGAGTGGAAGCATCGGTCAGAGGGCGGCGGAGGTAGTCTCGTCGAATCGCCCGCTGACAGTTCGTTCGCAAATCAACACCCGGATGCAGCTGATCGGCCCGTGGCTGGAGGGCATCCTCGATTATCTGAGGTCTCGAGGTTCTGTTGGGGTTTCGAAATCTCTTTCTTCGTTGCGGTGCTAGGAGCGATCGCCCTCGTACTCTCGTTGGCTGCACGCTTTCCCGGGTGGCCCGTCGGCCAGACAGTTGGGCAAGATCCCCTGCTGGTGCAGATCTACGCCGCGCATTTCCGCCATGGAGATCTGTTCCCGGTCTGGTCGAGCAGTGATGCCTTCGGAATGGGCAGCCCCACGCCGTTGTACTACCAGAAGGCATTCTTCATGGTCGGCGGGGCAATGTTTCTCCTGCTCGGCGGTGCCTTGAAGGCGGCGCTACTCGTCACTTTGGCCATCTTCATGGTGGTCGGGGCATACGGTATGCGGCGAGCGCTCAGTGTGTTGACGACAGCGCGTTCGCTCCAAGTTGTGGGGTCTCTCGGGTTTCTTTTCGCCAACTGGTCCTTTGGCGAGTGGCTGGTACGAGGTGATCTGGCCGAGTTCAGCGCTCTCATGGTGGTCCCTTGGCTTCTCTGGTGGTGCCTGACGCTGGTGAAGCATCACCGGGTGTCCTGGTCGATCATTCCGACGATGGTCGTACTCGTTGATGCACACAACGCGGTAGCGCTCGTGTCAGTGATCGCGCTTTGCGCCGCTGCAATCACCTTTGTTGCTACCTCAGGAATCGGTGCTGTACGGACCATCTACGTGCGTCTCCTTGTCGCCGTCGGCGCTGTCACGTTGATTCTCGCGCCGATGGTGTTCGCCGAGCTCAAGATGAGTGGTGCGTACAACCCCGCTACCAAGGTGACCGCCTTCGGAGCCACGGTGAATCGTAATTTCGCCGACGCCTTGTCATACCTGTACCAGCCGTCCTTCCATTGGCTGTCCCGAACGAGCGGGAGGCTCGTACCTGTTCAGCTGGATTTTGCGGTCTCGTTCCTGTTGGTGGCCGGGCTGGTGACCGGTGGCATTCATCTGGCTCGACGTGCCCTGGGTCATCTTCGCGCACGCCCGTCAAGCGTCGAGTGGCCTCCGGTGATGTTCCTCCTCCTGAGTTTCTTGCTCTATCTATTCCTGCAGTTTCGGATCTCGCTTCCCGTCTACGACGTGATTTCGCCCTTGCGTGTGATCACATTCCCTTATCGAATGATGACATTCATAACCCCCCTGTCCCTTCTGCTCGCCGCGGTGGTCGCCGACCGGTACCTAAAATCGGCCACGCGCCGGTGGCCCGGCATGTCAAATCGGATCACCCCTGTCGTAAGCGTGCTCTGGTTGGCCGGGGTCGTCCTGCTCTCGCCACTCACAGCCCACAATCCTCCTCCTGCACCCACATTCTTCCCGGACACACCGTTCTTGCCCGTGTCACAGTTAACTCCACCTGCTCTTGTGAACCGTGCGGCTCCTACGGGCATCCTGGCCGAGTACTACCCACTCTTCAACGAGTATCTGCCCAAGGTGACGGGAGCCAATGGCACCCTGCTCATCACCGACGAACCGTTGTACGACGAACTTCACAAGCGCCAACCCAACGGGGGCTCCCTGTCATCGGTGCGCTGTTCTGTAACCCAGGAATCGGGGAAGAGTTTCGAGGCACTGCAGATGACCTTTGTGGTCGTGTGCAGAGCACCGACGCTTGTAGCCCTGCCGGTCAGCTACAACGCCTACACCGGGGTACTGGTAAGGGGTCGACACGGCCTCCAGCCAATGGCCGTGGTCCACATGGCAACTGATCCGCGAATCGTTGTTGCCATTCGCGATTCTCGACCCCGCACTATTGTCGTCCACCTCCCGACCTTGTTCGGCATCCTCTTCTGACAGTGCGAGTCCCGGCGAGCTGGGCTGAGGAGGAACTCCCATTCGTCGCCGACTGGAGGAGACAAGCGTGTGCGCACCCGGGGGCGGCCGTGGCGGCCCGACTACCTCAGCACTCCACCTGGGCGCGCGAGGAGCGGATACAGCGCGAGGGCTATTGTCGTCCGGTGGTGGGGAGTCGCGAAGAAATGCTGGCGGGGGCCGATCCGCGTGGCGCGGCGTGACGTAGCCTGATGTCCGTCGCAACCGACGACCTCATCCAACCCTCAGGTGGCGAAGCGGGAACCCCGCCCGGTGATAGGCGCTTCCGACCCGATGTGCAGGGGATGCGTGCGATCGCCATCCTCCTGGCCATCGTGTACCACGCCGACCTGCCCGGATTCCGCGGTGGTTACGTCGGTATCGAAGTCTTCTTCGTGATCTCGGGGTTCGTGATAACTGGATTGTTGCTGCGTGAGCGTGAGGCGACAGGGAGCACGTCCATCCGCAACTTCTACGGACGACGGGCCCGGCGGATCATTCCGGCGGCGACTCTCGTTGTCATCGTCACGGTCATCGCCAGCTACCACTGGCTCGGCCCGTCGATCGGTCACCAGACGGCGGTCGACGGCCAGTGGGCCGCTCTGTTCCTCGCCAACTTCCACTTTGCAGCCATCCATACGAACTACCTGGTGGCGCAGGCCCCGCCCTCGCCACTGCTGAACTATTGGTCACTTGGCGTCGAAGAGCAGTTCTACATCGTGTACCCGACGCTCATCCTCCTCATCGGATTGTGGGCCAAGAGGGGGTCGTTCAGGGCGCGCCTCACGGTCGTCCTCATCGCCGTCATCATCGCTTCGTACATCTATTCGATCGTGCTCACGTCGGCGGACGCCCAAAGCGCCTACTTCTCGCTCTTCACCCGGTCCTGGGAGCTGGCCCTGGGCGGGCTCATCGCCCTCCATGGCTCGGTTTTCCGGCGGATCCCA
>Ga0182018_10001706_pt1 | contig 24181 bp, 28 predicted proteins | sample 812P2MmetaG_FD_120490 | JGI IMG/M metagenome (GOLD analysis project Ga0182018, IMG submission 120490) | Permafrost microbial communities from Stordalen Mire, Sweden - 812P2M metaG | ecosystem: Environmental > Terrestrial > Soil > Wetlands > Permafrost | place: Sweden: Stordalen | collected...
AAAGAAGAAGACCGATCCGAGGTTGGTCGTAAGCGTGGCAAAGAAATCCGCTTCGGCAATGTCGGCGATCGGCCCAAACTTCATCATCGCCGCATCGTTGACGATTACGTCGATCTTGCCGTAATTCGTCACCGCCTGCGCGACGACGGCTTGCACCGCGGCCGAGTTGCCGACGTCGGCTTGCGCGGCAATCGCCGTTCCGCCCGCCGCCGCGATGGCGTTAACGGTGGCCTGGGCCGACGCGAGGTCGAGATCGGCGACCACGAGGCGGCCGCCTTCGCTTGCCATCTGCATGCAGCTCGCTTTTCCGATGCCCGACCCGCCGCCGGTGACGATGCAGATCTTATTTGTAAATCGCATGGCCCTCGCATTCGCGCCGGCCGAGAGGTACGCCCGCGCCGGTGGAGACCAAGGGATGCGGCCGCCTCGGCACGCATCTGGCGGACGTGACGAGCCGCCTTCGATTCGGTGTCGCAACCGCCGACCATCAATGCGAGGCCTACGACGGACACGATGACATTCGCGACGTCTGGGAGCGTGTGCGCGGTCTCGTTCCGCGCGGCAAAGCCACCGACTTTTGGAACCGCTATCGCGAAGATATCGAACTCGCTCGCGGCTTGGGCTGCACGGTCTTTCGTCTCTCGCTGTCGTGGGCCCGGCTCGAGCCCGAGCCGGGCGTGTGGAACGATGAGGCCTTTGCCCACTATCGCGAGGTCTTGCAAGGGTTACGCGACGCCGGGATGTCGGCGGTCGTCACACTCGTCCATAACACTTGGCCACTCCACGTTCAGGCCGCGGGCGCCGGCGCCGGACTGCTCGATAAAGGCTTTCCGGATCGTCTCGCCCGCTTCGCGCAAGAAGTCGCGCAGCGCCTCGGCGATCTCATCGGCGACTACGTCACGATTAACGAGCCAAACCAGCTCGTCTACGGCTGGATCAAAGGTTTCTGGATGCGTGCCTACGCGATGCCGCCCGGCCAGCCGCCGTACGAGAGCGGCGACGCGCAAATGGACGACGTCCTCACGCTGATCCCGAATCTCTTTCGCGCACACGCCGAGGCCCGCGCGGTGATTCGCCGGATCAGGCCGAGCTCGCGCGTCGGCACAAATCCGCTAGTCTTAGGGCTGCCCCGATGGCTGCAGCGCTGGATCGACCGGGCCGCGACGCACCTCAAGTCGCCGAAAGATGCGAAGCGCCAGGCAGCACGTATCGCGCAATCGGCAATCGTCGAAGGCGGCCGCGTCGATTGCTCGATCGCGCAGCTCACGATGACGCTGGAACGCCTGCAGCATGCCTTCTTTTCCGAGCCTTATTACCGTACGCATCTTGCGGTGTTGCATCGCAGCGCGTTCCAGCTACCACAACCGGCGCAAGAATGGCGGGGAAACGTCGCAGTGGTCGCCGATACGCTTCCGGCGCGTATCGTTGCCGGCTGGTTCCCAGCTGCGAAGATTCGCTATCTGCCCGCGATGCCCGAAGCCGTGGAAGCGCTGCTGCGTGGCGACGCCGATGCGGTCTTCGACGACGACGTGATACTGCAGCAGTATGCGGGCGATTCGTTTGGACTCACACCGCTTCCGAACTCCGAGCAGTACTTTGCTGTAGCGATGGCGCTCGGCAGTCGCACGCTGCTCAACATCGTCGATCGCGCCATCCGCGACCTGCGCCGCGAACATCCCGACATTCCGGTCGCCTTCAATCGCAAGACAGTGGCGCACGTCGGGCGCGAGGAAGAAGCTAAGGCAGCCGGGCGCGGTCGAAGCGAACAAAAACCCGTGCCGAAGATGGACCGCTCGGTCGAACGCATCCGCCGCCGGGGCAAGTTGCGCGTCGGAATCCACCCGGGCGTCCGTGGTTTGTGTACGCTTCGCCCGAGCACCGCAAAGGGTCAGCGTGACACGGGAGCGCTCCGGTATGAAGGGTTCGAGCCCGAACTCGGCCGGCGCATCGCGCAACTTATTTTTGGAGACTCCGGCCGCGTTGAGTTCGTGGCGATGCAGGGCGAGCAGCGTTTGGATGCGACGCGATCGTGGATGCACGCACTCTTCGCGTTTCGTAAGAGCATCGCGATCTTCTCGACGCTCCTCGGCACGAACTGGTGGAATCTCGGCATGGCGGGCAAACTGCCCGAGTTTCTTTGCCCGCGCGAATGCGTCGGTACGCTGGATTTCGTCGGCCTCGACTACTACTGGGGCGTGCCGTCGTTCTGGCCTGGCGAACTGCATCGGCTCAGTGCCGCGGCGGATTTTCAGTATGCGAGCGCCCCGGTTTGGCCGAGCGCGATCAACATGATTCTGAGCGAGGCCGCGCGCGACTTTCCCGGGAAGCCCATCATCGTCGTCGAGAACGGCTGCGTCGTTCGCGTGCCCGGATTCACACGCGCCGACTACTTAAAGGCGCACGTTGCGCAAGTGCGCAAAGCGGTCGAGCTCGGGGCGCCGGTTGAAGCCTACCTGTGCTGGAGCATTACCTCGAACCGCGAATGGGGCCTGACGTTCGACGACGGCAGCGATTTCGGTCTCTATCACGTCGATCTCGATACCGACCCCACGCTAACGCGAAAGCCTACCGACTCGAGCCGGACCTACGCAAGCCTGATCGCGGATTCCTAAGCGACGGCGAGCTAGTTGGGAACCGCCAAGAACGTAACCAATGTGGGGTTGGACGATGGGCAGGCACCGCTGACCAGCTCACACGCTTGCCCTGCGATGTCGCCGCGATCGTCGATTCCCCCAACGCTTACCAGACGCAGTTGCGGATACGTCTGCAGCACGAGCTTGGTCAAGTCGGTTATATGCCTGCTCTGCCAAACGTAGACATCGGAACTCGGAAAAGAAACGCCGAGGACGGCGCCCTTATTGTTGATTGACGTAGGCTCGCTTAACGTGTCGCCGGGGAGCGTTCCGATTCTCGTCGGTTTCGAAGCTGGATCGGTCCAAATGACCGAGATGAAGTTCTGATCGCCTTTGCGATCGGATTTGCCCGGCCGATTGAGAAAACCGACGATCTGCCCCCTGTCGTTGATGGCGGTGGGCGTGTTCCAGGAAGTTCCCCCGATCGTCATCAGTTCGACCGGCTTACGGTTTTTCCAAAGCACCGCGTGCCGCGCGGTAAAACGCCCGACGGCCTGATCGCAAATTCCCGAAATGCCGACGACTTCGCCTCCGATATTGACCGCGGTTGCGGCACCGTCCGGATCGGTCTTTCCGTTGACGGTCAGCGTGGGAAGTGCGCTTGCTTTTCGCGTGTAGGCGTTCCAGACGGCCGGCAGAAACTGCAGTACTTGTGGTGCGAGGCAGGTCGAATCGTGCTTCCTCGTTTCCGCCCATCCCGCGATTTCGCCGCGTTGGTTCATGCCGGCCCCGTATCCGTTGTCTCCCCCAAGCGTCGGCAACGGAAGCATCTTGCCGTTATGCCAGACGAACCCGACGCACGTGTCGCCGGAGGTGCCGCCGTCGGGAAGAAACACGTGACAGCTCCAACCGGTGCTCTCTCCTAACTTATCCTTTTTGTCGGTCTCCGAAATGCCGGAGACGTAGCCCCGATCGTTCTCAACCGGCCATTCCACCGCACTATTCGGGCCGCCAAGCGTCTTGAGATCGGTCGCGTTGCTGCCTTGCCAGAGCGCGGCATGCATCACCATGTTTCCCGACAAAAACGACGTCCCCATCGCCCAGCCGCGCGCGTTGATCGTGTTGGCGGCGCTATTGGTTCCGCCCAGCGATGTCAAGACGGTCACCGTGTAACCGCTGCTCGTATTCGGGTTCAGCGCCACGTTAGGGGGGACGACGGCATTGCTGCCGCCCGACGAGCAGCCGCCCGCGAGGAGAAGAGCGGCCATTGTCGATGTCATTCGATCTCTCATGTTAACCTCCAGATGGGGTGTTGGGAGGAGCGTACCAGGCTGCAACGGGCGCCGTCGCTCACGTTCGAACGGTCCCGAACACAATCGGATTGAAAATCGTCCTTCGATTCTGTTCTCAATCGTCCGAACGTGGGTGACTCCGGGCGCCATCTGTTGCTAGACTTGCCTTTAGTGTCACTGCAAGCCATGAGCGTTACGCCGCTTTGTCGAAAGCTGTTCATCTCTACGATGGACGCGCAAATCAGCAGCAGCTATTGGCTCGATCGCCCCCTCGAGGTGCTGTCGCGCGTCAGCAGCCGCGATCGAGGCTGGGCCGGCTTTCAAGCCTCGCTGATTCGCGTTGCGGGCGGCAGCAGCCAGCCCGCCGTCTTGGCTCGTCACAACGTTACCATGCTGGTCGGACGGCCGCTATCGACGGTCGCCAAATGCGATGGCGTCATCGACGCGCGCTTGCAATCCGCGGGCGTGTTTGACTTCCTCCCAGCCAATTCGACCGTTGCGTGGGTCGATCGCGGCAGCTCGCTTTTTCTTGCCGTCGGTCTAGAGCAGGAGCTCCTCCGCAGGACCGCCCTAGAAATGAGCATCGATCCCGATCGGATGGGATTTGCGCCGCGGCTAACCTGCAGAGATCCCCAGATCGAGCACCTACTCTGGGCGCTCAAAGCAGAACTCGAGGCCGACGACCCTCACGGCCGGCTTTATGCCGACAGCCTAGGCGTCGCCCTTGCGTCGCAACTGTTGCGTCGCTGGTCGCACCTCGTGCCCGAGCGCCGGTCAGGCGGTTTAACGGGCGCACAACTCAAACGCGTTCTTTCGTACATTCACGATCGAATTGACGATGACTTGACACTGATGAAGGTCGCCGGCGTTGCCGGCGTCAGTCCGTCACACTTCAACCTGCTCTTCAGACAATCGGTGGGTGTCCCGGTTCATCGATTCGTCATGCGAAAGCGAATCGAACGCGCGGTTGAGCTGCTTATGGGCACGCAGATGCCCGTCTGCGACATCGCGCTCAAGGCGGGTTTTGCCAATCAAAGCCACCTGGCGCTCCGTATGCGCTGCTCCCTCGGGGTCACACCGAAAGAGTTGCGCGAAAGCCGCTAGCGATGGCGCTGCAGAACCGCGTCACCCCGTTCGGGGAGATCGTAGCGCTGGAAGGCCGCGGCCTCGTAATGGGCAACCGCGGCGTTCTGCACGACGATCGGCGCCAAATCGTGCGCTATTCGAACGTCAAGCGTTGGATCGCGTGCCGCATCGAGTTCCGCGGACGCAGGCGTTCGATCATGCAGCCCAAGCGCTATACCGAGTTGTTCTTCCTCGACGAAGCGACCGCGTTTAGCGCGGGCCATCGCCCGTGCCGGGAATGCCGTTACGCGGATTATCAACGCTTTCGCGCGCTGTGGGAAAGTTGCCACGGCGCCCCAGCGGGCGCCGATGCTATGGACATGCAGCTTCATCGCGAGCGGCTGATTGACGGTAACAAGCGCACCTATCGCAGCGACATCGACGCACTGCCGGACGGAACGTACGTTGCGCTCGGCGGAGTCGGGTGGCTGGTATGGGGCGATCAGCTGCTGGCCTGGTCCGGCGCCGGCTACGCGAACCGGAAGTCACGCCCAGCGCGGATGGAAGTCGACGTCCTGACGCCCCGCTCGATCGTCGCGGTTCTTGCCGCGGGCTATCGCCCCGGCGTCCACCCAAGCGGGTTGGAGCCGGCGAAACCGTAATCCCGCTCCATCCCCGAACCGACGCCAAGCGCATGGTAAAAGAAACTCAACGTCTAACGCTTAGCGATGTATGAAAACGCTTATCGTCTTTGACCTCGACGGCACCCTGGCGCAGAGCAAGGCGGCGATCGATGAAGAGATGGGGACTCTGTTCGCCACGCTGCTGCGTGTACCGCACGTGCGCGTCTCAATTATCTCCGGCGGCGATTGGCCGCAGTTCGAAACGCAGGTTCTCGGGCATCTCCCGCAAGGCGCGGATCTGTCGAAACTCTCGCTGTTACCGACCAACGGGACGCGCTTCTACCGGTATGCCGGGAGTTGGACTCAACTCTACGCGGAAAATTTGAGCGATGCGCAAAAAGCGAAGATCGTCGACGCGCTCAATAAGGAGGTCGCGGCGTCGGGATTTGCCGCGACGAAAACTTGGGGCCCGACGATTGAGGATCGCGAGAGTCAGATTACCTTCTCGGCCTTGGGCCAAGAGGCTCCCCTCGACGCCAAGAAAACGTGGGATCCCGACTTTGCGAAACGCCAGAAGATTAAGGCGGCTCTGGACCGGGATCTTCCCGATTTCTCCGTTCGATTGGGCGGCACGACCTCGATCGACGTCACGCTTCCCGGAATCGATAAGGCGTACGGTATTCGAAAGCTTCGCGACATCCTCGGTATCGCCACCAAAGATATGTTGTATGTGGGGGATGCATTGTTTCCTGGCGGAAACGATGCTCCGGCGCGTGAGACAGGCGCATTCTGCATCCAGGTCAGGGACCCCGACGAAACCAAGCGCGTGATCGAGGCTATCATCGCGTGCGAGGGCTGAGAGGACGGTATCATGAGCACGACCACGAGCGAGACCCCGAGTACGACCACAATAATCAAGTGGTTCGACGCGCCGCAGAAGCACGATTATCCCGCCGCGCAATCATACTTGAGTCTAACGATGAAACCCGTTTTGGTGAAGAAGAGCGTCGCCGCGTTAAAAAAGGCCCAGATGACGACGTTTAAGTCGAAGGATATTTTTAGAGCTTCCCTGCTATCTTTACTTGGAGTCAGCAATTCTCACGTAGAGAAAGTCCGCGCTGAAATCCTCGCCGGCCAAGAGATTTCACCGCTTTTGCTCTACCGAGAGAAAGCCACGGGAAGGCTGATCATCGCCGACGGGTATCATCGTCTCTGCGCGGTGTACGGGTTCGATGAAGACGCCGTGATTCCGTGCAAGATAGTTTGATCGCCCGTTCGCCGCAGCAACTAAAGGATGCGAGAGCGGCGGCCGCCTTCTTGGAGCCTGCCAACGAATGGCGCCGCATTTTTTCCGAATGTTGGGGAACGTTTCTTCTCGTCGTCGTCGCCGCCGGCGCCGGAGTCGTCGCTGCGGCGAGCGGCGGTGAGATAACGCAAAGCGCGAAGGTCGTCGCGCCGGGCTTGATGGTTATGGCCGTCATCTACTTTATGGGCGCGGTTGGTGGAGCGCACTTAAACCCGGCAGTCACGCTCGCGTTTGCCGTCCGCCGCAACTTTCCATGGAAGCGAGTTCCCAGATATATCGCGGCGCAGTTCGCGGGCGGCATCGCCGCGGCGTGTTTCCTTCGCGTAATGTTCGGCAACGTTGGGTTGCTCGGGGCGACGGTCCCCGGTCCTGGCATCAGCGATCTCAAGACGCTGATTTTGGAAGTTTTGTTAACCGCGGGCTTGGTCAACGTAATTCTCGGCACCGCGTCGGGCGCGCGAAACATCGGCAGCAACGGAGCGATCGCGGTTGGCGGCTATATTGCGCTCGCCGGTCTTTGGGCGGCGCCGATCAGCGGCGCCTCGATGAATCCCGTGCGATCGTTCGCGCCCGACTTGCTCCGCGGCAATCTTCACACCGACTGGATTTATATCGTTGGCCCAATACTCGGCGCGATGATCGCCGTCGGCTTTGAATGGATCCTCAAGGGCGCCCCGACCGAGGCCGGCAGCTTGGCGGCGCAGGGCGACGGCAAGCAACCGTAATCAACTCGCCGCGTCACGGAGTCGCGATCTCCGCACAAGCGACGTATTTTGTCATATCGGCGCTACTGAAATGGACGTCAATTGCATAGTTGCCCTTGAGCAGATCGCCGATGGTGATGCCCGGTATTGTCGCCGTGCTGATCCCACGGAGGAGGTCGGTGAGGTGATACTTGGGTACCAGGTTCAGTCTCTTGCAGGTTCCTTGGTGGATGTGAATGGGTTCTCTGCCGTTACCCTGACCGGCCATCCTGACCACGACCTTGACACCATTTGGCACCTGCTCGAACGTCGCCGTGCCGGTTTCACCCGGCCGATTTTGGGCGTACAGTTTTACTTGTAGGGTGGATGGATAGGCGCCGGCCGCCGTGGCGGTGATAGCAGCGAGAGCGACTGCGGCCAATGCCGCGCGCAGTGCGTACATGATCAAGCTCCTCGACTGAAACGAGCGATGCTGTTTCCCCAACAGTGTACCCGAAAACGGACCGGTTCCGCGAGAACGACCTATCCTTGAATTTCACGATACCGGTGCGGAACGTGAAGTGCTACGATAGATAGCAGCGTATTTCGCGCGAATTCAAGGGGGCCTCGTGTTCCTATCCCTCGTGTTCCTGCCGGTCTACGTCGTCATTCTCGTAATGGCGGCCTCCAGCATCAAGATTCTCCGCGAATACGAGCGCGCCGTCGTCTTCCGCCTGGGTCGCTTCCAGGCAGTCAGAGGGCCCGGCCTCCTTTTCATCTTTCCGTTCGTCCAGCAGATCGTGCGCGTTGATTTGCGCACGGTCGTGCTGCAGGTGCCCAGTCAGGACGTCATCTCGCGAGACAACGTCTCTCTGAAGGTCGACGCGATTCTGTACTTCCGCGTCGTGGACGCGCAAAAGGCGATCATTCAAGTCGAGGACTTCCTAGCTGCGACCAATATGCTCGCGCAAACGACGCTGAGATCGGTATTGGGCGAGCACGAGCTCGACGAGATGCTAGCCAAGCGAAACGAGCTCAACGCGGCGATTCAGAGCACTCTCGACGTTCAAACGGAATCCTGGGGCATTAAGGTCATCAGCGTCGAGATTCGCGAAGTGACGCTAACCGAAAACATGATCCGCTCGATTGCCAAGCAAGCTGAAGCAGAACGCGACCGGCGCGCCAAGGTCATTCACGCGGAAGCGGAGTTTCAGGCCGCACAAACGCTCCTCAACGCGGCACGAATCCTTGCCGAGGATCCCGCTGCGATGCAGCTGCGCTACCTGCAAACGTTAACCGAAGTCGGTGGCGAGCAGAACTCGACGATCGTCTTTCCTATGCCGATCGACCTCATCAAACCATTCCTGCAGATCATGCAAAGGCACGCGACCGACCCATTATCCGCATCGAACGGAACACCGGTTTCCAAGGGAGCGATTTGACATGAATAAAGTTTCAGAGAACGTAACGCGAAAGGCGGCGTTAGCAAAGCTTGTAATGCTTCCGGCGCTCGCGGGCGCACTGGCTATTGGAGCCACTGCGATCGCTCGTGCGGACAGCAGAATCGCGCTCAAGTATCAATCGACGCCGCAGGGCACTCAGAAGTGCTCAGGTTGTACGCTGTTCACCCCAGGAAAGACCGTGACGGACGATGGCACGTGCACGGCCATCTCAGGAGCAATCAGTCCCAGCGGCTGGTGCACGGCATTTACGCCGCGATCCAAGTCGTGACCGCGACTGCAACGCTTCCAAAAGTAGCAACCGCGCCGAACGGAGCTCCCGCGGCTACGATGAAGGCGCTCGTCTATCTCGGCGACGGGAAGAAAGGCTTCGAAGAGCGGCCTAAGCCGGGCATCACGGCGCCCACCGACGCGATCGTCAAAATCGTCAAGACGACGATCTGCGGCACCGATCTGCACATTCTCAAAGGGGATGTCCCCACGGCCAAACCGGGCCGGATTCTGGGACACGAAGGTGTCGGCATCATCGCCGAGGTCGGCGCTGGCGTGACCGCGTTCAAACGCGGGGATCGCGTCTTGATCTCGTGCGTCACTTCGTGCGGCGCATGCGTCTACTGTCGCCGGCTCATGTTTTCGCATTGCGAGCACGGCGGCTGGATACTCGGCAACGCGATCGACGGCACTCAAGCCGATTTTGTGCGCGTCCCGTTTGCCGATACGAGCCTCTATCCGATCACGGCGGGCGAGGACGAGGAGCCCCTCGTTATGTGCAGCGACGTTTTGCCGACGGCCTTCGAGTGCGGCGTTCTCAACGGGCATGTCACGCCGGGAGGCAGCGTCGCGATCGTTGGGTCGGGGCCCATTGGCTTGGCCGCGCTGCTGACCGCGCAGTTCTTCTCGCCCGCTCAGAGCGTCATGATCGATCTCGACGATAAGCGGTTGGCCGTCGCGAAAACCTTTGGGGCGACGCACGTTATCAATAGCGGCGACGGTAAGGCACTTGAAGCGGTGCGACGGATCGCGGGAAGATATGGCGTCGACACCGCGATCGAGGCGGTGGGCATTCCGGCCACCTTTGAGTTGTGCGAACAGCTAGTCGGTCCGGGCGGCCACCTCGCGAACGTCGGCGTGCATGGGAAGCCGGTCATCCTCCATCTCGAGCTGCTGTGGGACCGCAACATCACGATTACGACGCGCCTGGTTGACACGTCCAGCATGCCGATGATCCTGCGAAGCGTGCGCGCGGGCAAGATCGACCCAAGACGTCTGATCTCGCACCACTTCAAGCTCTCGAACATAATTGAAGCTTACGAGACGTTCGCGACGGCAGAGGCGACGGGAGCGCTCAAGGTGCTCCTCGAGGCCTAAATGTTCGTTTCTTATCGCACCTTTTTAGCGAAAACGAAAAGATTGAAATGAGTCCAGCACATCTCGGCGCTGGAAGGGTCATGGCCCAGTTCGTGTGACCCACCAGGTCCAGGTAATGACGGCGAGTTGGAGCGGAAGCCGAATATAAAAGGCCAGCGCGCTTCCGATATCGGCGTAGAGCTCGGGATGTTGCGCCATTTGAACGTTGGCCGGAAATACCGCGATTAAGAGTGCGATGAGGCCGATGCCGGCGAGTCGTCGAGTCCTTGGAATCAGCACGCCGATGCCGCCGAGGCACTCGCAGACGCCGCTGATCGCAACGAGCAGGGCGTGATCCGGCAAATAACCCGGCACAATACGGAGATAAAAGCCTGGGTGAACGAAGTGATTGGCGCCGGCTGCGATAAAGAATAGTCCGAGTAGAACCAGTGCGACCGACTTCGGCGTCATCGACCTAACGATCGCCGCATATCTTCGGCGCACTCGCGATCGAGAGCGTCCGCCGACTCCGAAAGTTGCTGAATCACCCGTATCCTGTCGGCGCTGGTGCGGTTTTGGCTGAGTTTTGCCTTGGCGTAAACCCGTTGGGCGTGCATCTCAAATGCAACGATTCCGCGCAGCTGCTTCTCACGAAAGTCCGTTTCCAGGCGCTGCGGATCCCACGCGTCGTCTCGTCCGCCCTCGAACTTCGCGGTAAGGCGCGTGAGTACGTCCCACGCGTCTCCCTCTCGCAACGTCCCGCAGAGATGTGCGGCGGTATAGTTCCACGTCGGTACCGTAACGTAGGGTTCTTCGTACCAGCTTGCCGATACGTAGGCGTGCGCGCCTTGGAATGCGATCGTCGCAGGGCAATGGTTTGCAATGGATCGGGCGTGCCCGTTGGCGCGGGCAACGTGACCGAGCACCCAGAGCTCCCCATTGCGCAGCTCCGCGATCATCGGCAGGTGCGTTAGGCGCGGATACGGCTCCTCGTTCGTGATCAGCAGTCCAAACGGAAACCGATCGATGAGCGTGATGACCGCTGTGCCGTCAGCGACCTCGAAATCTGGCGGTATGTACATGCACAGCGAGGGGTTCGCGACCCAAGCGCCGATCCACTATCGTCGAACCGGCGAGTTAGTCACTGCCTGCAAAAACCTGACGCCTAAGCGTGCAGGAGGTTCGAAACGACGTTGACGACCAGTGCTAGGATCGCTGTGTTATAGCCGAATGAAATCAATCCGTGCCCGAGCACGAGGCGGCGAATCCGTTGGTCGGTGATCTGCACGTCGGAAACCTGGAACGTCATGCCGATGACGAACGAGAAGTACGCAAGATCGCAGTAGCTTGGGTCGGCCCGTCCTGGGAAGATGAGACCGCCATCGCTTTCGTTATTCCGATCGCGATCGCCATAGTATAGATGCGCGTAGCGGAACGAAAAAATCGTGTGGACCAACAGCCATCCCAACACGACTGCGCCGAAGCCGGAAGCAAAGATAAGCACCTCGTGCCTCGGGGTTCGGTCGTGCGGTCCAGGGCCGAGGATATCGAACGCGGCGACGAACCCAAAGGCGACCGCCAGAAGAATGACCGTGAAGATCGCGTCTCGGCCCGGGTCTTGGGCGGCCGCACGCACCTTCGTGTTCGAAGCACTCGTTCGCAGGATAACGTTCCAATACCAGATCAATATCGCGATCGCCGCAACGTCGTAGCAGGTAACGACACGCACCATGGGTTGGAGCCAGTGCGGCCCAAACAACGTCATGGCCAGTGCAGCGAGCCCGGCGGTGAGCAGCGAGAGCGCGATCGGCGCGATTGCGCGATTCTTCATGTGTTTAGCACTTCAGGTAACATTCGTTCGGACAGAATCCGTTCCTAGTGATAACCATATGCCCCGCATTGCAGCTACGCATCAGCCGTAGCGGCTACGAAAAAGAGCGCGATGTAAATCGCGCTCTTTCTTTTCCTACCTTTAAATGCTTTAGGTAACGTACGACTGCGAGCTACGCGAGCCGCTGCGCGCGATGTCGCGCAGGCGTTGCTGCATGGCCTTGGTTGGCACTTTGACTCCGTCGGCGAGCCGGAGAAACGCGAGAACGCGAACGTGCCACCAGGTCAGATCGACTTCAAACCAACGTAATCCGTGCCGTGCCGAAAACGGAAACGCGTGGTGATTGTTATGCCAGCCCTCACCCCAACTGATGAGTGCCACCCACCAGCAGTTCGTCGATTGGTCCGGGGTCTGAAAGGTGCGGTAACCGAGCATATGGGCTGCACTGTTGACCAGCCAGGTCGTATGATAGCTAACCGCGAGCCGGACGAAAATGGCCCAAACCACCCACGACCATCCGCCAAAGGCGAAGAGCCCGAGCGCCAGCGCGACCTGAAGCGGGATGTTGAGGTACTGCAGCGCGCGATAGAATGGTTCGGCGTAGAGGTCCGGGGCGAAGTGACGCATTTCCTCATCCGACGGCAGCGCGATGTTATGCCGGTAAATCCAGTCCATGTGCGCCCACTTAAAGCCATCCGCAATGCTATGCGGGTCGCCCTCGTGATCGGCATGGGCGTGATGCTTGCGGTGTACCGATACCCAGCGGATGGGATCGGCTTGCAGCGCGAGCGTTCCAAAGATCGCAAAGAGGTATTCGATTGGTTTGAGGAGTCGCAGGCTGCGATGCGTCAGGATGCGATGAAAGCAGAGCGAGATCCCAAGCGCCACGGTCGCATACGATACGACCCCTGCAGCCGCCAGCGCCGACCAACTGAAGAAACCGGGCCAGAAGGCCGCGAGCGCTCCAACGTGGATGCCAACGAGGCCAAGACCTTTGATTCGGCTGTAAGTCTGATGCATATCTGGTTAGTTGAGCGCTCCTGCTGCGGACACGTATTCAATGCGTTGGAGGGTCGGTCGATGAGCAGGCCGGACTGCGTCGATGCCTCCCGCGAACGCATGACGCACGATGAGGCCCAACTCCTTCTTATCGACGGCCTCGTCGACGGTTTCGACGACTCGAAGGACGTCTTTCATCTGCAAGAGCTCGAAGAGCCTGCGAACGAGCGGTCGATGCAGGACGACCGTCTCGCGGCCGAAGCCGTTCGCGTGGCGACGCTCGTGCAGACGGAGCAACTCCGTCATGCAGGTCGCATCCAAATAGGTCACGTCGCTAAAATCAATGATGACGTTGGGCTCGCAGGACAGGCGCTCGAGTTCCTCGCGCCATCGCTTCCTGCAACTTACGTCGTATTCACCCGAGAAAACGATTAGGGCCGTACGCAAGACTCAACCTTCCTTTGAAACACCCTTACTGTACCGCAGCGCAAGGAAGGCGGGCATAGTGAAAAGCCGGATTCTTCAGGCGGGAGGAGTCCTTTCCCAGCCTAGGACGCGAGCGATTAGCTCGGTCCGGTTCCGGCTTTCCGTCTTGTCGACCATGCTCTTGATGTGATCTTGAATCGTTGAAGAGGTGATGTGCAGCTTTTGCCCGATCTCCTCGAGCTTTGCGCCATCGAGGAGCAGCGCGAGCACTTGCAGCTCCCGCGGCGTGATGTGGAAGCGCGCCGCGGGGCCGGCCAGTGAGTTCGAGGGCGCATACCGGTCGATCCGCACCCCGATAAAGAGTCCGGCCGGCCCCGACATCGGCTGCGTGCGCACGACCAAGAACGGCGCCGGATGGGCAACGCCCACTTCCTGGGTGGCAGAGTCGCTCCTCCAGCCCGCGACCAGGCCCCGGACCGTCTCCTCGAGCACTGCCGGCAACCGATCGGCCAGCCGGGTACGCAACCCCGTGAGCGCGATTCGTCGCTGGTCTTGCGAAGACCACGCCAGGACGATCTGCAAGTCGCTGTCGAGCACGTAGAACGATTCTCCCGAACTCCCGGGTGCCTGCGCCCCGTCGGGGCTGGCCTCGTCTGCGTTGAGGCGCAATGCGGAGAGGCGCTCGGACGTGGCGTCGAGCGCCAAGGTTAGAACGCTGATTTCGCTCGACGTGAACGGTCCAAGCTCGTTTGTGCGCAGGAGCGTGAGAATACCGAAGTTGGCCTGGGCGTCGGCAAATAAGAGTGTGATGCCGCTTGCGAAATCGCCGAGCGGGCCGAGCGTCGCCGCAATGCGCGCCCCGGTCTTGGCCTTCCCTCCCTGCCGCTCGAACTCGTTTTGGAGGCGCGCCAGCTCGCCGCCGTTGCCTTGCGAATCCAAGAGCATCCCCAGCTCGCCCTCCGCCGTCACGCGCGCAAACGCCCAGCGCGAAGCCGGAACGACGCGAAGAATCGCCTCGATGACGGGATATGCCGGATCCGACTCCGGCACGAAGTTCGCTAAGAGCGGCCCGCCGGCAGTCGCGCCCGCGCTATCGTTCTTTTTCACGATGGTAGTCTTTCGGTTCCAATGGTACGATGACAAAAAGCTTCTTCTGTGCCCGAAGCTTCTCTCCCTGAAAGCGTATTATCATGGCTCGCGTATGCTGTTTGGCAGCCGTCTCTGCCGAGGATGTTCAGGTGCTCGGTGCGGCTCTCGAAGGTGCCGGCGAGCCGGCTACCACGATCGTTACGCACCTCGAAGTGCCGGCACTCAAGAGGATTGCGCCCGACGTTCTCGTCGCCGATCTCGACCGATGCCAATCCGATCCGCTTGAGAAGTTGCGTCAGCTACGCTTCGTGTTGCCGAACTGCGTGATCGTCGTCTATACGGCGAACATGCAGCCCTCGTGGGGGCGCGATTGCCACCTCGCGGGGGCGAGTTGCCTACTGTCAAAAGAATCACACCACCTGCAACTCCAATCCGGCTTACGGCAGGCGATGAAGAGCGGCTGCTTTACCGACGTGCATTTTAGTGTAAACAGTCTTAAGAGTGCGGTATAAGGCGTTGTCGGACACGACTTCTTCAACGAAGTACCACCAGAACGTTCCGCCGCCGGAATAGGCGTATCCCATAATCGCCGATTGATACGCCGCGGCGACGGCGCGGCGCCCCTGCGCGATCGAATCTTGGGAACCCCACCACCAGCCTCGGCCTGCGTCGTAGTCGAGCTCCGTTATCATGATGCGCTGTCGCGGGAATGCTGCGTGTAACGCGGAGACGATGCGGTCGAAAGGCTCGCCCATCGGGCTCTGCCGCGGATAGAGCGAGATGCCGATATCGTCGACGTACGGAGCAATTGAGGTTATGTTCGTTTGCGCCCAATTGAAGATCGCGTTGGCGGCGCGGACCGTGCCCAGCTCCCAGTACAGCGTCACAAGGACGCGCGCGTGGGTGTGCTCCTTGACGTACTTCGAAGCAAAAAGCGTCTTTGCAACGACGCTCGACGTCGACCCCAGCCAATTTCCGTTGACTTCGTTGCCGGTCTCCCACTCGTCCACATCGCGCAGTGCGCCGACGTACTCTCGCGTGCGGCGTTCGAACGCGCCGATGCTGATGCGACCCATCTCGGAAGAGTCTGTAATCTGTCCGACGACGCGCAGCCCAAGCGCGTGAGCGTGCGAGATTTCCGCCGCATAGTATCTTGGCTTTACCCCGGGGTCGAAGCAAATGCGGAGCCAACCGTCGTTGGGATAGAGGTTCGCCTCGACTTTGAGGCCGGCGACCCCGCCCTTGATCGTGTCGAACGTTGCACCCCAATCCTTGGTATTCGGATGCGCTCGGACGTAAGCGACTCCGGCTTGCGCGAGCAGTTTCATCTCGGCGCGCACGCTGGCGTCGAGCGATTGCGCGTAGCGCTGTCGAGCGTAATCGGTCCTCGCCATACGGTGGAGCTCGACGAACCTCGTTCCGGGATGGTACCACGGTCGCTCGACGAGGCTAACGCGAATATCATCGAGCACTTGCGCGGCGGCCAACTTGTTGAAGTCGTACGTCCCGCCGTCTGCCGGCAGGGCAATGATGAGGTTGGAATAGCCGTCGCTTTCCGGCCACGCCAGGGAAAGGGAGCTCGCACCAGGCGGAAGCGTCAGCGAAGGATCGCCATCGCCCATTCCATTGGAGGAGAAGAGGGGGCCGGTGCGCGTCAGCAGCAGCGTCCCAGAATCCAGCAGCGCATCGTTGCGATAGCCCACGGAGCCGTTCTCCTCGAGCTGACGAAATGTGCTCCAATCGATGCGGTTACCCTCGGCGTCGACGACGTGAAAGACGATGCGCCGGGTGGCCTCATGCTCTGCGCCACCGGTCACCGGAATGCTTCGCGAAAAATATCCCGAGCAGCCGGCGGAGAGCAGAAGCATGCAGGCGCTCGAAACCTGCGCAACCCTTCCGATCATGGAAGAATGATACTACTTAAATGCGCCACGGCAGAAAGCAAGATTCGGATGGACTCCGCCGGGTGCGCAGCGATAGCTTAGTGACATGAACGACCTCGAACCGATCCGCATGGTCTGCCGCTACATCGAGCAGCACAGTGGCGAAGCGCTCACGCTCGATGCGCTCGCCGCCATGGCCGGCCTGAGCAAGTATCACTTCGCGCGTCGCTTCAAAGCCGTCGTGGGCGTCACCCTGAAGGAGTATGCGTCGGCCGCGCGGCTGCGCCGCCTGAAAGACGGGCTCAAAGACGATCGCTCCATCGATTCGGCGGTGTATGAGGCGGGTTATGGCTCGCCCAGCCGTGTCTACGAAAACGCCGCGCGCAACCTGGGGATGACTCCCGCGCAATACCGAGCTGCGGGCGAGGGCGTTTCGATCTCGTATGCGGTGCTCGAAACGCCATTAGGGCCGATGCTGATCGGCGCGACCGATCGCGGCATTTGTTTCGCGCAGTTCGGCGAGTCCGAAGAAGAGTTGCGCGAGAAGCTGCAAGCCGAGCACATCAATGCCGAGATCGCGCCGATGCTGGAACCCTACCATCCCGATTTTGCGACGTGGACGGCTGCGATTGTCCGCCATCTCGCGGGCGAACAGCCGGATCTCGATCTCCCGCTCGATATCCGCGCCACGGCCTTTCAAATGCGCGTTTGGAAGTATCTGCAGTCGATTCCCAGCGGTGACGTTGCGTCGTACCGAGAGGTCGCTGCCGGCATCGGCCGCCCGAAGGCTAGTCGGGCCGTGGCGAACGCCGTCGCTCGCAACCCCGTCGCAGTTATCATCCCGTGCCACCGCGTCATTCGCGACTCGGGCGCGCTGGGTGGCTACCGCTGGGGGCTCGAGCGCAAGAGAACGTTGTTGGATATCGAACGCGTAGCCCGATGAAACCCATCCTGATCGCCATAGGCGCAGTCGCGCTCTCGTCGATATGCCTTCGGTCGGTAAACGCAGATGCGACGAAGTTCTGCGAAGGATGCAACTACGCCGGAGTGGCCATGGCGAACTCGGACTTTGCCAACGGCGTTCTGATCGGTACGAACTTCGAAGGCGCGACGCTTACCGGCTCGTCGTTTCGCGGCGCGCGGCTTATCGCGGTGAACTTTGAGAAAGCCGATCTTCGGGGCACGCATTTCGATGCTGCAAATTGCGTGGCGTGCAACTTCGCGCAAGCGCGCTTCGACGGCGCGACGTTTTCCAACGTGCGCATGGTAGCCGCAAACTTTGAAGGCTTTAGTTCGGCCGTGGAGGACGCGCAGCTGCGGCAGCTACTCGGCGGCTGCATCTCGTGCAACTTGCGCGGAGGCCATCTCAACGCGCGCGACCTGTCCGGAGTGACGCTGATCTCCGTCGACTTTTCGCAAGCCGATCTTCGCGGGACGAACTTCACCGGTGCGGTTCTTTGCTGGAATCAGGTGAACGGCGCGCAGCGGGTTGCGGCATGCGATCCCATGCACGACGCCCTAACTACGGGTGCAAACTTTAACAACGCACAGCTTTGCGATAACCCTCTGGCCCGGGTCGGCTGCGTGGCAGCGCCCGCCGACGTGCTGCAGCGCTCGTTTGGACCCAAGCCGAGTCCGTCGCCCGATCCCCCCTAGCGCATGCAGTTCGGCTAGTCAATGGATGCAGATGTCATCGTCATCGGCGCCGGCGCGGCGGGTTTGGCGGCCGCGCGGAGCATTGGGCGGCGAACGCTACGAGTGCTCGTGCTCGAAGCGCGCGACCGCATCGGCGGCCGCGTGCTGCCGCAGCCGATAACGCGGATCGCAACGCCGGCGGAGCTCGGCGCGGAGTTCATTCACGGACCGGCGCAACGGACGAAGGCGTTGCTACGCGAGGCCGGCAGCGCCGCGATCGATATGGGCGGCGATTCGTGGATTCGAAAAAACGGGGAGCTCCAATGTGACGACGACGATTTTGCGTCGTCAGCACGTATATTCGAAGGCTCGCGCTCCCTCCGGGACGACGAAAGTGTGGAGCAGTTTCTTAGACGCTTCGAAGACGACGATGCGCTGCGTGAAACCGCACAGACGGCGCGTGCGTTCGTCGAGGGATTTGAGGCCGCCGATCCGCGGCTTGCAAGCGCCAAAGCGATTGCCGACGAATGGGAATCGGGTGCGGATTCCACAAGTGCGCGTCCGCTGGGCGGATACGGGCCGATGTTCGAGCTGCTTCGCAACGACTGCGAACGCGCCGGGGTTCGCTTCGCGGTCTCGACGCGCGTGCGCCGGATTTCGTGGCGTCGCGACGGCGTCGCCGTCGACGTCAGAGGCTCGCTCGGCGAATCGCAAACGCTGCGCGCGCGCGCGGCAATCGTGACGCTGCCTGTCGGAGTCTTACGCCACGGCGGCGACGATGCTGAAATTAGCTTTGAGCCCAAGCTGCCGGCCGCAAAGCGCGAAGCGCTGGCGCACATCGAGATGGGACACGTCGTGAAGGTCGCGCTCTGGTTTCGAACGTCGTTTTGGGAACGGATGGCGCGCGGGCGCTACCATGACGCCGCGTTCTTCCACATCGATGGGCAGCCGATCCCGACATACTGGACGCAGTTGCCCGTACGCAGCGAGCTGATCGTCGCGTGGGTCGGCGGACCGGGCGCGGTTGCCTTGAGCGGCCTTTCACAGGCAGAGCTCGTCGAAATGGCGCTTGTGGGCTTCGGGGAGTTGTTCGGAGAGGTCGAGCTCGCGCGCGGAGAGTTCGAGGGCGGCCTCACGCACGATTGGAGCGGCGACCCCTTTGCGCGCGGAGCGTATAGCTACGTCGCCGTCGGAGGTGGCAACGCGCGTGCTGCACTTGCGCAACCCGTGGGCGAATCGCTTTTCTTTGCGGGCGAAGCGACGTCGAGCGATGGTCAAGGGGGCACCGTCAACGGCGCCATTGAAACCGGCGAACGCGCAGCGGCGCAAGCCGTGGCCGCGCTGGGGGTGAAGGAAATTGCCTGAACCCGCGGCGCCTTTTCTACCGGCGTGGTCGAACTTTTATGTTATTGCAGGCTCGTCGGCCGCAGCGCTGACCGGACTGATGTTCGTGGTGATCACGTTGGTGCGTGGGGAGGAGCAATCGCAAGCGCGTCATGATGGCATCGCCACCTTCAGCACGCCGACGGTCATGCATTTCTGCGCCGCGTTGCTCGTATCGGCGATTCTGTGCGCGCCGTGGCGGTCGCTGGTTTATCTCGCCGTCATCGTCGGGCTCGTCGGATGTTACGGGATCCTATACCTTGCCCGCGTCGCGCGGCGCGCGAAGCGTTTAACGAAATATACTGCGGACGTCGACGATTGGATGTGGTATACGATCCTTCCATTACTCGCGTACGGAGCGCTCGTCGCGGGCGCGATCGCGCTGAACGCCATCCCGCGAGGCGCGCTCTTCGTGCTCGCGGGCGGCGTACTTTCGCTGATCTTCATCGGCATTCGCAACTCGTGGGATGTCGTTACGTTTCTCGCCGTCGGCGGGGATAAGGAATCTTAGGCGAGAATTTCTTCAAGGCGATCGTAGCTTGCGGTTTTCGCTTGCGCAAACATCATGGTTTATCTCCCCCGCCTCTTGGTGCGTTTAGAATGCTTTGCATCGCTTTGGAACTCGTCGAGCAGGGCGTCGGGCCGCGCGAAGCCGCCTTCCCACCGGTCGCGGTAACGCGCGAGCCAGCCGCTAGCCTCGGCGAGCGCTTTTGCCTCCAGGCGGCACGGCCGCCGCTGAGCGTCGCGGCTGCGCGAAATAAGCCCCGCGCGCTCGAGTACCTTGAGGTGCTTGGAGATCGCCGGTTGGCTCATCGCAAACGGCGATGCCAGTTCAAGGACCGATGCCTCGCCCGATGCCAGGTGCGCCAGGATCGCCCGACGCGTCGGATGGGCAAGCGCGGTGAATGTCGCGTCGAGCCGCTCGGCCGAACGGAGTTCATAGCCTCTTGGTTCCATAACGTAATGGTAATGTACGTGCGCCGGGGACCGCTTGTCAAGCCCGGGAGTTCAGACTTTTTTCATCCGCTTGTGAGGTACTGTCGCAATAGGGGGCCTGAGGTGATCGTTCGAGTGCTGACCATTACCGTCGTATCGCTCCTGTGCCTTTGGGGCTGCTCGCAGTCGAGCGTTCCGACCGACACGGTGCCGCTCATGACGTCGCATTTTTCTTAGACCCCATCGGCTTTACCGCAGCTCGCATTGTTAGGAGTTCTATGAACAGAATCATGATCGGAACGGCAGTAGTTTTATTCGGCCTTGGCGCGGCCGGCTGCGCAGAGCGCGCCCCCCAAGGTGGCACGAGCGTCGTGTTACCCTCAATCAGCCGGGACTTGGTAATCGTCGCGGTAGTTCCGAAAGACACGATCGGCGAGAAGCTTCCCTCCGAGGGTTTATGGTCGATAAAATCGGTACCGTGGAAAGCGGACTTGGGCGGCTTTACGCAAGAAACGTATTCACAGGCCCTCGGCTTTCCGCCCAACACGAAGCTTACGATCCACAATCTTTCGACGAGATATACTCACACGCTCGACGTGGTGAAAGTAATCTCGGGGCCGCCCGCCGATTTTCCAAAGGACGCAAAGCTTTCCATAAAGGCAGAAGGCAACGGTAAACTCGAGGCAGGCTACGCGAGCGGACCGATCAAACCCGGCAAATCCGTCACGGTCACCCTGGTGAAAGCCGGAATCTACCTGATCGGTTGCGCATTCCATTACAGCCTGGGAATGCACGACGTTTTGACGGTCGGGCCTCACGCGGCTCCCGGACCGCAAGCAACCCCGACGCCGCACGGCGGCGGTGGAGGCGGCGGCAGCGGTAGCGGTAGCGGCTGGGGCGGCTAGCGAGCTAGCTCCAAAGGCCACCAATCCCGCGCCGGCGTCGCGAGCGCGTGCGACGCCGGCGCGAATCAATTCCGTATGCCAACCCACATGCGAGGCCCGAAATCACGGTAGAATGGTGCCATGGAACAACGCAAGCTTGGCACGCAGGGCCTGACCGTCACCGCAATCGGACTGGGCTGCATGGGGATGACCTCGGCCTATGGCAGCGCCGATGACGGTCAGGCAATCGCGACGATCCGCCGCGCGTTCGAGCTTGGCATCAATTTCCTCGACACGGCTGAGGTTTACGGCCCATACACCAACGAGCAACTCGTGGGCCGGGCCTTGCGCGGTCGCAGAGAGGGTGTCGTCGTAGCGACGAAGTTCGGCTTTAAGTTCCAAAATGGCGTCCGTGGCGTTGATGGATCGCCCGAGAACGCAAAACGCGTGGCGAACGAATCGCTGATGCGCCTCGGAATCGACGTCATCGATCTCTATTACCAGCATCGCCGCGATCCCGACGTGCCCATCGAGGAGACGATCGGCGCGATGAAAGATCTCGTTGAAGCCGGTAAGGTCCGGTATATTGGTTTATCTGAAGTCGGGCCGGAGACACTGCGGCGCGCGAACGCGGTGCATCCCATCAGTGCGCTGCAAAGCGAATACTCGCTCTGGGAGCGCGGCGTCGAAAACGAGGTGCTCCCGGCGGCGCGCGAACTGGGCATCGGGTTCGTACCGTACAGCCCGCTCGGACGAGGCTTCCTCACCGGGTCGGTAGACGTAACGACTCTCTCGCAGGACGACTTCCGCAAAACGAACCCGCGCTTTTCGGAGGAGAACGCGCGAGCGAACGAATCGCTCGTAGCCGTCGTGCGTGGCGTTGCGGAGCAGTGCGGCGCGACACCAGCGCAGGTAGCGCTCGCGTGGGTTCTTTCGCGCGGTGACGACGTGGTTCCGATTCCGGGCACAAAGCGCGTGCGCTACCTCGAGGAGAACGCCGGCGCGCTCGACCTCAAACTCACGCCCGAACAGCTCGCGCAGCTCGATGGGCTTGCATCGAAGACCGCAGGTCCGCGCTACGCGCCCGAGATGATGAAGCTCGTCGAGCGGTGAGTACCCCGGCGGATATCGACGACTACATCAGCCGCTTTCCCGAAGAAGTCCAGACGCTGCTTCGGAAGATGCGCTTAACGATCGGAAAAGCCGCTCCAAGCGCGGAGGAGGCAATCAGCTACGACGTGCCGGCTTTTGCTTTGCGCGGAAAGAAGCTGGTCTGGTTTGCAGCCTTCAAATCACACATTGGCTTTTACCCGGGTGCTGCGGCTATCGCGGCATTTAAGAAAGACCTGTCACAGTACAAAACTGCAAAGGGATCCGTACAGTTCCCTTTCAACGATCCACTGCCGCTCGATTTGGTGAGCCGAATCGTGAAATTTTGTCTGAACGCTCCCTCGCAACCGCGGCCGGCCCGAAGGTTTCCCACGAGATGATGGTCGTAGATTACCGGATCGTCGACGTCTTCACCCAAACGCCGCTCGAGGGCAACGCGCTAGCCGTCTTCTACGACGCGGCCGGCCTCGACGACGCTACGATGCAGAAGATTGCGCGCGAAACAAATCTCTCGGAGACGACGTTCGTCTTTCCGGTGCAACGCTCGGGATCTGCTGCGCGAGTTCGCATCTTTACGCCCCTCAAAGAGATGATGTTCGCCGGGCACCCGACCGTCGGAACGGCTTGGGTGTTGCGGGACGTCGGAAAAGTTGCTAAAGGTCAACGTCGCTTTGTGCTCGACGAGAACGTCGGGCCGGTCGACATTCGCATCGATGACGCAGACTTGATTTGGCTGCGCACGCCACCGATTCGCACGTCGCGCGACTATGATCCGGCGCTCTGCGCGGCGGCGATCGGCCTTGCGCCCGGCGACGTGCTCGACAACGTGCCGTGCCAGAACGTCTCCGCGGGAAATCCGGCGGTCTTCATTCCGCTGCGCAATGAGGCGGCTGTCGATCGCGCCGAAGTCGGAACCGTCGCGCTGCGCGAGCTTCTGGCTAACGAGCCGGAGCCGACGTGCCTCTTCGTCTTTTCACCGACTGCCCAGGGCGCGTATTCGCGGATGTTCGCCAACGATTTCGGCATCGTCGAGGACCCTGCGACCGGAAGCGCGACCGGTCCCCTCGCGGCTTTCATGATGGCGCATGGCTTGGCGCCCAGCGCGGACGGAACCCGATTCATCAGCGAACAAGGCACGAAGATGGGGCGCCGCAGCATTCTCCACGTTCTCATCGACGGCCAACGCGGCGAACGCGGCATCGAAATCGGGGGCCACGTTACCCCGGTTGCCAAAGCGACGCTGACGCTCGCCACGTAGTCGCGCGCGCCCCACTAATCCCTAATCAGGCAGCCCCGAGGCTCGAACGATTGCTCCGCCGGTTACGGTATACGTGACGGTTGCGTCGAGCACGGCGCCGTTGGCGAATCCCGTCACGTGCTCTTTGTCGACGACCGTTCCGCCGTTTGCGCTACGGTCGACGATCTCCACATGCAACTGCGGGTTGCTCGCGAAGAGGCTCTTGTAGGCCGACGCAATCGCGGCGCGATTCCTCACGTTGGTACCGGGGCGTCGGACGATGGCATAAGTCGCGTACGTTTCCGCGAAGACCTGCGCGTCGTGATAGTTATAAGCGTTGACTTGGCGCTGCACGATCTGCTCGGGCGTCTCATTCAAGATCGCGGCGGCATCGAAGACCTGCCCGCCTTTGACGACGA
>Ga0182018_10001707_pt1 | contig 24176 bp, 19 predicted proteins | sample 812P2MmetaG_FD_120490 | JGI IMG/M metagenome (GOLD analysis project Ga0182018, IMG submission 120490) | Permafrost microbial communities from Stordalen Mire, Sweden - 812P2M metaG | ecosystem: Environmental > Terrestrial > Soil > Wetlands > Permafrost | place: Sweden: Stordalen | collected...
GCGCTGGCGCTCCACAAGAAGAAGGAGGCGATCTGCCTGGAATTGGGCAACAAAGACAGCCTGCAGCGCAGCTACGGGAACCAGGCGCTGATCCTGAAGGCGTGGGGCCGGCTGGACGAGGCGCTGGCGCTCCACAAGAAGGAGGAGGCGATCTGCCTGGAGTTGGGCAACAAAGACAGCCTGCAGGTCAGCTACGGGAACCAGGCGCTGATCCTGCAGGACTGGGGCAAGCTGGAAGAGGCGCTGGCGCTCCACAAGAAGGAGGAGGCGATCTGCCTGGAGTTGGGCAACAAAGACAGCCTGCAGCGCAGCTACGGGAACCAGGCGGGGATCCTGCAGGACTGGGGCCGGCTGGAAGAGGCGCTGGCGCTCCACAAGAAGCAGGAGGCGATCTGCCTGGAGTTGGGCAACAAAGCCGGCCTCGCGTATTGCTATTGGAATTGGGGCCTGCTCGAGCGCGCTCTCGGCAACTCCGAGGGTGAACAGGCGAAGCTATCCGCCGCGCTCACCCTCTTCCGGGAACTGGGCATGCCCCGCCAAAGGGACGCGGTGGAGGCGGAACTCGCCAAGGCGCGGTCAGCCGGGACTTCCTGAGACCCGAATCGACATCAACTTGCGGAAACCGGGATTCGACCCGCGGATTGCTGTGTCCAATGGGCCGGCGACGGCCGGATTTCGTCCGGCCATCCGCTTCCCGAAGTAAGGCATCTGGCTGAATCCCGGCGAACTCTCCGATATGGACGTCCCTTTTCCCTGTCGCCGGCCTGCCGGGCGCTGTCCACGCACAACGCCTATGGCAGCACGGCAGGCGCCGCACCCCCACCGCAGCGGCGGGGAAGGTGGGTATGGGGAGGCGCATCAAGAGGTTGTTACGCTTCCAACCGGACATCCTGCGCCATAAAACGGATTGCTAATTCGGACGCCGAGAATCTCCTGCCCGTCGTCCAAATCTTCGGTATACAGCACCTTGGCGCCGCTGCGCGCCGCCGCCACCACAATCAACGCATCCCAAAAGGAGAGCTTTGCCTGGCCAGCCAATCCAATTGCCGCGCGAATCGCTGCGTAGTCCATCGTCAGGAGGGGCCACGCCGCCAAATCTCCCGGAACCACCGACGCTTCCTGGCTGGAGCAGCACTGGATCGCTTTCCGGGTCAGCGTTACGAACAGCTCCTGCAATACCTGCGTGCTCACCCGCGGACGGTCGTCTTCCATCAACTCTTGTATCGGACGTTGTGCAATTCGCTTCTTCGGCGAAATGCTCTGTCGAATGCATACACCAGCACGTCGGTGTCGACGAAGCTCGGAGCCCTCTCATCGCTCATGGAGATCGTCGCGGCTCCAGGTCCGCTCACCCACCTCGACCAGGCCCGTCTCGAACGCCTGTTTCAGCCGCGCCCGCGCCAGCCGCCTGCGGCTCGGCTCCTCGACGAGGGCCGTGAGATATTCACGCACGAGCTGGTTGACGCTGGTCCGTTGGCCGAGGGCGATTTTTCGGGCTGCCAGGAGGAGATCTTTCTCGACGACCAAAGTCACGTTCTGCTTCGCTTTCTCCACGGTTTAAGTGTAACGCGATATCCGTGTAACCAACGTACCGCAAACCGCGGATTGCCTGAAGCCAACCTCATGATTAAGCTTGCCCCGCGGCATGGCTGCAATCCGGCCACGAACGTGCTAGTCTTCGACAGCGGCATGTTGGCGCGCCGGGAGGCGATTATGGCGGAACACAGACGATTATCCGGCCACACCGATGAACGGAAAATGGCCGTTATGGAAACGATCAGCTCGGTTCTACAGAGAAAGGGCAATCAAGTCTGGCAGGTTTCACCCGAGGCGACGGTGTTCGAGGCGATTGCCGAGATGGCCGATAAAGGCGTGGGCGCTCTTCCTGTCGTATTGCATAACGAGTTGGTGGGCATCATTTCCGAGCGCGACTACGCTCGCAAGGTGATCCTGCAGGGAAGGTCGTCGCAGCACACTTTGGTGAAGGAGATCATGACGCCGTCACCCATCACGGTGACTCCCGAATTCACCGTCAATCAATGCCTGGTAATCATGACCACGGGCCGCGTCCGGTACCTTCCCGTAATGGACCGGGGCGGTTTGGCGGGCATTATCTCCATCGGCGACCTGGTGCATGCCATCATCGCCACCCAGGCATTCACCATCGATCAGTTGCAAACGTACATTTCGGCCGATTACCCGGCGTAAAGTTACATTGGCGCACGAAGTGCACTGTCTGCTCATGCCCGACGGGGTAGTTTCTTTCCTACGCAATTCTACCCGCCGGCATGGAGGGAAAATGCCAACGAAACAACCGAAGTGTGCGAATTCCGACTGCAACTGCGAAGCGGCGGAAGGAAGCAAGTACTGCAGTCCGACGTGTGAAGAAATGGGAGGCGTCACGGTAACCAAGTGTCCCTGCGGGCACGCAGACTGTGAAGCCACCGTGGCCGCTGGCGCGATGCCCATGGGCGCGCCCTAACCATCGAATCGGCGGCCGTGGTGCAGCTTCTTGGCCCGCGGCCGCTTGCCGCACACCGATGGATTCGACAACCGGACGCCGGTTCTGTGCCGGCGATGAACCCTTCGTTTCGGGCTTTGGGGCAGTCTGGCTCCCGCCAGTTCCCCGCTCGCACTTCCAGCTTGAAGCCGAAACTACGCTGGAACACCGATGGTGCGGCGGCTTTCCCGCCGTCCCGACTTTACACCGCCCCGCCTTTTCTCTTACTCTCGAAAGGTGCCGTCTACCGAAACCGCCCTCCGGGCTCGCTTTCGCAGCCAGCGCATCTCGCGCTTCACCGAATCGGTGATCCGCGAAATGACGCGGCTGGCGATCAATAAGAAGGCCATCAACTTGGCCCAGGGCTTCCCGGATTTCCCGGCCCCCGCGGTTCTCAAGCAGGCCGCCGCCGACGCCATCGCGGCCGACATCAACCAGTACGCCATTACCTGGGGCGCCAAACCATTTCGCGACGCCATCGCCGCCAAGTACTTACGCACCTATGGGATGGAGTTCGACCCCGAGCGCGAGATCACGGTCTGCTGCGGCGCTACCGAAGGCATGGTGGCTTCCCTGCTGGCGGTGCTGAATCCCGGCGACGAAGTGGTGCTGTTCGAACCCTTCTACGAGAATTACGGGCCCGACACGCAACTCTGCGGCGCCGAGCCGCGCTACGTCAAGCTGCACGCTCCCGACTGGCGCTTCGACCCCGACGACCTGCGCCGGGCCTTTACCCCGCGGACCAAGGCCATCGTCCTCAATAGCCCCAACAACCCCACCGGTAAAGTGTTTACGCGCACCGAGTTGGAACAGATCGCCGCGCTTTGCCAGGAGTTCGACGCCCTGGCCATCACCGACGAGATCTACGAACACATCCTTTATGAGGACAGCGTCCACATCCCCATCGCGTCCCTGCCGGGCATGCGGAACCGCTCCATCCTGGTGAACAGCATGAGCAAGACGTACTCCGTGACGGGGTGGCGGGTGGGGTGGGTGCTGGCGCCGCCAGACCTGACCAATTCTATCCGCAAGGTGCACGATTTTCTTACCGTAGGTGCGGCCGCGCCGCTGCAAGCCGCCGGCGCCATCGCGCTCGGGCTGGGGGAGGAGTATTACCAGGGGCTTGCCAGGGAGTACGCCAAGCGCCGGGATCATATCATAACCAGCCTGGAATCAGCCGGATTCCGCTGTTTTCGGCCGCGCGGCGCCTACTACGTCATGACCGATGTTTCCGGCTTCGGCTTTGCCGACGATGTGGCGTTTGTGCGCCATCTGATCGACAACTTGGGGGTAGCCAGCGTCCCGGGATCGAGCTTCTACGCCCAGCCGGGGGGTGGTAGTCAAGAAGTACGCTTTTGTTTTTGTAAGAAATATGAGACTCTGGAAGCAGCCCGACACCAATTAATGCAGCTTAATGCCATATAATAAGACTATGCCGGATGGGGCAGATACTATGCTTCCACAGTTCTTGCTGCCGGAGACCACGATCCGCGAAGCCGGACAGTCTCCCGATATCGACCTGGGTGAAACGCAGGCCGGAACGTTGATTCTGACCTTGGGAATCACCCGCATTATCGAACAGGAAAGCATCGATCTTTCCGTCTGGGGCTCCGCTGACGGGGCGGATTGGGGAATCAAGCCATTGGTGGCGTTCCCGCAGAAATTCTACTGCGGCACGTACCAGCTCGTGCTCGATCTCGGTGGCCGTCCGGTGAAATTCCTGCGTGCCAAGTGGCAGGTAAACCGGTGGGGGAAAGGCGATCCCAAGCCGCTATTCGGCCTCTACCTGTTTGCGCAAGCGCTGGATCGCGAACTGGCGCTGCACGCCTAGAACGCGCATTGCCGAAACTCCGGCCCTGCAAGCCGAACGCGGACCCCCCACTACCCACTCCTCTGCTATCTTATAAACATACAGGCTGGGTTTACGAATGATCACTCGCCAGGAAGCTCTCGATCTATTTGCATCCGACGACCTCATCGGCATCGGCATGGAGGCTGACACCGTCCGCCGCCGCTGGCATCCCGAGAACGTGGTCTCTTATATCATCGACCGCAATATCAACTACACCAACTTCTGCACCGAGTATTGCAGCTTCTGTGCCTTCTACCGGCCCATGGGCCACGCCGAGGGCTACATCCTGTCGAAGGAAACCATCTTCGAAAAGATCCAGGAGACCCTGGACCTGGGTGGCACCGGGGTACTGATGCAGGGCGGGCTGCACCCCGATCTCAAAATCGAGTGGTACGAGGATTTGTTCCGCAGCATCAAGGAACGCTATCCCATCCACCTGCACTGCCTTTCCGCGCCGGAAGTAACCAACATCGCCGACGTGAGCGGTTTGAACCTGCGGGACACCATCCGGCGTCTCAAGGACTCGGGCCTCGATTCCATTCCCGGCGGCGGTGCCGAGGTGCTGGACGACGGCGTGCGCCACCGCATCAGCCGGCTGAAATGCAGCACCCAGGATTGGGTGGACGTGCACCGTACCGCGCACCAGCTCGGCATGCGCACCACCGCAACCATGATGTTCGGCTGCGGCGAGACCATCGAGCAGCGCATGAACCACCTGGAGCTGGTCCGCAACCTGCAAGAGGAGACCGGCGGCTTCACTGCCTTTATCCCCTGGACCTTCCAGCGCGAGAACACCTCGCTGGGCCATTTCGTCAAGGAAGAAGCCACCGCCGTGGAGTATTTGCAGACCCTGGCCATCTCGCGCATTTACCTGGACAACTTCGAAAATGTGCAGTCTTCCTGGGTGACGCAAGGCTTGAAGACCTGCCAGTTGGGTCTGCGCTTCGGCGGCAACGACGTGGGCAGCATCATGATCGAAGAGAACGTGGTCTCCGCCGCCGGGGCGCATCACCGCGCCAGCGAGGAGGAACTGCGCCGCATCATCCGCGACGCCGGCTTCGTCCCCAAGCAGCGGGATACGCTGTATCGCACCTATTTCCTGAATTAAACCGGCGAGAGCGGCGCCACACCCGGTACACTTCGCTACACTGATCTCTGATGCCGAAGCCCTGGTTGGCCCTCGCGCTGTTCGCCGCGCCCCTCGCGGCGCAAAATCCCGATACCGGAAGCTGGAAGTTCGCCGTGTCGGGCGACTCCCGCAATTGCGGCGACATCGTCATGCCGGCGATCGCCGCCGGCGTCCAGCGCAACGGCGCCGGCTTCTATTGGCACCTCGGCGATTTCCGCGCCATCTACACGTTCGACGAGGATCTGGTGCCGCCGGCCGCGTTGAACCTGCCCACCAAGCCGCTCAACATCATCGACTACGAAACCGGCGCCTGGCCCGACTTCATCGCGCATCAACTGGCGGCCTTCGGCAGCCTTCCCGTCTATCTGACCCCCGGGAATCACGAGACCATCCCTCCGGCCACCCGCGAATCCTACCTCCTGCAATTCGCCGACTGGATCGCCACTCCCGCGCTGCGCCAGCAGCGCCTCGCCGACGATCCCCAGGACCACGCCCTCCGCACCTACTATCACTGGGTCAATCGCAACGTCGATTTCATCGCCCTCGACAACGCCTCGCGCGACCAGTTCGATGCCGCCCAGCTCAAGTGGTTCCACTCGGTTGTCCAGCGCGACGAAGCGTCCGGCGCCATCCGCACGATCGTCGTCGGCATGCATGCGGCCTTACCCGGAAGTTTCGGCGGCGAGCACAGCATGGGTGACTGGGCGGACGGCATATCCTCCGGCCGCGAAGTCTACGAAGCTCTTTGGCACGCCCAGAATTCGGCTCACAAGAAAGTTTATATCCTGGCCAGCCATTCGCATTTCTTCATGCAGGACGTCTACCGCTCCGCCTACTGGAAGGACCAGGTCGTCCCAGGCTGGATCGTGGGAACGGCCGGCGCGGTACGCTATCGCCTGCCCGCCGGCGCGCCTCCCGCCACCTCAATGACCGATGTCTACGGCTACCTGCTGGCCACGGCTGCGCCCGACGGGTCCATCGATTTCAAGTTTCAGAAACTCGGCATCGACGATCTGTTGCGCGCCAACCGGAGCCGCCTGCCCGACTCCCTGGTTCACTGGTGCGTCGATCATAACAAGCAGTAGCCGAATCTATTTGCTGATGCGGGGCATGCCTTAGCTTGCTCAGCCGCATGCGGAACATGTTCCAGTTAGCGGCGCAGGGCCGAGCCGCGGCCGTCTGAAGGAGCAAAACAAATTCGGGCGAGGGCAGGCTAACATCCAAGGCGCGGTTTGCGCGGGCGGGGTCTGGGAGCCAGGCCCTTCCACAGGCACTCAATGGTGGCGTGGATGATCTCGGGGTCGAACTTGCCGCCGTGGGCGCCCAACTTTTCGAAGAATGCGATGGACTGAGCGAGGGACCAAACCAGGAGTGAAGCGCCGCGCGGATCCACCGGACCCAGGCGGCCCGCGTCGCGCTCGCGCAGCAGGAACGGTCCGATTTCGCGGCGTAGCACGAATATGGGCGACTCGGGGTGTCGCTCGGCGAGGTCCTCAAGGCGAAATCCCGGATGCATCATCAGGGGCAGCATAACCGGCAGGGCCTGCCGGCTGAATTCGAGCATTGAGAGCGTGAGCTTTTCGATCAGCTTGCGGCCCTTGAGGCGCGAGTGCCGGAACATCCTGGTAAGATCGGCCGGAGGCGGGATCATGGCGGCAAAAAACAACCCGTCCTTGTTGGTGAAGCGTTGATAAATGACGCCTTCGGAAACATTGGCGCGCCGGGCGATCTTTTTCGTGGAGGCGCCGAAGCCCTCACTCACGAAAACGGTCCGCGCCACCGCGAGCAGGTCTGCGTCGGAAATAGTCTTCTTTCTGCCCATCCTCCTTCATAGTGGCATTAGGGAACGGTTGCTGTCTTGCGCGCCAGGATATATTTCGTGGCGGGCTGCGTTCCCTCCTCGACAATCTGGAATCCGGCTTCGCGCAGCTTCTGGGCCCAAAAATCGGCGGCCACCATGTGAGCGTGCGCGATGAGCGGACCGAAGGCATACACGAGCCAGTGGTCCTTGGCGATCACCATCAGTAAGAATTCGCCTCCGGGTTTCAACACGCGGCAAGCCTCGCCGAGTGCCTGTGTAATTCCGTCGCCCGTGAGGTGGTCGATGGCATACGCGCTCACAATGGCGTCGAAGGAGGCGGATTCGAGCGGCATGTGGCGCATGTCGCCGGCCTGAACGGTCGCGCGCTGTTCGACGCCGGCCGCGCGGAGGTTGCGGATCAGCGCGACGCGACCCTGGTCCACGGTGGACTCGCCGCCCCGCGGCTTACCGAAATGTTCTTCGTAAGACTCGCCGAAAAGATCGAGTGCGACCACGGTGGCCTGTTGGCGCGCTTCGAGCACCATCAGGGTGCTACGGCCCGTACCCGCGCCCATGTCGAGTACCTTGCCGGCGCCCGACCGAAGGAACTCCGCGGTTGGCAGTGTGGCGCGCCCGTTCATGTTGACGCCGAAGCGTACAACCATCCAGGCAGTCAGCGCCCATACCGCCGCCAGGCCGAGCAATGACAGCACGGCTTTGCTCCACCTGCGCGCCCACCCCAGGCCGAAGATCGCAAGCAGGCAGCCGGCCAGGATCAGGTGTCCGTAATTGATGGGCCAGGGATACCCAAAATTTATTTGTGAGTGCATACTTATTTATAGTGCCGCGGGAAGGCGTTAGTCAAGGCTCGATTCTTATGCCGTCGGCAAATCGCCCGGCGCGGAAACGACGCCGACAGCGAGCCTTGCATTTTTACTCAAAAGGTCCGAATATATTAATATAGACCACCACTTTCCGGAGGTGTCATGACCGCCGCCGTCGCCGACCTAGTGCACGACCATCCCTTTTGCCGCGGGTTCTGGCCGGACCATGTCGCCAAGCTCGCCGGCATGGCCAGCGAATCCAGCTTTCAAGCCGGCGAACTGATCTTCCAAGAAGGCGATCGTTCCAGCCTCCTCTATTTGCTGATCTCGGGCAACGTCGCCCTGGAAGTCGTCTCGCCCGGACGGCCGGTGCGGATGGCCACGCTCGTCGCGGGCGACTTGCTGGGCTGGTCTTCGCTTACCCTCGATACCGGCAAGCAGTTTCAGGCCCGCGCGCTCGAAGCGGTCCACACCCTGGCCTTCGACGGCGCCCGCTTGCGCCACGCCTGCGAAGCGGACTTTGCCTTTGGCTTCTTCCTGACGCGCGCCGTGCTGTCAGTGATGGCGGAGCGGTTGCACTCCGTCCGCGCGCAGCTTCTGGATGTTTACACGCCGGTGGGGGAATGAGATGAATATCGGGGTGATCCGGGAGCGTGGGCCGTTCGACCGCCGTATTGCTCTCACGCCCGCGGTGGTGCGGTGCCTGACGGGCGCGGGCCATACCGTATGGGTAGAGACTGGTGCGGGCGATGGCGCCATGTTCTGCGACAACGAATACCTGCGCGCGGGCGCTCAGATTGCCTACTCGCCGGCGGAGGTGCTGCAGCGCGCCGGGTTGGTGGCGAAAATCTCCAGGCCCACCGCCGAAGAGATCCGCCTCTGTCCGCCCGGCGCCGCGCTGATGGCCTTCTACCACATGGCCGTCGCCAATAAAGAACTGCTCGACGCCATGGCCGAGCGCAGCCTGACGGCTATCGGCAGCGAAATCGTGCAATTGGAAAACGGACGTTTGCCGGTGTTGGCCGCGGTCAGCGAAATTGCCGGCCAGATGACCATCCCCATCGCCGCGCACTTGATGCGCTCCAGCTCCGGCGGCCGTGGCATTCTGCTCGGCGGTACGCCCGGAGTCCCGCCCGCGCACGTCGTGATTCTCGGGGTGGGCGCGGTGGGGTCGGCCGCCGCCCGCGCGGCCATCGCCGGCGGCGCCCGCGTCACCGCCTTCGACGCGCATCCCAGCCGCCTGCGCCGCATCCTGGAGCACGTGCGCGGCGTGGAAACCTGCCTCGCCGACCCCGAAGCCATCGCCGAATCGCTGGTCACCGCCGACGTGCTGATCGGCGCCGTGCTGATCGCCGGCACGCGCGCCCCCCACGTGGTAACGCGCGCCATGGTGGAGCGGATGAAGCCCGGTTCCGCCATCATCGACGTCTCCATCGACCAGGGCGGCTGCGTGGAAACCAGCCGGCCCACCACCCTCGCCGAGCCCACCTTCGCCTGGCATGGCGTAACCCATTTCTGCGTGCCCAACTTCACCGCCGACCTGGGCCGCTCGTCGAGCGTGGCCATCGCTCAGGCCATGCTGCCGTATCTGCTCACACTGGCCGAACGCGGCGTGGATGCCGCCATCGACGCCTGTTCCGATCTAAGGCGCGGCTTATACCTATTGCGCGGGAGGCGTCCATGAACGGCGATTACCGTTCCCGAATTGTCTCGGCCGACGAAGCCGTCGCGGCGGTCGAATCCGGCCGCCGCGTCTATATCCACAACGGCTGCGCCGAGCCCACCGAACTGGTGAAAGCCCTCACCCGCCGCGGCCCGGCGCTGCACGACGTGGAAGTGATGCACATGGCCACCATGGGGATCGCCGATTACAGCCTGCCGGAACACGAAGGCCATTTCCGCACCAACGCGCTGTTCATCGGCGGCAACGTGCGCCAGGCCATCCAGGAGGGCCGTGGCGACTACACGCCGGTTTTCCTGAGCGAGATCGAAGGCCTCTTCAGTTCCGGCGCACTGCCCATTGACGTGGCCCTGCTGCAATGCACTCCGCCCGACGCCTACGGCTACATGAGCCTGGGGCCGGCCATCGATGTATCGCTCGCCGTGGCGCAATACGCGCGGCACGTCGTGGTGGAGATCAACGACCAAATGCCGCGTACCCTGGGCGACGCCTTTCTGCACGTCAGCCGCGTGGACGCGTTCCTCGAGACGTCGCACCCGCTGGCCGAATATCCGCGGCACGCCGTCACCGATCGGCATCGCGCCATCGCCCGCAACATCGCCGCCCTGATTCCCGATGGGGCCACCATCCAGACGGGCATCGGAGGCATTCCGGAAGCCACGCTGGCGCTTTTAAAGGACCACAAAGACCTGGGCATCCACTCGGAAATGGTTCCTGAGGGCGCCATCGAGCTAATTCAACGCGGCGTAGTGAACGGCGCGCGCAAAACGCTGCACCCGGGCAAAGTAATCTCCGGCTTCGTGCTGGGCAGCAAGCGCCTGTTCGATTTCATCGACAACAACCCCATTTTCGAATTCCACCGGACGGCCTACTGCAACGACCCGGTGATCATCGCGCGCAACGACCGCATGGTGGCCATCAACTCGGCCATCGAAGTGGACCTCACCGGCCAGGTCTGTTCCGACTCCATGGGCCGTATGCCTTACAGCGGAATCGGCGGCCAAGTCGATTTCCTGCGCGGCGCGGCGCGTTCCAAAGGTGGGGTGCCGATTATCGCGCTGCCCTCCACGGCGAAGAACGGCACGGTCTCGCGCATCGCCACCATGTTGCAGCCCGGCGCCGGCGTAGTGACCTCGCGCGGAGACGTCCACTACGTCGTGACGGAGCACGGCGTGGCATACCTGCACGGCAAGACGATCTGTCAGCGGGCCCAAGCGCTGATTCAGGTAGCCGACCCGAAATTCCGCGCCGGGCTGGAAGAATTCGCCATCGAGCACAAGTTGTTGCGGGCCAAGCGCGAGACGGTGGTGGTGTAGCTTTTTCCCGGGTCCAAGACCTCCTGGATGAGTGTTATATATAGCTCTGACGAACCCCGCCTGTCGCATAGAGTACGATTCGGGAATCGGCAGTAAACAGTCGCCTGTTGGGACACGCAAGCGGAGACACTGTGGACGTTATCTCAATAGATGAGTGCGTCACGGACTTGAGCTTCCTACCGGTGCTCGATCCGCTGCTCGGCTTCCATGATGTTCCTATCGTTGGTGACGGCGCTGGTGGCGACTCCAGTGTTCACGTTGAGCGCGGTCACAGCCGCGCCGGGCATTTTGGCTCCGGTGGAATCGAGAACTTCACCGGTGAGAGCGGATTCCTGGCCTTGAGCCAAGGCAAGCACCGCAAAGCAAAGAACGCAGAGTAGGATTTTCGCGTCTCGTTACCCCTAATCTAAGAGAGTGAGGAGGCGCATGTCAGGGTCAGGTCGTAGACCGGCACGCGAACCCCTGAGCCCAACGTCCCGTGGTTGGTTTGTTAGAGAATAAGCTCAGACTTGGAAATGTGTCAAGGCTTTTCTTAAACGTGGGCTATTCAGAAGTGGCTATCCCACTTTGAAATGCCGTTTTTCTTTTTTGTTAGCTTAGTCCGCCTCGGCTCAGTGCGGAAGCCTCTCACCGGGCCGCCACTGTCCCTCGCCGAGCCGCGACCGGCAGGAGCGGAGTGCCGAAATACGCGACCGTGCTTGCGAAATGGTGCGCTTAGCTGGTCTTGCGCGCCCGCTTCCTCGGCGCCCCTTCGTCCACCGCTTCGCCTTGATCGGCGCCAGCCACCGCCGTAGCTACGCTGGCCGGCTTGCGCTTGTCCGCCAGGCTCTTCTTCAGCGCTTCCATGATGTCGATCACCGGTGCGATATGCGTCTCGGGCGTAGCCACCACCTTCTGGCCGGCCACCTTCGCCTCGATCATCTTCTGCAGGTTCGCGCGGTAATTGTCCTGGTACTTTTGCGGCTCGAACTCGGCCTCCAGCGACGAGATCAGCATCTTGGCCATGGCCAGTTCCTTGTCCTTCACCAGGCTGGTATCGGTGCGGAACTCTTCCACCTGACGGATCTCGTCCTGGTAATACATGGTGTGCGAAAGAATGCCCTTCGCCCCCGGCCGCAGCACGATGATGTGCTCGCGATTGTGCATCGCGACCTTCGCCACGCCGTAATACTTGGACTCGCGCAACGCCTGGAAGAGCAGCGCGTAGGGCTTCTCGCCGCCTTCGTCGGGCGCTACGTAATAGGAGCTCTCCAGGTAGATCGGATCGACATCGTCGGACTTGACGAACTCCAGAATCTCCATCACCTTGGCGGTTTTGGGCGCGACTTTCTTGATATCCTCGTCCTCGATCTCCACGTAGTGGTCCTTCTCGTATTCGTACCCCTTCACCAGTTCGCTGCGCGGCACGGGCTTGTCTTCCGCCTGGCAGAAAGTGACCTGCCGGATGCGCGAATGATCGTCCTTGTGGAGCAGGTTGAAGCTGATGGTTTCACTGCGTGCGGCGCTGAACAACCGGATGGGGAAGGAAACCAATCCGAAAGTCAGGTGGCCTTTCCAGACACTCGATGCCATAGTGTGACCCTCTCGAACTTGCGTGTTCCCAGCGTACTACAAGCCCAATCGAATGTAAATGTTGCGATGTAGAGGAAGTACACTTAGCAGTTGGAAACCTGTGGCGCTGAGCGCGCTACTCTCCGGATTTCTGCTATTCTGGCGGTGGGATCTGCCGGAACCTTCCCGGTATTTGCCGCATCGTTACGCCATGACCGTTACCGTCAAGACCGGAGCTGACCTGGTAGTTCCGCCCAGCGTGCAGCGCCGCGCTGGTATCAAGACCGGAGACCGCCTCAGCTTCAAGGTGACTGCACACGCTATTGTCATTACCCCTATTGAGCGGCCTTCGTATAAGCCATCCAAGTCCGAGTTGGCCGCCATTCGCAACGGAGAGGCCGAAATTGCCCGCGGGGAGTATGTGACTCTAAGCGAAATCCTGAATGACTTGGACCGTCCTCGTCGCAAAGGCGGCGCGAAAACAACTCGCAAGCCTTCCCGCTAAGGAACGGCACAGGATGAGCGTCGCGCTGCAATCGATTGCCCAAGATCCCTTCTCCGGCGACACACTCAAACTGCACGGAATGGAAAACCGCTGGCGCCGTCGTACCGGTAGCTATCGCATCTTTTTCGCCAAAGGGGGTGTTCCCTTCACGCAGGTTGCCACAAGATCTTGTGCCCGCAGACGGCGTTTTTCTCTACCTGTTGTGGCGGCCAGCGTGCAACCTGCGTGAAGTGAATATCCCCTTTTCGCCATTGATGCCGCCACTCCGACTGTCTCGGTCAGCGCGATTACCCGGCGCACATCCACCACGTATTAGCCCGGCGCGGACTCCCGCCAATGTTAGGATGTGAAGGGAATTATGCCCCTCGAGGAATACGCCGCCAAACGCCGCTTCGAGAAGACGCCGGAACCCGCGCCCACTCCCGGCGCGCCGCAGCCGGCGGGCCATTACTTCTGTGTGCAGCGTCACGACGCCACCCGCCTGCATTACGACTTTCGCCTGGAGATCGACGGCGTTTTGAAATCCTGGGCCGTCCCCAAGGGCCCCACGCTCGATCCCACCCTCAAGCACTTCGCCGCCCACGTAGAAGATCACCCCATCGAGTACGGCGGTTTCGAAGGCACCATCCCCGCCGGCAATTACGGCGCCGGCAGCGTGATGCTCTGGGACCGCGGCACGTTCTCGCTGATCGGCGACGCCGCCGGGCTCGACCAAATTGCGCGCGGCGACCTGAAATTCCAGCTCCACGGCGAGAAGCTGAACGGCGATTTCGCGCTGGTCCTGATGAAGGGCCGCGGCAAAGGCAACGAGTGGCTGCTGCTCAAGAAGCGCGACCCGTTCGCCGTGCCGGGCTGGGACGTGGAAGCTCACGCCTACAGCGTGCTCTCCGGCCGCACGCAGGAGGAAATCGCGCGCAACCTGCCGGCGCGCAAGACCAAGCGCGAGACCGCCGGCGACACGGAACGCGTCTGGGCCACCAGCCCGCCGGCCAAACGGGGCGCCAAGGCTACGCCCGCGGCCGCCGCCCCCGCTCCGTCGAAAAAGAAGTTGAAACTCGATCTCGCCGGCCTCAAGGGCGCCCGCAAGGCCGATATGCCCACCGCCCTGGAACCAATGCTGGCGACGCTCGTCGACAAGCCGCCGCGCGGCGACGAGTGGCTCTACGAGGTCAAGTGGGACGGCATCCGCGCCATCGCCTTCCTGGACCGCGAAGAGCTCCGCATCACTTCCCGGAGCGGTCTCCGCTGTGAGCGCCAGTATCCCGAGTTGGCCGTCATGCCCCATCAGGTGGCCGCGCACCAGGCCATACTCGACGGCGAAATCGCCGTGCTCGACGAGAAAGGCGTCTCGCGTTTTCACCTGATTCAGCCGCGCATTACGAATGCCGATCCCAACTCCATCGCCCACCTGGCGCGCTCCACGCCGGTGGTCTATTTCGTTTTCGACGTCCTCTACCTCGATGGCTACGATCTCCGCGGCGTCTCTCTGGCGCAACGCCGCGAACTGCTGCAGGCCGTGGTGGCGCCCGGCGGCGTGTTGCGCATCTCCGAGGTCTTCCCCGGCGCCGGCGAGGAGTTGCTGGAAGCCGCCCGCGGCATGGGGCTTGAGGGCGTGGTGGCCAAGCACGCTTCCAGCACGTACGAATCCCGCCGCAGCCGCGAATGGGTCAAGATCAAAATCGTCGGCGAGCAGGAGTTCGTGATTGGTGGCTTCACCGCGCCGCAAGGCGGCCGCGACTACTTCGGAGCGCTGGTCTTGGGCCTCTACGACGCCGGCGAATTAAGCTGGGTGGGCAATGTGGGCACCGGTTTCGACCAGAAACTGCTGGCCAGCCTGCACGCCGGCTTGCAGCCGCTGATCACCGAAAAGTGCCCGTTCCCGGAGCGTCCGAAGCCCGACAAAGGGATCACGTGGGTGAAGCCCGAGCTGGTCTGCCAGGTGAAATACGCCAACTGGACAACCGACCACCGTCTGCGCGCGCCGGTGTTCCTGGGCCTGCGCAACGACGTAACCGCGCGGCAGGTGGCCCGCGAAGATGCCGCCGCGCCGCGCACCGAACTGCTCTCCGACTTGAAAGAGGCGTCACTGCTTATCGGCAGCCAGACGCTGAAATTCACCAATCTCAAGAAAGTCTACTATCCCGACGAAGGCTATACCAAGCGCGACGTTCTCAATTATTACGACGGCGTGGCCGGCCTGATCCTGCCGCATCTCAAAGACCGCCCGCTTTCCCTCAAGCGCTATCCCAACGGCATCAAGCAGGATTATTTCTTCCAAAAGGACGCGCCCGAGAGCTTCGCGCCATGGCTCCGCACCGAGCGAATCGACGACATCCACTATGTGTTCGCGGAGGATCGCGCCAGCCTGCTCTATCTCGTCAACCTGGGCTGCATCGACCAGAATCCCTGGATGAGCCGCTCGCCTTCGCTCGATAATCCCGATTTCATCCTGATCGATCTTGACCCGCAGGAGTGCCTCTTCGATAAGATTGTCGACGCGGCGCTGTTAGTCAAGCGGGTGCTGGATCGCATCGGCCTGGTAGGTTATCCCAAGACTACCGGCGGCGACGGCATGCACGTCTATGTTCCCGTGAAGCCGCTATACACTTACGAGGAAACCCGGACCTTCGCCGACCTCATTTCGCGCCTCGCCATCGCCGAAGACCCCAACCTTTTTACTACTCCCCGCGCCGTCGCCAAGCGCCAGAAAAATCGCGTCTATTTCGACTACCTGCAGAACGGCCGCTCCAAAACCATCGCCGCCCCGTATGTCCTGCGCGCGTATGCCGGCGCGCCGGTGGCCACTCCGCTGGAATGGTCCGAGGTCCGCCACGGCATACGTCCTACGCAGTTCAACATCACGAACGCGCTCGACCGTTTCGCGGCGCGCGGAGACCTATTCGCCGGCGTCTTGAATGCTCCGCAACAACTGGAAACCGCCCTGGCAAAGCTCGAGAAGCAACTGCGCTAGCGGCATGTGGGGCATGCTTTAGCTCATGTTACTTACTTTGCCCATCGCACACTGTCTGCATAAATTGTGGGGCGGACAATCTTGCCCGGGGTCCCTCTGGGGGACGCCTTTCAGGCGGCCTTTTCGGGGCATGGGCGAGTCTCAGTGTCAGGAAAGAGCCGGCTGATAGCCGGCTCCAGCCAGGATTGGCCGCCCCGCGATTTGTGCAGAATAGCTCCAGGACGCAAAGTAAGTGGCATTGTGCTTTAGCTTGCCCTCCTCGCGTTGGAAAATGGCAAACTCCGGACTGCGCAGCTTGAAGTTTTGTAGGCCGTTCTTCACGGCAGTAGCATTCCGCCCGGCAGACGGAAAGCGAGGTCTCGGAGGTATCGGGCTCTGGAACAGGGATGCCGGAAGTGTCCTTCCGGCTTCCCTCTTGCTCCGTAACCGCCTACATGATCACCACTGCTACCGGGTTTGCCGCCACACCACCAGCCGTGAGTTGCACCTCCACCGTGCCCTTGCCCGCCAGCGACGCGGGAAGCAGCACGTTTACCTGGTCCAGTCCCGGGAAGAGCGACTGCGTGCCGGCGTAGTAAACCGGCGCGTTCACGCCATTTACCAGCACCGTCGTGCCGCCCGTACCCGCGGCCTGGATTCCGGTGCCGTATAGAACCAGGTACACCTGATCGGTGCCCGATCCCATATTGATCGGGGCGGCGGCCAGGGACGCCCCACTGGTTGTCTGGAACACCGGCTCGTAGATTTGGGCGCCGGCCGAGACTCGGATCGCCTCGGCTGCGGCCAGGCCGGATCCGTTCAGCGTAAATAGCGTCGGAGCCACCGGGGCCACTTGAATGTTACTGGCGGTTTGTGTTCCGCCGCTGCTCACGATGCTGACCTTGGCTGCGCCGGACGCCACGCCGCTGGGAATCTGGAAGGTCACTTCGCCGGGCGATACGAACGCCATGGGCGCGGCCCACGTTTGGCCGGCCGAGTCGACAAGGGAAACCGAGTTGCCGTAATACAGCGTCGGCAGCGGGCCAAAAATCTCGTCGGGAGTGCCCGGAGCCATGTTCTGCCCGTATGCCGCTACCAGTTCTCCCGGCGCGATGGTGGCAAAGCTCCAAGTGGCCGCGGAAAGAATCGAAGGCACGTTGGTGGCGGGCGTGGCGCCGGCGGACGGCGTCAGACTCACGCCGCGTAGAACCTCTCCCGCGTTGGCGGTCCGCAAGATGGTGAACTTCTCGCTGGCAGGGCTGGTAGCGGTGGTGTTGGCCAGCACGTCGGTAATTGAAACCAGTTGGTTGGGGTCGGCGCCCTGATCGCCGTTGGAACTCACGGTCGACGTGACGGCCCAGAGGGTCACCGTCCCATCGCCGTTTACCTTGCCGGCGAGGTTGCGCAGGCCGTCTGTGGCCGGATTGAGGGACGCGGGGTAGTTCGCCACGCTGTACGGTACGCCCAGATTCAAGCCGTTTTGCAGCACATACGCCAACTGCCACGTGCCGCTGACCAGGGTCCACTTCTGCAAACCGGCCGTGGTGCTGCCGGCTGCATCGGCCGCCGTGCCATCGCCTTCATCGGCTACGTAAAGCGTTGTGGCATTGGCGAAAAAGATTCCGAACGGGTAATCCGAGGCAGCCGTAGCGGTCTTGGCGAGGCCGGTAGGGAACCCGGGCAGAATCGTGATGGGAACGGTGGCGGCCGTGGCCATCGTCGGCAGCGTGCCGGCGGTACCCACTTGGTAGACGGTGTCGATGCCGTTGCTGCCGCTTCCCTTGGTCACGTAAAGCGTGTTGTTGAAAATCGTCAGCCCGCGAAAATTGTTGTCCTTGCCGAGTTTGTCCGCGGCGTATGGCAAGCCGGTGGCCGGGTTGGCGATCTGTGCGATCGAGAAGCTACCCACCTGCACCGGAAGCGTTGTGGCCGCTTGTCCGGGCGTGGCTAACTGCGTTCCGCCCGCCGTAACCACGTTGGTGGGCGTGCCGCTTCCGTTGTTCGAATTACCAGCCAGATAGTACAAGCCGTTCGACAGAATCGCGGCGCGGCCGTTGTTGCCGGGGTAGGCATTGGTTTTCGTGACCTGAATGGCGCCATTCGCGCCCACCTGAACCACCGCCCGGAAATAATTTCCGCCCGAGGGATTCGTCGGATCGTAAACCATCGGCGTATTGGCGTTCGACACGTCGACCGTGTTGGGCGGCGTCACGTAGGCCATGAAGGTGAGGGCACTTCCATCCGTCGAGACGTTCAGCCCCAACTCCGATTTCGAACTGAAGCTGGTACTCACCAGGCTGCTTGGCACGGCCAGGCTGTTTACCAGCGTGCCCGCCGGCGTAATCTGGTCGAGAAAAATGGGCGAGGTAATCCCAAAGCTGCCGTCCACTTTGTTGTTATTCCAAACGTTGTTTGTGCTGGTGGTCGAAGGGTATGCGCCGTTGTCGGTTGCTGCCGCGGTTGCGCACACGGCCGTCGAAGGGCAGACCGGCGGCAGCGCTTGTCCTTTAATGATGGTGGTTGCGTCGCCGGCGTATACGCTTCGCGAGAGCACCAGGTTTCCCGCCGTGAATCCGGAAAATGAGCTGGTTTGGCCGTATGCCGCGGCGCACAAGAGCGATGCGGCGGTGAGTTGGGAAAGAGTCGAGCAGTAACGGGCAAGGCGTCCATTACCGCGCAGTCGTGTGGCGTGAAGAAGAGGCAGCATGTTTGGTCCCTCAGGTGTGGTTTCGATCCGAAGTTGCCGAGTATATCAACGGCATATTACTACTCCGCTAACATTCAGTTACAGTTCGGTAACAATCGGGTTCTCACCGCCGGATACCGCGCCGGACGTACATTCATAACCAACTTCGGCGGGGCAAACCGGCAACGCGGCAACGCCCCGTTGTAACGGCGTTTTTAACTACTTCGACATGAGGTTGTAATACGAGACGGCTATCCTTGCAAGTCTAGGCCAAATCGCGACCGGGAGGGATCTTTGATGAACTGTGTCAAAAACGTGGGCATTCGTGTGTCTGCCGTTAGTCTGTGTTTGCTTTTCTCCGCCTTCGGCATATTTCCGCTGAAGGCGCAACAGAGTACCGGCGTTGTAACTGTTAGCGGTACGGTCTTGGACCAGGCCGGCAAGGCCATCCAAAGCGCCGCCGTGTCCGTCAAGAACGAAGCCACTGTCGCTACCCAGAAGCTGGTTACCGATCCCGAGGGCCGCTTTTCACTCTCCGGACTTTCCGCGGGGGCGTACACCATCGAAGCGTCGGCCCCCGGTTTTGCCAAGAGCACTCGTACGGGCGTCCAGCTTTCCCCCGCTAAAACGGAAGATCTCTCGATCTCAATGAGCGTCGAATCCTTGTCCCAGGCGGTCACTGTCGAAGCGAATGCATCCCTGGCGGCACAACTCGCGCCATCCGGCAATACGCTGGAGGCAACCTCCCCCAAGAGCGAGATCAGCGGAAACTTCATCAGGAACTTCGAAACACCGATCGCGGATTTCGGCGAGGTGGTGAATTATTCGCCGGGAACGTTCACCCTTAGTCCCAATGGAGCCGGACTCGGCCAAGGCAAGATCTTTTTTCGAGGCCTCGGGGATGGTCTCTATAACATCACATTCGACGGCATCCCGTTTACGGACACCAATAGCGTCTCGCATCATACCTGGGCGAATTTTCCGGCCGAAATGATCGGCTCGACGGATTTCGATCGCAGCCCAGGCGATGCCACGACCGTAGGACAATCCACTTTCGGCGGATCGATCAATTTGAAGTCCGTGGAGCTGCAGGCAAGCCCGGACATCCGCGCGACTTACGGCTATGGCTCCTGGGATACACGTCTGATGAGAATGGACTACGATTCCGGGCTCTTTGGGCCCGGTAACAAGAACGATCTCACGATTGACATTCACCAGATCGAGTCCAACGGATACCAGACTTTTAATCACCAGAGGAGCGACTCGGGTTCCCTCAAATATCAATACAGAATCTCCCCCAGAGCGACCATCACGTTGTTCTCCGGGGTGGTCGATATCTGGAACAACACTCCCACCAATACCAGTCCCACACGCGCGCAGGTTGCGGAGTACGGAAACAACTTCCTGTTGAGCGGCGATCCGGGGACGGCTGCCGCGCCGAATGCTTATTACTACGGCTTCAATACCTACCATGTCCAGACGGATTTTGAGTATATCGGCTTCAACTCCGATCTGGGCGGTGGTTGGCGGTTCGACAACAAGGCGTACACCTACAGGTATTGGAACAGCGAGGTCTATCCGGGTACAACCATCAACCTCAGCACCAGCGCTCCTAGCGGAACGGACAAACTCAACGGCTATCGCCAGGCTGGCGATACCGCGGCTCTGAGTCATGAAGACAAGTGGGGTATCTTCACCGTCGGCATTTGGTACAACTGGGCCTACACAGACCGCTATCAGATTCCCAGAAACCCTCTTACGGGTTTGGATACGCCGCTGGGCAATTTTCACGAGCATTTCATCACCCAATCGACTCAGGCATTCGCCCAATACACATTCAAGGCGACCCAGAGGCTGGCGATTACGGTTGGCCTCAAGAACAGCGACCAGTCCCTGGTGCTGAATCAGTACCAGGACAACGGCACCGTCGGATGCCTTGGCGGAACGGCGGCGAAGGATCCGGTGACCGGCGCCCCCATCTGCATCGGCGGTGCGGCCTTCGTCACCCACGGCGTCAACTGGAACAATTGGCTTCCGACGGGGACTGCCCGTTACCAAATGGCCAGGAACTGGTCGGTCTACGGACAATTCGCCGAGGGCTCCGAAGCGCCCCCGACCAGCATCTTCGACGTGACCGGCGGAAACGTCACCACGCCGGCGAAAGCCACTCTGGCAAAGACCTACCAGGTTGGGTCGGTGCTCAAATTCAACCGCTGGACGCTGGATACCGACGCCTACTACCTGCATTACCAGAATGGCTACGCATCGTACACGGACATAACGACGGGGGAGCCTGTTAACACTTTGACCGGCCCGTCGAACACCAAGGGTCTGGAAGCCGAGAGCAATATCGTGATCGGCCATGGGTTCAGCCTGTACCTGAACGGCTCGATGGGCTCCGCGAAATATCAGGGCGGTCCGTACTACCCTAATGGCGGCTTGTGGGTAGCGGACGCGCCGGACAACGTCGAGACAGCGGGCTTGTTTTACCAGCACAAGAACTGGGATGTTGGTATCCTTCATAAGCGCGTCGGAAGGATGTACAACGATAACTCATCGCTGGCATACGTGATTAATGGGATCTCGCTCAAGTTCCCCGTCGACCAGGCGATCACCATCAACCCCTTCGATGTCACAAACTTCTTCTTTAATTACACAATCAAGAATGAAGGATGGCTCAGAGGCAGCAAGATCAGCTTCTCCACCAACAACCTTTTGAACAACCAAAACATTGTCGGCGTATCGGCAGCCACAAAGCCGACACTTGCCGTGCCCTTCGCGCCGAGTCCGAACGATCTGATCAATACGCTGCCTGGCCGTAGCGTCATGATTTCGCTGACGGTCGGCTACGCGCCCAAGCGCTAAAATGGTGGGGCAGGCGGCGCCGCCTGCCCTGTCATGATCTGGGAGCCCTCGCGCGAGTTCGTCGAACGGACCAACGTCTGGCGCTTTATCGAACGCCTCGGGTTTTCGGACCGCGAGGCGTTCTTGCGTTTCAGCCGCGAGAATCCCGAGCGATTCTGGGACGAGTTGGTGCGCGAGATGGGCGTCGAGTGGTTCCAGCCTTACCGCCAGGTGGTCGATTCCACCCGCGGTCCGGAGTGGGCCCAATGGTTCGTCGGCGGCCGCCTCAATATCGCCCATAATTGCCTCGATCGCTGGGCCGATTCCGGCCGCATCGCCTGCCTTTGGGAAGGTGAGAATTACGCCACCCGCACCCTCACCTTCAAAGAATTGCGAAACGAAGCCAATCGCGTCGCTAACGGGTTGCGTGCCATGGGTTTAGACGCCGGCGACCGGGTGGCTTTGTGCCTCCCGATGGTCCCCGAAATCCTCTCCATCCTGTACGGCTGCTTCAAGGCCGGACTGACCGTCGTGCCGATCTTCGCCGGCTTCGGCGCGGGCGCCATCGCCACTCGCCTGGCGGACTCCGGTGCGCGCGTGCTCTTCACGGCCAGCCACCTGGAGCGCCGCGGCAAACGCCTCCCCCTGCTCGAAAAAGTGCCGGCCAACATCCGCACCATCGTGGTGGGCGCGGACCCGCTCTTCGCCGATCAGCCCGAAGACGCGCCCACGCTCTCGCTCGACTCCGAAGCGCGCGCTTTCATCTTATATACCTCGGGTACCACCGGAAAACCCAAGGGCGCGGTCCATACCCATGCCGGATGCCTGGCGCAGATGGGCAAGGAAATCTGGCTGGCTTTCGACCACCAGCCCGCCGACCGGTTCTTCTGGCTCTCCGACATTGGCTGGATGATGGGCCCGTGGACCATCCTTGGCAACCACCTCTTCGGCGGCACGATTTTCATGTACGATGGCGCTCCCGACTTCCCCGGCCCGATGCGCCTGTGGGAGATGATCGAGCGTCACCGGATCACCACCTTCGGCCTCTCGCCCACCGCCATCCGCGTATTGAGCAAGGCGGCCGGCGCGCTGCCGCCCATGCCGTCGCTGCGCTTGCTGGGTTCCACCGGCGAACCTTGGGACGAAGCCTCGTGGCTCTGGTTTTTCGAGCGGGTGGGCCACCGCCGCTGCCCCATCATCAATATCTCCGGCGGCACCGAGATCGTCGGCTCCTTTCTTTTCCCGCTGCCCATACAATCGCTGAAGCCCTGCACGCTCGGCGGACCCGCGCCCGGGATGGCCACCGAAGTGGTGGACGAGAACGGCGTCCCCGTGCGGGGCCGCAAAGGCTACCTGGTCTGCACCGCGCCTTCGCCCTCCATGACGCGCGGCATCTGGAACGACCCGCAACGCTATCTTGATACCTACTGGTCGCGATTCCCGGGCATGTGGTATCACGGCGACTGGGCCAGCGTCGACGAGGATGGCCACTGGATGCTGCATGGCCGGGCCGATGAATCCATGAACGTGGCCGGGCGCAAAGTCGGGCCGGCGGAAGTGGAGGAGGCCATGATGCGGCATCCCGGCGTGGCCGAAGCCGCGGTCATCGGCGTGCCGGACGATGTGAAGGGCGAGGCCATCGTCGGTTACGCCGTCGCGCAACCGGGTGCGGTGGTGGACGGCAGCGCGGTCTGCGCCACCGTGGCGCAGGTGCTCGGACAGATGTTCCGCCCGCGCGAAGTGCTGGTAGTGACTGAGTTGCCCAAGACGCAGAGCGGCAAAATAGTCCGGCGTCTCATCCGCCTGAAGTATCTTGGCGAACCTCTTGGCGATCTCTCTACCGTGGCGAATCCGGGGGCGTTGAACCTGTAAACTGCTTCCAGGCTTAATCCGAAAAACGGCAGTTGACCCTCAGCACTGTTGGCAAGTCCGCGACCTGGCTGGAGTTTCAATTGCCGCGCAGTTCACCAAATGGGTGACAACTGCCTTTGCTACAAGCATTTGCGGCTGAAGGTGAAGACTATTCCGGCGGCGTCTCAACCGCCGTTTTTAGGTTAATCCGTGTGAAACCTGCCGCAGACGGACCAAAGTCGGCGAATCGCGCCGATAAGCCTCCAGGTTGTCCCAATCGCCGCCGAAGAACCGGCCCTGGCTGCTCTCGAAAACCGCTGCTGAAGATGAAAGACCACTTAGAAGAGCGCGTGACCGGGACGAACAAACCGGCTCCAGCGGCGGAGCCCGCGAAGACGGCGCCGGGCGGGACGCGGAAGTAGGTCGGGGGTTAGTCGACCTTGAGCATGCCGATATCTTTGAGCCAATCGCCCAGCCGCGACTGCCACGTGGTGGCGACGGGGGATTGATTCCGGGTGTTGGGATTGATTCCGAAACCGTGACCGCCGGATGCGTAGATGTGCACCTCCGTCTTGATTCCCGCGGCCTTCAGCATGGGATAGAGACCGGCGAGAGCGGTGGAAGGTCCGCGGTCGTTGTCCGCGCAGAGCATGAAGGTCACCGGCATATCTTTCGGAATGGTGTAA
>Ga0182018_10001708_pt1 | contig 24174 bp, 15 predicted proteins | sample 812P2MmetaG_FD_120490 | JGI IMG/M metagenome (GOLD analysis project Ga0182018, IMG submission 120490) | Permafrost microbial communities from Stordalen Mire, Sweden - 812P2M metaG | ecosystem: Environmental > Terrestrial > Soil > Wetlands > Permafrost | place: Sweden: Stordalen | collected...
ATCGGATGCCCGTGTGTTGGCTTTCAGAACCGCCGCGAAACGCTTAATTGCTTCGTCTCCGGCGAAATGACCATACGTGTCATTCACGAGTTTAAATTTATCTAAATCAGTTACTACCGCCCAGAAGCCGAATTTGTGACGTACTGCCGCCTGGAGTTGTTTGGTCGCAAACTCTTCAACCGCCATGCGGTTGGGTAGACCGGTCAAATGGTCCGTCCTGGCCGTTTTCTCCAGAAGAACGTTCTTCGCCTCAATCTCACGGCGCATTTGGACGGTCCTGCAACCAACTCGGATGCGCGCCAGGAGTTCGCCGGTGGCAAATGGTTTGGCTAGGTAATCATCCGCCCCGGCATCGAGCCCCTCGATAAGATGCTCGGTGTCTGCATTCTGCGTCACTAGGACGATGTATGTGTAGGGGTTGCACGAGGTGCGGATGTGACGGCAGAGTTCTGGACCGGACAACCCGGGCATCAACCAGTCGGAGATCAGGATTTCGGGCTGAAACTCGACGAGTTGACGTAGCGCCTCGGCGCCGTCATTGACGAAACACAACTCGTACGGTTGGCTTGCAAGGACGACCTCAAGGAGTTTTCTGCACACGGGCGAATCTTCAGCGATGAGTACGCGAGCAGCGATTTGTGGGTAAGCACTCATCGGAACCAAGGAAGCCGTCTCTTGACGGACAAGAGAAGACCGGTCAGTTCAATATAGGAAACTACGCATTTTGCCAGAATGGAACCAACGTTCTGGTGTGCTTAATGAGCCAGCATGGAACACTGTAGCTACCAGGGCCAAGCCGGGTTGCCGCTGCCAGTTTGCCTGTTTGCGCTGAATGTACAACTAGCCCGTTCTATATGTCGTATTTCAGAGGCTTTAGCCTTTTCCTGGCTGGTAGGACTCCTCCAGCTCGAGGAACCGATCCACTCTTACATTTCGCAGGATCTGACGAACACCCGAGGGCCAGTCGACTTCGACGTTGGCCGTTTCTGCCGTTCCGAGACCAAAGTGCAAACGTTTGTCGCTCGAAGAAAGGTAGCTGCCCGCGGCAGTGGCGAAGCGAACTTGGCCATTGACCTGTACCCGCGCGCCGAATCCGTCGCGATTGCTGCGGTTCCCGTGCAGTGTGATGGAGAGCCAATGCAGCGTTCCGCCGCGGTTTAAGAACAATTGCGGACGTTCGCCTAAAGCGGTTGTAACAACGTCCACCCAACCGTCGTTATTCAAATCGCCAAAGGCAGCGCCGCGTCCAGCGACGGGCACGTCGGACCCGGCTTCGGCCTTCTCAAAATGGCCGGCGTGGTTCAAAGCCAATAAAGGGGGCTCTCGATACCGTAACGAGCCATCCAATGTCGCCACGTTGTCGAAAAGGTGGCCTTGCACGACAAACGCATCCTTCCAGCCGTCATTGTCGAAGTCTTCCAGCCCGACTCCCCAACCGGACGACATTCCAGAAAGCGCGCCGAAACCCGATTCCAACTCTTGCGCGCTAAATGATCCGCCGCCGTCGTTGTGAAAAACAACGTACGGATCATGCGGAAGTTGCGTGACGATGATGTCGGGGAGTCCATCGTTATCGTAGTCTTGAAACACGACTCCCATGCCCGACAGCATCTTGCCGTTGTTGGAAAGCGCAGCGCCGGCGTCGAGGCTGCGTTCGCTAAACGTGCCGTTTCCATTGTTGTGAAAAAGAAATTGTTCGGTTACATCGTTGGCGACAAAGATGTCTGTGAACCCGTCACCGTCGTAGTCTGCGAAGGCAACCCCTAAACCGTGGCCTTTTTTCGATGCGATTCCAGACGGCACGCTGACATCCTCGAAAGTGCCGTCTCCTCGGTTGTGGTACAAAATGTCCGTAGTCGGAGGAAATTCCCCCGGCGGGCAATACATTGGCTCTACGGCACCGCAGGTCTTGCTTGTTGCCGGAGTCCAGTCGAGATATCGCGTTACGAACAGGTCAAGCTTGCCGTCATTATCGTAGTCGAAAAAGCCTGCCGAAGCCGACCAGCCCCCCGCGGCCACCCCGGCTTTGGCGGTTACGTCACTAAACGTTCCGTCGCCGTTGTTGTGATAGAGGATGTTCTTTCCGAAATTCGTCACATAGATATCGGGGAAGCCATCGTTGTCATAGTCTCCCACGGCAACGCCCATTCCATAATTGGTGTCGCCCGCATTTGCCAACCCTGCTTGCTCCGTGACATCGGTGAAGGTGCCATCCCGATTCTGGCGATACAAACGATTCCAGTAGGCAGGATCACGACGACCGAAATTTACGGGATCGCGCAGCGGGTCGGAAACACGACCCGCATTCACGAGGAAAATATCCAACAATCCGTCATTGTTGTAATCCAGCAGTGCTACTCCACCGGGCATGGCCTCGATGAGATATTTCCGCGATGTAGGAGAGTTGCGCAGGGTAAAGTCCACGCCTTTCAAAGGGTTCACCCTAAACAGTGGTTCGGACTTCGGTTTTGACTCGCTGGCCAGTAGGCTCAAAGCACAAACCACCGACAGCAGGCTCGCATAGATTCTCAAGGTGGCGCGTGGCAATGCAAAATCCTTTCCTGTATGCAGCCCCGTCCAAATGGTCGATCTTTCTGATTGAAGCTGTCAGTGGAGCGACGGCGATGACGGATTTGTGCGGAGAAATTCCAGATCGGAATCTTCCGTTTCGCCGGGAATCTGCACGCTGAGAACATGCGGCGCGCTCTGCACAGTACTCAGTGCAACAGGCGATTTGCCTTTTTGGCGCAAGCTCGCAGTCGTCGAATCCCACCCGTACACTTCGACGCGCATTTGCTCCCACCAGGGTGGGAAGCTACCCTGCCGTTCTCCGATATGCAAAGTCAACGAAGACGCCGTGACATCACATGCAAATTCCATTCGCAGAAAACCCCCACGCTTGTAGGCCAGCGTCTCGCCATCGTCCTGGTACAAAGATCCCCGGCAATTTTTCCCTGGATACACCCGGAGAGTAAGAGGACCTTGCGGTTTCTGTTCTGTACTCTGCGTTACCGGTTGCAGGGGCAAGACTGTTCCTTCTCTTACGTAGACCGGAAGGGTGTCCAGCCTCGGTTGAATTACCAACATCGGCTTGGCCATAGTGTGGCTCTCGATCAGCGCGCCCGTCCAATAGTCATACCACGTGCCCTCAGGTAGAAGCAGTGAATAAGGATCGGGCTGCTCGGGAAAAGGTGGGGGCGCCACCAAGAGGCTGGGACCGAAGAAAAACTCATTGGACGCGTCCAGGTCCAGAGGATGCAGATCGTCAGTGGCCCCGGGAAATTCCAGAAAGAGCGGGCGGACAACCGGCAAACCTGTACGCGAGAGTTCTTCCACGACGGTGTAAAGGTACGGCAGGAGGCGGTAACGTTCTTCGATATAACGTCTGCGAATGGCTTCCTGTTCAGGCCCGTGAACCCACACTTCCTTATCCCCGGAGCCTTTATTCGTATGGTTCCGATCGACCGGCTGGAAGGTCGCAAGCTCGGTCCAACGAGTCAACAGTTCCGGTCCAGGCGTCCCGATGAACCCGCCGACGTCTGCCCCACTCAGCCCAAAACCACTTAGTCCCAAATTGAGAAGCATCGGCGTGGTTAGGCGAAGATGATTCCACGAACTGGTATTGTCGCCTGTCCAGGTGATCGCGAATCGCTGGCCTCCCGCGTAGGTCGCACGGGTCAAGACAAACGGCCGCAAGTCAGGGTTGATTTTCAGCAAGCCCTCGTAGGTCGCCCGAGAATTCTCCATGCCATAGACATTGTGAATTTCAAGATGGCTGGCGGAGCGCGGCCGAAATCCAGGTTCGTCGACCCGATGCTGAACGCTGTCCGGCATCGTCAGGTTGGCGGTTTGAAAGACCGAGGGCTCGTTCATGTCGTTCCAAAAGCCCGCGACACCTTCCGACACGAAGTGCTCGTAGAGAGTGCCCCACCACTCCCTTGTCTTTTGTCGGGTGAAGTCAGGAAAGACGGAGAGTCCCGGCCACACAGTTCCTACGTACGTCGAGCCATCCGGATTCTTAACGAAATGATCCCCGGCCGCGCCGGTGTCATACGGAGCATAGCCGGCGTTGGCGACTCGAGCGATATGCAGATCGGTGATCGCTACGACGTGAAAATGATCCTGCTTCAACTCCGACAACATTTTGGAAAAATGCGGAAAGCGTGCTTCGTCCACAGTGAAGGGGCGTTTTTCTTGTTGGAAATCAATATCGAGATAGAGGACGTCGGCGGGAATCCTGTCCGAGCGCAGCCGCGATGCGATTTCGCGCAATCGGCCTTCGGTTTCGTAGCTAAACCGCGACTGCTGAAACCCCAGCGACCATAATGGAGGCAGCGGAGGCAACCCAGTGAGCCATGCGTATGCCATCACAACACGCTTGGGGTCTGGACCGTAGAAAAGATAGTAATCGATCGGCCCGTTCTCCGCTCCCATCGAATAGATATCGTCTTTCCTCCTGCCGAAGTCGAAACTGCTGCACCACGTATTGTCCAGAAACACTCCCAGGGAGCGTCCTGCCCGCATGGTCATGAAAAATGGAATACTCTTATAGATCGGATCGGTGGACTCTTGAAAGCGAAACGCATCGGTATTCCAGAGACGAAACTCCTGACCGCGTCGGTCCAAAGTGCCAACCTTGTCGCCTAGTCCAAAATAATGTTCATCCTCCGGCATTTTCTTGTACAAGCGGAACTCATTTCCATGAATTTCGACCGAACGTCCGGGCACATCTTCTTGCAGGAGATTTCCCTGTAGGTCGGTAACGGAAAGGCTGAAAGTTTCTTGAGCAATTCGAACGCGTAAAGTATTCGTGCGGAACCCGTATGCCCCGGCGGATGACTCGGGAGTAACGCTTACCGCCTGACGGCGAACTTTTTCAGAAACTGCCCAGGAAGCATCTTCGGGCAGCTTGCCGTGTGCTGCGATCCGAACCCTTAGTACGTCGTCACGAAGCGCCAATACTTGCAAGATCTCGGTGCCGCGACGCAATTCAATGCCGTTCGGTAAAGGTTTAACGACACTGTCGTCGCCTGCGCGGGCCAACGCTCCCACGCTGTCCAGGGGTCCAGCCACCACCGTGTGGGAAATGGTACTCCACTGGAATGCGAAGCTTACGATGAAAAGAAGAAATATACCGCGGCGACTGCCGCTTTCTCTTGCAAGGGTGCTTCTCATTCAGCCTTCCGGTGGCTCATCGGACTGCTACTACTCGGTGTTGGGTCGGTCGGCTAGACCATGGGGAGTGATCGTTCCGCAAGTGAGCCCAAGATTCTGAAGTCGCGGATGAGCCGTCCCAAACGGGCAGGGCGTAGTCAACGGACGTGACGAACGGCGAAACTGGCAGCCCGCGATTATTAAATCGATGGCTGCCAGAGTGTTCCGCACTTTTCGCTACCAATAGAACTTCCCGGCGAACTGTAAGCTTCGCGCCGGATAGGCCGAGGTTATGGTCCCAAACGTGGCGTCGCCCAGATTGGTGTCTGGCTCGAAGAAGTTCGGATGGTTGAATGCATTGAACAGCTCAAAGCGGAATTGGAACCGTTTCGTGTCGCTGAAGTTCCACCATTTCTGTATGCCCATGTCGTAGTTGAAGTAGCGAGGGGCACGAAGATCGGAAAAAAACCTTGGAGCATCTCCAAAGGTGAACGGAGCAGGCTGCGAGAACGCTGCAGGATTGATCCAATCATTAATCGATTGATTTTGCGGTATCGGGCTGACACCCGGTACAACGTTGGGGCGCTGGTTGAAACCGAAACCGAGGTTGTTTTGCGCTGGGCTGATCGAAAGGGGTAATCCTGACTTTGCCGTCAGAATTCCAGTCCACTGCCAGCCGCCTAGTGCAGCGTTGACAGGCCGGTTCCAATCCGAGCCAAATTTCTTCCCCTTACCGAAAGGCAACTCGTAGTTGTAATAGACCACCAGGCTGTGCGGAATGTCGGTCACGTCGACGGAACGTTCGGCGGCGAGATCGTACGAATTCCGCACCGAACTGCCGCTGCCCGGAAATGCCCAACCAGAATTCCCTTGCACGTTATCCAAGAACTTCGAGTACGTGTAGGAAACGTTGAGATCCAGCCCGGAGTGCCAACGGTGGGTGTATGTGGCCTCCAACGCGTTGTACGTCGACCCGCCCACCGCAGGCTCCGCCTCGGTCACACTGCAGTATTCCGGATACGGCCGCAACAATTGTCCCTCCACAATTGTCGGCTCGTTAAGTCCGCAACCACTCTGGGTGATATGCCCAAAAAAAGGGTTTGGCACCATTGCGTTGAGCGCGTTGCCCATGGCCAAATCGGCCGCGGGAAGTTCATCCCACTCCAGATATTGCGCAAGCACATGTACGCCATGATTCCCGACGTAGGTGATGTCCAGGAGGTCGTTGTTCGTGAACGCGTATTGCACTCCTGCCATCCACTGCTGCACATAAGGCGAACTGCGGACAGGATCGGTCACTGGGTTGAGCCCGAATCCCACGTCCGTCAGCGCCCCCAAGGTGTTGCCTGTAGGCACGACTTCGCTCGGAAAGGCACTAGGCAGTCCCAAGGATGCATTTCCGCTGAGCGTCGAGGATGGATTCAATCCATTATTGAGGCTCGTGACCCACGGGGTCGATTGTGAATATCCTGTGTTCGGTCCTTGACCGTAGAAGTTCGGCACAAAAAAGACCCCGTACCCGGCGCGCAAGACAATCTTGTCGCGCAGTTGATACGCTGCCCCGAGCCGCGGCGCGAAATTCGTGAATGAGGTGTTGTACAGCCCACTGTTGCTGGGCGAGTTGAACACCAGCTCGCCCGGAACATTAAATCCGAGAGAAGAGCTAATCGGATTCGTTGCCGTAAAATCAAAGTACTCCTGCTGATCATGTCGCTCCGTTGGGGCCGTTTGGATTTCGTACCGTAAGCCCAGCGTGAGGGTCAGCTTTGGCTTCACTTTCCAGCTGTCCTGCAGATACCAGCCCAACAGATGCTTATCGGTAGCCGGAAATTGCGTGAACCCCGTCTGATCGGTGCCGCTCCCCGCACCCAACAGAAAAGAGGCAAACCCGTTTCCAGTTCCCGCCGTCGAGTCTTGCGGATTTGGTCCAGCCGTGGTCGTGGTTTGAAATTGCAGGACCGTGTTTGCATAGTGTCCCCCGTCAATCCTGGCCCACACGTCCATAAATCCAAACGCAATTTCGTGCTTTCCCTTTATCTTGGTGAAATCCACCGAACTGGTCCACAGAGTCTGCGGTGTGAGGTAGTTGTCGAGGCCAGCCTGCGCTCCGAGAGCGGAGTAGCTCTGCGGCTGAATCTCCGGAAAGGATGGCGCAATCGGATCGATGAAAGACGGCAGTCCCAGAGTCGAGGACTTAAATCCAAGACTTTGCGTAACCGATTGTTCCACATGGCGGTTCACTCCGAAATTCACGCTCACGTTGAATGTCGGGCTAATCACGTGGTTGTAACCGACGTTGACGCTGTATCGATTGTTTGGTGCGATTACTCCCGGCCCCCCCATATCCGAAGCACCGTAATACGTCGGGAAATTTATTTTGGTCTCGTACTTCTGTGACCACCTTACATTGAGCCGATCGGAGTCGGAGAAATTGTGATCGATGCGCCCCGAGTATTCATCGGAATGAGCGGCAGCCGATGCGGCCGCCGTAAAGTTGTTTACCAACGCGCCGCTGGTCGGAGTGGGCCAATAGGAACCGCTTGCGATGCTGGACGCAATCTTGTCCATCAAAGCCGCCGGAATGATATTGCCAGGGATAGGATCTCGAATATAGCCCGTCTGCGTAGCAACCAGGCCCGTCGTAGGGTCAACCACGCCAGCCGTAATCGGTCGGGTGCTAAACGGATTATAAATTGCCCCGCTCAAGATTGGTCTTCCGAGAGCGTCGGTCTGTCCCGTGGGTGGTCCAAGCAGCGCGGAAAAATCTCCCGTCCTTTCCGCCGAAGTAGGCACTGTGCCAACGAAGGTGGCGGGTGTTGCCTGCTTCAAGCCTTCATAGTAGGCAAAAAAGTAAGTCTTGTTTTTCCGGATTGGGCCCCCAATGGTGGCGCCGTACTGATTGCGGTGAAACGCCGGTTGCGCTCCATTATTAAAGAAGTACCGCGAATCCATTGCACTGTTGCGGTAGAACTCCCAGGCATCCCCGTGGAATCCATTGGTTCCCGATTTGGTTACCACGTTGATCACATTTCCGCTGCTCCATCCATACTGCGATGTAAACGCGTTGGTTTGAATCTTAAACTCTTGCACGTCGTCCACCGACGGAACGTAGATCACCCCTCCCCAGTCGACGCGCGTGTCGTAGGTGCCGTCCAGCAGGTACGCGGCGGTATCAAAGAAGGTCCCGCCAAAATTCAGGAACGAAATGTCCTGATCCGCGCTTCCTGAGATGCCCGGGGCTCCTACAACTTGCTCTTCGGCCGTATTGCTCACCGACGAGTTCAGTTCTGCGAGGCTGATGACACTTCGAAGATTCAAGGGAAGCTCGACGACCTGGCGCGCGGAGATATCCGACGAAATATTGGCGTTATCCGCGTTTATAAGCGGTGCTTGAGAAGTGACTTCGATGGTTTCGGTCACCGCCCCTACGGATAATTTAACGTTCTGCTCCGCTGTCTGGCCGGCCTCCAAAGTGATCCCGTCTTGCCGGTATAGCTTAAAGCCTGGGACTTCCACGACCAGCGTATAAGCGCCGGGGGGCAGCAGCGTAAAGCTATACAAGCCGGTGCTTCCAGTCGAAGACGCCCGAGAAATCCCGCGTTCGGCACTGGTCAAGGTCACCTTCGCCCCGGTGACAGCTTGGCCTGCCGAATCCATGACCGTTCCATTCAGCGTCGCCGTTATTGCTTGCGTCTGGCTATAGACCGCTTGACCGCTCAGGAACACAAGCGCCAGTACGCTTAGCAAGAATCGAACCTTCCAAGATCGCTCTTTACAAGACATAAGGATTCCTCTCTATACGCGGTCGGGTGGCTCGACTCCACCCGGTTGCTCGGCCAGTACATCAATTTTTTAACGGTCCCCCGGAGGTCTCCGACGCATCTTCAAAATGGCGGAAGCACGAGGGCAGGAGCCCAAAATGTTGGTTACACGTATAGAGAGCTTTGCTCTGGCCTGGCAAGGGTTTGCCGGTAAAAGAAAGGGGATAAGGAGGATAAGAACTTAAAAAATGGCCAACCCTCATTTTCTTCAACAGCTTGTGGCCGGGTAACGCCTCCCGAAAAGAACCACGTTAATCGCCTTATACATTGCGCGCCGCTCGAAAGCCCTGTACTATCGGATCAATCAGATTTTCCTATAGACGGAATCCATCGCGGCGATGCCACGTTTCACGGTGCAGCGGTGCGTTTCACTCGTATGCGGTAGGGCAACATTGCTACCAGAACAGGCAACGGAAAGCTGGACACCCTTTAGCGAAGCGGAAAAGGGTGCTATTCAACAGCAACTGGAACAGTTGCTGTCCTCCCCGCTGTTCCACTCGAGCAAGAGGTATCCCAGCTTTTTGAGATTCGTTGTCGCGCGCGCTTTGGCCGGTCAGACCGACCAGCTCAAGGAGCGTATCCTAGGCGTTGAAATCTTCGGCCGGCCAGCCGACTACGACACCAACGCAGACCCCATCGTTCGAGTCACCGCAGCTGAAATTCGCAAACGCATCGAACAGTATTATCACGACCCCAAGCACCTCCAGGAGATTCGATTTTCCCTGCCCTCCGGGTCGTACGCCCCCCAGTTTTCCTGGCCCGGACATCCTTTGGGTCTGGTGGGAACGTCAGCAGACCTGCCAGGGCACGGATCGGTTACAACAGTACTTCTGCCTCCCTCTGCCGGCTCACAAGCCACCCAAGGGATTCCATCCGAGAGACGAAAGCTCGTTCTTGCGATTGCTTTGATGGTGGCTGTCATCGTGTCATCGGCGTTTTGGTATATTACTCGGCCTCCTGTCCTGAAAGTGTTTTGGGAACCGTTCGTCAACTCGCCCGAACCACTCCTTTTCTGCATAGCCGACCAGAATCAATATTCGAGCATTCGATTACGCGATGCCGCCGACCCGCAGCGGGAAACCACGTTATCGGACAGCATGATTACCGTCATCATTGACGACGTTAGCCCTCTGGTTAACGTCGCCGGCCTGCTTCGGGCCTATGGGAAAAACTATCGTGTGCTTGGCGAGTCGACCACCAGTCTGACCGATCTCCGCCGCAGCCCTTCGGTCTTCATCGGAGCGTTCGACAATAGCTGGACGCTGCGATTGACCTCTCCTCTGCGTTTCCACTTCGCAAACAATCCTGAAATGACACAGTTTTGGATCGAAGACCGCTCTAACCCTGGAAGACGTGGCTGGGCGTTGGATCGCTCACAACAGCAGCAAACCGGAACGTACAAGGATTACGCTATTGTGGCGCGGTTTGTGGATCCCGATACCGATCAATATGTCGTCGTGGCCGCAGGTATCGGGCGCGGCGGGACCGTAGCTGCCGGCGAATTTCTAGTGGACGCGCATCGCATGAATGATATGGTGAGTCAACTGCCGCGTGACTGGAATCGAAAAAATGTTGAAATTGTTCTCGAGACCCAGGTAATTCAAAACCGGTCCGGGCCGCCGCGCATCAGCGCCGTTCACGTCTGGTAGTTCTATCTGCCCCATGCGCGGCACGGATTTTCCTGGGTTGATGCTGTCACTCCGGTTTCACAGCATTTGTATGGAAGACAATCCGATAAATTCTGAGGGGCCATGGACATCACTCGTATCGGAATGAATTGTCTACTTCGTGTGTTCTTGCTTTTCGCCAGCGTTGCTTGCTTTATGCTGTTCCTGCGTCACAACGTTGCGGTCGCAGCAAGCCAAGACTCGGATACTGCCGCCCATACTCCGCAACCCGTAGCTCCGGTGCGTCCGGTGACGGAAGAGTATTTCGGAACCAAGGTCGTCGATCCGTACCGCTGCATGGAGAACCTCAAAGACCCTGAAGTTGCGACGTGGTTTAAAGACCAAGACGAATACACGCGTTCGACCTTGGGCCGCGTTCCGGGACGCGCCGCTCTTCTCGCGCGAATCAAGGAACTGGATCAATCAGCGCCCTTTCGCATCTTCGACGTTCAGCGTTTACGAGGCGAAAAGTATTTCTATCAAAAGAAGCTCGCGGGAGAAGACGTAGCCAAACTCTACGAACGTGACGGCCTGGGCGGTCGAGAAAAACTGTTGGTCGATCCCGGACTGTTCGCCAAACAGGCAGGCACGCACTATTCTCTCGACTACTATATGCCCTCTTTGGACGGGCACTATGTTGCCTACGGAGTGTCGCCTGGAGGGTCGGAGGATGCAGCCATCCACATTCTCGACGTGACTACCGGGCGCGACTCCGGAGAGACCATCGATCGCAGCTGGTACGGTGGAATTTCCTGGATGCCAGACGACCGATCTTTCGTGCACGTCCGGTTTCAGGCGTTGAAGCCGGGGATGGATCCGGCGGAACGCCGATTAAAGAGCCGAGTGTTCTTGCACCAAGTGGGAAGCGACCCAGAAACCGACAAAGTGGTTTTTGGTTATGGCGTCGACCCAAAGATTGAACTGGAACCTTCCGACAGCAGCAACGTTAGCATCGACCCGCGATCAGATTTCGCTGTCGCTTGTGTTTCGCATGGATTCAGCAACGACTCTAGTTGCTTTGTCGCCCCGGTCGCGTCCGTGGGAAAGCCCAATGCGTCTTGGAAAAAGATCTTCGACGCACAGGACGGGATCACCAACCTGGACATCCGCGGCGAGGATATCTATCTGCTCTCGCACAGGGATGCGCCAAGATTCAAGATAATCCATATAACTGTCTCACATCCCGATGTTTCGAAAGCTGAAGTGGTCGTACCACCGGGAGAGGCTGTTATTACCAACCTACTCGCGAGTACTGACGCGCTCTATGTGGTGGAACTTGATGGGGGCGTCGGAAGACTGCTGCGCGTCCCGTATTCCAACGGAGCTCCAGAGAGAGTGCGGTTGCCTTTTGAAGGTGCGATCTATCTAGGCGGCGGCGACCCCAGGATTCCCGGGCTTGATCTCGATGTTGATGCCTGGACCAAAGCGCACAGAATCTATCAGTACAAGCCTGGCAAGCAGGTTGTGGATTTGAAACTTCAGCCCAGTGGGCCCTTCGACGACACAGGGGATGTGGAGTCCGTGGAAGTGAAGGCCCGAAGCCACGATGGGACGATGATTCCTCTCTCGATCATTTATAAGAGGGGAATACAACTGGACCGATCTCATCCCACACTTCTTGCGGGCTACGGAGCCTATGCGATCAATCAGGATCCGTACTTCGATCCAAAATGGTTTGCCTGGATGGAGCGTGGCGGCGTAGTGGCTTTCGCACATGTGCGCGGGGGCGGCGAATACGGGGAAGAGTGGCATCAGGGCGGAATGAAAAGCAACAAGCCGAATACCTGGAAGGATTTTATCGCCTGCGCCGAATACCTTGTGCAACGTGGATATACGACGTCCGCAAGGCTCGCCGGCCGGGGCGGAAGCGCCGGCGGAATCCTGATCGGAAGATCCTTCACCGAGCGACCGGACCTGTTCGCGGCCGCGCTGGACGAAGTAGGACTCTCCGACATGATTCGAGACATGTTCTCACCCGACGGTCTTCTGAATGTCCCGGAATACGGAGGGTTGGACAATGCCGAGGGGTTCCGAACTCTCTACGAGATTAGCGCTTATTATCATGTGAAGGACGGCGGGCACTATCCCGGTATTCTGCTGACCACGGGCATGAACGATCCTCGCGTAGTTCCTTGGGAACCTGGGAAGATGGCGGCGCGTCTGCAGGCAGCGACCGCCAGCGGCAAACCTGTCCTGCTCCGCGTGGATTATCAGGGCGGTCATGGCGGGTTTGGCGCCACGACATCTCAGGTCCAGGAACGAACCGCCGATGAATGGAGCTTTCTCCTGTGGCAGTTCGGCGTGGCGGACTTTCAGCCGGAAAAGTAGCCTACGCTGTCGAGCAAGATATGGATCGTCCACGCGTAGGTTTTCTCCAGGCCTCGCGAAGCGTCGTGTCCGGTTCCCAATGCAAATATCGCTGAATGAGGTGTTGGCGTAAGGATTCTTCATTAAAAAAGTTAGCGTGCTTCAAACCAAAGGATGCGGCGGCGGCTACGGCTCGGAAATCCCCAAGATTTGTGTGCTCGCCGCGTTCAGTTCCCCCTGAAAATACATTTGGACGTTGCCGCAGGCTGCGTTACCCGAATTGCCCGCGGTGTTTACGGAGATCTGGCCCCCATTGCCGGCCACGCCCACGTATACGAAATCTTGGTAATAGATCTGCAAATAGTTCAGAGGCGCGGGGGCTTGAGGCTCAGGTTCGCAATACTGACCAGCGATACTCGTTCCGGTGAAGTAGTCCTGCAGCACTTTGTACAGAGCTTGATCGGGTGTGAGGGAACACGTCTCCCCCTCGGGACATCCCTCTACGTTGGGACTCTTTGATACGGAAGTGTTGAACTGCGCACCGCCTAGTTTAGGCCCCGGCAGCCAAGGCGGGCAATTTAGCGACTGCTATTATCGGTTCGGGGTGAGACAAAAGATGCCGGATTGTGGATTTTAACGCGCATTCATCAAAGGGTTTGCGGAGAAGTTCGGCATCTTGGCCAAGCGCTTCCGCGAGCAAGAGGTCTGCCGGCGCCCAGCCAGTCATGTACAGAACCCTAAGGTTCGGCTGTCTCTGCTTCAATATCCTGGCGAGGTCAGGGCCGTTTAATTCTGGCATCACGACATCCGTTACAAGCAACTCAATACCTTCGTTTAGTTGCTCATAATCTCGAACTGCTGCGAAGGCACTGGCTTCGCATAGCACTTTAAAACCGAGGCCTTCCAGCTGAATCGCCACTATTTCTCGGACACGATTATCGTCTTCGACTACCATAACCGTGCCTTTGCCGAGGTCGTCAATACGGCCATGGAGTGCAACCTGACATTGTTTCGGCAGCGCATCTACAACGGGGAGGTAAACCCAGAACGTTGATCCGCGGCCGGGTTCGCTTACGATACGTATGTGTCCACCGCATCGACGCACAGTTGCATAGACGGTGTAAAGCCCCAAGCCCGTACCTCGGCCGGTTGGCTTTGTCGTGAAGAACGGCTCGAAGATGCGTTCCTGGACGGTCTTAGACATTCCGCAACCTGTATCAGCAATCTCCAAAACGACATAGCGGCCGCAGGGTACGCCCACGTGCTCGGTACAAGTAAGATTCACGTCAACGGACAAAGTCCGAACTGTCAGCCGACCCCCTTTCGGCATTGCGTCTCTGGCGTTAACACAAAGGTTCACGATAACTTGGCCAAAAGCTCCCGTTTCACCTAGGACTTTCTGAGACTCACACTCAAGGTTTATCTGAACTTCAATGTGCTCACCGATTAGTCTTCTAACCATTTCGCTCATGTTCTTAATTTCTGCATCGAGGTTGAGGGGGTAAGCCGGAAGGGATTCGTCACGACTAAACGCCAGAAGTTGGCCAGTTAATGACTGTCCGTGAAATGCGGCCTCAACGATGTGCTGCAGTTGAACTCTCGTTTTATCCAGAATCTTCAGGTCAGGCCCGCGAGGTGCATTTAAAATGCAGACCTGGACTTCAGCTCTGATCCGATTCAAAGTCTTTAGAGCTAATTGACTATAGCCGAGTACTGCGGTCAAAATGTTATTGAAATCGTGGGCTACTCCCCCCGCTAGCAGCGCGAGAGATTCCATTTTCTGCATCTGCTGCAGTTGTTCCTCTAGAATCCGCTGTTTTGTAATATCCTCGACCATCGTCTCGAGCCCAACAACTTGCCCGAGTTTATTGCTGACCCAGCCCCTGGCGTGCGCGCGAACGAGGACCAGAGTGCCGTTCTTACGTCGCCAATGGACCTCAACGCTCTTCAATGGATTCAGTTGCTGCGCGTTGTTGAGGATGCGGTATCTCTCGTCGGGATTCGCGTATATATCTTCCTCGAGGTTCTTGGATAGCAATTCCTCGGCCGAGTCGTAGCCTAACAGCTCGACGAGCGCATCGTTCACGAACATGAAAGCGCCGTCGAGTGCAACGCGATACATTCCACAGGGGCTGCTCAGAAAGAGAGACCGATAGTTCGCTTCCGATTGCCTCAATGTCTCTTCAACAACCTTACGTTGCGTGATGTCCTCGCACACGGCGAGTAGACATTGCCTTCTGCCAACCTCGATTAGCTCTGCCGAGTACAACTTCGTTTGAACTGTGCCTTTTTTATTGCGAAAGTGAACCTCCTGGCTTCGTATCCGGCCACCAGCCTTAATTTCCGCAAGAGCGCATGATCGCTGACCGGAGTCGATCCACACCTCGACTTCGGAACCGTTCTTGCCTATGACTTCGTTCCGACGGAAACCAGTTTCCTTTTCAAATGCCTCATTGACGTCAACAACTTCGTCATCGTCTAGCGTAGTGATCGCACTGGCCAGTGGGCTGCTCATAAACAACTTCGAAAACTTCTCCTCTGACGTCCGGAGCGCCTCCTCTGTATGTTTTTGGTCCGTAACGTCATGAGCCATGGTTCGAACGATAGGTTCAGTCACGCCTTGTGTCTGAAGCGTGCTGTAGTATTCCCAAATCCTGCATTGGCCCGTTTTGGTTACAACGCGCATCAGCCCCGAGGCGACACCGCTCGTGCGGATTCGCGAAAGGTACCTGTCGAACTCTCCGTACGCTTCCGTTGGAAGGAACGACTTCATCGAAGTATTTGGAATGTCATCGTGCGTGTATCCAAGGATACCTGACGCGCGGTCGTTGAATGACACGAATGTCCCGTCTAGATTGTGACCGTAGATCAGGTCACGGCTATATTCGGCTAGGTCGCGATAGCAATCGTCACTTTCCCGAAGCACTTCCTCCGTCTTTCTCCGGATGCTAGTATCAACAGTCAGATTTACAAGCACCGCGACTTGGCCCTCTACATTTCGCACCATGGATGCATTCGCGAGCACCCATTTCACAGCGCCACCGGGAACCGCTAAGCGAAATTCCTGCTCAGTGTGAGTTGTTAGTTTCAATTCGCTTAGGGATCGTAAAACTCTTTCCGTATCGTCTGGATGAATAAGGGTTCGATACGACTGCGGATCGACACGGTCAGCCCCACATGCGCATATGTTCTCAAAGGCTGGGCTTAAATAGATCGTCTCGAATGTCTTGGGTTCTAGGAGCCAGTGTAACTCCACTAAGTTCTCAGTCATGCGCACAACTCTCCGCGATTCAGCCGTCTTCTTAAGAATTCCAGGAAACTATGGTTTCGATTGATACGAATCGTATTGCTTTAACCTTCGATATAGCGTTGTCTTACCGATGCCAAGTAATCGTGCGGCCGTCAGTTTATCTCCATTTGCTTGACGGAGTGCACGCAAGATCGTCCGCTTTTCGACTGCGTCCAAACAAAACAGGCCGTCGGTCTGATTCGGAGCTGCAGCGCCCTGCGTTTCGTGGCCGACGAGGACGTCATCCTCGTGGAGTACAGAGCCCGAACCGAGCGCCAGGCCTCGTTCGATGACGTTTTCTAACTCCCGAACATTCCCGGGCCAATGGTGGCTCGATAGTTTCGGCCAGGCATTAGGCGATATGCTGGAACCGTCGGACAACTCGCCTCCAAATTTGCCGAGAAACGCACTGATTAGAAGAGGGAGATCAGCCATTCTTTCACGCAGCGGAGGTAGGCTGAGGTTCACAACGTTAAGTCTGTAGAACAGGTCTGCTCTGAAGTTGCCTGCGGTCACTTCAGCCGCTAAGTCCCGGTTGGTAGCCGCAATGATCCTGATGTTGATATGTTTTGCTGTATTGGATCCTACACGGCGAACTTCTCGCTCTTGTAGCACACGTAAAAGCTTGGCCTGATGTTCTTTTGGGAGTTCACCGATCTCGTCCAAGAACAACGTGCCCATGTGCGCGGCTTCAAAAAGACCCATTTTCGCATCGATCGCGCCGGTAAATGCCCCCTTGTCATGACCGAATAGTTCGGATTCAATGAGTGTCGGTGTGAGTGCTGCGCAGTCCACCGGTACAAATGGGCAACTGGCGCGCGGGCCCGAATTATGAATCGCCCTCGCAACCACTTCCTTGCCCGTGCCGGTCTCTCCGAGGATCAACACCGGGAAATCGTGATTGCTCATCTTCAATATCTGTCTTCGCAGCTGGCTGATCTCAGGCGTTTCACCTATGAGCTTGTTCGCTGGAGATGAGGCTGCATTCTGAACGGGTCGGCGACTGCGATTGCATTGCGCAACAGACGCTACCTTCCTTAGTTTCTGCTCAAAGACTTCAACCGTGAATGGTTTGGTTATATAGTCGAGAACTCCTGAATAGATCGCTTCAACGGCCATATCGATAGTCCCGTGTCCCGTGAGAACGACGATACCAACTTCGTGCTGAGAGGAACGTATTCGCTTTATGAGCTCCATTCCGCCCAGCTCCGGGATTCGAATGTCCGTAACTACCAGGTCGAAGTCTCCTTGAGAAAGAACGTCAATAGCCTCCTCCGTCGTGGCCGCTGTCTCAACAGACATCCCGCAGGATTGGGCGATTTCGCTGCAGAGTCGCCGCGTGAGCTCATCGTCATCGACGATCAGTACGCGAGGTCGAGACTTTTCGATTTGCAAATCGCGAAGGGGTGAGTTAATGCTCATTGGCGGCTCTCCTGGGCTCGAGCTTTTCTTCGGAACTAATTGCGGTTTCATTTCTGATCGTCTCCTCCACGATCGATTGACTCGTGATATCGCGCGACTGAATTCGTCGCCGCTTCATCCAGTAAACGGCCGAATCTGCAGCGCACAAGAGGCTCTCAATCGTACGACCGTCCTTAGGGTAAATCGCAATTCCGACGCTCACGGAGAGCTTTGGCCCGTTGCCATCATTGGCAACACTTTCACAAATACGTTGTGCCACCAGATTGGCCGTTTTCGCATTGGTCTCCGGCAGAATGAGAGCAAACTCGTCTCCGCCGAAGCGCGCAGGAGTATCGATGTCCCTGCAGCAGGAGCATAAGACATCCGCCAACCGGCAGAGCGCTTGGCTGCCTATCATATGTCCGTGGCGGTCGTTGATTAACTTCAATCCGTCCAGGTCAAAAAACAACAAGGCAAACTCTCGGTTTGACCGCACACTGCGCTTGATTTCCGAATCCAGCACATCTACGAAGTGACGATAGTTCGCCAGACTGGTTAACGGATCGCTGGCCGCTTGTCGACGGAGATGATCCTCGAGCTCTCGTTGCCTGGTAATGTCCTCGGCGATGACTTCATACGCTTCCAACTCGCCCTGTTCGCTAAGGACTTCTCGCCCGCTTATTCGGACCTTCAATTTCGCGTGGTCCTTCCGTTTCCATTCTATTTCGATAGGATCGACGACAGTATTGTTCGATTCACCTAACAACTGTGCACGTCTGGCAGGGTCTCGAATAATGTCGCGCGCAAGCCCTATGGGTAAGAGTTCCTCTTTTGACCCATAACCGAGCATCTTTATCATTGCCTCGTTCACTTCCAGAAAGCCACCGTCGAGACTGCACCGGCAAATTCCGTAGTTTAGGTTTCCTACCAGTGCTCGGTAACGTGCTTCCGACCGTCGGAGGTCTTTTTCGGCGCTATCACGTTGATCGCGCAACACTTTTTCGTCGAGAGCTCGATGAATAGCCACGGGTAGATGACCAAGGTTATGCACTTCAACGCAGTCGGCGGCACCTTTCAGGATGAGGTCCGCGGCGGCCTCGCGTTTCAAGTCATAACCCAAGAAAATCAGAGGGACATCCTTTTTCACCTGGCGTAAGAGCTCGAGAGGCTGCGTTTCCTGCCAGTTTGAGCTGGGGTACTCGGCTACCACAACGTCATAGACTTTCGAACGGAGTTTTTCAGCACACTCGTGGGAAGTTACAACTATCTCTGAAGTGACCGTGAAACGCATCCTCGTGAGTTCATGCAGACAGCGCTCGACATCGGCTAGGGAACGATGAACAAAAAGGATTCGCACGAGATTTAGCCTCAGCTCAGGTATGTCAAGAGCAGAAGCTCCTACGCCCTGATCCGAGTTCTGTTCGGATCCTGAAGACATGGTCACCGCCTTGACTAAATTCCGGCGTGGCAGTTCCTTCCGCGCAACCGCCACACCGGGCCTAATCTGAGTTAACTCCAAGGGAGGTTATTCAATGACGATAATAATGTCTGTTCTCTTTGAGACAGATGTTAGTACTAGTTCGTTAATCGTTGAAGCACATAGTGGCGATAGAATCCAAGATCCAGACGCCAATTCCTCACCCGTTCCAAATTGGAACGGACAATGTTATATTATTTGACGTACTATTTTAGTACTTGGTGTGCATTAGTGAACAGTAAAAATAACGCCTCGGGTCATTTGTAGAAGTTCTGGTCGACGGTTAGCGGGCCGTATTAGTCGTGAACGGAAGCGGGGCACCTTTTCGATGCCCCCGAATCCGAGAACGCCGTTCTTCGGCTGATCCTAATCGAAGGGAAGTCGTCCGGGAAGCTCTCGCATCCCCCCGATAGACTGAGAGTTTTTGAGCTCTATTCTTGCGGACTTGGCCCTGCCGGCTATGCCATTTCCTGCTGACCGCTGGCGCATGCTACATAATCTATTAGATGTTGAATAATATAGTGACAACTCCAACTTCTTGTTGTATTGTTTGCACATGGGAAATCCAGCGGGAGTGCGGCGAGACTTCCAGGCATTGGAGCGGCGGCGCTTGCGGGCGGCGCGGTTGCTGAAGAAGGGAGTCCATCAGTCCGAGGTGGCGCGGCAAGTCGGAGCCCATCGGCAGTCGGTCAGTCGTTGGGCCCAGCAACTGAAGGCCGCTGGGTTGTCTGGTTTGCGCAAAGCGGGGCGCGCCGGGCGCAAACCTCGCGTCAGCGCGGAGGACCTGCACAAGATCGAGCGTGGGCTGAAGCGCGGGCCGAATGCTCTGGGGTACGAAACCGGTTTGTGGACGGCGTGGCGGGTGACGCACCTGATCGAGGAGGAATGCGGGGTCCGCTACCATGCCTCGCAGGCTTGGCGCATCTTGCGGCAGTTGGGATGGAGTTGTCAGCGTCCCACCGGGCGAGCGCTGGTGCGGGATGAGGGGAAAATCCGAACGTGGAAGCAGAAACGTTGGCCGGAGGTAAAAAAAAGGCCAAAAACGAAGGTTGAACGATCGTCGTCATCGACGAAAGCGGATTGAGCCAGCGCCCGCAGCGCTGGCGTACCTGGGTGCCCCGCGGATAGACGCCGGTGCTGCAATATCACTTCAACTGGAAAAGCTGTTGGCGATCGCGGGCGTGACTTGGTGGAACTTCTACTTTCGGCTGTTTCCCGGAGCCATTCGCAGCCGGCAGATCATCGAGTTTCTCGCGCACCTGCTGCACCATTCCCGGCAAACTGTTGATCGTCTGGCATGGTCTGCCGGGCCATCGCAGCCGCGCCGTGAGGGACTTCGTGCAACAACGGAGAGCACGCTTGTGGCTGGAATTTCTTCCCGCCTATGCAGAACTGAATCCGGTCGAGTACCTATGGTCGCACTGGAAAGCACGAGTTACCGAACTTCCGCCCCAAAACGTTCGGGGAACTGAGTCACTATGCCCGAAAGGCGCTGCGTCGTATGCGGCAGCGACCCACTCTGGTGGCCGCGTTTTGGCAGCAGGCAAACCTGTTCCCGCTGTAACTCTATTATGCAATTGTGTGGAGGCGAGGGCACTCTGCAAACCACGACCGGCCCGAACGCCTTGCTCTCGTATTGAGTGTCCGCCGGCACTGTTACTCTGCTGGCTAGCGGCGGGACCTCTGCTTCGCCGAAACTGACCGGATGATGAGTTTTCCGCCGCCGCGCGTCGGCAGAGGTGTCTTGGCCTGAGCAACCGCAGCGGCGATGAGCGCTTCCACCTCAGGACGTCCTAACATCTCAGCCGATGGCATACGGATGAATCGATTCTGATTACCTGAGCCGAGCAGTATCTTGTGTGGATCGGGAAGACTGGCGCCACGGTAGAAGGACAGACCCACTCCGTTTGCTCCTGCAGCGACCGAAAGAATGCAATCGGACGGACGTTCCGTCAAACAGTAACCCAGAGCGAAGAAGTTGTAGTTATCGTAAGCCAGTTCGTTCGCCGTAGGAAGCCGCTTCCGCAACGCCTTGCGCATTGCGCGAATCAAGGCCCGGTTCTTCGGCTCGAATTTGTCGATGAAGCTCTTGAGCTGCTTTTCGGCATCAGCCGATACTGACCGAGCGAGCTTCCCCGCTACCTTCATAGGATCTCTCCTCCGTCGAGCTTGTTACAGGGAGACTAGCGCAGGAAAGGCAGAATGTCACTATATTATTCAATCTTCAATAGTTCGTTCGTACATTTGTTGAGGGTATGCGTTCATCATGGCATCGAGATGGAGGGTGTACTGCCTCGTTTCGCACAGCCGGTCTATGCCTATTCGTGCAGGACAAACGTCAGAAGAGATTTGTTAACTTTGATTTCGCCGTCGTACTCAATAAAACCCAGCTTCCTGAATTTATTCATGAACAAATTCACCCTAGAGCGCGTAGTGCCGATCATTTCCGCCAGCGTCACCTGAGAAATTTCCTGAATTACTGGCTGGGGCTGGTCTTCTCCTCCGTAGCGAGCGAGCAGGAGAAGAGTGCGCGCCAATCTCTTTTCGGTTGAGTTGAAGAGTTGATCGATCAGATCCGCCTCAACTCGGTTGTTTCTTGCCAGCAGGCACATGATGAAACGGTCGGACAGTTCGTGTTCCGCGCGAAGGACGCGCATCATCTCGTCTTTTCCTATCATTAGTACGGTTGTCGGTGAAATTGCAGTAGCCGTCCCCATGCGCACCGGCTGCCCTGCCATGCCGCCTTCTCCAAAAAAGTCCCCGGGACCAAAAATCGCCAAGACCGCTTCCTTGCCACTCTCATTCACCACTGTGAGCTTCACGCTGCCTTCTCTGATGTATATAACGCAATCCGCAGCGTCGCCCTGAGAAAAGATAGCTTGCTTTTTTCGGAACCCAGCAACCCTTCTCGATGCCCCGGCTAATTCGAAATAGACCTGTGGATTGAACGTGATCCCTCGCTCAGATTTCATGACGCGGGAACCCCTCCGGCCCGTCGGTAGCTTCGCCATGGATTTCGAAGTGGGCCTGCTCCCCGAAAAAATGGCAGAGCATGTTGCGGTTCGAATAGCTGGCATGTCGCCATGAAAATGCATTTCGGTATTGCCCTGTTGAAATTCGAAGACAACGTAAAGTGCCGGACAATACCATATGTACGTTACCGTACGCGTATTGAACTCCGAAAGCAATCAATATTTTATTAAGGAATGGTAATATTTAAGATTATTCGACGTTTCGACCGCCGAGGTGCAATGGTCAGAAATAGGCGACGATAAAGAGCGGGCAGGGTAAAGCCGAGAATCGCTATTCGCGGCGGTCGAGGGTTTTGCCCTCCTTTAGAGTGAGGGCGGGCACCGTCTTTAGAGCCTTCCCTTGATCAACTTGAGCGCGCCAACCTCGTATCCCTTCGGCATACGGTAGGCGCACGTGATCTTGCCTGCCTCGAAGAACCCCCAGGACTCGCCTTGGCTCGCCTTTTCCTTTAATTTCACGGATGTAATACCTTCGCGTCGGTCCCGAGTTGCCGTTACGGTCATCGCGCTCACGAAGTCGTAGCTGCAAACGTGGTTCGCCTGCTACCTCCGCGGCTGTACGCACGGTTCGTCGTCCAGCAATGACCGATCGCGCGGCCGTTGTTTCGATGCGCCGAGCGCGGTGCTGTATGCCGGGCCGCCGATTTCAGCATCCCGCACGCCAATCCGCCGCAGCGACATTTCGATGTGCTCCGCTTTATATCTCTTCACTTGGCATACCCTCCGCGGCTTCGTGCGAATTGCGCAGTTTCGTCTGCAGTCACCTCATGCACGGCTTTCGACGACTTACATACGAAATATTACAAAACTGTAATAAGTTTAAAATCTGATATTATAATAGATTCTATAGTTACTAACTAAGGTACTAGCCAATGGTACCGGTGGCAGCAGGCGACGCACACCCGCTCTTAAACTGAACCACCCGCCAGTTATTACTCTTGTTCCATTTAACTAGCATATCTCTGCATGCACCCCTCTTCCTACCAAGCGGTCGGGAATGGATGTACCGCCTGAAACAAATTGAACTTTGTAAAACGGGGGAATCAACAAAATGAATTCGCTGCGACAGAAAATAGCTCAAGCACTAGTGTTGGTCTGTATTGCTTCAACCATATTATGGGCCTCTGGATGTGTCGGTGTTGGCAAACCATCGAACCTTGTGGTGAGTTCGATTACTGTCGCACCGGCAGTAGCCTCACCGTCAGCGGGTGCGAAGATTCAGTTCGCGGCGGCGATTCAAGGGACAACTACAAACAATTCGGTAACATGGTCGGCTTCGATCGGAGCGATCACCAGCGCTGGTATGTTCACTGCGCCTGCTGCGCGGGGAACGGGCACGATCACGGCCACGAGCGTTGCGGACCCGACCAAGTCGGCCACGGCGACGGTTACGATATCAACTGGATCCGGCCAGTCGTCGAGTGCTGGCGTGACTTCGGTCACCGTGTCGCCGACTACAGCTTCCTCGGTTACCAGCGGCACGCTGCAATTTAGCGCGGCGGTTCAAGGCACAGCGTCAAACACCTCCGTCACCTGGAAGGCGATGCTAGGCAGCATAGCTTCGGCTGGTGTCTACACCGCTCCGGCAAAGACAGGGACCGATACCGTGACCGCAACCAGCGCCGCTGATCCGACCCAGTCTGCCTCGGCCAACATCACAATCACAGCGGCATCTGGAAACTCGGTGGTGACTTCGATCGCAATCACGCCGACTACGGCACACGTTGCGACCAGCGGAACATTCCAGTTCGCGTCGACCGTTCAGGGTACCGTCACGGACAAGAGCGTCCGGTGGACCGCTGTGTTGGGCGCGGTCAATTCGTCGGGATTTTACACCGCGTCCGCGCAGGCCGGCAGCGATACAGTGACCGCAATCAGCAATGCCGATTCCACCAAGACCGCGGTCGCCAGCGTGACGGTAGCTGCGCCGGTGGCGTCGGCCTCCCAATCCGCGTCCTGCAACGGCGCGCCGTGCCCGGCTTTTCCGGGAGCGGCGGGCGGCGGGGCTGCCTCCGTCGGCGGACGA
>Ga0182018_10001709_pt1 | contig 24171 bp, 18 predicted proteins | sample 812P2MmetaG_FD_120490 | JGI IMG/M metagenome (GOLD analysis project Ga0182018, IMG submission 120490) | Permafrost microbial communities from Stordalen Mire, Sweden - 812P2M metaG | ecosystem: Environmental > Terrestrial > Soil > Wetlands > Permafrost | place: Sweden: Stordalen | collected...
AATAATATCTTCTGGTTTCTTATAGTTGACCAGTAGTTGGTCGATCAGTTTCAGGTCGATTGCCATCGGTTCTCCTATTTTGCGCCATCCGATGGCCGCTTACACAATCTAATCTACACCCTCGGGCCTTTCTGTCCGCTTGACCATCCTCTCCTCTCAAGGACGTCGCAATCGTGCTCGGCAAGAACGCGAAGCGCAGCTACAAGATCGCGGCCGTGGACGCTCCGAATCCACCGCAATCGGAAATACTGAACGATTGGCTCAGGGGCCCCGCCTTGGTGCTAAGATAGGCTCTCGAATCCGCCCTATGGACCACATTCTCTCGATCGTTCTCTTCACGCCATTGGCCGGCCTCCTGGTGCTGCTGTTCCTGCCTTCGTCGAACCCGCGCCTGATCAAGCTGTGGGCCAATGCCGCGTCGTTTATTGGATTCCTGGTCTCCCTGCCGCTGGTCTTCCAGTTCGATCGTACCCGCACTTGGTCGTTCGAAGAGCAAGCCTCCTGGATTCCCAGCATCGGGGCATCCTACCACCTCGGCATCGACGGACTCGGCCTCTTGCTCGTGATGCTCACCACTGTGCTCGGCTTCCTCTCCATCCTGTCGAGTTGGAGCGCCATCGAGAACCGGCTCAAGGAATACTACGCGTTCTTTCTGCTGCTACAGACCGCCATGCTGGGCGTGTTCATGTCGCTCGACATGTTGCTCTTCTTCGTTTTCTGGGAAAGCACGCTGGTGCCGATGTACTTCATCATCGCCATCTGGGGCGGCCAGCGGCGCGCCTACGCGGCCATCAAGTTCATCATTTATACATTGATCGGCTCAGTGCTGATGTTCCTCGGCATCCTGATCCTCTACACTCAACACTACGCGCAATTCCAAACCTATTCCTTCGACCTCGCCGACCTGATGCGCACCAGCCTATCGCCGTCCCTGCAATGGTGGGTCTTCTGGGCGTTCTTCGTGGGCTTCGCCGTTAAGGTTCCCATGTTCCCGTTCCACACCTGGCTGCCTGACGCGCACACCGAAGCACCCACGGCCGGCTCGGTAATCCTGGCCGCCGTCCTGTTAAAGATGGGCACCTACGGATTCCTGCGCTTCTCATTGCCGCTGCTGCCGGAATCCGCCAAGAATCCCACCATCGTGAACATCATGGCGACGCTCTCCATCATCGGCATCGTGTATGGCGCGCTGGCCTGCCTGATGCAGAAGGATTGGAAGAAGCTGGTGGCCTACTCGTCGGTCAGCCACCTGGGGTTCTGCACGCTGGGGATCTTCGCGCTGAATCCGGCGGGCATCTCCGGCTCTATCATCCAGCAGGTCAACCACGGCATCTCCACCGGCATGCTCTTCCTGATTGTAGGGGTGGTCTACGAACGGCGGCACACGCGCGAGATCTCCGAATACGGCGGGTTGATGAAGGTGATGCCGGTGTTCACCATCGTCTTCCTGATCGCATCGCTCAGTTCGCTGGGCATGCCGGCGCTCAACGGCTTCATCGGCGAGATCGCCATCCTCCAGGGCGCTTACCAGATGTCCATCAATTGGGCTTTCTGGGGCGCGGTGGGCATCGCGCTAGGCGCCGCTTACCTGATCTGGCTATTTCAGCGGACGATGCTGGGCGATATCTCGGAGAAGAACCTGAAGTTGCGCGATCTGTCGTGGCGCGAGATTGCCGTCTTCGCGCCCCTGCTGATCTGGGCCTTCTGGATCGGATTGAATCCGCAGTCCTACTTCGGCGTACTGGACCGGCCGGTGGCGCAGATTGTGGAGCGCGTCCGGCCGGGTTATTACGCGGAGCATCACTTGGCGAATCCGCTGGCGGGGACGGCGTCGACAGCGCGTCTGCGTTGATTTCAGGCCGCGGACCCGCTGGTGGACGACGCTGCACTGAGGGCGGCGACGATTTTGGTCCCATGCGGCGTGCCCAAGCCGGTACACGGGTCCCACCCCGGCTGGGCGGTGTAATACGGCGCAGTATCGTCGAAGTTATTGTTACCCTCTGTGATGGCATTCAGCGCGGCCGCGGCATTGATTTCCGCGTATAGCTGTGGGTTAAGGAAGCCCAGTTTACGCCCCAATGACTGATTCAAGAGCGCGACTAGTCCGGCCCAGAGCGGGGCCACGCCGCTGGTACCCGGCTCGGGCGTGGCCACCCCACCGACGACGATGTTGTAGCCCGCCGCATAGCCAGCAACATCCGGGATACCGCGGCCAGGGCGCCCGCCGGGATTGGCGGAGGGTTGAGTGTTCGCCTTCTGCTGCCAGACAGGCACTGGGAAGACGGCGCTGATGCCGCCTCCGGTGGCTGCGCTGGGGTTGCTCCATACAACCTCTGTAAATTCGGCGGCGTCCGGAATCCCGTCCTTGAGCATGGTTCCGCCGCAAGCGGTCACCCATGGGTCTGAGGCCGGATATGAGACGTGGGCCCTGCGGTCCGCCATCCCGCAGCTAGACCCCTGATCGCCGGTGGAAGCGAAAACGGTTACTCCCAGGTGCGCAGCCTCCTGAAACAATGCGGAGATTTTCTGTGTGGCGGCCTGGCTCCAGGCCAAGCCCCCGCCGTGCTGCAACTCCGGCAAGCCCCAACTGATGGAGATGACCGACGGCGCGTTGCCGGAGTCGTGGATGGCGGTGCTGACGGCCTGTACCCAGCCGGCCTCGGTCCATGGCGCGAAGTAAACCACAATCTTGGCGCCGGGAGCGACAGAGCCGGCGACGGCGATATCCAGCGTCACCTCGGGGTCGGGCGGATTTGAGGCAAGCTCGGCGCCGACGAGATTCACATTGATCGGGACGGGTGCGGGGAGGCCCAGTCCCGAGAAGAAGCTGGCGATGTCGGCGGGATTATAGCCGTTACCGAACTCGATCAGGCCGATCGTCTGGCCGGTCCCGTCGGCGGCGGCGGGAAAGTTGTAATTCCGGGCGGCCCATGGCGGAGTCTGTGGGGCGGGGGCCGGGGCAGGACCGGTCCCGGGCGCCGCGTGGGCGCGAGCCATCTTCCGGTTGTCCAAGCCAAACACTCCCTCGACGATATCCGCCAGATCGGCGGGGAGGAGCGTCGGGTCATCGTGCCCCCGGTAGCGCTCGCCATTCGGGCATTCGTATTCATACAACTGTGGACCGAGGGCGGCGCTCACGCTCGCGACGGTCCCGGACAAGACGACCAGCCGGCGGGCGATGCTTCTTTCTTTCTCGACGAGGCCGTGGCTCTGGCCGAAGGCAACGACTTTGGCAAGATCCTCCGGCGCGGCGCCGTAAGTGCTGGCGAAGTCGTCCCTGCTGAGGTAGGTACGCTCCCGTAGCGGTTTCGCGAAGATCCGCATCGGATCGGGGAGTACCGCTCCGTTCCGGCGGCGCACGCAGATGGTTAGGGAGATGGAGTCATCGGGATTGGCCGGCCCCACACGCTTGGCGCCGGCGGCTGGTTGGCGTTTGTTCTTGTTAGGATCGAATGGCATGTCGAGTTAGTTTTCCCAATGCTGGTTGGCCGCAGCCGCCTTTGAGGCGGCCAGAGCCGGCTGAAAGTCGGCTGCGGGCAGAATTGCCCGCCCCACGTCGGCTTAGTCTACTTCCCCTTTTACGCTGATGCTAAACCCAAGCGCTCCGGTGGCGGAGGCTGTGCCACCGGCCACGAGTGCCTTGCTGGGCGATCCGCCTCCTGTCCCTCCGAGCGGGACGCAGCTATAAGGCGGCTCGGTTGCTGCGTGCTCCGGACGGCTGGTGTTGTAATCCTGAAGTTCCAGTGGGCTTTCCAGGCCGCGAATCTCCGGGTATACGTCCGGAGGGGGCACGAAGGGCCCGACCGCATCGGGATCCAACTGCACGTTTTGTCCGAATAGATTCATGAGCTCCGTGAACGCAGGCAGTGTCTCCGGTGGTGCGCCCGCTTGGGGGTCGGAGTAGATGTGCAGGTTAACAGTCTTCGTGGCTTGGTCGAATTTCGGTTCCCACGGGAACCGGGCGCCAGCCTGATCGACGACAGCCACCGACGCGGCGTCGTCGAAGTCGTAGCTAAGCACGTGCACCAACGCGAGTTGGTATCCAACCTGAAGGGTCGGGTGGGGGGATTTGAACCAGGCTTCTTGGACGTCCATGCAGCGCACGGAGCGGAAGTCGGCCGGGACTAACAGGTCCAGTTCGCAGAACACCGCCGCATTTGGCACCAGCGACACTCCTGTGAGAAACATGTTGGCGCCCGTGGAGATGCGAGCGGCAGGCCCGGAGGGCTTATTCACTCCCTTCAGGCTGTAGCGCGCACCCTTTACCAGAGGCTGCTCGTGCAGGAACGTGCCCGCGACCATCGTGTAATTGGCGATGTCGGGAATGATGATCGTGACGCCTTCATCCAACATATAGACGCGTGTGCCATGCAAGATGACGTTAAGCGTTCCGCCGCGCGGAGCGCTGGTTGCTTCTGCCATAACTGCCTCCTTTGATTTGCAGATCCTTCATGTTTTACTGAAACACTTCAAGCCCCGCCCAATAATACGGGTGCTGGTAGATACCGCCGGAGCGAAGGGCCTTGGTAGCCTGCTGCAGGGATTCGGCTACTGGAGCCCCGCTTAATATTCCGCGATAGAACTCTTGCATAAACGTGGTGGTGCCAGTCGAACTGAGGTCCCAGTAGCTAGCCACCACCTCGTGCGCGCCAGCTCTCAGGAACGCCCGCACCAAGCTCTGCGGATCGCCCGGCCCGTGCAGTTCTCCCGATCCGGTGGAGCACCCGGAGAGGACCGCCAAAAGACAGCGCGAGAGGTCCAGGTTCCCGATATCGGCTGCCCGCAACATCGCCGCGCCGCCGGCCTCGCCTGCCAGGATCAAGCCGCCCCCTTCGCCGCCATAGCCATGCCCCGCGAAATGGAATAGTTGAGCTCTTCGCAAGCCCGTCCGCACTTGAAGCAAAGTCGCCTTTTGTCCTTCCAAAAGTATAGATCGAGGAAAGAGGGAAGAAACCTTTTCCGCTTCCTGCCGAGCCTCCAGCAGCGGAGGCAGGCCCATATCCGTGCCAGTCGCCGGCTCGCCTACGGCCAGAGCCTCCCGGACGGTGGCCAAGTGCGGATCGGAGCTGAGAGCGCGGACTGCGCCGACGCGAATCTCAATCGAAAAATCTTCCGTCCAGTAGTGCCCATTAGATCGCACCAGCGCGGGCCACGGAAGGGCCGAAACGGGATCGTCTGTCTCGATCGCGGCTGAGCGTACGCCGTCTAACAGGTGGTCCCAAGGGCCCAGCAGCCATTTCGACAACTCGCGGGCATCGGCTCGCAATACCTTTTCCGGGGAGTGCTCGCTGGCGCAGCCGCGCGTCAGGCGGTCGGCAGCTTCGCGGATACTCTTCATCGGCACTTCCAGCTTACGGAAAGAAAGCTCCTGGTTAGTTCGCAGCCAGACGGCTAGTCCGGACGGCAGTTCCACAAAGGAGAGCATCGCTTGTCCGGGAAGAACGGTGGGCGCGTTCATACTGGAGTGAATCTTTGGATCGAATAACGCCTCGCGATATCGCGCCCAGAGGGCCAAGGAACTCGCCGGGTCCCCGGCACGGAGATCACACTCGACCAGCGCCTTAGCAGTGTTCGCCATTGTGCGCATCCAGAGCGGACGCTCGGCTTCGGACGTGCGCGCACGGCTCCTGTCACCGATCGAGAAAGCCTCCTGGAGCAATGTCTGGGCTTCCGAGGACCGCCCCTGGCGGAGGCGCAATCGGCCAAGCTCCGACTTAAGCATGAGCTTGCGCAGCGGGGCTGTGTGTTCGGTTAACAGCGGCTCAATCCGGAGGAGGCGCTGGATCGGCTCCTTCACTTCGCCCCGGCTGGCCTCCAGTGCGGCCATATCCATTTCGGTGTTAACCGTGTAGATCTGGCGCTGCTCAGCGCTGGGAAAGGTGGAGGCCAAGCCGGCAGCTTCACGCAGGTGGTCCGCGGCAAGATCCGGCAAGCCGGCGGCGATCTCGGACACGGCACGCCTCTGCAATGCGCCAGCGTGAAGTACGACTAACCTCAAGGCGGTGGCAATCTGTTCGTTTTCGCGCGATACGGCGGCGGAAGTATTGGCCAGGTCCGTCCCTTCAGCCAGGAAACTGAGATCCGCGTAGAACTGCTGAGCACGGAGGGGCGGATAATACCCGTCCCAGTAGAGCGCTAGGCCGTGGAAGTCCTCGCGCCACGCCTGCGCGATATTCCCTATGCGCCGCGAACGATCGGCGTCGAACCCCAGCGCGCGCAGCCGCAGTACCGGGTAGGCGGACCTGTCCGCAACCGCCAGCGCATGTTTACATCTGATGGCCGCCCGTTCGAAATCGCCGGAATATTCCCGGCAAACCCCGGACTCCATAAGTGTCCCGCCGCTGAGCCAAGAATAGGAGCGACGCTCCGCCGGTTCAAGGAGAGGCTCCGCCGAAGCGGCACACGCGTCATACAACCCGCGCAACTGAAGTGAAGTCACGTATTCGAGTTCGGCGCGCAATGTCCCGGCCTCGCTTGCCGACGACCGGAACCACCGCACGGCGTTCAGCGCATCCGGACCGGCGTGTACGGTGTCGTCGGCGCCGTTAGACTGTGCGGCGCGTCCAAGCGCGGCGAACGCGTCTGCCGCAATCGGTGAATGTGGAGTCTTCAGTGCATCCTGCAGCCAGGCATCGCGGTGCCGTTCCATGAACGCGTCCGCCATTGCCCGCAGAACATTCCCCGTGGCGGCGTCCCCTCGAGCGCTGTAATATGACGGCAACAAGCGCGTAACCGCAACCTTGAGGTACTCTTCGTCCGGGGCCTTCAACTCGCCCCACGGTACCCCGCTCATCAGTTCCGCGATCAATGCGTCCGGGGTTGTCGCGGCGGTATAGGCCCGCTGCCGTTCAAGTTTTTTTTTACTTCTTCGAGGTGCTGGCGGGCTTCCTGCGCCCAGCCGCTCGTTGAATCAACCCGCAAGTATTTTTCCCAGTCATCCCGTGCTTCGTTAGGATAGTTGGACATTTGGGCTGCCAGGGCCTGGTTGAAAAGCAAGGCGGGATCGTTCGGTTGCAGCCGCACGCCTTCCGAGAGCCGCTCGAAAGCCTCGGCGCGCCCCTGCGCATCGGCCCTCTGGAAGAGAGCCGTGCCCCAGTCCAACAGGATGGAAGCGTCGCCTGGGCGCAGGGCGTGCGCCCGCTCCAACTCGGTGATGGCTGCGTCTTCCTTGCCGCCTAGAAGGTCCGCCCTTCCCTCAAGCTGCAACCATTTGGGATCGTCCGGATGGGCCTCGATGGCGCGCGAGATGTTGGAATTCGCATCCGCCAACTCACGCGGCTCATGGAGGCTCGACGATCCCGCGCCCCTTTGCGTCCGCACGAGGCTCCACTCCGCGCCGGGTACGCGCATTCCCATGGGACGGCCCTTCGTATATGCCTCGGCCAGCAGTCGCTCGGTGTGCGCGGGGCCCCGCGCCCATGCTTGGTAAGAGACGCCGCCCGCCAGGAGCAGGGCAGCCAATCCCGCTGCCGGGACCCACCGCAGAAAAATCGGAGACCACCAATCTCTCCTCCGCTTCACGATGCGCTCCACCAACTCCCGGCGGCTGCGCGGATCGGCTAACCGCGCCTTGCCCGCCAATTCCTCTTCCTCACCCGTGGGAGGCTCGCTCAGATCCTGCGCGGCTTCCCGCAACACCGTGCCGCACCAGTCGCATTCGGCGGCATGTGTCAGCAGCTTGTCGGCTTCCTCGGGTTCCAACTGACCGGGCAGCAGCAACCGTAGCCGGTCTTCGTCGGGACAACTCCGCGTCTTTTGAGGCCGCCGGTGTGCCTGCGCCCCGGCCTGCAGCCGCTGGATCAGGTCTCCGCCATCTCTCTCCCCAGTTTTCATACTCATCCTAAGAAACGACTTTGCCGCGCTATTGCCTTTCCCCGTTCTCAAAAGCATTCCGAATCAATTGATTCAAACGCACAATTACGCTCTCTACGCCCTTAATAGTCAGATTGAGACTTGAAAGCGCGGCAATCTCCTTCGCCGACATCCCCTGCCGGTAGTAAAGCCAGAAAATCTGGCGATCTCTCTCGCTGATGGGCGGCTTCTTGAGCAAATCGTCGATGTCCCGAAGCAGCAGCCGCCATTCCGTTTCGTCCTTCCCAGCCACATCGTTCGGTAAAGGGGATTGATCCGTATGCTTGCCTAACTTCGATTTGAAGTGATCGTGCACCACATTTGCCGCGATCACCCTCAAATAGCCGAATACGGCGCCTGGATACCGGGGTTTGAATTCGCGCAGCACTTTTGCCCGGTTCGCACTGAATTTAAGGTAGACCTCTTGCGCCAAATCGTCACTCAAGCCAGCGCGATCGAATCCATACCGCCGGATGGTGCGCACCACGGTGGCCACGATCAGGGGATTGAACCGGCGCAGGAATCTGTCCCAGGCTTGACTCTGGCGCAGGTCGGCGCATTCGCGCAGCAGTTCTTCCGGCGACTCTTCCCCGGCGGGCGGCTCACGCGGAGCTTCCACCACTTCAAGGGCGAGTCCGACCCGTTCTTCGCTGCCATCTTCCCCACTAGACATGTGCGCTTACCTAGAATAACGAATCGGCCGGACTAATCCCTTTTGCCATGGTCGAAATTTTCCTGAATGAGTCGCTTCAGGCGGACCAAGACGCTCTCTACCCCCTTGAGGGTCAGTCCTGTACCGGCTAGAACGGCGATCTCCTTGGCCGTCAATCCCTGCAAATAGTGTAGCCCGAAGATCCGGCAATCCCTAGCAGTGGCGTTCTTACGAAGCAGATCGCCGATCTCCGCCTTCAGCGCCAGCCATTTCGTCTTGTCGGGCGCGGCAATATCGGGCGGGTCCGGCGGCAACTCCTGAATCCGGCGAAAATCTTTCTTCTTGCAGCCGTCCTGAGTCACTCGTATCGCGATCACCTGCAAGTAACAGCATGCCGATCCCGGATGCCGGGGCACGAACTCGCGCAGCGCTTTGGCCTCGCGTGCGGCAAGTCTCAGGTAGGTTTCCTGTACCAGATCGTCGCACAGGCCGCGCTGAAACTGCGCATACCGGCGGCCAGTGCGCAGTACGGCTGCGTATATTGCGGCGTGGAAGCGGCGGATAAACTCGTCCCAGGCGGTTGCGTCCCGTAAATCCGCGCATACGCGCAGCAACTCTTCCCCGGTCAAGTCGCTATAGTCGTGTGCCAGTGCAGGAGATCTTAGCACGTCCGGAATGCTGGACACAAATGCCTCCGATAATCTCTCCCCAACCCTGCTTACGAAGGGAATTCGCCGCGGGTTTCGATTTATTACTTGAAACCCTCCGAAAGGACGGCACAAGCACAGCGCGGCGTAACCTGATCAGCCCTGACCGGCTGTCCATCGAGGGAAGGAGACGTTATGAATACGGATGTAAGGTGTCGTGTGCCCCGCGGAGCTGCCGCCGGGCAGCCAGGAAAGGATCGCCATGAACTTTGACGCCAGCTTCTTAACCAGATTGAAACAGCGCGATCCGGCCGCGTGCACGTACCTGGTGTCCTCCCTTACGCCCGTGCTCGAAGCCAGGCTGCGCTACAAACTTCGAGACCACTCCGCCATCGAAGATATTCGCAACGAAACCTTCTACCGGGTATTCTGTATGGTGGATGGCGGTCGCGTCCGCGAACCGGAGCAGTTGGGCTCGTTCGTGCGCGGCGTGTGCGACCGGGTGGCCCAGGAATCCCGCCGCAAGGCCCATGCAACCGAACCATTCCCCGGCGCCGGCATGGAGCCGACCGACTGCCAGCCGCATCTCGATAAACTTCTGGTGGACAAAGAACGAAGCGCGCTGGTGTGGCGCGAAGTGATGAAGTTGTCCGAAGCGGACCGAAGACTCATCGTTGAACTGTATTGCCAAGAGCGCGACCGGCGTGAGATGGCGCGCGAACGCGGCATCAGCCCAACCGGTCTGAACGTCCGCCTGTGCCGCGCGCTGAAGCGTCTCCGGATGGACCTTCTGCAGCCGGAACCAGCCGTACAACCGGCCTGCCGGCCTAGATCCAGTGGCGCACGGAGTGCCCTCGAGACCCATGCTTACCGCCCTGCAAACAGGTGGGCTACCATGGCAGCATGAGTGTTCCCAGTGGGGGCTGAGCCCGCACCCGATATCTCGGTGGCCGTCGTCAATTGGAACCGGCGCGAATATCTGCGTGCCTGCCTGGCATCCTTGGCCGCCCAGCGCGGCGCCCACTTCGAAGTCATCGTGGTGGACAACGGCTCGAGCGACGGCTCGGCCGAAATGGCGCGCTCGGAATTCGGCATGCGCGTGATCGCCAACGCGGCCAATCTGGGCTTCTGCGCCGCCAATAACCAAGCCTTCGCCGCCGCCCGCGGGCAGTTCATCGCGCTGCTGAACAACGATGCGGAGGCTGCGCCGGACTTTCTCGCCAACCTGCGGCGGGCCTTCGAAGCGGGGCCGGATGTCGGGATGGCCGCCGCGAAAGTGCTGGTCTGGGAAGATCCCCGGCGCAGCGGCCGCATCGACCGCATCGATAAAGTGGGGCACCTGATCTATCCCGATGGCCAGAACCGCGGCCGCGGCACCGGCGAGACCGATCGGGACCAATACGGCCGGGTCGAGGAGTGTCTGTGGCCGGATGGCTGCGCCGCCATGTACCGGAAAGCCATGCTGGAAGCGATCGGCGGATTCGACGAAGACTTCTTCATGTTCGCCGATGACGCGGAACTCGGCCTGCGCGGGCGCATTGCGGGCTGGCGCTGCTTGTATATGCCCGGCGCGGTCGTGCGGCATCGTCGCGGCGCCAGCCTGGATGCGGGGTCTACCCAACGCATCTTCCTGATCGAGCGCAACCGCGTGCTGCTGGCCGCCAAGCTGTTCCCTTGGAGCCTGTTACTGCTGAACCCGTATTACTTCGCGCTGCGCCTCGCCGGCGGCCTCGCGGCAGCGGCCGGTGGCAAGGGCGAAATGGCGCGCTTCCCGGGCCTCGCCAATAAACTGCGGCTGGCAGGCACGATCCTACGCGCGGATCTGGCGGCGCTGCTGCTGCTGCCGCGCATGCTCCGCAAACGTAGCCAGATGCGACGCATCGCCAAACTGACGCCCGCGGAAATCCGCCGGCTGATTCTCCAAAATCGCATTCCGGTGCGCGCGCTAGTCGAGAAATCGAACTAACTAAGACTTCCGTCTCCTACTGAATCACTTCCCGTCCCACAGCCGTGTTCAACTGACTGGCGGCGCTCAAATACGACCCCACCAGGTTGATGTAGGCTACTTGCGTGGCGCGGTAGTCTCTTTGCGCATCCAGATAGTCCAGCAGCGCGGCTTGGCCGTGCTGATACGCAAACGACATAGCGTCCCGAATCCGCGTGGCCGTCTCCAGGTAACCGTCGGTGCCCTTATAGGGCAGCAACAGATTCACCGAACTGACCACCGTGAAATAGGCCGAATCCACGTCGTTGAATACCTGTGCTTCCGCCGCGTCCTTTTGCCGTTGCGCATGCGAGATGTCGATTTCCGTGCGCGCCTTCTCCCCCTGGTTCCTATCGAAAATGCGCAACGGAATATTAACGCTGAATCCTATGTAAATTGTGATAGGAGGGTTGCGTCCCAAATCCACGCCTAAGGTGGGATCGGTGGAACCATTCGACACCGCGAGTTTGTGGTCGGTTTCAGCTTTGTCGACCGTTTCCACCGCGGCCTTCAGATCCGGTCTGGTCGCCAGCGCCGCGGAGTGAAACTCATCGAGCGCCATGATGCGCTCCTGGAAATCGAACGGCCCCGCCACGTCGAATCGATCCACCGGCGTGCGGTCGTTCAGCAGCATCAGCAGCGTGATCTTCGCGGTCCTGGCATTGACCAGCGCGGTCTGGAGGTCGGATTCGTATTGCGCGCGCTGCAGCACCAGCCGGTCCAGGTCTACGTGCGCGATATCGCCGGATTTGAACCGCACGCGGCTAATGGATAACTCTTTATCGAAGTAATCCAGGTTCTCCTTGGCACTCGCCAGCAAAGCCTTGGCCTGCAGGGTTAGGACGAAGGCGTTGCGCAGACTGAAAAGCAGCGTACGTTCCAGATCCATTTGCTGCGATTCCGCGATGGTGGTGCCCTTCTGCGCGCTCTCCAGGCGGAGTTCGCGTTTGTGCTGCCGTTCGTGTAAATAATCGAACGCCACCAGCGGGAAGACGTACGCAAACGGACGATAGGGGCTGCCGCCGAAGGGCTGCAACTGATCGAGGCCCGCGGTGAAGTTCGGATTTGGCCGCAGATACGCGGTGATCTCGTCCGCCTTGGATTCCTGGATATTCAGTTGGCCCGCGCGCAGGTTGGGGTTGTCCGCTTCGAACTTATCTTTCACCTGCTGCCACGTCAACGAAGTCTGCCCGAAAGCCGCATGGCACAGACAACCGCCCACCAGAAACCCGATTCGTAGATGCCAGATCGATCGCCGCATTTTTGCTCCATCAAATCAACCATCAAACCTGCAAGGTATCGCCGGGCCGCGCCGCCAGCGCATAAAGCACCGGCGAAAGGAAAATCGACAGGAAAAGCCGGGAGGCCAGGCCGGCCACGATCACGATGGCGAATGGCTTCTGCGAATCGCTGCCGATGCCCGTGGACATGGCCGCCGGCAGCAGGCCGAAACAAGCCACCAGCGCCGTCATCATGATGGGGCGCAGCCGCAGCAGCGAGGCTTCCAGTGTGGCCGTCGGGATGTCTTTTCCTTCCAGGCGCAGTTTGTTGATGAACGAATACAGAATCACGCTGGTCTGCACCGCGACGCCCATCAACGCCACGAAGCCCAGCATCGACGACACGCTGAAATTGGTGTGTGTAATCCGCAGCGCCAACAATCCGCCGACCGGCTCCGTCACCAGTACGCTGAAGAAGATGATGAGCGGGAATTTCAGGTTTCCGTATAGCGCGAACAGGATCAGGAGAATCAACAGCACAGTCAACGGCAGGATGACCTTCATCTGCTCTTGCGACGACAGGTATTCCTTGTATTCGCCACCCCAATCGAACTTGTACCCGATGGGAAGCCGCACCGCCGCGGCCACTTTACGGCGGGCTTCGCCTACGGCGCTGGCAAGATCGCGGCCTTCCACGCTGAACTGGACGCCGATGAATCGCGAATTCGATTCGCGATAAATGAAAGAAGCGCCGCTTTCCACCTTGATTTCGCAGAATTGGCTGAGCGGCAGATACTGGCCGTCGGGCGTGGCGATGAGCAGGCTCTTGATGGCGTTCTCATCGCTGCGGTATGGCTCCTGCATGCGCACCACCAGGTCGAACTGGCGCTCTCCCTGAATCACCTGCGTGGCGGCCGTGCCGCCCATGGCGGTTTCCACCAGCGTGTTGACGTCGCTCACGTTCAGGCCATAGCGGGCCAGCTTGGCGCGGTCCGGCGTAATCACCAGGCTGGGTTGGCCGAGTTCCCGCACCACCGTGATCCCGGTGATGCCTGCAACCTTGGCGATAACGTTCTTAACCTGAACGGCCTTGTCTTCGAGGGTAGCCAGGTCCGGGCCGAAGACTTTCACGGCCAGCGAGCTCTTCAACCCCGTTTCGGACTCGTCCACCGCGTCCTCGGCCGGTTGCGTGTAGTTGAAGATGACGCCTGGAAACGCCGCCAGCTTCTGCTGGATGGCTTTGGCCAACTCGGGCTTGGTACTGATGCTGCCATGCCACGCACCGTCGTTGTAGGGTTTCAGGCCCACATAGAATTCGTTGTTGAAAAAGCCTGTGGTATCCGTGCCGTCGTCGGGCCGTCCCAACTCGTTGGCGACGGTGGTCACCTGCGGGAAGCTCAGCAGGATATTCCGAATCTGCGGCGAGAGCTTGGAAGCCTCTTCGAACGAAATGGTGTAAGGCGTGGTGGCGCGCACCCAAAGAGCCCCTTCGTCCAGATGCGGCATGAACTCGCCGCCGATGGATGGAATCAGCAGCAGAGAGGCGGCGAAGATCGCCAGGATGACGGCCACTGTGATCAACCGGTTGCGCAGGCACCAGCCCAGCATTCTGCCGTACCCGCCGCGAATTTTTTCGTAGACCCGGTTGCGCGGCTCGTGCACGTGCTTCCGCAGAAAGAAGGAGCACAGCACGGGCAGCAGCGTCAGGGCGCAGAGCAGCGCGCCCAACAGCGCGAACGACATGGTGTCCGCCATGGGCTGGAAGAGCTGGCCGGAAGGCCCCGTGAGCACGTAAATCGGCAGGTACCCGGCGATGATCACTGCAATCGCGTAGAAGATCGGCCGCTCCACGTCATGCGCCGCCGCGCGAATCACCTCGATGAAGTAAACGTGCTCCCGTCCCTTCGCATCGCCCGTATCGTCTTGATGGCGGGCCGCCAGCTCGCGGAAGATATTCTCCACCATCACCACCGAGCCATCCACGATGATGCCGAAGTCGATGGCGCCGATGGACAGCAGATTCGCCGGAATATGTCTCCAGTCCAAACAGATGAACGAGAACATTAGAGCAAACGGAATGGTTACGGCCACGATCAAGGCGGTGCGCACGCTGAATAGGAACAGACCCAGAATCACGAGCACCAGCAGCATGCCGCGCAGCAGGTTGTCTTCCACTGTTTTGGTGGTCTCTTCGATCAGACCCTGGCGGTCGTAATACGGCACCACCTTCACGTCGGGCGGCAACACGTGGTCGTTGAGCTCCTTGGTCATGGCTTCCACGCGCCGCAGAATAACCTGCGCCTGCTCGCCGACGCGCATCAGGATGACGCCTTCCACCGCCTCTTCCTGCCGCATGTATCCAAACTGTCCGAGCCGCGGCGCATGGCCGATCTCCACCTTGGCAATGTCTTTGACGTAAACCGGAATCCCGTTCTTCTCCTGCAGAATAATGTTGCCGATGTCCGCCGTGTCGCGCACCAGCCCCAAGCCGCGGATGTAGTAGAACTGCCCGCCCTGGGAATAGAATCCGCCTCCCGCGTTGGCATTGTTGTTGCCCAGTTGCTGGGTCACTTGCGGGACCGTCACGCCATAGGCGAACAGTTTGTTGGGATCCAGCAGGACCTGATACTGCATGGTGGTGCCCCCGAACCCGGAGTCGTCCGCCACCCCCTGTATGGAGCGGTAATGGCGCTCCAGCACCCAATCCTCGATCACCTTCAGGTCCTGCGGCGAGCGATCCGGACTCTGCAAAACATAGCGGTAAATCAGGCCGCTGGGGCTGAATAACGGCGAGATGGTGGGCTGCAAACCGTCGGGCACCGAGGCGTTGGCCATGCGCTCAAACGCCTGCTCGCGCACGAAGTACGGATCTGCGCCGTATTCAAAATTCATCTCGATGGCGGAAAGTCCGTAGAGCGAGATGGAGCGCAGCGCTTCCAGCCGCGGAATGCCGTTCATCTCGATTTCAATTGGAATGCTGACCAGCCGTTCGATTTCTTCGGCGGCGTGGCCGGGCCACTGTGTGATGATTTCCACGTGCGGCGGCGACAGATCCGGGTAGGCGTCAATCGGCAGCTTCTGGAAAGAGAGAGCGCCCCAGAGCATCAGGGCGAGCGAGGCGATCACGATCAGGAATCGTTGCCGTAGGGCGAAGGAGACTAATTTCGCGATCATGATGTTTGCGCTCTATTGAATCGCGTTGGCGAACTGCAGGAAAAGACTGCCGTCGGACACCACGTTTTCGCCCTCCCGCAAGCCACTGGCGATCTCGACCATTCCATTCTGCTGCGGCCCGATGGTGACCGAACGTTGCGCGAACTTGCCAGGTTCCGCCTGGATGTACACGATCGGCTCATTCTTGTCGTCGCGCAACACAGCCGCCACCGGCACCACCAGAATATTGTTCCGCCGGCTGGTATGGACGACCGCGTCGACGAACATATCTTTCTTCAGCAGGCCGCCAGGGTTGCTGGTGACGATGCGCACCGGTGTGGTGCGGGTGTTGGGATCCACAAAGGACCCGATGTAGGAAATGGCGCCGCGAAATGTGCGGTCGAGGGACGGATTGGTTTCCACGACTGCATCGCCATTTCGCACCGACGGCAGGTCGCGATCGAAAATGTGGCCCTGCACCCATACAGTGGAAACGTCGCTAATCTGGAAGCAGACGGTTTGTCCCGCTTCGATCAGCATGCCGGGCGAAATCAGCTTCTGCACGATCACCCCGGAGATGGGAGACCGAACGGCCAGTTCGGTGCTGATCGACGTTCCCTGCTTCTCCGCCTGGTCGATCTCCTGCGCGGTGATGCCGAAGATTCGCAGCGGCTGGATGCTGTTCTGGGTGTCGGTCGTGGCGTCATTGTAGTCCGCCACGCTGCTTTCGTAATCCTTGGTGGCGACCACCCCGTGGTCCAGCATTTCCTTCATACGGTCGACAATTCGCTTGTTGAATTGCTCGCGGTTGCGGGCCTTGCGGTATGCCGCGATGGCGTTGGCTACATCGGGGCTGGACACGTAGAGCAGCGGCTCGTCCTTCTTGACGGGCGTGCCGACATCCACCAGAATCCGGGTGATCGGCCCATTTACCTGCGCGATGGCCTGCGTGGTGTGGTCCTGGTCCCAATCCACCGTACCGGTGGTGTGGATCTCGACCCCCCAGGACGTCTTGGCTACTTTACCGATTTTCAGATGGGCCAATTGATCCTGCGGCACGGTGAAAAGACCTGGCTGCACGTTGGACTCTGCCGCCGCTTGGCTTTCGGCCTTTTTGGACCCTCCGCAAGCCACTTGGGACAGCCCCAGCGCCGCCAAGAGAGCTGCGGGGGCACATGCGGCGAATGCAAATAGCCGCATGCCAATGCACGACGATGCTGTCTGCATGGCAATACTCTTCTCCTCTTTTGAAAATACGGATGGACAGCGGGAGGAGCTACGCGGCGGGAGGTCCCCGTGAAGAGCTGGCAAACAACAATGCCGAGTAGGCAGGCTCGAAATCCGGGGTGGGGGCTAGCCAGGCTACCAGAAAGATGGGTGTCACCGCCGCGGTTGCGGTAGTCTGCAGGAAAGGTAGCGGGCCTACGTGACAGAGAAGGCAGCAATGGTCCGGCGCATGGTGCGATTCGTCTTGGGAGGCCAGTGCAAAGGATTGGCCCCACAGCGTCAGACACATTAGCAAGAGGACCCAAGCCGTCTGGGCCATTCTGCCGCCCCGAAACGGGGATACACGGATGCTTTGGTTGCGCGCGCTGATGTGCTCAGATTAACAGAAACTTGGCGGCCCGCGCCTGAGGCGGATATGAAATGGCGTGCGCAGGCCCCTCCCCACCGTCCGCCCTTAAGTTCGGTTACAATTATGGTTGCCAATTCGGAGTTTGCCGCTTGGCCCCGAACGATTCACTGGGGGAACCATGGATAAACCAGCGCAGAACATTCAAGATAGCTTTTTAAACAACGCGCGAAAAGACAAAATTGTCCTCACCATCTATTTAATGAGTGGGGTGAAACTCTCCGGCCGCATCAAGAGTTTCGACAAGTATTCCCTGGTTTTGGAAACCAACAACCAGGAGCAACTGATCTTCAAGCACGCCATCTCCACGGTGGTGACTTTGAAAACGGCCCACTCCTACGCCGGCAATTCGCAGGCCGCCGCGCAGGTGTCTGCGGCCGCCGCGCCGGCATCCGCCGCGGTGGGGCAGGCGGAAACCACGGAGGCCTAGATCTCCACCACCCCACAAACGCCGCCGGAACGGGCGATCCTGGTCGGGGTGGATTGGAAGAGCCGCCGCGCAGGAGCCCCGGGCGACAGGCGGGCGTTGCCGGCTTTTGGACCCGCGGACGCCGCGGAATCCCTGGATGAACTGGCGGAGTTGGCCGCCGGCGCGGGCGCCGTAATCGTGGGCCGTGTCATCCAATCCCGCGCCGCGCCCGAAGCCGCCACCCTCATCGGCCAAGGAAAAGTGCAGGAACTGGCGCAATTGGGCCAGTCCCTGGATACCGGCGTGTGCATCTTCGACCACGACCTGACTCCCACTCAGCAGCGCAACCTGGAGAAGGAGCTTGCGTGCCGCGTCATCGATCGCACGCAGCTCATCCTGGATATCTTCGCGCGTCGCGCGCGCACCCGTGAGGGCCGCTTGCAGGTGGAACTCGCGCAATTGAATTACCTGTTGCCGCGCCTTACCGGCCGGGGTATGCAGATGTCCCGGCAGGCCGGCGGCATCGGCACGCGCGGCCCTGGTGAGACGCAATTGGAAACCGATCGCCGCCGCATCCACCGCCGCATCAAGAAAATCGAGGAGGATCTGGATAGCGTGCGCGCCGGACGCGCGCTGCATCGCCGCAAGCGCCACGCAGTGCCCTTGCCAACGATTGCGCTGGTGGGCTACACCAACGCCGGAAAATCCACCCTCTTCAACCGCCTCGCCCAAGCCGCGGTGCTGGCCGATGCGCGCATGTTCGCCACCCTCGATCCGACGGTGCGTCCGGTGACGCTGCCTTCCCGCCGCCGGGTGCTGGTCAGCGACACCGTGGGATTTATCGCGAACCTGCCGACGACATTGGTTAAGGCCTTCCGCGCCACACTGGAAGAGGTTACCGACGCCACCCTGATCCTGCACGTAGTTGACGTCTCCGCTCCGCACGCCGGCGCGCAGACCGGGCACGTGCTGAAAGTCCTGGCTGAAATCGATGCCGCCGCCATTCCGCAACTGCTGGTATTGAACAAAGTGGACCGGCTCCCTGAAGCCGAGACCGATGTCGAAGCGTACCGCCAGCGTTTGCTGGGCGGCTCCGGCGCGGCGGCCGAGTCGCGCGCCGTGGCCATCTCCGCGCTGACTGGGCAGGGGATCGATCGCCTACTGGCCGCGGTTGACGACGTGTTGCCCTTCGATCCCATCGTGCGCGCGCGGCTGCGTTTGCCGCTCGGCGACGGCGCCCGTATCTCGATGGTGCACGACCTCGGCCGCGTGCTCGAAACCAGCTACGTGGGAGACTGCTGCGAAATGGACGTGGAGATCCCCGAGTCGTTGCGGCAGAGACTGGCCAGCTTCGTGGTGGAACAGGCTTCAGCCTGTCAAGCGCCGCCTAAGACCCGTTTAAAGTAAGACCTGCGTATAGGATTGCTTCTTCTGCTCAGCACCACCTTCGCGCGAGATGACCGATCATCGGCAATGCGCGAAGCCTATCCCGCAACTGATTGAGGGTCTCCACCGGCACCTGAAAGGCTGGGGGAATATTTCAACTTCGGGCACCCGCGCGTTGGCTTCGGCGAGATCAACACGTACCTTCGGGATCGTATCACGCAACATCTGAGACGACGCAGCCAACGGCCCTTCCATCCGCCGGAAGGAGTCAGCTATTACGAACAGATCCAGCGCTTTGGGCTGGTTCGTTTGACTGGCAGCCGTCAAACTGCCTGCGTCCGCCTGCGGCGATACGTTTTCAGGTAAGTAATATTCACCGTCCCGTTGCTGTAGAAATACGCCACTTAACCGCTCAGCACATGGCATCTGATGAATTGAAGCCGCTCCGAGTCGGATGCAGAGGCCGCGGGAATCGGTGATCAGAAGATATATTTGACGAAGCTGAAACGAAACACGGGGTGCGCTCACTATTATGTGAGAAGTCGTTTGGCCTGCGGCAGGTGAAGGCTAGGTCCAACTGTACTACTCATACGTCCTTAGCTCAGCAGTAAACGCAAAAAGCGTTTCTAAAAAGGAGAGATCGAATATGGCAACCCTTAAATCCATTCAGGTAACGGAGTGCGATAACGAGTTGATTGGCCTTGCAGTCCCCTCCGACGGGTCATCCAGCGTTGAGTTGTTCCGTTTCAAATTAGGCGGAGGCATCGGAGCCGCGCCGATCAACTATACCCTCCCGAACCTCAACATATTGCAGCCTGGAGACTACACGTTGATTCTGATCGGCATCAACTGGGGTGGACCGGCGAATTTCAAGGTCACAGTGAAGCATACGGCGGGCCCCGACACCGTTCTGGTATACGGCAAACCGAGCCCGGGTGTCGGAGTGGTTTGGACGCCCGCCGGCGTCCCAATCACCGTCTAGCGGCCCATGCTCGAACTGTGGCCGCCGGCGGAAACGGCAGAATCGCGGCGCCAGCGCGAGACAGTGCTCGACACACTGCGTCGCCGTGCTGCCCGGCTTAGCTTGCCCATGCCGGAGGACATTCCGGTTCAGGAGAGCCGGATACCGGGAAATCTGCTTGTCCGGTTCGACGAGGGGAGAGTGGGTCGCACTTCGGTGTCGCCCTCTCTCCTACTCTACCGAGAAATAGAAAAATCCCGGTCGTCGACAGGGTTGCCCCAAATCGGTGAATTCCACGCCACGCAGGGCGTGCAGTTCACAGGTTCACAAGTTGAAGCCGGCGCCCTCCACCGCGCTAAGATAAATTGGAATGCCCCCACGCCTGAAATCCTTCTATCGCAAGCTCGGGCACATCGAAAAGGCGTTCCTGATCCTGGTGATTCTCGCCGCGGTGCTGGCTTACGCGTTCCCGGCCTCCTTCGTTGGGCTGCTGGTCACCTTCGCCGCCTGGATCGCAGGCTTCGTGGTGGCGATCCGGCTGACCAGAACCGGCGTCAAGAAGCTGCTCTGGCGCCTGCGCAACCGCCTCATCGTGGCCTATGCTTTCATCGCCATGGTGCCTATCGCCCTAATCCTGGCGTTGGTCCTGGTCAGCACATACGGCCTTACCGGCCAAATCGCGATCTATCTGGTCAACTCCGAATTGGACCGGCGTACCAACATTTTGAAAGGATCCACCGCCCCCATCCTGGATGCTCCTCCCGGGCACCGGCCGGAAGCCGTCTTGCGGACCCAGGACTTCACGCAGCGATTTTTCCCAGTCACCGAAATTTTGGTGCGCGATGGCGGCGAGTACCGGTATCCGGCTTCATCCACCATCACGGCCCCACCCGCCGGATGGAAGGACGCCAACGGCATCGTCGTCAAGGACAGGCAACTGTATAGCTGGGCTCACGTGCACTCCGGCAACACCGAGGTGGTGATCCTGGCTCCGCTTACCCAGGAGTTTCTTTCGAGCCTGCTACCCGGCGTTGGCCAGGTGAATTTCCGGGACTTCTCCGAGTCCACTGGCGGGTTGCGGAGCGCGGCTGCCGGGACCGCACCCGCCGCGCGCATTCCGCCCAAGAACAACTTCCTCGACATGCAAGTCAACGGAGTATCCCTGGTGCCCATGGCGTTCTGGAACTCGCCGGGCAACAAGAATAACAGAGGCCTCCTGCTGGTCCACACGCGCATGTCCGCGGTGCTCGGCACCCTATTCGGAACCAGCATCTTCCTGGGCGATATGGCCTACGGGCAGGTCATCTGGGCACTGTTCCTGATTATCGTCACTCTGTTCTTGATTGTAGAGCTGGTCTCCCTGGTGATTGGTGTGTCCATTTCCCGCACCATTACCAGCGCCGTGCACGAACTGTATCTGGGCACGCGCCGCGTCAAGGAGGGAGATTTCTCGCATCGCATACCGGTCCGCGGAAACGACCAACTGGCCGAGTTGGGAGCATCCTTCAACACTATGACGGAGAACTTGGAGCGCCTCATTGTGGTGGCCAAGGAGAAGGAGCGCCTGGAATCCGAACTGGAAATCGCGCGCGAGGTGCAATTCCTGCTTTTCCCCAAGAACTTGCCGGGGCTGAAAACCCTGACGCTCACCGGCGTATGCAACCCTGCGCGGGTGGTTTCCGGCGATTACTACGATTTCATGCGCTTCGACTCCAGTGTGGCGTTCGCCATTGGCGACGTAGCCGGCAAGGGTATCTCGGCGGCGCTGTTGATGGCCTCGATCCAGTCCACCATGCGTATGCAGCTTACGGCGGATGTCCCCAGCATCGCCGGCAATGGCGGCGCTCCGCACCCGCTCTCCACCGCCCTGATGGTGTCGCGTCTGAACAAGTTGTTGTACGCCAATACTTCGCCCGAGAAGTACGCGACTTTCTATTTTGCTCTGTACAACGAAACGAGCCACACCTTGACTTACACCAACGCCGGGCACCTGCAGCCCATCCTGTTGCGCAAAGGCGTGCCCGAGCTATTGGAGGTGACCGGCACCGTGGTCGGCGCGTTCCCCTTCTCGCTCTATGAGGAACGGAACATCCAACTCTCAAGCGGCGACGTGCTGGTGGCGTACACCGACGGCATGATCGAACCTGAGAACGAGTACGGCGAGATGTTCGGCGAGCAGCGGTTGACCGATTTGCTGGCCAAGAACGTGGATCGCGATTCGCCCGAGATCATCGCGCGCACGATGGAAGCCGTCTTACAGTGGAGCGGCGACGCCGCCGAATTGTCGGACGATATGACCATGCTGGTGGCGAGGCGCCCGTGAAAGTTCTGACCGCCGCACAGATGCGCGAAGTTGACCGGCGCACCATCGAGATGGGCATCCCGAGCCTGGTGCTCATGGAGAACGCCGGGAATCGCGTGGTGGATCTGCTGGCCGAAAAGTTCGCGCCTCTGGCCGCGCAGCGCATCGTCATTCTTTGCGGCAAAGGCAACAATGGCGGCGATGGCATGGTGGTGGCGCGCCAGATCTTCACCCGCTTCCGGCCGCGCGCACTGCACGTAATTCTGCTGGCCGCACCGGAAGACCTGAAAGGCGATGCCGCGCAAAACTACCGCATGCTTCAGGTGTGCGGCTGCGCGGTGGCGCGCGAAATCCCCGAGGAGGCCCGCCTGGCGACGCTTGTTGTGGACGCGCTGCTGGGCACCGGCATCAGCGGCCCGGCGAGCGGCTCCATGCTGGACGCCATTCGCGAGATCGACCGCGGTTTTCCGCTGGCCAAACTGGTGGCAGTCGATATCCCATCGGGCATGCCCAGCGATACAGGGGAACCGCTGGGCGAGCACGCGCGCGCGGATTACACCGTCACCTTCACCGCTCCCAAGCCGGCCCACGCGCTGGCGCCGAATTGCGATGCCGTGGGCGAGCTGCATGTGGTGGCCATCGGCAGCCCGCCGGAACTCTACGATGCGGACGATGCCATCTGGCTGTCGCTGGTCCAGCCGGCTATGTTCGGCCACTTGCTTGAGCCCCGCCCGCGCGCAGGCCACAAAGGCAGCTTCGGCCATGTGCTGGCGATCGCCGGGTCGCACGGCAAGACCGGCGCGGCGGCCATGTGCGGCATGGCTGCGCTGCGCTCCGGCGCGGGCTTGGTCACGGTGGCCTCCGAGGAATCCGCGATCCCGGTCATCGCCGGCCACGCCGCGGAACTGATGACCGAAGCGCTCCCGAGCGGCCGCGCGTCCGCCGGCGTCGAGAAGATTGCCGAGAAAAAAGACGTGATCGCCATCGGGCCGGGGCTGGGCGCCAATCCCGAAACAGTCGCGATGGTGCGGCGCGCATTCGCCGAATTCGCGCAGCCCATGGTGGTGGATGCCGATGCGTTGAATGCGCTGGCCGGGACAGCGTGGTCGGGCGGCGGCAAATTCCGCGTGCTGACGCCGCATCCCGGCGAAATGGGCCGGCTCGTTGGCAGGACTATCGCGGAAATCTCGGCCGACCGCCTGGGCGCCGCGCGCGGGTTGGCCACTTCGCGGCAGGTCACAGTAGTGCTGAAGGGTGAGCGCACGCTGATCGCGTTTCCGGACGGGCGCGTATGGATCAATCCTACCGGCACGCCCGCCATGGGCACGGGCGGTACGGGCGACATCCTGACCGGCTTGATCGCCGGCTTCCTGGGCCAGTTTCCGAAGGATCCCAGCCAAGCCATCGCCGGCGCCGTCTACCTGCATGGACTGGCCGGCGAACTGGGCGCCGCCGCACTCACCGAAAAATGCCTGGTGGCCACCGATCTACTCCGCTATCTTCCGGCGGCCCTGGAGGAGTGTGCCCGTCTTCCGCACCGCCTCTGAAGAGGAGACCATCGCGCTTGGGGAGCGCCTGGCGCACACTCTGCCGCAGGGCGCCACCGTGCTGCTGATCGGCAACCTTGGAGCGGGGAAGACTACGCTCGCCAAGGGGATTGTCCAGGGATGGGGCGCGGCCGCGGCCGAAGACGTCTCCAGCCCCACGTTTACGCTCATCCATGAATACGGCGCGCCACCCGCCGTCTACCACGTAGATCTGTATCGCCTGGACAGCGCGCGGGACGCCGCCACGCTGGGTCTGGACGAGTTGTTCGATAGCCCCGCGCTGGTGATCGTGGAGTGGGGCGAGCGCTTCCCCGAGTTGATGCCGCCGGATCGGATCGAAATACGGCTGCGGGCGCTCGCGGGCGACGATCGGGAAATCGAGGCGCCTGAGTAGCTCACCAAGCCCCTTGCTTTGCGCCAAACCAC
>Ga0182018_10001710_pt1 | contig 24159 bp, 17 predicted proteins | sample 812P2MmetaG_FD_120490 | JGI IMG/M metagenome (GOLD analysis project Ga0182018, IMG submission 120490) | Permafrost microbial communities from Stordalen Mire, Sweden - 812P2M metaG | ecosystem: Environmental > Terrestrial > Soil > Wetlands > Permafrost | place: Sweden: Stordalen | collected...
TCAAGGAGCTCTCCTCCTGGTGGATTGTGTTGCTGTGGTAACAACCATTCTTCCAGGAAGGAGAGCTTTTTACGCGGACGCGCGCATCGCATGTTCAGTGGTCGGACGAATTATCGAGGCTAGGACTCCCTTCCTCGGTCGGGGTAGCATCCAAGGAGGGTTTGTGGAACCTTCGGCTCGGAAGGTGCGAAGCCGGACTTCCTCGACAGGGTGACCTGAACTCGATCGGGGTGACCTACATGGAGCGTGGTTCGGAGGTCGGGGGGTGGCGGCGGACAGTCCTGACGCACTTGCTCCGCTGCTGGGTCGCATGCGTGCTGACGGTCGCCGGAATGGTGGCGGTGACGCTCGCGGCCGTGGGCGTCTCCGGCGAGTCATCGGCTTCAGCTGCAGGACCAGCAGGCTCTTGGCAAGTCGAGCGGACGTACGCCCCGACGCCCGGCGGTCTCAGTGCCATCAGCTGCGCGACCACGATCGACTGCATGGCCGTCGAGTCCGGCGAGGTCGTCGTGACAACCAACGGGGGGACGAATTGGACGACCGAGAATGCGCCCGCGGGGATGGGACAGATCAACGCGATCTCGTGTCCCTCCGCCACGACGTGCATGGTGGTCGGCTACGGAGCACCGATCAATCTCCCGGTATTGGCGGCAACGACCAACGGCGGGATGAGTTGGACGAACCAGAACCTGCCTCCGGGAGTTATCCAGGTCCTCGGGATCTCGTGTCCCTCCACCACCACGTGCAGTGCCGTCGGCGCATGGACAGGTGCTGCCGCGCCCTCCGCAGAAGAGGATGCCGCGGTCATCACGACGACGAACGGAGGAGCGAATTGGACGTCCGAGAGCATCCCTGCAGACTCTGAAGAACTCAATGGGATCTCCTGTCCCTCGACAACGACCTGCGTCGCTGTAGGAACTGTGCCATACCCACCGAGCGAGTGCCCTCCGTTCCCGTTCTCGTGCCCAGTAAGCTTGGATTACTCAATGTCAACGACGAACGGCGGGACAACGTGGTCTGGGGAAAGCGGTAGCAGCCCCGGTTTTGCCGAGGGAGACTCGTTCCAGGGCGTGTCGTGTCCCTCGACGTCCGAATGCATGGCAGTGGGCGGTACCAACGGCATTGGCGAGCAAAGGGGCATCGCAGAGGGCATTCTCCTCAGCGGAACCTGCACCCTCGTCACGGGCTGTGGAAGTCTCAGCTTTCTCTCAATGAGTGTCGTCACAAGTGTTTCGTGCTTCTCCGCGTCCACCTGCACAGCCGTGGGTGCTCCCCTCACTGGGTTTGTCGGGCAGATTGCCACTGCCGGCGTCACCGGCTGGACGACCCAAAACGCTCCGCTCGGGGCCGTCTCAGGTGTGACGTGCCCATCCGCCTCGGAGTGCATGGTGTCCGGGGGTGTCGCGGAGGACGGACAGCCAGGGGCAGTCGCCGAGACCACGAACGGCGGCGCGAATTGGGCCGCGGTGTTCAGTTTCCCCTACGCGGTGTCCAACCTCTTCGCCGTCTCGTGCCCCTCGCCGTCCGTGTGCACCACCGTGGGCGGGACGACGGGCCCCGGCGAATCATCCGGCGACTTTGGACCTGGGGAAGGACCCGGAGTAGTCCTCAACTCCACCGACGGCGGCGCGGAGTGGACACCGCAAGCCCTTCCTGCGGGAACCGGACCCCTCTCCGCCGTCTCGTGTGCCTCGACCTCGGTCTGCGAGGCGCTCGGCTCTGACCCCTACGTCGGCGCGCCCTTCATCGTCGGGACGACTGACGGTGGGGCCACTTGGCAGAGCCAGACGGCCCCATCGGGGATCCAATACCTGACCCAACTTTCGTGTCCATCGACCTCGGCTTGCACCGGCATCGGTGAAACGCCAGCTGGTCCCGTGATCATCGGCACCGCCGACGGGGGGGCGACGTGGACGACCGAGACCGCACCCCCGGGTCTCACGTACCTCTACTCCATCGCCTGTCCGTCGGTGACGGAGTGCACCGCAGTCGGCGAGACGAACGTGAGTTCCCCGACGCCAAATGCTGCCATCGTCGTCACGATCAACGGGGGATCCACGTGGACGACCGAGACCCCGCCGAGCGGGGTGTACACCCTAACCTCCGTCGCCTGTTCGACCGTCTTGAACTGCATCGCGATCGCCGGTCCGCTGAGGTTCATCTCGACGAGCGACGGGGGGGCGACATGGACGATCACCGGGTCCATCTCCTCGTCGCAGGTCGCTTCGGCGAATGACATCGCGTGCACCTCGGCCACGATCTGCACGGTGGTGGCCACAGCCAACGACGATTCCGGCTCTGGCCTCGCCCTCACCACGACCGACGGCGGATCGACCTGGACCACCGAGAGCACGCCGACGGCGATCGCCTACTCGGGGATCTCCTGCCCGGCCATGGGGGCGTGCACCGCGGTCGGACAGACGTCAGCTTCAGCATTAGGGGGCGCAATCATCATCGGCCAGGCACCATTCACCTCCATACTCACTCCGTCCAACGGGACAGCCCTGCGCGGCACGAGCGCGGTCCTCGACGCCTCCGCATCGGCCGCCGCCGGGGTGGCCACGGTCCAGTTCGCGATCACCGGAGGGCCCTACACCCAGTCGGTCATCGGCACCGCAGTGCCCACGCTCTACGGCTACATCTTCGAGTGGAACACCACGGGTGTCCCTGGCGGCACCTACACGCTGCAGAGCCTGGTTACCGACGAGGACGGCAACACGGCGTACAGCCCGGGGATCACCATCACCGTGGACAACACCCCGCCGACCACTGCGGTGCTCATCCCCTCGAACGGGGCGGCCGTCCGTGGGACAAGTGCCCTGCTCGACGCCACGGCGTCGGCTTCCTACGGCGTCGACATTGCCTCGGTCCAGTTCGTGCTCACCGGCGGAGCGTTCAACAGGTCGGTCATCGGCACGGCCATACCCACCCTCTACGGCTACCTCTACGGCTGGAACACCACCAGTGTCCCCGGCGGCACCTACACGCTGCAGAGCCTGGCCACCGACGCCGCGGGCAACACGGCGTACAGCCCGGGGATCACCATCACCGTGGACAACACCCCGCCGACCACTGCGGTGCTCATCCCCTCGAACGGGGCGACCCTCAGGGGGCCGCGTGCGGTTCTCGACGCCCAGGCGTCGGCCTCTTTTGGGGTCAAGATAGCCGCGGTTCAGTTTGTGCTCTCCGGTGGCTCGTACAACAAGACGGTCATCGGCACGGCGACTCGCACCTTCATTGGATGGGTGCTCGTGTGGAACATGACGAGTGTCTCCAGCGGTACCTACACCCTGCAGAGCCTGGCCACCGACGCCGCGGGCAACGCGGCGTACAGCCCGGGGAAGACCATCAAGCTCACCAACTGAGATAGTAAACAGAGCCTGTAGGGGCGACCGTGCTGTCCCGGGCTCCCACCACCCAAAGTGCCCCATTCGCCTGGGGTCGAGAATTATCGGTTTCAATGTCCCGCCTGCTCATCTTCGCGAGCAGTACGGATTCTGGTCCGTGGCGTGCGCCTGAGACTGGAGTTACGCGGCCGGTGGCCAAAGATCGGTGGTTCCCACCTCGCGGACGGGATTAAACACCGATTCTTGACGGATTTGAACCTTGCCCACTTTATGAACTGGATCAGGCCCCCGTCTTAAGACAACAGTGGGGTTGCGCGGCGTGCATCCCCACTGTTGACTACTCGGCCTCAATCCCTATCGGGCGCGCGTGAGTTCTGAGAGAAAACGACTTCAGCCTGAGGGCATGCTTTTCGATCAACCACCAACTCAGAATTGCCACTGGTGCCGTCAAAAGTGCGGACAAGATGGTAAAAGGAATCAAACCCCAACCGGCTACACCCCAGATCAGCAGGAGCTGGGTCATCGGAAATCCATAGATATACAGTCCATACGAATAGTCATTTCGCGCCCCGACACGTTGTAACGGGAGATGGATGCCTAACCAGAGCAGTGGATATGCCACCAGGGGGGCCAGGAGACCCGAACTCGTAAAGAAGTACTCAGGCTGTTTGCCTCCGGTCGGGAGATACAGGCCAGCAACGAACAACGCCAGGCAGATCAGCGCAAGCCATCCTGAGTCCGGGATCCTGTCCTTGTAGAGGAATATGACCGCCCCGACCATGAATATGGCAGTGAATTTGATCAGATTCATCGAAGTGTCGTTCTCGAACAGACTGAAGTGGCTGGATAGGGCGGGAGTGAGCGTGATCACTGCTGCTGCGGCCCATACGCCGATGGTGAGGCAAAGGGTCAGAACTCGTCGGCGAAGGAGGCCCGCACCGGCGAGCAACATCAAGATGAGATAGCAGACAAACTCATAGAAGAGTGTCCACGTCGATCCATTCCACACTCCTTGAGCGATACCGACCGGAGGCGTTCCGGCGATCGATCCTTGGTTCATTCGCAACAGAAAATCTCGATAAACGTAGCTATACGGGCTACTTTTCGAGTTGAAATAACACGATAATCCGCAATGAATCGGTGGATGGCTCAGCCACGCGACAATGCCGATAGCGAAGGCGGTCACGAGTAAACAGATCCAGAAGGCAGGGAAAATTCTCAAAAAGCGCTGCCATAAGTACCGGACGGGAGAGTTTCGTAAGGCACTGCCCGCTATCAAAAACCCGCTGATCCCGAAGAAGCCATAGACGGCGATCTGTCCGAATCCGGTTTGGTTGAGTCCATTCAGTGCACCGAAGCCGCCCAGCGCAATGGAATGTGAGACAACGACAGTCAGCGCAAGAACGAGACGAAGGAAATTCAAGCTGTTGCGGTGAGGATTGAACGAAGCCATGAGGGTCGGTCCCTTTAACTGCGCTCCGGCCTCCATTACTCAGAGAATATGTTCAAACGCCATTGCCCGCCCGTAAGCGAACATGCGGTGCATACGCAAGAACGCCGCCCTGTCGACGGCCCAAACCCGACTGCGCCGGGATCGGGTGCGGGCAGCGAGGACCTTCAGGCCCTGACCGGGGTGGCCTCGACGAGGAACTGGTAACCGAACATTGTGGGCCACATGCCAGAGAGAAGGCGGTCCGCCAGGCGGAGCGTCCGCCCCTTGGTGCTGTCGACGCCGAGCGCGTCCAGGGGGAGGCCCAGAGGCTCAATCCGCCGAATGGCGAAGCCCCCGCGTGCGACCAGCCGGGTAAGGCTACGGCGGGTGAAGAAGCGAAGGTGTGTCGCGTCGAGGATGCCCCGCTGGTCGTAGTCGAACATCCCGAGGGTCGATCGGAACCTCGGGTACCAGTGGGCGATGTTGGGCACGCAGAGCAGCGCGGTGCCGGTCGGGCTGAGAACCGCCCGGATCTGGCTCATCAAGACGCCGGGGTTGACGACGTGCTCGAGGACGTCCGCCGCCAACACGATGTCGAAGCCCGACCCGACTTCGGCCGGGATGCCGTCATTGAGGTCCGCCCGGAAGAAGGCATTGGTGCGATCGGCGACGTCATCGAACTCGTTCACGTCGACCCCGGTCACGTGGTGCCCCATCTGCATCAACCGCTCGGATAGCAGGCCGCTCGAGCACCCGAGGTCCAGGATCCGACTGGGCGGCCGGTGCTGAAGGAGCTTCGAGATCCGACCGTGCGAACTGTCTTCGCTCGGCTTGAGTTGGTACTCCTCGGTGAGCGCGATGCGATTCCCATCACCGAAGCCCGCCTTCTGCAAACGGTAGGTGATGACGTCCTTGGTGACGTCTGCGGCGTACCCCAGGCCGTCGACATAGCAGATCTCGTCGCCGTAATAGGTCGGGATGGGGACTTCGGCGATGCGCATGCCGGCGTCATGCAGCTGGATGATGATCTGGGTGTCGAAGTTGAAGCCGTCGGAGTTCTGCTCGAACGGCAGCTGTTTCAGCGCGCTGACCGAGTAGGCGCGGTAACCCGAGTGGAATTCGGATAGGTGAGTCCCGAGCGCCGCATTCTCAAAGCGCGACAAGATCCGGTTTCCGGCGAACTTGTAGAGCGGCATGCCGCCCTTACGGGCGGCTCCCTTGATCATCGTGCGCGAGCCGAAGACGGCATCCGCCTCGTCTGCCAGGAGCGGGGCGAGGATCTCGGGGAGCGACTCGGGCGCGTATTGACCGTCGCCGTGGAGCATCACCACGATGTCGAGTCCGTGCTCGATCGCAAGCCTATAGCCCGCTTTCTGGTTGCCCCCGTAGCCCAGGTTCGTGGCCTGCCTGATCAGGGTGATCGGCAAGTCCGACTCCTGCTGATAGCCCAAGCCCACCAGATAGGTCGAGTCCTGGCTGTGGTCATCGCTGACGATGACCTCTTCGATTTCAGGCCTCAATTCGATCGGGATGCGGTCAAGCACCTTGGCCAGGGTTGAAGCCGCGTTGTATGCCACGACGAGCACACCGATACGCTTCTTTTCGAAGGATCCCTCCACCCTCACCTCCCCCGATGAGTCACCACTGATACTACAGCATAACCGTGAAGCAGAGCGAGCGAAAGATGGGTGTCTCCCCAGCTCAACCAGGTAATCGGGCCACGCGGATCGCATCTTCTACGAGATCATCACCAGAGCTGCAGCCTCGGGGCGAGGAACCTCGTTGCGGCCGACCTGAAGCGACGCATTTGATGGGTGCCGTCATCGCAGGTTCGTCTGAACCGCCTGGGCCGCGTGCATGCGGCAACTATGATGCGGCTTCCGGCGAAACCTGATGGAATGCCGCGCCGTGCAAGAGGGGTGCACGTGAACATCTCGAGAAGACAACTGCTCGGTGCGGGGATTGGGCTGGCGGGATCGGGGTTGTTGACCACGATCAGTAGCGAGGAGCGGGGCTTCTCGCTGCTGCAGTCAGCGTCTGGAAAGCGGGTTACCTCAGGCCGAAGGGTAATGGCTCGGTTCGCGCACAATGTCAAAAGGGGGAGCCTGCTGGTGGCAGTGGTGTCGAGGCTCTCGACGCGAACTCTGGCCCCGACGATCGGGCAGATCGCGGACGATCAGGGCAACCACTGGCGTCAAGCCGTCGAGTACTTCACGGCCGAGCACTATGGCGTCGACATCTGGTATTGCGAGTCGGCCGGGGGCGGCAACCGACCGACCGTAACGGGGATTGGGCTGGGTTACCCGGTACGCCCGGGAACGTATGGCATGGCGATGACGCTCCTCGAGTATCAAGGTGCCCACGGATTCGAACTCTGCGATCAGATATGCCAAGCCGATATCACGGGAACGACTGTCACAGCGACAACGAATTTCAATCTGATGTCGAATGACGAGCTGGCCCTTTCGGTCATCGTGGGTGACATGACGCAGGCGGTTGCCCCACAGGGCTGGAACACTGTGGTCGCAGACATGACGCAGGGGTGCTATATCGCCCAGAACTTGACGACGGGGGACTCGAGCGTTGGCTCGCCCCTCAGCGCATCGTGGACGGGGCTCACAGGGGCCACCGCTGGTGCGGCGGTCGTCGCCACCTTCGTTCCGAAAGGCATCTCCTCGCACAGCCGTCGATTGGTGCAATCGAGTTATACGGATTCAGCGATCCTTCCGGCCGGTGCTGGACACTTTGTCTGGAAGTCCCAGCCGTATCCAGTCGATCCGAAACCGGGCAACACCCTGGTCGCATTCATGAATGGCTCGATCTACCACCCGTCCATCGACTGCGGCTCTGTCGTCTCGGTGACCGACAGCGCCGGTGGTCGATGGCGCAAGGCCGGGGAATCAGGACCGGACGATCACACGGGCATAAATGTCTGTTGTTGGATCTGCGAGTCCGCAATCGGAGGTCACACCGCTCTGACGGCGACGTTCTCAAATGCCAGCCAACAGCTGGCCTGTCTGTTGCTCGAATTCGAAAATCTTCCCCCCGACTTGATCGTCCGGAGCTTGAGTCGACGAACCTTCGGGGGGGACAATCCCCACCTGGTGACGACGGCCCTTTTGGCGGGAGACGTTGCTTTTGCTTTCCGGGCATCGATTTGGGTTTTGCCACAGGGTCCGGGCTCTCCAGCCTGGAGGCAGGTGATGTCGGACACCACCGGGGCGAACGCATTGGTGATGCTGAACACCCCGGCCGATGAAGTCACGGCGTCGTGGACGGGGTCTGTAGTGGGAAATGGTCTCGATATCCTGCTTGTGGCGTTCGGCACCCGATAGAGGTTCGCTCGTTTGCCAGGCACACAAGCCAATGGACGTCGTGAATTCTCGTTGAAATCCTGGGATTCTCACCGTGACGGCATGAACCGGAATCGAGAGCGTCCGAGCCAAGCGAGAGGATTGCCTGATTGCCCCCATCTGGGCTGTGCACTAAGTTAGAGCAGGTGACAGCTCTCTGGAAGAGCGACGTAACGGTATTGGGGGGGTGCGGTCATGTCGGGCTTCCTCTTGGCCTGACTCTGGCCGATTCAGGATTGCGGGTCACCCTCTACGACACCAACAAAGCTGCCGTCGACCAAGTGCTCGCCGGCCAGATGCCCCATCTGGAATCAGGAGCTCAGGAGGTGCTTGACCGGACGCTCGCCAACGGGACCTTGAACGCGTCAGTCGACATGTCGACCATTAGCGCAAGCGAGTGTCTCATCGTGGTGATCGGGACCCCCGTGGACGAGCACTTGAACCCGGACCCGCAGGCAGTGGTGACTGCGCTCGAGGCCATCGCCGATCACCTCGTGGACGGGCAGATTCTCATTCTTCGAAGCACGGTCTTTCCCGGCGTGACCAGAATGGTAGAGCGGTTGATGGAACGATTTGAGAAGGCCATCGACGTGGCGTTCTGCCCGGAGCGGATCGCCGAAGGCAGGGCCATGGAGGAATTGAGAACGCTCCCACAGATCGTGGCTGCTCGCTCGGATCATGCGTACAAGCGGGCGGCATCTCTCTTTGAACGTTTAACGCAATCCATCGTGCCGCTTGAGCCCGAAGAAGCCGAGTTGGCCAAACTGTTCACCAACTCATATCGATATATCAAGTTCGCTGCGGCCAATCAGTTGTACATGATGGCGAACGACTTTGGTCTCGACTATGAGCGAATCCGCGCTGCCGTTATAGAGGACTATCCCCGCGCTGCGGACCTGCCGGGTTCTGGATTTGCTGCTGGTCCTTGCCTTTTGAAGGACACTATGCAACTCGCTGCATTCAACAACAACAACTTTGCCTTAGGTCTGGCAAGTATGCAGATCAATGAGGGACTTCCTCTGTACCTTATGTCGAGGATGGCGGCGCGCTTCGATCTGGACTCCATGACGGTCGGGATTCTGGGCATGGCGTTCAAGGGTGACTCGGACGACAATCGGTCCAGCTTGTCCTACAAACTCAAGCGGGTGCTCAAGGTCCGAGCTGCTGCGGTCTTGACCACCGATCCCTTCGTGACTACCGACAAGGATCTTGATCCTCTCGATCTCGTATTGGAGAGGTCCGATCTCATCGTGATCGGAGCGCCCCATCGCGTCTATGCCGAAGTGGACATGGTGCAACCGGTTGTCGACATTTGGAATCTGCGGGGCAACGGAGTCCATGTATGAAGCCGCGTGTTTCGATCGTGATTCCCGCGTACAACGAGGGTTCCGACATTGAGGACGTTCTCGGTCGCCTGTCCGAAGGCGTAAAGCTTCCGAGCGAAATCGTCGTCGTGGTGGATTCGCCAGACGACTCGACCGTGCCGTATGTCCAGAAATATGCGAAGACAGACCCTCGTGTGCGCGTAGTGGTCAATACCGTTGAACCGGGCCCTGCCCAGGCCATTCGTTTTGGGTTCGAATGTGCCGAGGCCGGCGTGGTGGTCGTGACGATGGCCGATGGCTGCGACGATCCCCAGCAGATTGATCCTCTCGTGCGGCTGGTCGAGCGGGGGGTGGTCATCGCTGCCGCTTCCCGTTATTCCCGCGGTGGCCAACAAGTTGGCGGTCCTTTTTTGAAAGGCCTGCTATCCCGGATGGCGGGTGCCTCTTTGTGGGCTTTCGCTCGTGTCGGAACACATGACGCGACCAACTCCTTCAAGGCTTATGACCTGGATTTCGTTCGACGAGTAGGCATCTCCTCGAACGCCGGATTTGAAATCGGCATCGAATTGATCGCGAAGGCTCGACGCGCGCGACTTCCCGTGGCCGAGCTGCCGACGATATGGCTCGAACGCCATCAGGGCATGTCCAACTTCAGGCTCATGTCTTGGATGCCGCATTACATTCGATGGTGGCGATTCGCATTCGGCCCACGCCTGGAGATCGACGAAATTCGTACTACATCAGATGGGAGATCATGAGCACCGTTCTCGTCAGTGGTTCCGCGGGCTTCATCGGCGGCTACGTCGTGAAAGAACTTCTGGATCGCGGACACAGCGTGGTTGGTTTGGACAACTATTCAAAGTACGGCCCGGTGCGACGCTCTTACGATGACCACCCGCAGTATCGATTCATCGAGGGTGACGCCCGGGACGTTGACGTCGTCGCGAAGGCCCTGACCGACTGCGATCACTTCGTTGCCGGTGCGGCAATGATCGGCGGCATTTCGTATTTCCACACGTATGCATATGACCTGCTGGCAACCAATGAACGCATCATCGCATCATCCTGCGATGCCGCAATAGAGGCCCATCGGCGCGGTCGGCTGGAGAAGGTGACGTACCTCAGTTCGTCGATGGTCTTCGAGTCAGCGGACTCGTGGCCTTCGTTCGAGGGGCAGGAGCATGAGGTTCCGCCTCCGGTGTCGTCCTACGGGTTTCAGAAACTGGCCGTCGAGTACTTCGCTCGGGCGGCATTCGATCAGTACGGGCTGCCTTACACGATACTGAGGCCTTTCAACTGCGTGGGCATAGGTGAGCGTCGTGCCCTGGGGGACGTCGAGATCCTGAGTGGCAACGTCCGGTTGGCGATGAGCCATGTGGTACCCGATCTGGTTCAGAAGGTTCTCAAGGGCCAGGACCCCTTGCACATCCTGGGTGATGGAAGCCAAATCCGTCACTACACGTACGGAGCCGACCTGGCCAAGGGAATAGTGACCGCCATGGAACACCCGGCGGCGCTCAATCAGGACTTCAATCTCTCGACCTCTGAGTCAACCACCGTCCTCGAACTGGCCGATGCCATCTGGACTGAGATAAAGGGGCCGGGAGAGACTCTTCGCTGGGTGTCTGACCCGCCATTTCCTCATGATGTCAACCGCCGCGTCCCATCGACGGACAAGGCCAAGCAGGTACTGGGCTTCGAGGCTACGACCGGACTCAAAACGATCCTAGGGGAAGTCGTGCCATGGATTGAGAAGGCGGTCGCGGAGGGAACCATATGATCGTGCGAGCGGGCGCGGCGGGCTAGCGGGTCAGGGCGGCGTCACCGCGGTTACGAATGGCACGACATGGTGGGGGGATCTGCCGCCAACGAGGTATCACCGTCTTCAACGGAACATCCCAGGAGAGTCCAAGAGATGAATGGGATGTGACATGGCGACAGTGCGCCAATTGCTCACAAGGGCACCTCATGAGGCGGAGCTACCGGCCGATGACAATGCCGGACTCAGCGTGTTTTCGCAATCGAGGCGGCGCTATGTCATAGCAACGGATCATTGGAATCGCCGTGAGTGCGGTCCCATACTCCTGGGTGCTTTTCGATCTATGGCGTGATTCTCCCAGTCTGTTTCGTACGGCCGAGCTAGACGGCTACGCAGCAACTTTTATGATCTCCAGGCCTGAGCGATGTTTCACGGTCACCTTTACGTCGCGAACGGTGCCCTGGGTTCCGAAGCTTTCGTGCATGACGGTCGAGAGTTCACATATTTCGGCTTGTTTCCTTCTCACTCATCCGGATGCCCGTGCCCTGGCGTGTCTCACAAATCATGGGATCGAAATCAGGGGGAAGATCACCGCGCGCTCGCTGGGAATGACCCAGATTTGGCGGATGTGAGGCCGGACCAATTCAGCGCGGCGTCGTTTGGTCGGCCAAGATATACCCATGCCGTTCGGCCGATCTCCGTCGTTGGACCCTGCCAAAAGCAAGGGCGTGACCGCAGTCGCTCCCATGATTGGTGAGTCCAGCTCAGTCACTGGCACTTTTCCTAAAGCTGAGCTCCTTCTCAGATCCGGCGATGAAGCAGGAACCGCTCCCGACGACCGTGCCTATCGGCCAGACGTCCAGGGCATGCGGGCTGTCGCTGTACTCCTCGTCGTGTTCTCGCATGTGGGAATCCCTGGAATGTCGCGAGGAGTCATCGGCGTAGACGTATTCTTCGTCATTTCCGGTTTCGTTATAACCGGAGTGCTTCTCCGCGAGAGGGCGGCCACTGGCCACACCGGGCTTGTGGCCTTCTACGGTAGGCGCGCTCGTCGCATCATTCCTATGGCAACGTTGGTTATCGCCATCGTCGTGATCGTTGATCGGTTTGTGGACGGCGCCACATTGGCTAGCGGCGTATCAATTGCTGGCAGATGGGATGCGATGTTCCAGGCAAACACCGTCTTTTTTCAAAACTTACTGCACGATACGTACTCAGGACCTACACCTCCACCGAAAATGGCGGGCCTTGCAGTGTATTGGTCGCTGTCGGTTGAGGAGCAGTTCTACCTCGTGTACCCGGCACTCTTTCTAGTGATCATGGCCGCTGGAGGTCGATGGTCCGTACGGAGGAGACTTGGAGTTCTTCTGACTACGATCACCGTCGCTTCTCTGGCATATTCGTTCGCAACGAATCCTTCATTTGTTGCCTACTTCTCGACCCTTACGCGGGCCTGGGAACTCGCAGTAGGGGGCCTTCTTGCCGTTGGATCCATCTGGCTAAAGAAGTTGCCCAAGAGTATGGCGGCAGCAATGACATGGGTTGGACTCGGCGGCGTCTTGTTCCTAGTCCTTGCCCATAACGCGGACAACGAAATTGGCGTGTGGCCTAGATCGGTTCCTATCTGGATAGTCGCAGCAACCGCGCTAGTGATCGCAGGCGGGACTGCTGCACCTCGGCTTGGTGCCGAACTGCTCTTGAAGCTCACCCCGTTCAAATGGGTGGCGCTTTGGTCATTCTCGCTTTACCTGTGGCACAAGCCAATCTACCTTTGGGCGGTGCAACTCAAGGGCCAACTCTCGGTGCCAGAGGAGCTTTTGACGGCTGGAATTGCTGTCGCAGTTTCCGCCGGCAGCTATTTCCTTGTCGAAAATCCCCTACGACACTCGCAATATCTCGCCCGCTCAGGAGTGAGAAGTCTTCTCTTGGGGCTAGGCCTCATTGCGTCCTGTGTGCTGTTGACGATCGCGATCTAAGTGGACGTTCGATATCGATAGTCAATGTCGGCAGCTCGGAGGCGATGCATCACCAGCGGGCGCACCCGGCGAGGAGTGTCTCCTGCTCGGTTCGGGTGCACCGGCTGAAGGCGACGGCGCTGGCTCGGCAGACGGGGCGGGTACCAGCCGGCGCGGCGAGAGGGGAGACACTGTTTGAGGGGAGTGCCGATTATGGGGAGGATTCGTCGCTGACGCCGAACCGTTCTTCGCTTATCACCTCGGTGGAGACGCCTTCCGAGGGAGAAGTCGATTGAGCAGGCTTCGCTTCGGGGGGTCCCGATGAGGGTTTTTCCGGCGTAGCGTACCTCCTTGCTTCGAGGCGTTTGCTCCAGTGCATCATTGGGCGTTCGACAAGAAACCATGAGAGTGTCGTAAGGGAAAGGGTGACTGCCGTCGCGACAACCACTCGCACGACATCATTCCAGTGGGGATCAAAGAATCGGACGGCAAAGAACACCGGCAGATGCCAGAGGTAGAAGGCATAGGAGGTCACCCCTAGGGCGACAAAGGGCTTCAGTTCGAAGAGTCGGCGACCGCCCCATCGTCCGTCCAAGATCGCAAGTATGAGAACGGCACACGCAAAATCAATGGCGAGGAAGCCGCCCCAATAGACGAATGGTCCCTGCTGAGTAGCGAATGGCAGACAGGCCAGGAGGAACGCGGCGGCCACCCAGCCCGCGACCGCTATTCCCCGCTTGGGTTCTTTGCCACGGATCCAGATATGGGCGAGAAGCGCCCCCCACAGAATCGAGTCAGCTCGAGTATCAGTGCGATAGAAGAGCGACCACCAGCGATGGGTCTCTTCATAAGAAATATAGCGGTGAACGGCAACGATGGTGATGAGAGACAGCAGAATGATCGTCACCGTTCTCAATCGCATTCGTATCGTGAGGAGCGCAATCGTCAACCACGGCCATATGAGATAAAACTGCTCTTCAAACGATAGCGACCACAAATGTTGGAATCCGGAAGCGAGCTTTGGGCTTAAAGGTCCGGCAGCCGAGGCGGAGTAGTAGTTGGAATAGTAAAAGAGAACAGAGAAGATCGACGGAACCTCAGTGTGGAGCCACTGATGGCTGATGTACGCAAAGAGCGAGTTGGCCAGCACCACAATGTAGAGAGCAGGCAACAATCTCATCGCTCGCCGTCTGTAGAAAGGCCCAATCCCGATCCTGCCCCGACGGGCTTGCTCCCGAAGGAGCAGCGCCGTAATGAGGAATCCGCTCAGAACAAAGAAGGAGTCGAGAGAGACCGTGGCTCCCGGGATCACGAGCAGTGTCGGTATCGGAAGAATCACGTCCATGTGCGCGACGAAAACGATGAGCACGGCTACGCCTCGGAGGCCATTGAATCCGCGTACTTCGCCAAAGCTGCGAGACGGCAAAGCGGGGGGAGGGGCGATTAGAAGTCCAGATTCGTCAGTCTTGGCGGTGTCATTCATGGCCCTTGTTTTCCCCGCGTCCTGGCATGCGCCTCGTTGCGATTGGGAAGACTACTGCGGCTACCGCAATCGCCATTGTCGAGAGCTATCGCAGTGCCCTAGGAAGGAATGGATTCTGACGCGGCGGCCAGCACCACGTGCTGACCGCCTAATGGTATCCGGCGGAACCACCGGTCGACGGTGGCGCCCAGTCGTCCCCCAAGCGGCGTGAAGAGGAAATACTCGTGCCCAACCAGGCCGGCCCCCACGTCCGCAAGCAGCCGTTCAACATCGCCGGCAGAGAGCAAAATGACGCCTAGGTCCAACTCGCACCCTCGCACGGCGCGTCGAGTCAGCGGGTTGTTGGGATTGTGTTCGAAGATGGCGATCAGCCCGCCGGGAACCGTAACCCGGTGTATCTCAGCGAGGAACCTGGGCTGATCAGGTACAGGCACGTGGTGAAGCACACAGATGGCGATCACGACGTCGAATGAATCTGAAGCGAAAGGTAGCGTCCTGCCGTCATATTGGGAGAATTGCGCGTCTGGGACATTTCGCCGAGCCTCATTGAGCATCTGCGGGGCAAGGTCCACCCCATGCAGGGTCCGGACTTGGCTCACCAGATAGCGGTCTGTTGTACCAGTTCCGCAGCCGACATCCAGGACCGCTGCCTGACTCAGATCGTGGCCACGGGTTGCGAGAATTCTGCGAAGCAGCTCCATCTTGCGCTTTGCGAAGAAGGCTGAATCTCGCCCCGTAAACGAGATGGAGCGGTCGACTGCTTCCTCGTAGGTCGCCGCATGGAGATCAAAGTCTTCGCGGGCATCATGGTTGGAAAGCTGGTCTCCAGTCGCGTGCGTGGAGTACCTCTTGCGCCTCATTACACCCCCCCTCTGTTCAGCGGATACGGAAACCCTCACTACATCAGTGACGCGCTCTGAGTCTCCAGATACCCCGCAGGTCGTCCAGGGACGTCTTTAGGATGCGGACGCGCGAGTCCGCATCCTCAGCCCATCGGACTGGCACTTCTTTGATTCGCAATCCCTTCCGATATGCCAAAACGAGAAGTTCAGTGTCAAAAAACCAACTGGTGTCCTCTATCGAAGGCATGATCGAGGACACGACATTACGACTAGCGGCTTTGAAGCCGCATTGTGCGTCCCTTATAGGATACGACAACGCAGCCCTCGCAATGACATTGTATATACGCGAGATGAGCTCCCGCTGAATGGTGCGTGTCACGTCAGATTCCGGGGCGAGCCGAGACCCAATGACTATGTCGGCGGTTCCGGTGGCGATAGGATCAACTAAAGAAGTCAATGCATCGAGACTAGTAGACAGATCGATGTCCATATACGCCACAATGTCGGATGTACTCGAGCTCCACGCCGCTTTGAGTGCACCTCCCCGTCCAGGTCGCTCCAGGCGGACTGCACGTACGTTCGAGGTAGTGCAGGCAATACGTTCTGCAATGTCCCATGACCCGTCCGTACTTCCGTTGTCTACAATTGTGATGCGCCAGTTGTAATCGTCGTAAAGCGCGAGAGAGCCAACCAAAATGTGGGTGTTATTCTCGAGAGTTCGCGCCTCGTTCAATACCGGAAGTGTTATGTCAACGGTGGTCTTCTCTCCGGGATCCACGACGACTTCAGGCCCCATGCTCTGCCAGATCCTTTCCCCCGTTGGATAGACCCGAAAAGTTAGATGTGCAGGCGATCAAGGTTGCGTCGGTACAACGTTGCGAATAGATGAACACCCGCTAGGATTAAGCTTGCCGCGCAATCGGAATAGCGAGAAGCCCACATATTGAACGGGAGCACCTAAGCTGGTAGTTGCGCTTATCGTAGCATGCCGAATGAGGACCGCTGCCGAATCTTCCCTGGTCCAAGTCAGGTATGAGAATGGAAGCGTGGACACAAGAGATCGCTTTGAAACGAACCCAGTTGATACGACGACATACTGATAGTGGCCGGCGTTCAATGTCTGGCGCCACAACGAACATGAGGTAATCGGAAAGTACCCCCCGTGCGGGGCCGCTCGACCGACGTATTGCACATAGTTGTTCAGAGACGATCCGTACAGGGCGTATTGAACTTGCGTGAGCGCGCCGCTTACGGCTATACGCGAACCCGTAATGTGGTCACTCTCAGCGAAATTCGGCACCGGGTTGGATTGGGAATATCTATTTCTCAGATAAAATTGCTGGACTCCGAATCCAGTCAACAGCACAGCGATCGCAACGGCCACAAGAGCGATTGCGGGGGGTCTTTTCACCCAATGAACCGGGCGAGACCGAAATATAAGGACGACAGAGAGTAAAATAAGTGCCAGTCCCAGTCCGAGTAGCGAATCAGCGCGTCCCACCGGGGGTGCAAACCGCTGAGTAAGAAGATCTATTGGCCAAATGGTTCCATCCAGTTGTGTGACGGCCAAAACACCTACGTATGCGGCGAGGAGCCACGAAGCCAGCTTGCGCTCAAGGACGATCCCATTGATGGGAAGCATCACCAGTCCGAGCACCAGTGCCGGGTCGACGTAGCGGACGTTTGCTACGAAATACAACGGGACGCCAAAGAGAGCAAGATACTGTGGAGTTACAATGAAGGCGACGCCGGTCGCTATCCCGACCCAGGCGACCATCTTGGTTGCTCGACCAGGCCCCCGAACAACGCCCAGTACCAGACCAGCGGCGGCAAAGGTGAGAAGAGCCCACCATGCTGGACCGAACGACAAGCGAAGGCCGGGAAGAAAGTACTGCTTCCACGCGGATTCGCTCATGAGAAAATGAGCGACCGTGGAACTGGGTGTCGTAAGGACCGTACTCACCAGTTTAATGGGGCCGAAGTTGATCGAAAGCGGAGGAAGCGGGTTACCGACGTCGATCCAGTTGCGTATATACCAGAATGCACCCGTCAACGCGATCAGTAGGAGCCATATCCCGCCTTCAAAGAGTCGCTTCCCACGCCGACCCAGTATCCAAATGCCGACCGTAAAGGCTGCCACCGGTGCGATGAATGTGAATTTCGTGCCGAGAGCGACGCCCGCCGCTAGGGCGGCCACAGCTTGACCAAAGACTCGGGAAGGTCCGTCGTGAGCGGCTGCTGCAACGAGAAGGGCCGCGCACGATAATACGAGAGCCAGTCCGACGATGTCATCGTATGCCCCACCTGGCTGCGTCGCCACGAACCCAGGGGTGGCGAGCAATACGGATACTCCTGTCAACGTAACCGGCGCAACCCCAAAAGGGCGGCCGATACACCATCCCGCCAACAAAGCCATTGCTGCCCAGCCCGAATTAATCAGCGGCGACAGCACATCGTTACCCATGAACATGATGCCGAGCGCATGGAAGAGTTCCGAATTTGCGGGAAAGAAGGCGGTCGCCGATCCGGCATCCACGTAGTGGATCGGCAGGAGAGTCCCCTGCTGCACAAAGCGCGCGGCAAACGGGAGGTGATACCAAAGGCTGTCAATAGATGTGATTCCGTGGTGATACGCGGCGACAGTTCGCGCGCCCCAGTCCGCCCCCACAACGGATACTGCCACCATCCCCACTAATGTCGCTCTCGGTGTATTTGGTGGAACGGAATAGGTGCTTTCCCGAGCCTGATGCACGACTGTTGAAAGGGATCTCCCGGATCTCTGTAGAGCGGCATACGACCCAGCGATCCCGATAACAGCAAACGTGGGAGCGACAGCGGCCAGTCGAAAGGCATGTAGCGAGCCGAGTATTTCGGAAACACACACGACCGTCGCGATGCACATGGTGAGTTCGGCTAATCGGGCCAGCGCTCCATTCCAGCCGGACAGTAGGCGGGCTCGCCAAAGATGGGCGGCGTAGCCGATCGGAAAAAAACTGAAGACTAAGAGGCCCGCGCCTTCCAGAAAGCGACCGAACACCACTAGTTAGCTCGGAATCCGTGCATGCTCGGCCCATCCGCACGAAGGCGTTCGGCGCCATATCGAAGACCACTCACAGCGATAGATACGCGGCCAGGCTCCGCAGAGACGCATTGACCCGAAACTTCGCTGAAGCATCATTTCCCCCCTTTTTCACGTTGCATTTGTTTCCCTGCGGCGCTTCAAAAGAGCGACGGAGACGGCCGCCAGGAGCACGATGGCGCAAGTTCCGGCCAAGACTAAACCAAGTGTGAAGAGTGGAGGCCAATACCGGATTTGTATGACGTGGTCACCTGCTGGTATCCGAGCTTGCATCATGACTTTCGCGTACGACTCGAGGGCCAGCGGACGCCCGTCAATCGTGGCGTGCCATCCGGGCTCATCTGTGAGTCGAAGGCGCAGGACTTGTTCACTTTGATCCGTCGTCCGGATTTGCCAGGACGAAGGGGAGGGGTGCTCGACGTTTACGGGTGTGCTCGCCGCATCCAACGATGGGAAGTCACTACCAGAGAGCGGTGAGAGGGTTGCCTGTGCCGAATCAGGGATCCGGTACAACCGTTCGTTACCCACCGTGCGATCGAAGATTGAACCCGTTGGACCCGACGAGTGATCGGGTTCCAACACAAAGGCCACCCCGTATGTGCGAGCTTGTGATGCCGTCGTGAGAGCGGGACAGAACGAATTGTAGATTGGAACGCCAGCGGTGGTGGGGCTTTCTTCAGCCCACGACTGCAAGTATGCGTTTGGCAACACAGGGTCGTAGATATCGAATTCATGGATTCCGAACAAACTGTTAGATTCCGGAAGAAGGCCCAAGGTGGAGATCGCTGGTCCCTGAAAGCAGGTATTGGCACCGAAACCCACCACCGAATCGCCGACGGTGCGAATGAGAGTTTTCACCGCCTGATCCGGAGTCGCGCCGTGTGCGGCCGAAGAGATGAGCTGTGAGCCCAGTGGCACGAGAAACGCAGTCTCGAGGAGGAGAAATAAAATTCCGATGACCCTGCCGGTGGAGAGCAGGTGGATCCCACGGACAGGCTGAAGGCGATCTTGGATCCTTTCTAAATGAGAATGGATTTTGGTCGAATATGTCGGTATTGCCACCAGTGCCAGGGACAGGGCAGAAATTATCATCGGCCAGGTCAGACTCTTCCGGCGTAGCGCCGCATCCACCGGAGAGAGTCCGGAACTGCCGGCAAGCCTCAATAAGACGAGTATGCCGAGGCAGCCGGCGAGTGCGTAGAAAAGTGTCCGCTGAGTTCGGCGATTGTCGATTCCGCGTACGAGGAGATCCATTCCAACGGCTGCAAGGATAGCCAGACACAGGCTCAGGATCATTAGATCGCGGTGCCAGTCTATGGTTTGAACCAAAGGCAAGCGTCTTAGTAGCGCCTCTCCCGGAGGAGCAAAGACGATTGCACCCGTCACGACCGTGAGTGCCGCGAAAGATGCGACCTCTGGTCGTCGCCATCCCCGAACTGCCCCCAAGACAGCCAATGCGATTCCAACGACGCCTATGTAAGCTGCAGTATCAAAGTAGACGGCGTCGCCAAAGACATGGCTCCCAGCGATTGGCAGGCCGTTATATCCTTGGACGAGTAGGTGGACAAGGTCGTGGGGCGGGAGCGACTTTCCGACCTCAGTATTGAGAAGAAGCTGGGGGCTTTGACGGGTCGAACTAGCCAGCACTTGTAAGCCCGGCAGCGCGAGAGGTGAACCTAGCGCTGCCCCGGCGAGCACTGCCACGGACAAGTCCAAAAGCGGACGTAGTGACGCGTTGCGCTCGTGGTTCGTCCGGTTTCTGACCACTAGCATTATCGCTGCGAATAGAACGACGGAAACCGTGAGGATGGTGAGTATCTCAGGTTGCCCAGAAAATATGGCTAACGCGAACATCGAGGCGAATAGAACGATATTGCGAGTCCGATGTCTCCCGCGGATGATGAGAATCGCCAACGCGAATAGCCATCCCGCCCACGACATGACGGCGGCGTGGGGCCAACCCAGCCAACCCATGAATGAACCGCTGAGTTCATAGATTGTTCCCGCCGTCGCGCATGCGATCACTCCGAGATGGAGGGTGCGGGCAAGCACGTAAGCTCCCGATCCTGCTACTCCTAGGGTGACTATCAGCTGGATTGCATAGGAGAGGTGAAGAGGGAACGCATACGTGATGACAACTGGCAGGCTGAATGCGGCGGACTGCCAGTTGAACGCCAATGGAAGACCGAGGCCGCTGAACGGATTCCACAGTGGTAGGTGTCCTGCGTGCACCTGCGTCCACGCGAGGGTGGACCACGGAATCATCTCGGCAATTTGATCTCCATTGGCCGTATTTTGCGGGATGATTCCGGCTGCATGCGTCAAACCGGACTGCGACAGTATGTCGTAAGGCCCAAGAAAAAGACCACGGTGGATTGCCGGCGCAAGTACAAGGATTGCTGATCCAACTACCCAAGCGAGGCCGATCACATGGTGAATAGCACCTGCCCGGTTCTTACCAATGGCCATTGCGCGGCGGTGTTCACCCACCCAGAACGCCTCCAAGAGTTCGTGTCCGGGCCCCATGCCCTGATTCGCCACCGAAGAACCCGCGACGAACGATATCCTCTTGAGGAACACCGGGGGATGGATTGAACGTGTTCGAAGAACCAAGGGCCTCAGACCGTCGAAGCTTGTCTCGCTGAGATTCGATTTAGTGAAATTGTGTTCGGGGAAGGAACAAGGCCGGTTGAGGGCGTGGCCGACCTCACTCGCGGGACAAGGTCAAAATCAGGATGGCCTAAACTGCTGGCGTGGGGTGAGGGATAGCCAAACCCATCGCGGGAGTACGATTGAAACTGGTGCCGAGAGGGGTGGAATCTTGGAGTCGTGTGGCTTCGTTTCAGGGATGCAACGACCGAAGTTAGTTTTGGCAGAGGGTGAAAGACGCTAGCAGAATGCTCTCAACGCGAAAATCTACTAGTCAGTTGGTTCCGCGCCACGCCAAGGATTCCTTGCTCATCCGGCCCGAAGCTCACCCCACCGGGAGACTAGTTCTCTACCTATCTAACCTTAAAGTAAGATTGAGTCTAACGATTTTAGGATTCGGGCTGCCGGTCCTCGGTTATTTCTTGCTCGTCAATCGGTTTAGCGTCAATGCAATCGTAGGCGACCAATGGTTTGACGTTACCGTAATCCAGCACTCGTACGCGCATTTCTTCGACTGGGGTCAAATGTGGACCCAGCGCAATGAGAATCGTATGTTTTTCCCGAATGTCATTGTCCTTGTGCTCGCGCACGCAGCAAATTTCAATATTCAATTGGAGGAATACCTAGGTTTCTTGATGGTCGCGGCTGCCTTTGTCTTCCTCATCCGGGCGCACAAGCGACGCGCTCCCGCCACCTCATGGCTGTACTACTGTCCAGTCGTATTCCTCTTTTTCTCACTGGTCCAGTACGGGAATACGATTTGGGGCTATCAGATTGCCTGGTTTATAATCGAAATATGCTTAGCCGCATGTATTCTACTGCTTGATAGAGTCATACTTACGTGGGGCGCACTCGTCGGCGCTTTGGCGCTGGCGGTGGTGGGCAGCTACTCTTCGGTACAAGGACTGCTAATCTGGCCCACAGGTTTGATACTTCTTTACTTCCGGCGTCGCCAATCCCCGTACATCATAGCGTGGATCTCAGTAGCGTTTTTGACAACTCTCTTTTATTTTCGTGGATATAATTTCTCAAAGTCACCTAACTCGGGCTTCGCACTTCGGCATCCCCTAGAGGCCTTGAAGTTCTTTTTCTTCCTTGTTGGGGATGTCATAGGTAAACCGGTCGCATTGGAGACCTCCACTCCCGATAACTCTTTGGTGGTATTATTTGGAGTAGCTATCGTTCTGTTAGCCGTCGTGACGATAGTGATCTGCGGCATTAGGCGAGATGAAGGAAGCGGGAGTCCTATTGGCGTAGCGTTAATATGCTACGGATTACTTTTTGCTGTATTGGTTACGCAAGGCAGATCCTATTTCGGTTACGGCGGAGCGAGCTGGTCTCGATACACGACGTTCGATGGTTTGATCCTGATCGGTATTTATCTGGCACTCCTCGGTAGGGGAGCCACAGCATCGGCATCACTGGATTTGACGAGTGGATCTCCTATAACGAGGTCCCAAAAAGTCAATGGAAAATATAGGCGTATCGCCCTTCTCTCTGTTTGGATCCTGACGCTCGCTGCGATTACTTTTCAAATAGTTCTCGGCAACATCAATGGACTTGACGGGGCGCGGAGTAGTTACAACTATGACGTAGAAGCAGCAAAGGTCCTTCGGGACATTGATCATGAACCAAACGCTGCCCTTGAATTGACCTACCCCTTTTACCACGCGTCATATATTCGCCAGCAGGCCCGAGTTCTAGAAGAGCACAAACTGAGCGTATTCTCCTAGAGGGCTTCCCCACGTTAGGAGCGCTGCTTTCGACCTTGCGAGCGGATCGCCGACTTCGAACGACTCCGAGCATCGGCGGAAGACTACGTGGGGGAAACCCACGACTGCCAACTCCATGGCACTACCACCTTGTTCGGCGCGCTGAAGTCTCGTCGGCGAGCGGATAGGTCATGGCTTCGAGCGTCGTCACGAGAGCGACTGATCATCCGCTAGATCCGTCGGGGAAAAGATCGCTTCATCTTTGAAAGTTGCAGCAACACTCACAAGCACCGTGGTCGCGTGGCATCTCTGGAAAAGCACAAGATCATCTCGAAAGTCAGACGTGGACGTGTAGCTCTTGAGAACGTTCGTCAATCGCGAGCCGCGCTAGAAGCTCGTTCGGCGCGGGACTATTGTCATTCGGTGGTGGGGAGTCGCGAAGGACTGTTGGCCGGGGCTGATCCCCGTGGCGCGGCGTCACATCTAGCGTGACGTCAGTCGCAATCGACCGTCCTGCCGGCACCGGCGGCGAGGCGGGAACCCCGCCCGGTGACAGGCGCTTCCGACCCGACGTGCAGGGGATGCGCGCGATCGCCATCCTCCTGGCCATCGTGTACCACGCCGGCCTGGCCGGATTCCATGGTGGCTACGTCGGTATCGAAGTCTTCTTCGTGATCTCGGGGTTCGTGATAACTGGGTTGTTGCTGCGTGAGCGCGAGGCGACAGGGAGCACGTCCATCCGCAACTTCTACGGTCGACGTGCCCGGCGCATCATTCCGGCGGCGACTCTCGTCGTCATCGTCACGGTCATCGCCAGCTACCACTGGCTCGGCCCGTCGATTGGACACCAGACGGCGGTCGACGGCCAGTGGGCTGCCCTCTTTCTCGCCAACTTCCACTTTGCAGCCATACATACGAACTACCTGATTGCGCAGGCCCCGCCTTCGCCACTGCTGAACTATTGGTCACTTGGCGTCGAAGAGCAGTTTTACATCGTGTATCCGACCCTCTTCCTCCTGATCGGCTGGTGGGCCCGAAGGGGGTCGTTCAAGGCGCGACTCACGGTCGTCCTCATCGCCGTCATCGTCGCCTCCTATACGTATTCGATCGTGCTCACGTCGGCGGACGCCCAAAGCGCCTACTTCTCGCTCTTCACCCGGTCCTGGGAGCTGGCCCTGGGCGGGCTCATCGCCCTCCATGGCTCGGTTTTCCGGCGGATCCCA
>Ga0182018_10001712_pt1 | contig 24133 bp, 13 predicted proteins | sample 812P2MmetaG_FD_120490 | JGI IMG/M metagenome (GOLD analysis project Ga0182018, IMG submission 120490) | Permafrost microbial communities from Stordalen Mire, Sweden - 812P2M metaG | ecosystem: Environmental > Terrestrial > Soil > Wetlands > Permafrost | place: Sweden: Stordalen | collected...
ATCGTGAAGCGCTCTCGTCGATCGAAGGCCTCTGTATAAACACGCAGGCACCTCTGCAAGTCCTCGGGGTGGACACCATTTGCCCAGCCGTTTCCAAGCTGCGATTCAAGTGATTCGCCGGTAAACTCGAGCCAAGGTTTATTAAAATAGGTGCACAACTTGTCGATACCCGACATCCAAATCAGCACGGGAGCGGTATTGGCGACCAGGCGAAAACGCTCTTCGCTCTCGCGTATCGCGTCGTCGGTTTTCTTGCGGTCGGTGATATCTACCGCCACGCCGAAAACGCGCTGTGGGTCGCGTTCATCGCGTAGTAACACTTACCCTTTGCGGCGGCCCAACGGATTGTAGCGTCAGGCCAAACGACTCTGAACTCGACGGCATATAGATGCCGGCTTAGCTTTGCATCGGCAATTGCCTTCTCGACTATGTATCGATCATTCGGGTGCACGCTACGAAGAAAGTCTTCGAAGGTTCCGATGTGGTTTCTCCTGAAGCCGCGTTTGCGTCGACAGGGCTGGGCAGACTCGCGAAGCCCCACCGGGCACCCGGCTGGAGCAGGGCGCTCCTCCAGTTCCGATACCGCGTGTCTGATGCAGTGCTCTCCCGTTGAGTCTTGAAGCTCAGTAACGATAGCGAATCCCCTTTTCATTTCTAAACTGTCATTGCACGAAGTGCTACTAGTAATTTTACTAGTACCGAGCAGTAACCGCTGTGGTCTTAGGCGTCAGTACCTGTCCCATGCGACAGTGCAGACGAATCATTCAACGCTTAGTATCAAGCCTTGATCTTGTTTCCTTCGGTCGTACGGCGAAACCGAAAGTGAATGCATTTCGGAGGAAATCTTGAGACGAAAAGCACGGATGGAACCGCTGTGACCGCGGGCGCGTGGTTGTTTCGCGAAGAGGTCGAGAGGATCGTCCCGCTCTCCCCCCAATACGTCGCGATGTTCAATGTGAACCAGAAATTAATTCGACTAGACCCGGCCTCCGGCGGAATGTTTATGGAGGGCTTCAACAGGCCGAAGCCATAACGGTTGCTTCCGGATCACACGGCGAAGTCCAGCGTCAGAAGTGTAGGCTGGGCGTCTCGGTTGGCCAGTTTCAGTCTTGGACATCCAACAGATCCTCTGTTAATGTGCAAGGGTTGGAACAGCGCAGCGGGGAAATTGGCTGTCCTGCAAGTCCTATCTTGATGCTCTAGGAGGTCTTCTCAATGCCCGAAGCTGGAGGTGCCAACATCGAAATCGCCCAGCACCTCAACGAACACAAAGAATCATCGCAGTCTTTGGGACAAGAAATACTGGAAATCCTGGAGGCCTTGTTGCTCGCTGTAGTTGCTATCACGACTGCCTGGAGCGGATATCAGGCAGCGCTCTGGACTGGACATCAGTCAGAACTGTACGGCCAAGCTAGCAAACTGCGGGTTGAAGCAGAGGGTGCCGCCACGTACGCCAATCAGGAGCGTTTGTATAACGCTTCGACCGTGGTTGAGTGGCTGAAGGCCGAAGCCCACAGCGACAAGAAGCTCGCTGACCTATTTGAACGGCGTTTCCTTCCCGAGTTTCGCCCCGCCTTTGAAGCTTGGAAGAAGACTGACCCACTCAATAACCCCAATGCTCCGGCGGGTCCTCAGTTGATGGCGGAATACCGCAGCTCCAAGACGATAGAGGCTGCCAATTTGAGTAATCAAGCCACAGAGGTCTTCGAGCAGGGCACCAGAGCCCGGCAACACTCCGACGAATACGTGCGAGCAACCGTGACCCTGGCAACCGTGCTGCTGTTGATCGCGATTGGCCAGCGTTTCACGATTCGTGGCGTGCGGATTGGATTGCTGGCGATCGCCCTGTTCCTGCTGTGCTTTCCGGTTTACCGCATCCTTACGCTCCCCCGAGCATAGAGCGACCTGTGACTGGGCGCCGCTATGGACTTGAATGGTCGTGTCTCATTTCCGGTAACTTGGCAGGGGGCTCCAGCCCTGGCAGGAGACTTCGTCATAGAAGATTGTCCGCGCCAGCTGTCTCCACTTCGCTGGTGGCGGCAACATTTAACGACAGCCTCCCTGTCTAACCGCCGGCTCATCACCCAGCGCCCGATTTCCGGCTAAAAATTCACTTTTGCACCGGAAAGTGCTAGGGTAAGAACGCTTTGACTTTCTGGAGCCGTCATGTCCTCGCAAGCATTGCCCGTACAGGCTAAAGAGCTTTTCCACTATCTTTTTGAGCAAGCGTCACTGGGAATCGCAGTGGAGGATCTCGAGGGGACACTCTTGCTTGCCAACCCGGCGCTTTGCTCCATGCTGGGATACGGGGAGAACGAACTGTGCGGCATGAATTGTTCCCAATTTGCTAATCCCGAAGATTCCCAAGACGATTGGGCTCTCTTTCAACAGCTCCGTGCAGGCGTCATCGACCAGTACTCGCTGGAAAAACGCTACGTAAAAAAAGATGGCGCTCAGCTTTGGGGACGTCTGAATGTCTCTCTTTTTAAGAACGGCGATGGAGGATCCCCGCTGGTCTTTGCCTTTGTGGAGAACATCACCGAACGAAGGCGGACAGAAGATGCGTTGCGAGATAGCGAGCAGCGGTTTCGTTTGGCGGCTTACGCCGGACGGATGTTCTCGTACGAGTGGGATGCTGCCACCGACGTGTTCGTGCGCTCGGGAGAGTACGCTGAGATGCTGTGCACCGATAAGGTGGCGCAGCTTACCACTGGTCACCAGATATCGGCTAAGGTCCACCCAGAAGACCGAGAGAAGGTTTTGGCCGCAGATGCTGCGCTTAGCGTTGAAAAACCCCACCTTCGAATCAGCCATCGAATGGCACGTCCCGACGGCAGTGTGATTTGGGTGGAGAAAACCGGTCGCGCCCACTTCAACGAACAAGGCAAATTGCTGCGGATTGTAGGCATGGTCGCGGATATTACGGAGCGCAAACTGGCGGAAGCGACGCTCGCAGACGTGCGCCGCAGGTTGACTGAGGCCCAGGAGCAGGAGCGTAACCGGATCGCCAGAGAGCTTCACGACGACATTGGTCAACGTCTCGCACTGTTGGCCATCGAGTTAGAACAACTCCACCAAGACCCTCCGGATTTGCCTGAAGTCCGCCGTCGTATGGGCGAATTACAGAAGCAGGCCAGCGAGTTAGCCATCGATATCCAAACCTTGTCGCACGAGTTGCACTCGACAAAACTGGAATATCTGGGCCCAGTTGCCGCCATGAGAGGCCTCTGCCAAGAGCTCGGGGAGCAGACGAAGGTGAGGATTGACTTCAAAAGCCGGGATTTACCCAGCCCCTTGCCGCCGGACATTTCTCTTTGCCTCTTCCGAGTCCTGCAAGAGGCCCTCCACAATTCGGTAAAACACAGTGGTGCACGTCACGTCGAAGTGGGATTGTGGGGAACGCCGGATGAGATTCATCTCGCGGTGAGTGACCCAGGTGTAGGCTTTGACAGCGAAGCGGCAAAAGAGAGTCGAGGGCTTGGCCTCGTCAGCATGGAGGAGCGGCTCAAACTCCTGAAGGGAACCATTTCAATCGAATCGCAACCCAAGCGTGGTACAACGATCCACGCTAGCGTGCCTCTCAGTTTGGGAAGCGATTCCATGCGGGCGGGGGTAAGAGCACCGAAATCACGAAGGCCGGCTACTGGTGACGGACCTGTCGGCATTGGCGTCCCAACTTAGTTGTGAGTTGCGTGTACCAGGAGAAGGGGCTGCGGCATAGCCCGTTCACTGGGAACAAACGGCTGAGTGTTCTGCGCAGATTCTCTCGGAGATGTGGCTTTCCTGTTCGCGCTGGAAGCTGTTCAGCACATACCCGCACAAAATATCCACGTTGCAAGTCTTGGCTATCTCGTCCGTGAGGTGTTCGACCTGAATCGCCGCATCCGCCTTACCTCGCGCCCACAACGTAGGTGCAAATTCACCACAAGCTGCAACTCGGGGATGCTTCCCCTTCGCCGCCCTGGCCGCTGAAGCGAGTGCATCGCCCATGACCTTCAGGAATCGGACCGAGTCAGGCAGATCATTCACCATGAATGTCGAGAGCGTCTCGTCAACATCCAGAGGGATATAGAGCCCTTGTTCAATGGCAGCTGCACCATCCACGCCACGTGCCAGCAATCTGTGGAGAAGACTCTTCTGGTGCGACTTGGTTGCGACCACGATAACCGGATTTCCGGCCTTTAGAGCAGCTTCAATAAAAGAAGTATGGCCAAATAGGAAAGCCGCGTCATCAGAATAGAACTGAACCTCGTGGTTGTGAGTGATCCCCGCCTTTCCCGGTACAAGCGACGGGAGAACTTCCTGGTGGAAGAGGTGGTCGTGAGCTTGTGCGTCGGTAGCGCTGGTCCAATTGTGACCCGATAGGCCCTTACTGACAAACCGCCTACCCTGACAAACCGCTTCCACAGAGGCTAACAGTTCGCTTCCGGCATGTGCTTTAACTACGTAGCCCATTGCCCCCAAGCTGAAAGCCTCTTGGGCCACTTCGGCAGAAGATTCTTGACTCATGAAGAGTATTTTGCATTCAGGGCAGAGCTTGCGGATTCGTCGAGCCGCTTCAAACCCACTGAGTGTGGGAAGCCCGATGTCGAGCACAATCAAGTCCGGTTGCAGTTCTTCGGCTTTGCGAACCGCTTCTAATCCGTCTGAGGCTTCACCGATGACCTGCAAATCCTGCCTTTTACCCAGCGTTGAACATACGAATCGCCGGAACGGCTCGTAATCATCGACAACGAGAACCCGGACTGTTGACGCTTTCAAGTGGCCTCCTCATTGTTCAAAACCCGACTCTTGAGTCGTAGTTCTGAACTCCATTAGGATTTCATGCGTTGCTAGTCCGGTCGTTGCGCGAGCGCAAGTTTCGATTATAGTGCCGAATACTGCGCGCGGAAGACGCGACATTGTGAAGAGGAGCTATCTGAGGTCTCGATGCGGAAGAATGCTTAGATTGTCTTATCGATGCTTACGGAGGATTTTCAGGAGTTCGGAAACTCTGGGCAGGTCTACTCGAAAGATCAAATCATCGGGCTTTACAGTCAGAGTCTCCCCTCCAGATCACCGGGCCGGCGCAATTCCAGACCTAATTCCGATCTCGAAGCAACCGGCCGGGACTCCCACGAGCTTAGCTGTAACTCGATCTAGGCTGGGTAGGCCTTAACGACTTATCAGGAAATCGGGTGAAGGATGTCTCCACGTCATGCGATAGGCTGCGGCTAGACGGCGGCGTGAAGCGTCTTCACGAGGTCGCGGGTGATTTGCGATTTGAAGACGTAACCGGCCGCACCCAAATCCTGAGCGGCTTGAACGAAGTCTGTGCTCTCGTGAATCGACAGAAAGACGACCTTGGCAGAGCAACCGGCGCTTCTCAGCTGTTCCGCAACTAGGAACCCACTCACTTCTCCCAGATCGACGTCCAGGAGAATGACATCTGGCTCTAAGTGCGCGGCTTCGTCAAGTGCTGAAGATCCAGAGGACAGCTTCCCAACGATCAGGAACTCAGACTGAAGAAGATCCACCAGGATATCGAGCATATCCGGACTATCATCTACACACAAAACTCTTGTCACTTCTAACCCGCCCTGCTCGAGCAGTGCTGCTTTGCGCGAATCCGCTTCGGCACCTGCCTTGAGTTTAGTCAGCGAGGAAAGTGCGGAATACTAGCAAAAGTACTAGGCATTTGCATATATAAAACTATGAATCGCTCATCCTTGATTCTGAATGGTTCGGGATATAATTTCCCGAGATGATCCCGCAAGTTTGAACGTCCTAAGGTTCATCTTCTAGGATCCAAGAATGCTCAGGCCCGATTCTCCCGAAGAGCAAGATGTCTACGTTCGAGAGCACACTTGGGGCGAGGCCTTTGAACACCTGGCCGTCAGCGTCGCCCAATTAACACTGGATAGCAAACTGCTGAGTGCAAATGAGCAAATGTGTGAAGTTATTGGCCGGCCGAAGAGAGATGTATTGGGAAAAGACCTCAACGAGCTTTTTCTGCCCGAGGGATCATGGTCTGAGTGCAAGGGCGGCCTGGACCAGCTTATTGCCGGTAAAATACCGCGCTACTCGACCCATATGAGTGCGGTTAGAACCGATGGACAACTGATCTTGGTCAACATGGTCTTTTCGCTGGTCCGCGACGATGTTACAAAAATGCCTCGGAGCCTGACTGCGGTCGCCGAGGATATCACTTCTATTAAGCGGGCCACGGAGGAACTGCACCACGCCGAAGTGGTGCGCGATGAGTTGAGCCGCAGAATGACGAATGCCCAAGAGGCGGACCGCACTCGCATTGCCAGAGAACTTCATGATGACATTGGGCAGGCGCTGGCGGTATTAAAGATTCAGATGCTCCGCGCCGGCCAGCCCGTCTCCGGCAACCCTGAGATGATGCACGCTAGCCTGAAGGATCTTACTGTCAAGCTGGAAAAGATTATCGACACGGTGGGCCGCCTTTCGCACGGCCTGCACTCCTCGGAGCTGGAGTTGCTCGGCTTGGCGGTCGCCGTCAAGGGCCACTGCCGCGAATGCTCTGAGCAGCTACGTATCCCAGTTCATTGTTCCTGCGATCTTCTTCAGGAGAAATTGGACAGCGTGATCGCACTGGCCTTTCTTCGGGTGTTGCAGGAAGGAATGCATAATGCAGCGAAGCACAGCGGTGCGAAGAGCATCAGGGTCCAACTGACTGGTTCGGACCACGAGCTCAGGTTGGAAATACACGATGACGGCGTCGGCTTCGATGTTGAGGGCGCCAGGCTCGCGGCGGGACTGGGTCTCATCAGTATGCGAGAGAGAATCCATCTGATTGGTGGCGAATTTGAAATCTGGTCCAGCCCCGGGCTGGGCACGAGGATCATGGCTCGCGCACCGATCGTTTAAAGGACCCTAGGCCCTCCCCAGAGAGCCGGTAGCACCGATTATCAACCTCGCAAGCCCGGACTGGTGCGAGTCATATAATCCAGAGTTGTTATGAGTTAGACGCTATGATTGTGACAGTTGGGTTCGGTTGTTTGCGAATGGCTAACGATGACCGATGCAAGCATTTCCCATTACCGCGGACTAGAGAAGATCGGTGTCGGCGGTATGGGCGTGGTGTACAGGGCCGAAGACACGCTCCTGGGCCGGTTTGTCGCGCTCAAATTCCTGCCGGATAACTTCGCCAACGACAGCGCCGCGCTGGAGCGTTTCCGGCGCGAGGCGCGTGCTGCTTCAGCGCTGAACCATCCCAATATCTGCACAATTTATGAGATCGCCGAAGAAGGCGGCCGTACGTTCATCGCCATGGAGTTCATGGATGGCGAAACGCTGAAGCACATGATGCAAGAAGACCCGCTTCCCATCGATCGGGTGATCGAAGTGGCAATCGACGTTGTCGACGCACTGGACGCCGCGCACACGAAGGGCATCATCCACCGCGACATTAAGCCGGCGAACATCTTCGTGACCAAACGCGGCAACGCCAAGGTTCTGGACTTCGGTCTGGCGAAGATGGTGCCCGTCAAGGAACTCGCCGGAGGCGGGGAATCATCCCGGGATTGGCAGCAGCTTACGGACGGTCTTGGAGCCGCACTGGGGACGGCGGCGTATATGTCCCCCGAGCAGGCGCTCGGCAAACCGGTCGATACGCGCACCGATCTGTTTTCTTTCGGGATCCTGCTCTATGAAATGTGCACCGGCCGCTCGCCCTTCGCGGGAGATACAACCGGAGAGCTTCTGATCGCCATCGTGCAGCAAGTCCAGATTACTCCAGCGCGGCTGAATCCCGATGTTCCAGATGGACTAGCGCGAATCATCGATCGATGCCTGGAAAAAGACCGAGAGCTTCGGTACCAGCATGCGGGGGAGATCCGCGCAGACTTGAAGAGGCTGCAGAGCAACTCGGCGGACTTGATAGACGCACCCTTGCCGGAGTGGAAAATAGAACCATTAGCGCACGCATCTTCGGGGGTTCGGACATTGCAGGGTGCTGTCCGCGACGACAGGAGATCTGCGCCCACAACCGGGCAGTCCGAACCAGCTAAGCCGCCCCTGCAGCGGCGATGGTTCCTCCCCCTTTCAGGGCTGCTGATAGTTGCGGCCGCGCTGCTGGCCTCTCTCCTGACGCGCCCCGTGCCCGTGCCGAAGGTCTCAAATTACGTCCAGCTCACCCACGACGGCCAGCCGAAGGGTCTGATTGGTACCGATGGTTCGCGGCTCTATCTCGGTTTCGCGAGACCCACCAGCTATAACGCCTCCGTCGGCATCACCCAGATGTCCACCTCAGGGGGCGAGCCGGTCCGGATTCCAGCGGCTTCCAGTGCCGTTCTCCCTCTGAACGTCTCGCAGGATGGAGCCGAACTTCTCGTCAAAGAAAACCAAGGTGCGGATTTTAGAGGTCAGCTTTGGAGTCTTCCAATCCTCGGAGGTTCGCCCCGTCGCTTGGGCGCTCTTGTCGGGCAGGACGCGGCCTGGTCCCCCGATGGGGGAAGACTGGTTTACGCCGACGGAAGCGAATTATTTCTGGCCAAGAGCGATGGGACCGAATCGCGAAAGTTAGCTTCGGTGAGGGGCCGAGGCTTTTATCCGGCATGGTCACCCGCGGGAAGTAAACTGAGGTTTACCGTGATCGATGACAAGACCGGTGCGAATTCACTCTGGGAAGTTTCGGCGCAGGGAACGAATCTGCACCCGTTGTTTCCCGGATGGCACAATCCTCCAGACGAATGCTGCGGGAAATGGACTGCGGACGGAAAATACTTCGTTTTCCGATCGCAGGGGCAAATCTGGGCACTCTCCGAAGTGGGAGGGTTTCTTCGCCCATCCACGGGCGAGCCCATCCAGTTGAGTTCCAGCCCGCTCAGTTTGTTCACCCCCCTTCCCAGCAAAGATGGCAAGAAACTTTTCGTGGTAGGCCGGGCTTACCGCGGAGAACTGGAGCGCCGCGAATCCAAGTCCGGACCGTTCACGCCCTTTCTCTCAGGCATCTCTGGCGAGGACGTCGCGTTTTCCAAAGACGCCCAGTGGGTGGCCTACGTCTCCTACCCCGAAAGCATCCTCTGGCGAAGCAAGCTGGACGGTAGCCAGAAGGTACAGCTCAGCTCCCCGCCGCTGTTGGCAGCGTCGCCGAGCTGGTCGCCCGACGGCAAACAGATTGCATTCTATGACTACTCATTCGGCAAACGAAGAAAGATCTACCTGGTTCCAGCCGACGGTGGCAGCCCCCAGCAACTGCTGCCCGAAGATCTTGAGCCGCAGCAGGATCCGGACTGGTCGCCGGACGGGAACAAGATTCTCCTCAGTGGCGTACCGGAGGACAATAACGGAGGCATCCGTGTGCTCGATTTGAATACCCACCAGGTTGCCACGCTGCCCGGTTCCCGAGGCCTGTACGCCGCCCGCTGGTCGCCGGATGGTAGGTACATCGTGGCGATGCCGTCGGATGCGCTGAGCTTGGTGCTCTTCGACTTCCAGACTCAGAAGTGGTCGCAACTCGCGAAGATAAGAGCTGGATTCCTGAACTGGTCAAGAGACGGACAGTATGTTTACTTCTTACGATGGCTGGACAATCCGGCGGTGCTGAGAGTTCGGATCACCGACCGCAAGGTGGAGCAGGTTTCGGATCTGACGAACCTTCCGACTACCGGCAACATCGGCCCGTGGCTGGGTCTCGCTCCGGACGATTCCCTGCTTCTGCTCAAAGATACCGGAACCCAGGATATCTACGCCCTCGACTGGGAAGCGCCTTGAAGAGCACTGACCTACCGGTTCCTCCTCGGTGGGGGCTGCGCCTTTTTGGCCGGCTACGGCATGACTGAAACACTGAAACCACCCGAAGCTGGCTCTATGCCATCGTGCTGGCGGTCACGGTCACGCTCACCATTTACGCCACGCTGGACATCGAATACCCGCGCCAGGGCTTCATCCGCCTCATCCATACCGCCGGACAGTTTGCATGCGCCCCGGCCCTGTCAGATGTGACAGTTGTGGCCTCCGACCTGCCACCCTACTCTCCACATGATTGGAAGTTCTCCGGCGCCTCGCGCGAGTTCACAGCCTTGGGATCTTCGCCGCGATCGTCGTCGGGCTGATCGCTGGCGATATGTTCATCGGAACAAGTTCTGACAACGACGGTGCCGGCGAGCACAGTCTACATTTTCTGAGCGAGATTGAGGCGTCCCAGATGTGGCATACGTGGTCCATGTCCTTGGTGGTAGCGATTGTTGTCATCTTGATTGGATTCATCACGTTTTTCGCTGTTCTGCTGCGCGACGGGCCGTTTTAGTGCGAGAAGGGAACTTCGTGTGAAGAGCAAGCGGGTGATATTCAAAAAGAGCCGCCCAGCGGCATCCTTATCGATGATGTGTGGTGTGCCTTTTTCAAGGCTCACAGTTTTCTGGTCGGCCCGAGCATCGAGATACTAAAGGCCAAAATTACCGCTCGATTGTTGTGATGCGTCGAACACCACTTGATCATGCCACCATAGGCGTTCAAAGAAAGTGCGTGCCATGTCCCGCTGCGATTGGACCTGCGAGGATGGCGTCGTTTTGTTCAGGATGTCGCCAATGGTACGGTTCCCGTCAATAGCATCGAACAAGCGCTTTTCTGTGGAGCCTATTGTTACAAGAAGATCCGTGTAGGTGTGATTTCGGTTTATTAAGACGGCTGCGGCCCCGGGAGGTAGCCGCTCTTGAACACAGATCGTCTCTGACATTCGAATGGGCACATACTGGAGCCAGGCATCTCCTGTAAAAGTGATTGGCTGGGAGACCCCGGAACAATCATCCCGGTAAACGATAACGCTGTGGCGAGCCATCGTTCCGCGAAAAAGCTCCACAGCGGCGTACTGCTCTGCCAAAGAAAGCTGCCCTATCCGGGAGGCCTGGGGGATTTGCGCCATCGCACCACAGCGAGGGGAGTAGGATGCTTGTTTTACCCACCGGCCGAATGTCAGTCGTCCCCGCTCGATAAAATCGAACAATTGAGGCACGGAATACGCACGGTCCTGCGGGTGCAGAAGCGCATCGGCGAGCGCCGCCTCCTGCCGGAAATCCGGGGCCTCACGCAACTGGTTTTCCAGCGGATGACCGGGCGGCAACGCCCGGAGCGCAGCGATAAGATCGCCGATTCCCTCATCTGTGGCATGGATGCCGATCCGTTTGCAGAACTCCTGCAGCATATAGATACCGGTCCGTCCGTAGGGCGCATACACCATCAGATGCATCGCCCCATCCTGTTCGAGCACGCCGCGCAGAGCCGCAAGGCCGGCATCGGGGTCCGCAAGATGATGGAGAACTCCAGTGCAGACAATCTGGTCGTAGGTTTTCTCCAGTTCGTTGAGACGATCGACGGGAAGTTGATAGACCTGAAGATTGGTTAAGTTGTACTTGCGCTTGAGTTCTTCCGTACATCGCACACTCGTCGCGCTGATGTCGATGCCGGTGACCTGAGCCGCGGGCCAACGCAGGGCATGTTTTGCCGCCTGGGATGTTCCGCAACCGGCAATAAGAATGGAATAGTCTTCCCTATAAGACCTGCCAGGCCAAAAGAGATGATAATCGGCGCGGCGTTTTTGCTGGTCTTTCCAGACCCGGCGATACTGTTCAAGGCTCTCGATCGGCGGAGGATAAGGATATCGGTCGTAGAAGTCCTGGACCTGCTCTGCTACATCAAGATATGGCGACGGGTGGTCTGCTCGTTGGCTCATGGCGCTGGCTACTTCTTTTCCGGAAGTGGCCCCGGCGACCCTGTGATTGGCAGGTCTACACTAATTGCAGCGTGGTCGGATAGGGGCTGGTCGAATGCCTCATTTACTTCGTTCATGGTGCGCGCGAAACGCGGTGCAAAGCGATAGGAGTCGACGGCTTTGGAATCCTCTTTCAAGTAGCCTTTTACGAAGATCCAGTCCAGCTTGTATTTTCCTTTGACTCCAATCGTTCGAGGTAACGCGAACGTCGTAACAAACCCTTTGCTCCCGCGCTCGTTGGAATTGCCTAAAGTGCCTTTACGATGGTTCTCCGAGAATTCTGCATCCCCACGAAAATCGAGCTGGGTGCCGTCGTCGAACCGATAGCTGCGGAGCTCCTTGAATAGTTTCTGCTCAGGATTGGCAGCAAGTAAGGGAACTCCGGAGGCAGTGGGGTCACTTTGAAACTTGGTCGACTTAAAGGCGAAAGCGGCAACGTCCATACCAAATCCAACCCCCGTCGCGTACTTGATCCCTTGAGTGGCCCAAAATGCCGGATCATTCAGCTTCTTTACCACAGCAGATTTAATGCTGAGAATTGAGCCATCGACACCAGTTGTGTTCAGATCGCCGGCGATGATCAAAGGGTTACGAATCGGACGAATTATTGCAAGAAGTTCTTCCGCCTGCTTGACCCGGCCCGCCGGTGTTGTACGGTTCTCAATGTGAGCTGCCACGATGGTTACCCGGTGCTCGGGAAGATCAGGCATGTCAATGGTGGCGATGAGGGTGGTTCGGCCTCCACGACGAACCTCGCGCACCATCTGCTCACCGAAAACCAGACTTGCACCCTTACGTTTCCCGGCTTCCATTGATCCATATTTCTTCTCGCCGTTATACCAGTCATAGGCCTGATATTTAAACGGAACAAGTTTCACATCCAGGAGTGGATAGCGAGAAAGAATGGCGGTACCGTGCAGCCCAAGGAGGCGGTTTTGATCGACGCTGAACTCATCCTCCAATTCTTTTCGTTCGGTTTCGTCCTTTACATCCGCGAATGATTGCCGTCCTAAGACCTTTGGATCGACCTCGACAAACTCTACCCCGTAGGCCCAATTCATCTTGAGGGAATCGGCGAGCTCCTTTACCACGGCCTGGTAGTCGGTCCGTTTCATGCCCCAATCGACTTCATTGAGCACGATCACATCTGCCGATTGGAGCACGTCAATCTGTGCTTTGAGGTCTGCAGTCTCGCGGTGCGTCTTGGCCAGAAAGCCTTGCTTATCGCTGAACGCTAGCTTGATCTCATCAAGCTCTAGTCCTCGCTCAATATTCCACTGGACCAGACGCAATGACGGTCCCACGCCTTTGAGGTCGGGGCGGAGAGGTTTTGTGCCGCTGATACTGGCTTCATTGTTGACGAACGGCGTCGTGAGCAAAGTATCAAGTTTCTGCGTTAGATCTGGATCGACTTTCTCGTTCTCGTAGAGAGTCACAAGTTCGTGATAGCTCAACAGCGCCGGCTGTGAACTTCGCGTGAAGTCTGCTCCAGGGCTGTTCTGAGCTAGTACGCCAATATTGAAAACTAGAGCCAGGAAGAAGACTTGTCGCACCGCGGTTGCACCGTGACGGGCATAATGTTTGGGTCGGCGCGAAAAGGATTGCAAACCTGTTTTCCCAATTCCCTTGAAGTTGACCATCGTGAAAGGGTTCCCCACGCCGATAGAACCGGCCAGCAAAGAATACTCGGTTTGTTTTTGTCGCGGCTACTATGAGAACTACTAGCCGGCCCAGACCGCTAACCGTTCCGAGAGCCAGAAGCATCGAGACCTCAAGCTTCGGTCGCAGCCGCTATGGCAAGTGGCAGGCATGATGCTTCTTGAACACGTAGTGTCCGATTAACCATCCTGCGGCGCCCCCCACCAATACATCGGTCGGGAAATGCTCCTGTCCCAGGATTCGTGCCAGGCTCACGCTAGAGGCTATGGAATATGCACTCGCTTGCACCCATTTTGACGGATATTGCCCGGCTAGCACGGCAGCCAAAGTCCATGCCAGCATGCTGTGTGACGACGGAAACGAGCCGTTGCTGCCTATGTTCGAGACAAAGAAATCGCCCGCCGCATTTTGGTAGAGGGGGCGTTCGCGCCGGAAGATAAGCTTCGTGACTTCTTCCACTACCACGCTATCCGCAAGCGCTTCCCCGCTCAGGATACCCGTTTCGCGCGCATGCCTGTTCCCCTTGAACACTCCGACCCCATACAACCCGACCGGTATGGCAATCTCGCCGCCGATCAGATAGTCCGATGCGTTAACGCTATCTTTGTTGAAGGCCCGGTCTCGACTCACGGCACGCATGGCATCTGTGTCTGTGGCCAACGTTACACCGGTCGCGGCTCCAAGCGGCAGAAGCCAAACCAGATCATGCGTTCTAATCCTTACCGGGCTGGTCCAGATCGGGATCTGGTCCTTCACTATCGCCATTGGCAAACCACGCTCGGTTACGCAGCTTTGCTTCTGCGGAGCATCCGGCAGAGCAATTTTCGGAGTTGACGTAGGAGCCATCCCCGCGATCACTTGCGGGCCAGCATCACTTCCGTAGCTGCCGATGCATCCACCTGCACAGAGGAGAAGGAGGATTCCGCCCTTTTGGAACATACCTTGCGCAAAGATGCAGTCCACCAACTTGTCACCTTCCCGGTCCCAATCTAGCAAGCGTAGAAAGGCTCCCGTCAGGATTATCCGAACAGGTAGGCTTCAAGGTCGTCGCTCGTCATCTCCTCGGCTAGGCAATGCAACTTACGGCACAAAGACGCTCTTCGCCGGCCTCATTGTCTAGGAACCAGTGCGACAGCGGTCAAATTGACGCTCAAACCCGCTCGACGTTACCGGAAATCCGACTTTTCGGGCGGGAAGAATCGTGAAGACAGCCGCCTTTTTCGAGTCACCCTACTTATCGTCCGCCTTATTCTTGTGGAGCATCCGCTTGATGTCGGGAGCAAACTCCGCTAACGCGTCGACGACGACGCCCACCCAAGCCTGAGTGAGTACGCTTTGATAGCCCTTAGTCAACACGCTGGGATAGTTAGGCTCCCACGAGGCGACGGTCACCCCGGCCCCAAACGCTGCCGCATACGACATGATCTGAGGTCGTATTCCCTTGTCGTCTGCTCCGCCGTAGGTGATGAAGTTCCGGACGACCGCGTGACGAATTCTTGGCCACGCGCCATCGCAGCTGCAACGGTCATAACGGGGCTCGAATCCGACCGCTGCGTTACCCAGGGACGTTAATGAGTTCTGAATGATGTTCCCGGCCTGGATTGAGCCAAGGCGTTTGCCAAAACCTGAAGCGCCATCTCCCCAGTCCGGTTCGGTTTCCTTGATCTGGTCGTGTAATGCGAAGAATCCAGTCTTCACGTAGATTCCGGGAGTTGTATAGGTCTGCCGAAGATAGAGCTTGAAGCGCTCGTCGCCGGTGAGTGGCTGAATAGGCGCGCCTTTGGGGAGGTATGCACCATAGATCCAGTTCACGGGCAGGGTGGTGTTGACCGAAGTCTCTGGAGTTGCCGGAGCTTTGGCTGGTTCTTGCGCCATACATGAGGGAACCACAAGCGGCAGAGCGAGAATACTCACGCGAGCTGCGAGGAGCCTTCCCGCGTACAGGCCGCGTGAAAACCAGCAGTTCATTCTCCGAATCGACCCGAGCATGCGTGCGAATGTCATTCCGTGAACATTGGGCATCGTACGACCTTTAGCTTCAACAGCGAATCACATTTCGCTGGATGGTAATTGCCGTTCTGGATCGCCACGGTCAGCTGATTGCCCCGTCCACCTGGATGCTGGCGACTACAGCAGTCTCCTCCATCCCCCCAGACGAACCATCGCTAACCTGTTGCAAGGCTACGGGGGTGGGTTGGGAATGAGGAACTAGCAAAAATCGTAGCGTTTCTGAGGAAAAGCTACTCGTTGCGTCAAGTCTTGACCCATTAGGCCGCTGGCCAGGAGGCCGAGTCCAGGCGAATTGACACGGTCCTACCCACACGTCCTGACAGATGAACTTTCCGGAAAACGGCGTTTCAAGTAAGAACGTGGGCACAGGGCCGATTATGACGGAGAGGTCGGTAATCGAAGCTGCGGCGAAAGCCAAGAAAACCAATGACCAGAGAAAGGCGGGGAGGGGACCTCAGGATTGATGCCTGCTGTGTACAAAATTGAACAGCAATAACTGTGCCGATCTTGCAGCATAAGCGCAGAGGCGTTCTCAATGCAGCCGAAATGCTCAACTTGTTGGATTTCAGAGGGCCTTGCGAAGTGCACGAGGGATGACTGCCCGAACCTACTATGTCCAGTCCACAATAATCGTGGTGGTCGCTGTGCAGGCTGCTGGGAGTCTGGAAGCGTGATGTTGCCACCGTGGCCGTTGGGCCAGACGAGAAGATGAAGCCCCAAGCCTGATGCCTGCCTGAGCAGTCCCGGTGCCCCAGAGAGGCTTTCGAAGCGGTCGAAGGTCAGCCGTGAGTCACCTGACACGGACTGTGGATCACATTCGCCTTGTCTTCAGTACGCAATTAGTTCTGCAACTTCGGAACCGCGATGAAACAACTGCACTCCCTCAAGCTGACGCAGTGACCCCGTTTGCTAACACTGGCTGGACCGATCTGCAGCCGGACTATCGCGCTATAGCCTCCCGTTCACTTCTGCGCTGGCTCCTTTTCCATCTGTTTCAGTTTTTGCTCGAGCAGCATCTTCTGCTGATCCTTGGTTAACTTGGGAAACAGGAGCACTACTTGTAAACGCAGGCCCCACGGCGAAGTTCCGGTGGGATAGACGGCGTTGCCGTAGACCTGCGCAGAGATGTTGACCGGCTGGAATCCAAGCTTCATGATTCTCCCCACACCGCCACCGAAGGGCGTCGTCCACACGTTACCGCTGGTTGCCCTCCAGTTGGCGGTGATGATGGGCGACGTTGTGAGGTACCAGCCCTTCTTCATGTTGTAGTTGACGAACCACTGGAGGAGGAACTGATTCACAGCCGGTTTATCGCGATCGGAATGACCGGCTACAGACCAGACGTTGTTCGTTAGAAACCCGACCGTCCAGGGTTTGGGCTGAACCAGCGCGACGAACCCCGGCCCCATGCTGAGTTTTCCCTGGCCTAGATAAGTGGTGTTGGTCGCCGTAGGCAACACCACAGTCGGCCCGACGCCCCAGATCACCTTGCTCTTCTTCGGCACGAGAAAGAATGAAGGGTTCATGTCTCCCAAGCCGTAGACCCCGGTGGTTTGCAGCGGGGGACCGGGTGGCTGCGGCAGGGGGAGCGGCTGGTAGACGATAGGCGTAATCCAGCGGACGATGAGGTTCCAGTTAGTCGTCAAGCTGAGCGGAACCACCGGCTGAATGTTCAGAACATTCTGAGTGCGGTCAGCCGGCCCGATATCGAAGTTGAAGTTTGGTTGGATGGGAACGCTGATGAGGCTGGCTATCGGATTCTGCGCCGCATTCCTCAGTGCATCGGTATTGGTCGCTGCGGCTGGCGTTTCCTCCGTGGCCACCTGAGTTCCCGGCACGCCAACCGGCGTATCTTGTGCTAACACCACGACGGTGAAGAGGAGAAAAGCGAAGAGTACCAAAAGACTTCGTCTGACGAAGACGAGCTTGTCGCCGGCCGACCCTATGGTGCAAGCCCTCATTGTCGAACCTCTTACCCCCACAGAAACCACCACCCCAGCCATCCTTGTTGGCCACAAAGGCGGTGAACGGAGGGGGTCGCATTTGTGGGCGCCTAAGAACGAGGAAGTCCCACTCATCACATACTTGCAGTCTAGAGGCATCATGCGGACGGCAACACTGGCTGAAGTGACAGTGTGAACAATCTGTCCGTTTCCAAGCGATTCGATCCAGGTGACAATCCTGCCATGGAGAAACTTTATGAACATAAAAGTCGTCCAGAGGACCATCAAACTTTTCGAGCAGTACAGTTCTCCTGCAGTGGGAAGTTCAGCGCGTCCGGCTGGATTGTTGTCGCGATAAGGGTGCAGAATACGGGGTGGGGGAATCCGCCGGTTCAAGAAGTGGGGAGAGGCCTACCACACTGCGCGCGTTGACGGCGACGGACTAAAAACGCTCTGCCACAACCGGCAAACACGACGTTGAAAGATGCGCAATGTTGAGGTCCTATGAGTACCAGCCCACCCCGCCAAGAGAAGAAGTTCCTGGCGAAAAATCCGTACACCAAGCCTGACCTCCATCGCGCAATTGATATGACTTGTATTCACACAACCTGGCAGTGGACAGCATCCATCGTGGCTGTAGCAGTGTTGGTGCTGCTAACGGCGCACGGCGCATTGGGCCAGAGCGCGTCCTTCGCGACCTTTACGGGGAGCGCGCTCGATCCCCAGGGAGCGTCTGTACCCGGTGCGACGCTCACCGCGACGAACGTGGAAACAGATATCGTCCGCACCACCCAAACAACGTCGGACGGTCTCTATCGATTCGACAACCTGCCGCCTGGCATTTATGACGTCGTCATCGAAGCCAGATCGTTCACCAAAGCTGAAGCCAAGAATGTGAAACTGCAGGTTGGCGAGCAGCGCGACATCAACTTCAACCTTGAGCCTGCGGGGGAGAAGCAGTTCTTGGTTGTAACCTCGGAAACGCCGCTTATCGAAACTACCAAGACGGACGTTTCTACGATGATAGACGACAAGGACGTGGCAAATCTTCCGACGACGACGTCCTTTGAGGGCGTCGGTGGGGTGTCCAACGATTTCGAAGGCCTGGCCGCGTCCGCCCCGGGGGTGAGGTACGACTACACGAACGATTCCGCTGACCTTGTGGGCCCAGGCAACGTTAACGACCGCGGCATCGTCGTGAATGTGGACGGTGGGAATATCTGGGACCAGGCACAGATACTTGTCGCACGCGACGCGCTCGGCGCATCGGTCGAAGAGGTAAAGGAGTTTCAGGTTCTAACGAACAACTACAACGCGGAATACGGCCAGGCCGGAAGCATTATCCTGAACGTCGTCACGAAGTCCGGAACGAATGGCTTTCACGGCGACCTCCACGCGTACTTCCGCGGGCGCAACCTGGGAGCGTCGGATTTCTTCTACAACCTGAGCAATCCGACAAGCCGCGCGCCCTTCTTCAAGCACGAGTATGGATTCACGGCAGGTGGGCCGCTGGTGAAGGACCGTTTGTTCTGGTTTATGAGCCTGGAGGACACAGCACAGGGTTCTCCGGCAACTCTTTTGCCCTTCGACACTACTGTCACTGTCAATCAACCGACGAACGAGCTGCTGTGGTCCGCAAAAGTTGATGCCAAGCTTACCGACAAACACACGCTGACGGTGCGCTACAACGTGCAGCGCGATACGTCGTCCAACGTCCTGCTTCAAACGCCGCCGGGGAGCACCGACCCGAGCGGCTTGGTTGACTCCATCATTCACAACGGTGGTTTAAACGTCGGCATGATTTCTGCATTGACATTACACACCGTCAACGAGGCGCGGTTTTTCTGGCACCGCTTCCTGTTGTCGACGCTGACAGCGAGTACGATGCCCGGGGAGGCTTTGCCTAACGCATATGTCGGGGCGGACTTCTGCTGCCCGCAGGGCGATTACCAGAATCGCTTCCAGTACATCGACAATCTGTCATGGACGCGGGGTAGCCATGCCTTTAAGTTCGGTGCGAACATCAGCCACTTCCCGATCCATTCCTTGTTTCAACAGTTTCACTACGGCGAATACTCCAACTTTGCGCCGGGCGCTTGCACCAACTCTTTCTTTCCACAAGCGGACGGCGAGTGCCCGTCGCAATTCACAATCGGACTGGGCGCGGGTACCGTGAATACAGTCGACAATATCTATGGAATCTATGCTCAGGACACCTGGCAGTTCCGGCGCAACGTCACCGTGAACTATGGATTGCGTTACGACAAGGAGGATGGAGCCTTCAAAGGTGGAACCATCTCCGACCCACAGATGCCGGGAGGCTGCTTGCAGTCCAATGGGCTGATCCCAGCCTGCGGATCGGACAACAATAACTGGCAGCCGCGTCTGGGCATCGCCTGGAGCCCGAATTTTGAGCATGGAACAGCGCACCGGCTCTTCGGAGATCCTGGCAAGTCCGTGATTCGCGCCGCGGCCGCGAGTATCACGGAAATGGTAGATCTCAACGTGGCGGTTAATTCGCTGATTTTCGACGGCAACAACCTTTTCACGCAAAGCATCACGGCAGGATCGATTAGCAATGACGGCGCAACTACGGGTCAGCAGGTCCTCAAAGCTTATCCAAGCGAGCCGAGCGCCGCTCTATTAGACCTTTTCAAGCCGGTGGGCTTCTACGGACGAGTCCGCCCTATATCGCCAACGCTCAAGAACCCGCAAGTGACCATGGCCTCATTGGTGTACCAGCGGCAATTGGGATCATCGTTTACGTATAGCATCGGGTATCAAGGCGTGTTTGCCCACGGCCTGTTCGGCGAAAAAGATACCAACTTCCCCACGCCGATCGCCGACCCGGCGCACCCGGACTATCTCTATATGCCGGGCGTTCCCGATCCAGCCTTTGGCCCCATCCGGACGGTCTTTAGCGACCGCGAGTCGGGATACAACGCGCTTGTGATCACTGCAGTAAAGCGGATGGCGCACCACATCCAGTTCCAGGGCAGCTACATGTGGTCCCATACCCTGTCTGACGGAGAGGACTTCTTCGGCCTTTCAGAACCCGGGAATCCACTTGCCTCTCTTCGTCTGGACAATGCTTCCGCCCAAAATGATCTCCGTCACTTGGTCAACTTCAACCTCGTGGCGGATACAAACAACCTCTTGCATACTCCGGTGGTTCGCACGATCCTGAACAACTGGACATTCGGTGTGCTGAGTACTCTGCAATCCGGACGGCCGTTTCCAGTTTCGACAGGCGACGCGTCCTTCACAGGATTGAATTTTTCGGCACTGGGCAGCGAAACCATGCAAAGACCGAACGTCTGCACGGCGGGATCGTCGCTACCCGGTTGTGCCGGTGCACCGATAGGCGCACTGGTGGCCACGAACATTGGCTCCATTTCGGGCACGAACCTGGAAGTGGGCCCCGCTGGCGTGGCCACCTGTGTTGCGGCAGGGCTGAACAACTGCGCCGCTTTGCAGACCACATTTGCTGCACCTGCGGGGGCCAGCACGTCTGGTCCGGTGGATAGCTTCACCGGCAGGCCCGTGGACTTTCAGTATATCGACGGCAATCTTGTCCGTAATGCGGGCCAAAGCCTCCCGTTATACCGCTTCGACGTCTCGCTGACGAAGGCCATCAAGATTCCGAAGTGGGAATCTAACCTGGAGCTGAAGATGGACGTCTTCAACCTATTCAACCACCCGGGTTTCATTTTCAACAACTCATTCGACGTTCTGAACCTCCTCCTGCTGCCGCCCCCAACTGTCAACGGCGCGCCAAATCCCAACTTCAACTGCACGGCGAGCTGTCTCAACCCGTTCACGGGCCTTTACTTTGGCGCCAATGGACAGCCGCTGACACTGGCGAACTTCCAGAGAGCCACGTTTAACGCGGCCAAGAACTTCAATGGGCTAGGTGGTCCGGCGGGAGAAGTGACGCCCCGCATCATCCAGTTAGCGATCCGCTTCCGCTGGTAGTTCGCTAAGCGAAGGTCAACGTAATAGTCCACCTTTCGTGCCTCAACGCCCGGACCCCACGGATTGTTGATCCTCTTTCATGGTGCAGGGGAAATAGGGGTCTGATATCATCATCGCGTTATAGTGCCCTCCGGGCGTAGCAGGTCTCAGGCCCACCCTTCCCAGGGGTGAATTTCTTGGGGCTGAGATTGAAGTCGTGGTTGGCGCCGATATCGTTGCCTATGGTTTCCGCGTGACGCTACCGGTAGGGACCTAGTCTGGGGTAGTTCTTTGGCCGCTCTTATCGGTTGCGACATAGCGCCGTCGAAGTCTTGGGGACGGCTTAAGCTTGTTTTTACGCTAGCTGTCTGGTGTTTGCTAGCGCGGTCGACCGGCGCGGCCCCAGTCAAGGAGGTGCGGCGAGTCCTCATCTTGCATAGTTTGGGTTTTTCGTCTCCCGCGTCCATTCTCGTGGATAGGGAGATCCGTGCGGCTCTGGACAAGTCTCCTTACCAGATTGAACTGTATTCGGAGTCTATGCAGTCGATCCTGTTTTCCGATCCGGCTTCCCAGGAGGAACTTCGTCAGGGGTATATCCTCAAATATCGAGATCGCAGGCCGGATGTTGTCATCGCCGTCTCATCCAAGCCCATCAAGTTCATGGCTGAGTCACGCGAAGAATTTGGCCCGAACACTCCCGTCGTCATTTGTGCCGGCATCGAAGACCAACTGGAGGGCGTGAAGCTCGACTCCCGCTTTACCGGGGCGTGGCGTATCATGGAGGCGGCAAAGACCCTCGAGGCGGCGCTGCAACTGCAGCCTGGCACTAGGCACGTGGTTGTGGTGGGGGGTGGTGTATATCCGTATGACAAGACCCTGGTGGCCATTGCCAGGGAGCAACTGCACAGTTACGAATCCAGGTTCGAGTTCACCTATCTCACCAACCCGGAAATGCCCACGCTCCTCCAACAACTGAGGCGGCTTCCCGAACATTCGATTATCCTCTACACCGCGATCTCGCAGGATGCCGCCGGCACCCGCTTCATTGATGAAACTCAGTCCCTTCCGCTGGTGGTCGGCGCCGCGAATGCCCCGGTTTTTGTCATGGAGGACACGTTTGTTGGCCAGGGGACAGTGGGTGGGAACGTGACCCCCTATGGGGACGAAGGCCGGGTTGCTGGTGAACTCGCCGTTAGGATTCTCAAAGGGGAAAAGCCACAGGACATACCCATCGTGAAAGACACCAATGTCTATATGTTCGATTGGCGAGCATTGCAACGTTGGGGAATTAGAGAAAGCGCACTCCCGCCCGGGAGTGTCGTGCTCGACCGACAGCCGACCTTTTGGCAATCCTATAAGCAATACATCATTGGCGTCGTTTTGCTGTGCTTGGCAGAGACTGTTCTCATTTTTGCGCTGTTGTGGCAACGGGCGAGAAGGCGAAAGGCCGAAGAGTCCCTTGTCGAGCGGCTAACGTTTGAGAGTCTGCTTTCCGATCTGTCGACAACCTTTATTAACCTGCCAGAGGAGGAGGTCGACTCAAATATAGGGCACGGTCTCAGCCGGATTGGAGAGTTTCTCAATATTGAGCGGATTACACTCCACGAATTTTCTCCAAACAGGACAGAGTTGACGCCGAGCTTCTCCTGGACTCGTGAAGGGATCAAACCTGGTCCCACAATCGTAACCATAGACGAAGTGCCCTGGTGGACCAACCGCGTCCTGCGTGGGGAAATGCTGCTAGCTCCTGACCCCAACGCGTTGCCTGAAGAGGCGTCTGCGGAAAGGGATTTTCTCCGCCAGCGGGATGTACTGTCGGCAGCATCGATTCCATTGAAGATAGGCGGCGAGGCCATCGGTGCCATGTCGTTGGTCAGCACCAAGCGCCGGGTACTCTGGGCCGAGGATCTGGTAAAGCAGCTCATAGCACTAACAGAAATATTCTCGAACACTTTGACCCGTAAACGCACCTCGCAGGCCTTGCTCGATAGCCTTACCGAACTCAGACTGGCAGAAACTGTTGTGCGCGAAAGCGAAGAACGATTCCGGCTGGTCGCCAATACAGCTCCGGTGCTGATCTGGATGGCGGGTCCCGATAAGCTTTGCACCTACTTCAATCAGCCTTGGCTCGACTTTACCGGGCGATCCATCGATTTAGAACTTGGGAACGGCTGGGCGGAAGGGGTTCACTCCGAAGACTCGCGGAGATGCATGGATGCGTACGCGCAGGCCTTTGATCGGCGTGAGGAGTTCAGGATGGAGTATCGGCTCCGACGGCACGACGGAGAATATCGATGGGTTCTAGACATCGGAGTGCCGAGGTTTAATCAGTATCGCTCTTTTCTCGGTTACATCGGGAGTTGTATCGATGTGACTGAGCGCAAGCATGCCGAGGAGGCTCTGCGTGAGAGCGAAGGACGGTTTCATTTGGCGGCTCAGGCCGGAAAGATGTTCGCTTATGAGTGGAATCCTGCCACCGACGTCATGGTGCGCTCGGCAGAATCCGCCCAGATTCTGGGGATCGAGACGACGCAGGTTACTGGTCAACAAACATTGGCTAAAGTTCACCCAGACGACCGGGAAAGACTTTTGGCCGCTGTTGCTGCGCTTAACGCTGAAAAGCCCTACCTTCAAGTCAGCTATCGCGTGGTTCGCCCCGACGGTAGTGTGATTTGGGTGGAGAGAACCAGTCGTGCGCATTTCGACGAACAAGGCAAAATGCTGCGGATTGTAGGGATGGTAGGGGACATCACGCAGCGCAAACAAGCGGAAGTGGCTCTCGCGAGCGTTAGCCGCAGATTGATTGAGGCGCAGGAGCAGGAGCGCACCCGGATTGCCAGAGAGCTTC
>Ga0182018_10001713_pt1 | contig 24133 bp, 19 predicted proteins | sample 812P2MmetaG_FD_120490 | JGI IMG/M metagenome (GOLD analysis project Ga0182018, IMG submission 120490) | Permafrost microbial communities from Stordalen Mire, Sweden - 812P2M metaG | ecosystem: Environmental > Terrestrial > Soil > Wetlands > Permafrost | place: Sweden: Stordalen | collected...
CACCCGCCTGTGGTTCGGCGTGAGCGCCGTGCGCAACTCGACCATCTCCTTCGAGCTCGCCGGCCCGACGGCCGTCGCGTGGTCGCAGGACGAACGCGAGATCGGCAGGAAGGGCATCCGATTCCTCATGCGACAGACATCCTGCCTGGCCGGCGGCACCACGGAGATGAGCCGCAACGCGATCAGCGAGCGGGTGCTCGGCATGCCGCGCGAACGGACCGTCGACAAGGACACGCCGTTTCGCGACATCCCTCGCAGCCGCCCGGCCGGCTCTTCATGACCCGGCTCGTCATGACGCAGATGGCTGTCGCGGGTGAATTGAAGCGAGGCGTACTCAGATCGTCCAGCGGTAGTCCTCCCCCGGCTCGTAGATAACCCCGCGGGCCAGCAGGTCATCGACCTCCTCGCCGGAATAGCCGAGACGCTCCATGATCGGGCGGGTGTGCTGCCCCACCAGCGGCGCCGGACCGAAGGGGCCGGTGGGCGTTTCTGAGAAGTCGACGAGGGATCCGAACTGGCGCATAGTGCCCAGGGTGGGATGGGTGTACTCGGCGACCAGACCCAAGCGCTCGTTGTCGGCGTCGTGCAGTGGGATCTCACCGTCATAGGTGTCGATCGACACCTCCGCGGCCACGCCCGCATCGGCGAGCATCATCTGCCAGGCCACGGCCGTACGGGCGCGGAAGGCCTGCTCCAGCCCCGGCTCGAGCTGGGAACGCGCGTCGATCCGGGCCGCCACCGTGTCGAAGCGGTCCCACTCGGGTCGGCCGACCACGCGGCAGAGCTGCGACCACTGACCAGGACCGAACGCCGCAACCTGCAGCCATCCCTCCTGGGTCTCGTACAACCGGTAGCACGGGGACACACCCGTCTGGTTGCGATCCAGGACCGGACGGACGGGGCCAGGCTCCCCCTCGACCAAGAAGACGTCGGAAGCGAAGACGGCAGCGCCGTTGAGAAGTGACGTCCAGAGGTCCTGGCCCTCGCCTGTACGGCGCTGGTGGTAAAGGGCGGCCAACACACCCACCGCCGACATCATGGCGTTGGCCGTATCGGTCATACCGAACCGCAGATAGAGGGGAGGGTTCCCTTCCGCCATAGGGCCCGCCTCGTACTCGATCCCGCAGGTGGCCTGGTAGAGCGGGTCAAGGCCCCCGAAGTCCGACAGCGGTCCCTCGGCGCCATAGGCGTACGTGTTGCAGTGGACGAGACCGGGGTTGCGCGCCTTGAGGTCTTCGTAGCCGACCCCGAGGCGCGCCGCCGTGCCCTTCGTCATGTTGTGATGGACGACGTCGGCCAACTCGGCGAGCCGCAACACCACCTCGAGCCCTTCCGGTGCCTTGACATCTACGGCCAGGTCGAGCTTGCCGCGCTGGCAGCCGAGGAACGGCATGCCCGCACCGCGCATGGCGTCGCCACGCACGGGCTCCACCTTGATCACCTCGGCACCCAGGTCGCCCAGCAACATGGCGCCGTACGGACCGGCCAGGTACTGACCCAGATCGAGCACGATCACGCCGTTCAAGGGGCCCATGTCGCCCCCTCCTCTACCACGCCGGCGCCGGTCAGGCGGTCGATGTCTGCAACGCTGTACCCGACTTCGGTCAGGACGTCCCTCGTGTGTTCGCCCACGCGCGGCTGTCCTCCCCGAATGGCACCGGGAGTTCCGGCCAGTACCGCCGGCACTCCGATCTGTGTAGTCGAGCCGAGCTCGGGATCCTCAACGGTCTCGACCATGCCATTGGCGAGGAACTGCGGGTGGGTGAACACATCGGACATCGGGGTCACCGCCTCCGCTCCCAGGCCGGCCTGGTGGAATTCCTCGACCAGTTCGCGGCAGTTCCGCCGGAGATACGCGGCGCGCAGATCGGTCTCGTGACGGGCCCGTAGCTCGGGATCGCCATAGAGTGCCATCGGGTCGACCGGATCGAGCCCCAGGATCTCCTCGGGTGTACGCGTGGGCGTGCGTCCGTTCATGGTGGCCGCATGGATCCACTGGCCGTCCGCGCACTCGAAGAGGCTCGTCTGGTGTACGCCGGGGGGATAGGTCTTTCCCAACATCATCCGGAAGGGCGCGTCGGAACGCGCATGTTCCTGCCAGATCATGGTGGTGAAGGCGAAGACTCCCTGATACAGCGAGGTCTGCACATGCTGGCCCCGTCCGCTCTCCTCCCGGTGGACGAGCGCCGAGAGGACTCCGGATGCCAGGAGGAAACAGGCGGCCATGCTGGGAGCGGGGAAGTGCAAGAAGACCGGACCGGGTCGCCAGCCGGGCTGCTCGTTCTGCATGCCGGCGCGGGCCTGCACGAGCGCGTCCCAACCTGGCCGCTCGGCAAAGCGGTGGCCGGGTGGATATGCCGGCACCGAGCAGTAGACCAGACGCGGAAAGGACTCCGCGAGCGCCTGGTAGGAGAGACCGAGGCGCCCCATGGTGCCGGGGCTGAACGTCTCGACCAGCACGTCGGCGGTCTCGCAGAGCCGGACGAAGGCAGCGCGTCCCTCGTCGTGTTTGAGGTCGATCACCACCGAACGCCGGCTGCGATTCCAGACGTGATACGCGGGCTGCTCCCGGAAGGGATCCCCGCCCGGAGGCTCGACCTTGATCACATCGGCACCCAGCTCGGCCAGGAGGAGCACCCCGACGGGTCCGGCAATACCCCAGCTGAGATCGAGGATCCTCACGCCGCGCAGAGGTCCGGCGGAGGGCCTCACGTGGCCACCCTCTTGGCGTCCGAACGATGCACGACACCTCCCCTGCCCCGTTACGGTCGACAAATCCTGCACCGCTACCGGATGCTTCTCGACACCCGATCATTGTCGATACCGCCGGCGCTGCGAAGGATCCCGCGCGGACGAGCCGCGCTGTCGTTGACACCTTTCGTACGGCCGGAGTACATTCTCACACGTTCCTTGGGCACCCGCCCAGTCGTGGGGATTTGGCCAGCACGGTCAGTCCCCGGAACGGAAACAGGTCCCGCTCCGGGGACTGAAGAAGCAAGGGGGGGACACGTGCGAATGTTGCTCGTGCGAGTGCGGATCGCCGTCGGACTCATGACCCTGATGGCGTCGATCCTCGTTGGTGGGATCTCGGTGAACCATGCGGGGGCCAGTACGTCGGGCCTCTTGGCCAGCGCCCCGGGAGTCACCAAGACCACGATCAAGATCGGGATCCTGACCGACCTGACCGGATCCGACGCATCGTCGTTCTCCGACAGCCCCGGTGCCATTGAAGCGCGCTTCAAGCAGATCAATGCGGAAGGCGGGATCGACGGCCGCAAGATCACATGGGTGGTGGACGACACCACCTCGACGGCCGTCGGAGCCGAGACCGCCGCCAAGGACCTGGTGCAGAACCAGGGCGTGTTCGCCATCGCCGAGCTCAGCGGGCAGTTCTTCGGCGCCGCTCCGTACCTGGCCCAGGCGGGGATTCCCGTGACCGGTTCTTCGTTGGACGGCCCCGAGTGGTACCAACAACCGAATACCAACCTGTTCTCCTTCACCGGAAATGGCACCGCGTCGGGGCCCGCGTACGGCGACGGAGGGTTCTGGAAGGCGATCGGAGCAAGCAAGATCAGCTATGTCGAGTCAAACGTCCCAGCTGCCATCAGCGAAGGGAACAGCGTCTATGACTCGATCGAGAGCGACGGCCTGCATCCCTGCGACAAGACCATCGTCCCTCTGGGCACCGTCAACTTCACGGCCTTCGCACTGAGCTTCAAGGCCGATGGCTGCAACGCGGCGGAGTGCGCCTGCGTCCTCTCCTCCAGCCTGGCCATGGCCACCGCGCTCCACCAGGCCGGGTTGAACAGCGTCAAGATCGTCTTCGCCGCGGGCCCGACGCAGCAGATATTCCAGACCCCGGCGGACGAGGCGGCTGCGAAGGGGGCGTTCTTCCCCGGCATCGAGTCGTCGCCGACCTATAGCAACGCGGCGAGCCTGGCGTATCTGGCCAGCCTCAAGAAGTACGACCCGTCCTATACCGGCGGCCTGCCGGACCTCGCCGAGGGGGATGGCTGGCCCATCGCCAACCTCATGGTCGAGGGCCTGACGGTGGCCGGAAAGAACCCAACCCGGGCCTCGTTCATAAAGAACCTGCGCCACGTCACCAACTGGACCGACAGCGGCTTGGCACCGGGCCCGATCAACTTCGTGCACTTCGGGCAGAACCCACCCACCCAGTGCTTCTCGTACGTGCAGTTCAACGGAACGAAGTACGTGCCGTTCCCCAAGGACGGCCGGTCGTTCTGCGGGACGATCATCCCCGGCTCAACGACCTGATCGCGCCCACCGAAATCTCCCCGCTGGGGGTCCGTTTGGGGCGGCGATTTGAGGCGTCGACCGCGAAGTCGACCGGCAAGTCGACCGGCAACGAGAAGCCCTGCTCCCGAGGGTGCCCGAGGGCTCCCGAGGGTCAGAGGGTTCCCGAGGGTCAGAGGGTTCCGGCACCGTACCGGAACGCTTCCGGAAGTATTTGGGCGGTTGCCCAGGCAAAGGGAGCGACACTCCACTAACATCTCTGAAGGAGACGGCCGAACGGCGATCCTCTTACTGAGGGAGGGACCATGTCCGATGAGTACGTTTCAGATGCCTTCATCTATATGCGAGAGCGACGGCTGCCCTACCCCGTGTTCGACGCCGACAATCACATGTACGAAAACCGTGAGGCGCTGACCAAGTTCCTCCCACCCGAGTACGACGGGATCATCAAGTACGTCGACGTCAACAACCGCACCAAGGTCGCCTTCAAGGGCATGATCAGCGACTTCATCCCCAACCCGACCTTCGCCCGGGTGGCCCCTCCAGGAGGTCCCGCGGCCGATCCTCAGCACCGGCGCGGCATCCCCGCCGTGGACGCCTTCTTCGATCCCGAGCCGCGGCTCGCGCTCATGAAGGACATGGGTATCGACAAGTCGATGATCTGGCCGACGCTGGCCACCGGCGTCGAGGAACGACTGGCGAGCGACCCCGATGCGATCCAGGTCGTCCTGCGCGCCTTCAATCGGTGGATGCTCGAGCACTGGTCCTACAACTATGCCGATGCCATGTACCCCACTCCCATGATCAGCCTCTCCGTCCTCGATGACGCCATCAAAGAGCTGGATTTCGTGGTCGAACACGGCGCGAAAGCGTTCCTCCTTCACACGGCGCCCGTCCCCACGTGGAAGGGGCGCCGTTCGTTTGCCCTCCCCGAGTTCGACCCCTTCTGGGAGGCCGTCCAAGAAGCGGACATCTTGGTCGGAATGCACCAAACTGACTCCGGATACCAGCGCTACACCAACGAGTGGGAGGGATTCGGCAACGACGAGTTCCGGCCATTCGGTTCCGGCATCGCGGGACTCAATGGGTCACCGGCGTTCCTGACCCTGGCCTCCGAGAAGTCCCCCATCATCGACGGGGTGGCCTCGATCGTCGGCCACGGCGTGGCCACTCGCTTTCCACGCCTGCGGTTCGCGCCCACCGAGTTCGGCACCGGGTGGGTGCGCCCGATGCTACGCCGCATGGCCAAGGCCTACGAGGAGACGCCGGAGTTGTTCGAGGAGGACCCCGTCATGGTCTTCAAACGCAACATCTTCGTCCATGCCTTCCAAGAAGCCGATCCCGCCGGCTTGGCCGAGGTGATCGGTGTGGACAACGTCATGTTCGGTTCCGATTTTCCCCACCAAGAAGGGTTGGCCGATCCGCTCGGCTACTCCGAGGTGGTCGAAAGGGCGATGTCCCCCGAGGACACCGCAAAGGTCATGGGCGGGAACCTGGCGCGCATCATGAAGGTCTGATTCGGTGGCGCCGCCGGGCCTCAGCAGGGTTCGCCGTGGGGATCGAGGTAGTCCTCGGCCAGGAACTTCTCTTCCCGGTAGCGCTCGAATTCGTCGTCCGACACTCCGAGGACCTGCTTGTAGACGTACTCATTGTCCTGGCCGAGAACCGGCGAACCTCGCCACCATTGCTGGGGAACGCCACGATAGGGCAGGCCCGGGTGCAGGTGGGTGCCCACGTCCAGGCTCTGCAAGGGGCGCTGCCACTCTCGAAACCGAAAGTGGGGATCGGCGGCGAACGACACATCGTCGAGGAGGGGCCCGGCCGCCACGCCGGCACGCTGCAACGCATGAAACGCCTCCGACGACGACTGCCCTGCGGCCCATGCACCAATGAAGGCATCGAGCTCGTCGTGCTGCAATCTCCTCGATGCAGCATCCGCGAACCGGAGGTCGCGTCCGAGGTCGGCGCGGCCGATCACATCAGCCAGCGCTCTCCAGGCGCCGTCGTCACCAACAGAGATCGCAATCCACTGGTCCTCGCCTCGACAATGGTAGAGGCCCTGTGGCGCGCGCCAACGGTCCCGGTTGCCCCACCGTTGGGGCTCCACGCCGAGTTGGCAATCGACGAAGACGTCGCCCAGGTGATTGAGGACATTCTCGCTCTGGTCGAACTCCACCAGCTGTCCCCTGCCCGTTCCATCGCGAAAGCGCAACGCGGCGATGGTGGCGAAGGCAGCGGCCGGTCCCGAGGCGGCATCCATGTAGGTCGTGCCGGGAGTGCTCATGAGCTCGGACTGCCGATGGCCGCACAGCCAGAGCATGCCGGTGAGACCATCGAACTGTGCGCCGAATCCGGTGTAGTCCGACCAGTCACCGGTTGTACCTGTGGGTGGCATCCGCACGATGACCAGGCGCCGGTTGCGGGCCTGCATCTCGCTCGTGTGGATGCCGATGTGGGCGAGCCCGCTGGCCCTGAAATTGTCGATGCAGACGTCCGATCGCTCCGCTAGGCGCATCAGCAACTCCAGCCCCTCGGGTCGGCGGGTGTCGATGGTGCAGGAAAGCTTGTTGCGGGCGAGCGAGTTGTTCATCGCGTGCCGATTCCACGGGCGGTCGGGACGGTCGGGGACCGGAGGTCCGTAGAGCGATCCCAGGTAGCCCGGGTTGGCGATTGTGGGGCGAGCCTGGTAGCCCTTCGTGGTCGGCGGCAGAACCCAGGGATTTTCCACCCGGATGACCTCTGCGCCGAGGTCGGCCAGCAGCATGGTGACATAGGGGCCGGACCACACCGTGGTCAGATCGAGGACCCGGATCCCCGACAGAGGCGGGACGGGCGCGGTATGTGCCGTGGAACCGTCCCCTCGAGGGTGCGCTCGGCCCGGCGTCCCCAAGATCGCGTCAGCGGGCGAGCCGAGTTCGGCCGCGACCTCGTCGTCGTGTGCACCAAGACTCGGGGCGAGCCGGCGGATCGACCGGCCTGGCATGTCGATCGGACCTGCTCCGGGGTCGTCGGTGTGCACCCAGAACCCGCGCTGGGCGAGGTGCTCGGCCTGCAGCACCTCCGGCGGCGAGTTCACGCCGGCCAGCGGCCAACCAGCCCGCTGGGCCTCCGCTGTCGCTGCAGCCCGCGTATGCGACAGCAGCCACGGGTAGAGAGCGGCGTCAATGGCTTCTTTGGTCTCGCCGCGCTCGTATGCGTCGGGCCGGGCGAATGCCTCCCTCAGGTTGTCGTCATTCAGGACCTCGAGCATGTTGTCGAGCTGCTGGGGTGTGGACATCATCGACACGTATCCGTCCGCACAAGGGTGGACCCCGCCGGGAATGAGCGATTCGCGCGCGGCGCCGTAGAGATTCGGACCAGGGGTGCCACCCCGGTACTGGTGGGACAGAAGGGTGGTCGCCCGGGCCGGAAGTGTTGCCAGCACCTCGGCGGCAGCGCAATCGACAAAACAACCGTTGCCGGTCGCTGCAGCACTGCACACCGCAGCCAGAGCACCGAGTGCCGCCATGCTGCCGACGAGGTGGAGGCCGAGGTGCGCGGGCAACCGGACCGGGCCCTCGTCGGTCCGGCCGCGCACGAAGGCATCGCTCACCGCCTGGACGACTATGTCGTCCCACTGGTAGCCCGCGTAGGGCCCGGAGACCCCGAAGCCGGTGATCCGCACGACTGAAACCTCGGGCGAGCGCCCATGCACGGTGTCCCAGTCCAGGCCCCAGGAGTCGAGCAGCCCACGCCCGGTCGCCTCGATGACCAGCTGCGATCGTTCGATCAGGGCCGCGAGGCGCGACCGGCCGTCCACGGCCTCAGGATCGATGACCGTGCTGCGCTTGTTGGTGTTCAGGTGCAAGAAGGCGCCGCCCCGGTACAGGCCGTCGGAACCACGGGCCACACTCTCGCGGTGGCGCAGCTCATCCCCCGCCGGGCTCTCCACCTTCACCACGTCGGCGCCGAGGTCGGCGAAGAGCTTCCCGCAGTAGCTCCCGGCGACCCCCTCGGCCAGCTCCACTACCTTGATCCCGCTGAGCACCTGTCGCACGAGGCGCTATCGCTTCGGGCTGGCGTGTCCCGTGTTCGTCCCTGAGCTCGTCATCACGTCGGCCAGACCAGCTCTAGGTTGTCGACCGACCGCAGGCCGGGTGGGTAGTGCAGCTCTATCCCCGGTTTGAGCTCGTAGTCGGGAATGCGGCGATGCCATTCGCGCAGGGCGACGCGTAGCTCCCGACGCGCCAGGTGCGAACCGAGGCAGCGATGGACTCCGCCGCCGAAGCCGAGGTGGCGATTTTCGACGCGATCGAAGCGCACCTCGAACGGATCCTTGAAGACCTCGGGATCCACATTGGCCGCACCAATGGAGACGAACACGAGGCTTCCCGCGCTGATGGGGCAGCCGGCCACGACGCTGTCGTCGGTGGCCGCCCGGGCTATCCCTGCCACCGGCGTCTCCCACCGCAGCAGCTCTTCGACGGCGCGGGGGATCACCGAGGAGTCCTCGACGATCTGGCGCCTGTGATCGGGATGCTGACTCAGATAGGCGAAGAAGACGCTTAAAGAGTCCGTGACGGTGTCGAGCCCGGCGATCAGGAAGAGGAAGCAGATGTCGAGGATCTCCTCGCGGCTGAGCTTCTCCCCCTCGACCTCCGCCCGGAGGAACTCCGTGAGGATGTCCTGCTCGGGATGCTCCTCCCTCTCGTCCAAGATGTCGTTGAAGTACGCGTAGATTTCCTGGCCGATGCCCTCCCTGATCTGCATCTGCTCGTCCGCCGGGAGGGTGCCCCCACCGGGCCGCATGATCCCGTCCTTCAGGCGGAGGAGGTTGTCCAGCTCTTCCCACGGGAGGCCCATGAGGCCGAGAAAGACCGCTGACGGGAAGGGCACGGCGAATTCCTCGCTGAAGTTGCACGCACCCCGCTCGACGAACGAATCGATGAAATGGTTCACCCGCGCCGCCACGTCGTCCTCAATGGCATCCATCTTCTTGGGTGCGAAGAGCGGATCGAGGATCTTGCGGTACTTGAGGTGCTCCGGCGGGTCCACGCTGAGGGGGATGAGTGGACGCACGTTGCCCAGCTGGACCAGGTCGCGCGAGGTGTAGCGCTCGGGATTGCGCAGCACCTCGTCGACCGCGGCTCGGCTGGCCACCACAACGAACCCCTCGGCTGGGCAGATCACACCACCCTTGTCGATGAGCACCTTGTACTTGGGCTGCGGTTCGGCGAGATCGAAGAGGTCATCCAGACCCTCCTCATCGCCCCGAAAGACCGTGGCGGGCTCACTCTGGTCGTCCGATACCTCCGACATCGCACCCCTCTTGCTGTCCGGCTCCCCCGCCCGAATCCCGGGCGTCCCGATCCTAACGAGGAGCTCGCTCCTGTGCCTGGGCGATAGCCCAACTTCTGCTCAGGCGGGTTGCCGGCGGGCGAAATAGCCTGGAGTGCATGTGCGGGCGCACGCCGGCCGATTTTCGATCTGGAAAGGGGCGTCGCAAACCATGGGCGAATTGGCAGGACGGGTGGCCGTGATCACCGGAGCGGGCCGGGGAATCGGTCGGGAGCACGCTCTCCTCTTCGGCGCCGAGGGAGCCAAGGTCGTGGTCAACGACCTGGGCGGAAACCCTGACGGCACAGGGGCCGACAGCTCGCCGGCCCAGCAGGTTGTCGACGAGATAGTGGATGCCGGTGGAACAGCCATCCCCAACTACGACGACGTCTCGGACTGGGAGGGTGCCAAACGTCTGATCGACCAGGCGGTGCACGCCTACGGGGACCTCCACATCCTGGTGAACAACGCCGGAATCCTGCGCGACCGGATGCTCGTCAACATGACCGTCGAGGAATGGGACGCCGTGATGAAGGTGCATCTCCGTGGCCACTTCTGCACGACCCGCTGGGCGGCCACCTTCTGGCGCGAGCAGTCCAAGGAAGGTCGTGACGGACGGCGATCGGTCATCAACACGTCGTCGGGCTCCGGGCTGTTCGGCAACGTAGGGCAGACGAATTACGGTGCGGCGAAGATCGGTATCGCCACGTTCTCGATGATCGCCGATTCCGAACTCGCCCGCTACGGGGTGCGGGTAAACGCCATCGCACCGGCTGCGGCAACTCGCTTGACGGCCGCCTTTTCCGAAGGGAGGCCCCAACCCCCTCCTGACGAGTGGTCGCCGCAAGATCCGGCCAACATCGCACCGTTCGTCGCCTACCTGGCCACCGAGGACTGCCCTATTCACGGGAGGACCTTCCTCGTGACCGGGGGACAGGTCCATCTCTTCCAGCCCTTTGCCGTCATCGACACCGTAGAGAAGAAGGGGCTGTGGACGGTGGACGAGCTCAGGCGGGAGGCAGCGCACTTCGCCGACGTTCCTTTCCACCTCAACAACCCGTTCGAGGGCCAGATGGGCTGACGCCCACGACGTACCCACCGCGGGGGCGGGGCGTCGACGAGCCGGCAGCGCGGGACCGCGCCAGCCCTCGCTACTGCACCGGCCGGAACAAGGGCACCCAGGCCTCACCGGCCCGCTCGAACGTCACCTCGACGGGCATGCCGATGTGCACTTGATCGATGTCGCAGTCGACCAGATCGGTCGTGAAGCGCAGCCCGGGCTGCTCCTCGAGCTCGACGATGGCGATCACATACGGCACCGGAACGGAGGGATTGAAAGGGTGGTGGTTGACAGTGAAGGTGAACACCGTGCCCCGCCCACTGACGCGTCGCGCCACGAGCGCCCCACCACACGAAGAGCACGCTTCACTCGGAGGGTGTGCCCACCGTGCACATGATTGGCACTGCGATATCAGCAATTCTCCCGCGGCTCCACCAGTCCAGAACGGACGGCTTACCTCGGTGATCGGCGGTGGAATCCGGGCAGGAGGGTCTTCGACCACCTCGGTAGCGTAGGCGCGCGACCGCACTAGCTTGTGAGCTGTGTCCAAAGACAAGCGTGGTGCCATCATTTCCGGTATCGGCATCTCGCCGATCGGTCGCCGGACCGGCATCGCCGGCATCGACCTGACTGCCCGTGCCGCACGTCAGGCCATCGCCGATGCCGGACTCGAGCCCGCGGACATCGACGGGATGGCGACGATGGGTGAGACTCCCGTCCGCGAGGCAGCGGCGCACCTCGGAATTGAGGTCAGTTGGCGCGATCGAGGATTCGCCACCGGTGGACTGCTCTCGCCGGTCATGGCCGCGTGCAACGCCGTCGCCGCCGGTGACGCCCGCCATGTGCTCGTGTACCGGACCGTGCGGATGATCGGCGGATCGATCCTCATGGATGGCGCAGACCGACCGGGCACGACCTCTCCGGACCCCGAGCCTCCGCCCTCGATCCCGGGGTTGGAGTGGATGGGACCCCTCCTTACGATGCACGCATACTCGGCGGCCAATTGGCTTGCTATGCACTGCCAACGCCATATGTACCTCTACGGCACCACCAAGGAACAGCTCGGTTGGCTCGCGGTCAACAGTCGACGCAATGCAGGGCTCAATCCCAACGCGGCGTACCGAGATCCACTCTCGCTGGACGACTACCTGACGGCGCGGCCCATTTCGGATCCCTTCGGTCTGTTCGACTGCGATGTGCCTGTCGACGGCTCCATCGCCCTCGTCATATCCGGCTCTGACTTCGCACCGGACTGCGCGAACATGGCCATCCAAGTCGAGGCCTTTGGCGGCGCGCCCAGCGAGGGGGGCTGGAGCTGGGATCAACGTCCCGACTACCCGAAGATGGCTTCGGTCGACGCGGCGGCCGACATGTGGAGCCGCACGAGCCTGACACCGGCTGACATCGACGTTGCCGAGCTGTACGACGGCTTCACCTTCTTGACACTGGCGTGGCTCGAGGCCCTTGGTTTGTGCGGCGAGGGTGAGTCCGGGCCATTTGTCGAAGGCGCCCATCGGATCGCCCTCGAAGGGGAGCTGCCTCTCAACACCTATGGTGGACAGCTCTCAGCCGGGCGAATGCACGGCTATTGGGTCCTCCATGAAGCCGTGCTCCAACTCCGTCACGAGGCGGAAGCCCGCCAGGTGGCCCGTGCAGACGTCGCCGCGGTCGCCGTCGGCGGCGGGCCCATCGCGGGGTGCATGCTCCTCACCCGGTGAGGGGATACGGCTGACAGGCACCCGGTGAACGGGGGCCGGGTGAGGGGGGGCGATATCGTCAAAGCCGGCCCGATCTCGAGGAGTCCCCGTGTCGTATTCGTTTGCTCAGCGCGCTTTTCCCGATCTGCCCGACGAAGTGGCCGCCGTCCTGACGTCGTCGCTCTACACGGAGTTCGGCTCCATAACGGCCAAAGGCGTACCGCTCAACACACCGCTCTTCGCCTTCGTGGGGCCGGGAGGTGACACCATTGATGTGGCAACCGGACTCGCATACCCGGCCAAGGCGGAGCGCGTGCGGAAGGACCCCAAGGTCGGGCTGCTCCTCGAGGGTAACCGGGATCCGGGACGGCCCATCGTCTCGGTTGCCGGATTCGGCGCAGTCCGCGACGCCGACATCCAGGCCAACCTTGAGCGTTACATTGCCGAGACTGCCGCCCGCCTTCCGACTACCTCGGGAGGGCTCCCGTGGTCGGTGCTGCGCGAAGCCGTGTGGTACTGGGCGCGCGTGCTGATCCAGACCACCCCGGCGCGCGTCGCCTGGTGGCCCAACGCCAACGAGACCGATGCCGAGCCCATGCGCTGGGAAGCGCCCGGCACGGCACGGTACCCGTCATCAGATCCAGCGCCGGCGGGTCCACGGACCCCTCCCGCCACCTGGACCCAACCCGATGATTGGCGCCCGCGCGCCGTCGAAGTACTGGAGAGAGGCCTTCCAGGCCACCTCACACTCTGCGACGACCACGGCTTCCCCCTCCCGTTTCGCGTGCGCTCCGTCGCCCTCGCAGACGGGGGATTCACGCTCGAGGTACCCCGGGGTGCGCCTTGGAAGGTCGTAGGCCAGGCCTCACTCTGCTTCGCCGGCCAAGCAACCTTCGTCGGCACGGTCGAGCCCACGACCGAGGGCGGACATCTCACGGTTGAGCGGCGGCTCGCCGATCTCCCACTCATGGCCGACCCGGCCGAGATCTGGCAGCCGAAACCCGAGACGAAAGCGGCTCTGCTGGAACGCCTCGAAAAGGAACTGGCGCGACGCGGCCTCCCGCTCCCCCGCGTTCCCGAAGACATGCCCGCACCGACGGAGGGATCCATCGCGCGGAACGACGCATCGAAGCGCAACCATAGGGTGACCGACGGGAAGGTGGACCCGTAAGAAGGTGGGCAAGCCTGCAGCCCGTTCTCAGAATTCAGCAGGCAGCTCGTCAGCAGTCGGTGCGTAGTTGAACATCCACCGCACGCCGAACCGGTCGAGGCACGTGCCCCAGGTGGCTCCCCAAAACATGTCGGCGAGTGGCGCACAATCAGTGGAGCCCTCAGACAGAGCGTCGAAGAGACGTTGCGTCTCTTCCCGGGAATCCGGTTCAAGGTTGATCGTGGCGTTGTTCCCGATTCTCAGCTCATGGCCCATCGACTCCAGCATGTCGGTCGCCATCAGCACATGGCCGGCAAGGATGGGCAGCTCTACGTGCATGACCATGTGCTTCTCGGTGTCTGACAACACCGGACCATCGGGATTGGCCGGAACGTCGCCCATCCACTGAATCGGCCCCAGATATTCCGTGCCGAAAATGGTCTTGTAGAACTCGAATGCTTCCTCAGTGTTGCCCATGAAGTTCAGATAGGTGCTCACTCGAGCCATGGAGATCCTCCTCGGTTCCGATGGGATGGGAACAGTCTGAGTAGACGTAGCCGGCATGCCAAAGTCATCGGGTCCTCTCATGGTCGGCTCGGTCCCGCCTGACCGCGCGGCCCAATCGCACAAGGTAGGCAAGCGCAGATCCGGCAAAGAGCACTCCGGTCACCACTAACCAGTTCACGATGTAGATGTTCTCGTTGAATCCCGTTGAAGCCTCGTAATAGGGGTTGTTGAGCCTGAAAATCAGGGGAAAGAACAAAGCGAGGAGCACACCCGATATGACCGCGGGAACCCGCACGTAGTTGATCCACGGCACGACGGCACGACGGGACAGCTGATGGCGTTGCTGCGCACGCACGGCCAGGAGGTCCACCAGCGCGCAGGCCGGCCACACGATGAAGTCCCAGGCCACCACGCTCACGGCGAACCAAAACAGGATCCCCTTGGTCCCACTCTCTTGCAGGACCTTGATCAACGCGTAGAAGGCCACGGCGGCGCAGGCCATAAACCCCGCGAGGTGCACCGGACCGGCTCCGTATCGACGTCGAAGCCACTCCACCTCAGGCCTCCTCGGTGAAAACGATCTCGGTCATCCATTTCAGTTGGTGGGTGCCCGGGGCGGACGGGACGATCACCCGAGCAGGGTATCCGTGGTCGAGTGAGAGGTCGGCCCCGTTCACGCGGAGGGCGAGCAGCGAATCCGCCGCGGTGATCTGCGAGCCCGCCAGGATCACGTTTCCATAACCGAGCGCTTTGAGTTGGGATGGCCCGGGGTTATCCCGGCCGACCAATCGAGCCAGGTCGGCCAGCGGTACGCCGGTCCAACGTTGCTGCGTGGACCACCCCTCGGTACACGCGATCGGCAGGTCTGCCGTCGTCTGCGGCATCGCCAGGAGCTGCCGGCGACTGAGGGAGAGTCTGTGCGATCCGAGAAGCGAGAGGCGCCAATCCGGCCCGACGTCCGTCGATGTGATCCCGTACGAAGCCGCCGTGTGATTGACGGGGAAGTGGTTGGGCCCTGTGTCGGGTGAGCGGTAATGCGTCCCGAACACCGCGAGCTCGCGCATGGCGCCACCAATTGCCTCGCCGGCCGTCAGGAGGAGCACCGCCAGGGAGGTTCCGCCAATGAGGGCAAGGATGCCTCGGCGCGAAATGGTCGGGTCGGCCGGCATTTGCGGGATGAGGCTGCTCTCCACCGGTTCAGGTTTGGTATCAGCCAGCCCGGTTCTGAGTTCCTTCCGAAAGCTGCGGGATCGCAAAGCACGCACCATGTCGCCGAACTTGACGCCGACGTGGAGTGCGAACCCAGCCATGAACGCCCAGGCGCCGTAGAAGTGCCCGGAATAGAAATTGATCTGGCCGTAGTAGTCAATGTCCAGTATCCCGGTGCTCATCTCGAACACGATGCCGCCGACGACGAGAGCCAGACTGATCCTCTCTAGGAGTTGCGCTATCGAGTGCCAGGGTGGCCATTGGAACAGCTTGGGCATGACGGACCACAACTTGGCCAGGACGACGGGCACGAGTACGAGCCCGAGTATCACGTGCGTCCCTTCGGTCACGCGGTAGAGCCAGCTTGGTTTCGTTATCCAGTTGAACAGGTACAGCCCGAACAGCCCGTGCGCGGCGTTGGGATCGTTTCCCGCCAGCTTTGGGTCGTACGCGGCATAGGAGAGTAGACCGGTGACGAACTCGATCGGAATGCCGATCAATAGAATGAGCCCGAAAACCGATGTCAACCACGGCCCCCGCACCGGGCTTCTCCACCGACCGGGGTAAATCGGACCTCGGCCTCGGTGCGAAGTGGGGCGCGCATTGCGCATGCGGTCGTCAGCTGTCTCGGATGGGCGGGAATCGCCTTGGGTATCTATTCGACTGCCGTCACGTCCATTGATCGAGAAATCTTAGATCCCCCCAAAGTCGCCATCCCGTCGGTCCCACCCTTATGGGGGGTCGCCTGCCCTCTTTCAGGCAGTAGATCTCGAAGGTATTGGTGAAGGAGATGCCTGGCCGAGGACCCCCTGGATGGTGCGAATGGATTCGGCTTCATCCTTAGCCACTCGAACGTAGGCGCAGGGCATCCTCCAGCGCCGGGACCCTTGGGGGGCGAGATTGCCGGTGCATCCCTGCCGCTCCTTCTCCTTTGGTCCTCCCGTTCCCGTGACACATCCGTGACACCCTCGTGACGGTCCCGTGATTCCCCGTGGAGCGGGCAGAAGTACCCCTCAACCTGGCGTACGTTTTCGTCGTACGCCCGTCAAACAACGATTGCGCTGTGTGAGGAGGCCAGGTTGACAAGGGTTTTGGAAGCGCCTCCTTCCACGCCGAACCGGCTTCTTGCGCCCATCGCATGGATTTACCGCGGCCATGCGCACTAACGGTCGCCGCCGAGCCGCGCTCACGGCGCGTACCGCAGCCTTGCCCGAATGCGGCCGCCGCATTGGTGGCCACCTTGCATCCGGCAACCTTGCTGTCCTCATCATCGCACTTCTCGTGGCTCCGCTCGGGCTGACCATCCCGAGCGGAAGTAGTGCAGCAGCGGCTGACGGTTCACAAAAGGGTGATCACGAAACGTTGTTTAGCGAAACCCCGCTCACTCCGCCAACATCCATCGATGCCACTTGTTCGACCGACATGACCACGGAGCTGAACTTGTGGTTTGCCTCGTTACCTGCCGGCACCGTCGTCGACCTGCCATCGGATGGTTGCTATTTGGTCAGCAACTCCTCCTCTTCATTGCTGGCCATCGAGAACACGAGCAGACTTACCATAAATGGCGAAGGGGCTACTTTCGAGCAAGGCTCCTATAGCAATGGCGGCAACAACGACCCAGGGCCGATACTGACCCTCGGATTCGATCGTGATCTCACCATTAAGAACATCACTGTGAGAGGTCCCAGTTCGGCTGGAGGTTCCGAGGATGAGGGAGACACAGGAATCCTCATGTGGCAGAACACCGTCGTCAATCTTGACGGTGTCACGATTACGACGGTGGAAGGAGACGGTCTAGATCTCTACCCGCTGGGAAACGAACCGGGTGTCAACTGGAACGTAACCATGGACGACAGCACCATTGAGAACATCGGCTACCACGCGATCGTCCCAGAGGCAGTCAACGGGTTTACCTTCGAAGGTTCAACACTGAGCAGCGGAGACATCGACGCCGAGGTTGACTTCTCATGTCAATCGACCTGGCCGTTTGGCTGCGGCAGGCTCAACAACCCCGATATCGGTGTCGTCAACATGGCATTTAGAGCGGATTCCTTCCCCAATGGAATGACTCTGGAAGACGGCATGAGTTGCATGCCCGTCGGCAACTGGACCATCGAAGGGAATAGCTTCGGTGGTGGCGGCATCGACCTGCAGCTCGATACGACCTACAGCCTGACACTCTCCGCTTTGGACATCTGCGGCCAATACAGCGGTCTGACCATCGAGAACAACACCAGCACGAATGGCGCATTGACTCCCTGTTGTGGCAGCGGGAGTCCCTACATACTGCTCCAAGGCTGGTCAAACGTGACCATTGCTGATAATCACCTGGTCTTCGACGTTAACCAGGGTCTTGTCGGTGGTCCAGTCATGGATCTTTGGGGCGACCGAAACGTCGCAATCACGAACAACACATTTGCGAACTACTACACGGTTGCCCAGTCCGACGCACCGAGCGGCTGGCCGGCCACGACTGACGTCCTCGTTTGTGGCAACACCATTGGTTCCGAGGAGTACCCCGTAACTGAGACCGCATGTCCGAGCACGGCGGCAGGCTCGCTTTTCGAACGTCCTCGTTTCACCGCGATAGCCAGCGAGCAACCGGCCAGCGAGACTCCGGAGGCTCCCGCGGCCATACTTCTCCCTGTAACCGCCGGGGTGATCCTTGCTGGAGGCGCCACTCTCGTTGTTCGCCGCCGCCGCAAGATGGAGTCCACCGATTCGGGATAGAGAGTAAGCACATTCGGTCGAGGGTGGTCCACTCAACATTGCCGCGCAGTCCCGCTGGGGTCCGCGTGGGCGCACATCCTCACTTCCATCCTGGTGAGCATCGATGGTGGCCCTTGACCTGCCACCAGAGAATGCGTCGCTCCCCCGGCGATAGTCGCTCGTCGGTCCTGCCCGTTCTCGCAGGCGACTGCCGGGACAATCGGCGAACATCTGCGGTCGGCGTCAAAGAAATCATCTCCGCTCCGCGTACCGGTCGCACTCGTTTCGCGATCCGTTCATCTCGCCCTCTTATCGTGCATGTCGATGGCGTTGACGAAGGAACACACATTCTTCCGGTCGGGAACCTCCACTCGGCCCGAAGGCTCGTCAACGGGCGCACGCGGGATTACGGCTCCTGCGTGCCCAGGCGACGGCGGGGTTCCCCCAAGGCCCCGCCGTCGCCTGTCCCTCTCGCTTGATCTCGAATTATCGTTATGCCACACCTCGGGACTTTCTCCCCTAGTGGACGACGGCTGGCTTTGGATACCCTCTGCACGTGCGTGTCCGAACGCTCGTCATCGAATACGAGATCATTTAATGGGCCGATCTCGATGGAATGGGCGACCTACCACTCCTGCTGAAAGAAGCGCTGGGCGCCGCCCCGCAAGTGGGCTTTATTCGTTGCGTGACCGACCAAGGCAGAAAGGTGACATTCGCCAGTGGTGCGAAAGCCACCAAGCAACTCATCAGGAGCGGAGCTGCCAGCGATCCCAATGGAGTTGTGATATCGAAGGATGACTTTCCGGTGATGCTAGAAGGTTGGCCGTACCGCTTGCGAAAGCCCTGAGAATCGCCAAGGGCAGCATCGAGGGAACTTACCGAAGCGCATCGTGATCCTCGTCGGCTTCTACCCCAGCCTCGGTCGGCCCATGCGTCCAATGGCTCAGGTTGCTGGAACCACCTCCACGTCCCGCATGTCGCAACTCGATCGGCCGACCGCAAACGTGACAGGTCGGGGGTGCTTCGTCCATGGAACGCCTGTTCCCAGATGGGCAGTTGTCAAACCCCCGACCCGTAGGGGCCATGGGACAGCCTCAGGCCCTAGTCCAAGTTCCCGACTGCGGGCTCAACGTTATTCGGTGGGATGACTGGGGTGACCCTCAATCTTCGCAACGGCTTCGTTCGATTCTTCACGACCCTGGTAGTCCCGTCGCAGACGCGGAACAAACCGGAGGTTGGTTTCTCTCCGGCTGTGTATTGAAGAGATCTTGGGCGGCGTTAACGGAGTTGGTGAACTGTTCCAACGTTTGGGACTGTGGGATCTGCGAACTGCTGGAACTGTCAAGACGGGTCACCCTGTCCGTGGCAGAGTCGTACGCCATCACTCCACGGACACCGCCGACTATGCAAGCCGTATGATTTGCGGTGTCAGGAGCCCAGAAGAAGATGTATGACTTTAGTCATGTGCGTAACGCACTGGCACTCTTCGTCAGTGAGGGTGATCTGGCCGCCCCGGTCCGTTCTGAGATTGGAGCTTCGTGGGATCGCTCTGTTCGCTCTGGTCTCCGACCCCGACCAGTTCGATGCGAAGTTCGACTCAAACATCAACTCCGAAGGAGCGATCATCCGTGCGGCACGCCCTGTTCTCGGCGAGGTTGCCGCGGAGGTTCAGCGTCGGAGTTGTCCTGACGGACGAGCGGGGGCATGTCCTGGAGCGATGGGTTGCCGACCGAGGGCTGAGTGCCAGGTTCGACAAGATCTTGCTGGCACCAGGGTTCCTGTATGAACCAGCCGGAGCTGATCCAGAAGCTCCGACCGCTGCCGGAGCCTTAGACTCTGTTCGGAAAATTATCGCACTTCATTGAGTAAATAGCCTTCATGAGGGTCGGCAATCGCGTAGCGTTTGCCATGGAGTCCGACGCGGTTGCAGTGGCGCAGACCTGGCGAACGACACACGGCGACATGACCGACGAGGAGTGGGAGCTCATCGTCGATCTCGTCGCTCCGTATTGGCGTCCGGGCTCGATGGGCCGACCGGTCAAGGTCGACCGCCGCCGGGTGGTCGACGCCATTTTCTACGTGACAGCGACGGGTTGTCAGTGGCGCGCACTTCCCGATAGCTATCCGAACTGGAACACGGTGCACCGCTACCACCTCGAATGGTCGCGCGACGGCACCTGGGAACGGATCGCCGAGCGACTCGCCGCGGCGGTGCGCCAAAAGGAGGGACGCCAGGGCACGCCATCGGCCGGCATCGTCGATGCACGCTCGGTCCGTGCCGCAGCCACGGTAAGCAAGAAAACCAAGGGATTTGACGCCGGAAAGAAGATCAACGGCCGCAAGACCTTCGGCATCGTCGACACCCTCGGACTCCTCATGGCCGTGGTCGTTGTGGCGGCGAGCATGTCGGACAACGCAGGCGGTATCACCGTGACCGACCGTGCCCGCGATCGCTCCGCTCGTTTCGCCAAGTTGTGGTGTGACTCTGGGTTCAAACGCACCTTCATCGAGCACTGTCGCAACCATCACGTCGGAGTCGAAGTCGTCAACCGCATCCACCCCAGTCGCTTCGAAGTCCTCCCGAAACGCTGGATCGTCGAGCGCACCTGGTCGTGGCTCATGAACAGCCGACGCCTCCAGGTCGACTACGAGCGCGATCCGATCGTGACCGAGGGGTTCATCTGGGCCGCCCATAGCCGCTACCTCCTGCGCCGACTCACCCAGCCGCCGATCGCGTGATCGCGCTGGGGAAACAATCGCGACAGTCTCTTACAAGCGACCGACATGAATCGTCAACGCCATCGACTCCCACTTGGCTGTTCGGCGCCGCGCTCAAGTGAGGCGACCCAGGCTCCAGGCTGAACGCCCACGGCCGCCGGAGGGCCGGTGCGGGGATCAGCGCAATGCGGACCGATCGAGAATCTCGATGAATGCTGGTCGTTTGCCGAATCGCTCACGGAGTGCAGCCACATGATCCCAGAACTCCTGCTGCTGACCGGCAGCGTCGGCCGCGCGCCGTGCCTTCTTGAGCAACGCTGCTGCCCGGGTGTAGGCGGGCCGGCCGGTGGTCTCCAGCTCGACATCGGCGAGTTTGAAATACACCACCATGGCGTCAACCGGATGTGACGATGCACGGCTCTCGGCCAGCCGCTTCCATCGGCGCTGGCCGGGATCCCAATCTGGATGGTCATTCGTGACCTGCCACGCCGCCTCGGGCTCTACGTCGGCAAGGAGCGCGTCCACCAGGCCACCAAGATCCTTGGCCTCCAGCACCGACCTGGCAGCGGCACGGTCTGAATCCCAGACCCCCGTCGCTTCGGCGGCCTCCCGCAGCAGGGCGTAGGTGGTGGACGAGGTCATGCGCACGTGCTCCTCCCATCGAAGCGCGGCGACCTCGCCCGAGGCACCCCGCCGGAGATACACCCCCGCGGCCAGGTCGTAGAGCTGGGCGACCTGCCACCCATTGGTCTCGACGATTCCCCGTTGCGCCCATACCAGCGCATCGTCATCTCGGCCCAGCTCCACCATGGCTTCGGTGACCTGAATGAACTGGTACGGCGACGTCAGGTTGCCGCCGAGCAGCCGGATGATCTTGTCGATGTCCCCATCGAGCACCGCCAAGCGCTGGTCGGCATATCTCAGTGCGAAGGGCTGCTCCCCGGCCCTGCGCCGGCGGTCGATCTCCTTGCGGTACACGGCGAGCCCGCTCTCTCCCAATGCGCCGGCGTACCCCTTCGGATCGAGGACAAAAAAGTCCTGATCATCGAGCGTGACGCGGACCATCCAACGAGCCAGCTTCACGGGATCGGCGACCCCGGCATCACATGCCAGGACGTGAAACTCGAGCAACGCAGCGACCAGGCCTCCGATCTCGCCGTTGGAGTCGTCGGCACGGAGAATCGCCTTGACCATGTGACCAATGGCTCTTTCGATCAGCTCTAGGAGTTCCGCGGATGGCGATACCGCCAGTTGGTCTCCGATCGCATCGACGACCGGGCTTGCCTCTCTGGCCCATTCGGAACTCTCCCAGTAATCGAGGAAGCGACGCGTCCGAAGGCTCGAGTCGACTGCAGCTCGCAGCGGAGTCAGGTCCACGCCGACGCGGTTTGCCATCAGCTCACCTCCAAGCCGATATCCAATGGTCATCGACGCCCGCCCCAGCGTGGGCCTTGGGGGACACAATAAGAACCGGGCGCCCATCTTCGTCGCGCCCATACTGCACATCATGTAGACGGGCGCTCCGCACGCCAACCCCGCATGGTGCTGGATCGTCTACCAATTGTAGCACTCACTATGCTACAATTGCGAGATGACCCGGATTGGAGTGCGAGAACTTCGTCAACACGCGAGCCGCTACCTGGAGGAAGTGAAGGCTGGGAAAGTCGTCGAGGTAACCGAAAGAGGGAAGCTCGTTGCCCTTTTGGTGTCCCCCACCCCGGCCGTTGCCGTGAGGGATCAACTCATCGCTTCTGGTCGGCTTGTGCCAGCAAAGAGCGCGTTCCACTTGCCGGAACGCAGAAAGGTAGTCCGCGGAGAGGCGACGGGAACGGAAATCCTCACTGAACAGCGCCGGGAACGACTCACGTGATCTACTTCGACACGTCCGCGTTGGTAAAGCTGGTCTTCGATGAGACCGAGAGCGCGGCCTTGGCCGAGTGGCTGACCGTCAGGGCAGACGTCCCCAAAGTCAGCAGCGACCTGTCGACCATTGAACTGCTTCGGACATGTCGGCGGGTCGACGAGGAAGCCGTTGAGGGCGCCAACCTATTGCTCGGAGGTATCGACTTCCTCCCCATGGATCGTGCCATTGTCGAGAAGGCTGCGACGCTCGTCCCGACCGAGCTGAGGAGCCTCGATGCAATTCACCTGGCAAGTGCCTTGTCGGTGAAGGCGAATCTGACCGCCCTCGTTGCATATGACGTTCGACTCTGCTCGGCCGCTGCGCAAGCGGGCATCGAAGTGGTCTCGCCTGCCTGATCGCGCTGATTCGGGTGCGTCCCGCTCCGAGCTGTCCAACCACGGACCATTTTGGTCACGGCCTGAAGAACAAGGGCGCTTTATTGAGCTGGGTACTTCAAGCCTTGGGTGGCCGGCCAGCTCCACTCCCAGCCCCGACATTGTCGATGAGAGCGTCGGTTCGCTACAGCTGCGTCGTCAGAGAGTCTGAGGACGTCAGCGACGAGTGCGCATCGAGCCTGAACCGGAGAAAACACCCTCCCTGTACGGTGATGACCCATGGCGCAATCTCTTGCCGAGCTCATCGATGAGATCACTCTCGACGCCTACGACCTCTACGAACAGCTCTCGGGATTCCTCCAGGTGTTTTCGGATGAGGTAACGGTCCCCGCTCCTGGCACGGTGTTGGACTTCCCCGTGGAAGTAACTGGCTTCGACTTCGAAGGAGACGAGCGGCGTGGTCTGGTCGCCCAGTGCGAGCACGGAAGAGTTGTAGGCGCGGTCTCACTGGTGGACGTGCACTTCGAGCCGCACTCGGTCGCCGGGTGGCTCCATGCCGCCTACAGGACCTGGATGGGTCTCCCACCGTTTCCGGCCCTCCGGCCATCGGGCTGGAGCTGGCCATCTACGTGAGCAAGCGCGGCCGTACTCCCACCCTTGCTCTCGACCGGCTCACAAACACCGAACGTGGCCAGTTGCTCAGCGAGCTGCTCTTGGCCCATCCCGACTTGGTCGACCAAGCCGAGAACCGTGCGCTTGCAATCTTGGCCGTTGCGGACGCCGATGAGGTAGCCGAGTCCATCGAATGGACCCTCCGTGAGGCCGATGCCGACCAACTCGCTCTCCGCGCCGGGCAGAATTACGGACGCGGCTATGTACACGAGAACGAAGCTGCCAGCGAGATCCTCGAAGAATTACTACAGCCTGATCTCGATGATCTGGCCCGCCGGGGTGCGCTCGGACTGCACGACGTAGCAAGCCAGATCGGACTTGGCCTGCTACGGGGCCTCGCGAGGTGCCGAACCGCTGTGGAAGACGGCACGGTGCTCGCCTACGCCGGCCCGGACGTGACCGACGACCTGGCCTGGTCGGTGTACGACGCGCTCACCAGGGCAAAAGTGAGCTTGCCCGACGGCGCGTCTGACAGCCTGCCAACCGAATGGGGCCGCTTACTCATTCCATGAACCCCTGCAGAGACTCCGGGATGATTCGCGCAACTCGAATTCGTGGGCGCTGCGGGACTCGAACCCACGACCTCAGCCGTGTGAAGGC
>Ga0182018_10001714_pt1 | contig 24092 bp, 16 predicted proteins | sample 812P2MmetaG_FD_120490 | JGI IMG/M metagenome (GOLD analysis project Ga0182018, IMG submission 120490) | Permafrost microbial communities from Stordalen Mire, Sweden - 812P2M metaG | ecosystem: Environmental > Terrestrial > Soil > Wetlands > Permafrost | place: Sweden: Stordalen | collected...
GAGACCCGTCTGGGTTTGCAACTGCGGCGCATTTCACCCAATGGGTGACAAGTGCCATGACTGCAAACACCTGCGGCTGAGGAAGAAGGCTGGCTTGGCGGCTTCTCAACCGCCGTTTTTGGGCTAATCCACAAATGAGTCTCGAAATCGATGTTTTCGATGATGCCGTTGGGCGCAGCCTTTGCATCGGCCCGCTTTCCGTCACAACAGGGCGTTGTTTCGGAAAAGCCCGGAGCGGGCGAGGGCTGTCCCGGAGAAATGGTGCATGAGGGGAGGGTAACGAGCGCTTTTCCGGCCGATCGCGCGTTGGAATCGACCCGGCGTTTCAGGCTCACCAGAACAATTCTAGTCCCGTGGCAGCATGAAAAATGCTCCCATCCCCTATTGCAGGCGTTGTGCAGCCCTCGGCGGAGCCCGTCAAGGCTTCCCTTCGGGCCCCCAGCACCGTTGCGCGGCCTTGCCTGAACCCGCCGCAAGGCCATCGCCCGTCCCGCCGGCGTCGTCAGGTCCAGGGCTTCGGCCAAGGAGCCGAAGCCGACGCCGAGGTGGTCCAGTTCCTGTAGAGTCGGGAGCAGGTCCGCCACGGATCGACCCCGCCGGTCCAAGCGCCACACCAACACCACGTCGATTTCGTGGCGGCGAGCCGCCTCCAGCAACTTCTCCCGCGGTTGCCGTTCGGATGCACCGCCCTGAATCGAAAGCCCCGGCTGAGTTGTCTGCCATGGCCGCGGTGTACGCACCTTCGATTCACCAGGCAACTCGATCTGGGTGGGCAAATGGGTGGGCTGTTTTTTCGTCCACCGCTTGTAATTTGTAAGTTTATTGAAAGTATTGGTCGGGGCGGAAGGATTCGAACCTTCGACCTCCTGGTCCCGAACCAGGCGCTCTACCAGGCTGAGCCACGCCCCGAATGTAGACCAGTATACCATTTGTTGCGCCCCCCATCGCCGTCGCGTACCATCGGATTCGTGAGCGATACCGGGAAACTGCGCGCCCTGCCGGCGGTCCACGAAGTGCTTGCCCAACTCTCGCCCTCCCTCGAACCGTATCCGCACGCGCTGCTGGTGGCGGAAATCCGCGGGGCGCTGGAGGAGATGCGCGCGGAAATCCTCGGCGGCCAAACCAACGGCCCCGCTGCCGAGGTGCGCGTGGAACGGCGTCTGGCGGCGCTCGAAAGGCCGTCGCTCCGGCTCGTCATCAACGCCACTTGGCGTGGTGCTGCACACCAACCTGGGACGCGCGCCACTCGGCCGAGGTGATGCCGGGAAGTTCGGTGATCGGCGGCGGCTCGACGCCGGATGCGAGCCTTTTTCCAGAGCCGTTAAGAATCTTGCACCTCCAAGCCATTGACTGGCTTGCGGCTGCGCGCCAGCAGTGGAAATCGATTGCGAGTGTGGGAACTTCGTGCCGTCGCTATCGCAAAACTATCTTACATGTGTGCCCGCACGGCATTGCCGCCTACTTGGGCGGCCCTGTCGCTATACCTTGATCGTATCCGCTGAAGGATCCTCCGGGGCTTATTCGTCGTAAGGACTCAAATACACCACTGAATCGTAATCCACCAGCCCAAGCCGAACCCGGTTCAGCCAGCCATTACGCCCCAGAACATTTCTTGTGAAATTCGGGTTTTCGTAGAAATACACGAGCGCCTGGACTTCGACGCCAAGCACAGCCAAAGTCAACTCATGCCCGTAGGCGCGGAACTCGCCGGCCACCGTCGAAAAGGTCAAAGGCATCCCGCCCTCCACTTCAATCAGGAGCGCCTCAGCAAAGCCTCGTTCAAAACGCAGTGATCCGCACCCGTGTCAACTTTCGCAAACAACCTGACCGTCTCCGTACCCGCGCTTAGCGCCACCGGAACGCTAACGCCTCGGTCGGACGGTCGATAAGCGTAACGCACGCGGAAGGATAACGGATATGGCACTCGCTTACCATCCACCGAACGGCAGTTCGGAAGGCTCCGTCACATGCACCAGAAACGGAGAAAAAACGCCTAGCGCCCTTGCCTTCTCCAGAGCTTCGCGAGCGACGGTCGCCTCGCCCACCAAGCGGTTGCCATCCAGGGCGACCCACCGTCCCGCGTATTCACGCCAATGGGATTGTACCCATGCCTGCTCTCTCGCGCCGGATGTCGCAATGTCGGAACCGGCGGAACCTGTCGCTCTTGCTGGCCTCGGCTTGGAAAACCCTTGGGGTAGCGGCACAATTGTGCCCACGACTGGCGGCCCCTTCAATCTTCGCCTCCGCGAGCGCCTTACGCGTTTTCGCCCAATCTTGGCGAGTCCCAGGCCCGAAAGCGCATACTTGGCGGAGTGGGTTACCTGTTCCATTAGCCTGTTGCCTTTGAGTCCTGAACGACCGCGATGTCAAGGCTCCTCAACAAATCCGCAAGTCTCTTCCGGCCAGCGTGAATCAGCTCATCGGGGCGCGAATGTTTCCCTTCAAAGACAAGCGTGACGGCGAGTAGGACACCCCCTTCAACTTCCGCCGATCGATTGAGCACGAAGCTAGAGTCAAGAAAACCTTGGCTGGCGTCCGGAGGCAGGTAGTACACAACAGCCGTCTCGGTGCCTTGAGGCAAACTCTCATGCGGACGGCAAAACGGTTCCAGCGCCGCACGGTACGATCCGTTCAAGAGTTCGCAATCCATCTCGAAAAGCAGCGAATGGGATTTTGCGGTTACCTCCGGCGATGTGCATGCAATAACTTTCCACACGCCTCGGATTGCCTCGGCTGCGCCGTCCCCAGTCTCGTCGATGGAGAAGAAACGAATCTCAACCCGATCGGCCCGAATCACGACATTCGCGTCGAGTTTCTCCACTTCGCAACTCAGGCCCGTATCCTCAAGGGGGCCGTCGTCCATGCTTACATCGGAGACGCCCACGTCAAGATGGTCGAACTCGGAAAGCAACGCCGAGAGCACCCTGCCGGGCGTATCGATGAGCGTGCCGAAAGACGGCGAGAGCACCGCCTCGTAGGTCAGCTCGGATCGTTGTACGTGCAGGTGCGGCATTTTTCGATAAGCCTTAAGGAGCGAACCTTTTAGGATACCGCCTTCCGAGACAATAATTTGTAAACGGCCCGGCGGTTTGCGGGGCACAGGATCCCCGCCCGGATCATCGTTCCGATCCTCCTGTTTTCCGCGGGTCCATCGTCTTGAAAAAACTGACGAAACCGGGTGCGTTGATACTCAATCGATCAAGCACGTACTCCACAGTTCGGTTGATCGACGTAGCCCAGAAGAATATGCCCGATATCCGCAACGCCGCAGCGCCGGCGACAACGACTGCCAAGAGGCAAATTGCTGCGAGTGTCGAGTTTTTCGGGTGAAGTTGCTTAAACGGGTCAAAGACCGAGCGTGTTTCGTGTGTCCGCGTACCAGGGCACGCGGTACCGGTGCTCGTCTTGAACGGTGCGCGCTTCATCATAATTGAGCGCAGCGCTATGACAACTCCAACATCCGCGATAATGAGACTCATCGTGAACAACTTGTCGATAAAATCATGAATCTGGGTCGCTTGGTACTGCTCCTGCCCACTAAAGCTGGAAGGGGTAATTCTGGCACCCGCATAAAAGGCGTACGGGATGTAGAGGAGCACGCCAAACCCAACTGACGCGGCAAGCATGACGCCCACCCAAGGCCAAGGTCTAGCGTTCACCCTCCGGGCCGAATTGTAAAACCAGAAGCCGCACATGATCCAAATTATCGGTCCTGCGATAAGCGTCACCGCTCCACCTCCTCCTGAACCTGAAACCGTACTTCCCAGTCGCTTCACGATATCGGGAGATACTACTGGCTGAGGTTTGGGTGGGGTGGGAGTCGCCTTTGGTCCGACGACAGGAGCCGGGCGCCCCTTTCCGCCCGCGGCGGCGATAGCAACTGCGATGTCGGACGAATATCCATGGACGTTGGCAACGTCCGAGCCGTTGCCCCGTACCCGTTCCTAGCATTGACATTTGCGTGTGCCTTAAGCAGGGTCTCGGCCACGCTGGCAGACCCACCCTTCGCTGCCGCCATCAACGGGGTCCAACCTTTGACGTTTGAGTCATCGGCACAGTTTGGGTCCACGCCGGCGGCCAGCAGCGAGCTCACACTAGTAATATCGCCCTTCGCGGCAGCATCAATCAGGGAGGGACACTGTCCAAGCAAGGCTGCTGGAAATACGAGCGTGCACAAAATTAGCGTGTGAGAGCTATTCATGGGGGCCTCCTAATAGAAGTCTACACCTTCACCGGGTTAGCCACTCGCCGTGAGCGCAGAATGAATCATGCGCAAATGCATGGCAAACCGCTGGGTGACGCGGTCCATGCGGCTGGCGAAAACAGCAGCCAGTACGGCTGGAACAAGAGCAGCGGCACGGTGGTTAGACACCATTGCGAAGATGGGAGGTGTTAGCGAAGCCGTCCTCATTTAAGATGTCCCTATTCCGCTCGCGGTGTTGGACATCAAAGGCATTCCAGAAAATCTCCGAGAACGCACCGAAGCGCCCGTCGTCGCCGGTGGCAAACACGTCACCGCGTCGTATGAACGGTGGATCGTCGCCGACCCTTCAAGGGGGGATTCCGTTTGCTCATCACGCGGCCTTACGGCTTCGAGCGCTCCTTAACGCTTGCCTTCGATGACGACCCGGCTGTGATCGCAGATCGTGTCCGTGAGACGCTGGAAGAGTAGCACGCCTTGGAAATGCCAGCTTCCAGCCTTGACAGCAGGTCTCACTCTTCGGAAGCGTTAAGGCGCAATTCCGTTATCTTTTCAGGAACTTGTTCGGATCGAGTAGCACTCGTTACGAGCAGCTACGAGTAGATTCATTTGAGGAGGGCCGTTTTTTTGAGGAAAATCAACGAGTAGTTTCGCTTGTAAGTTTATTGAAAGGATTGGTCTGGGCGGAAGGATTCGAACCTTCGACCTCCTGGTCCCGAACCAGGCGCTCTACCAGGCTGAGCCACGCCCCGAATGTATACCATTTGTTGCGCCCTCCATCGCCGTCGCGTACCATCGGATTCGTGAGCGATACCGGGAAACTACGCGCCTTGCCGGCGGTCCACGAAGTGCTTGCCCAACTCTCGCCCTCCCTCGGACACTATCCGCACGCGCTGCGGGTGGCGGAAATCCGCGGGGCGCTGGAGGAGATGCGCGCTGAAATCCTCGGCGGCAAAACCAACGGCCCCGCTGCCGAGGTTCGCGTGGAACGGCGTCTGGCGGCGCTCGAAAGGCCGTCGCTACGGCGCGTTATCAACGCCACTGGCGTGGTGTTGCACACCAACCTGGGACGCGCGCCACTCGGCTCCCTAAGCGCTCTGCCGGGCTACTCCAATCTGGAGTACGATCTCGCGGCCGGACGCCGCGGCAAGCGCGACACCCACACCGCCGGCCTGCTGGAACGATTGCTGGGCGCGCCGGGCATCGCCGTCAACAACAACGCGGCGGCTATCTTTCTGGCGCTGCAGGAACTGGCCTCGGACGGCGAAGTGGTGGTCTCGCGCGGCGAACTGATCGAGATCGGCGACGGCTTCCGCATCCCCGACATCATGGCGCGGTCGGGCGCCGTGCTGCGCGAAGTGGGCGCCACCAACCGCACGCAGATCGACGACTATCGGGCGGCCATCAACGATCGCACCCGCCTGCTGCTGCGCGTCGATCCCAGCAATTTCCGGATGTCGGGCTTCACCGCCCGCGTGGAGTTGCGGGAGCTGACGGCGCTGGGGCGCGAGCGCGGTCTGCCGGTGTATGAGGACCTGGGCAGCGGCTGCGTGGTGGATCTGCGGCCGTTCGGCATCGACGAACCGCTGGTGTCCGACAGCCTGAAGGCCGGCGCCGACCTGGTCTCCTTCAGCGGAGACAAGCTGCTGGGCGGACCGCAGGCCGGCATCCTCGCGGGGAAACCGGAGATCCTGGCCCGGCTGCGGCGCAATCCGCTGTTCCGCGCGCTGCGGCTCGACAAACTCATCTGCCAGGCGCTCGAGAGCACATTGCGGAACCTGCTGCTGGAACGCTGGGATGCGGTGCCGGCGCTGGCCATGATCCGGCAAACGACCGATGAGATCCGCACCCGCGCCGAAAGGCTGGTGGCACGCGTCCCGGGGATACGCGCCGAGGTAGTGCCGGGAAGTTCGGTGATCGGCGGCGGCTCGACGCCGGAGCAGGCCATTCCGACCTGGCTGATCGCGATCGCGTGCCCCGACCTGGTAGCCGCGGAAGCGCGCTTACGCGCGGGCGATCCGCCGGTGGTGGCGCGGATCGAAGACGACCGCCTGATGCTGGACTTGCGGACGGTGTTCCCGGAGGAAGAAGCGGAACTGGCGGCGGCGCTGAGCTGAAGAGCGCGCGGAGTGGAAGCTGTTAACCTAAAAACGGCGGCTGAGACGCCGCCGGAATAGTCTTCTCCTTCAGCCGCAAGTGTTTGCAGCGAAGGCAGTTGTCACCCATTGGGTGAACTGTGCGGCAGTTGAAACTCCAGACAGGTTGCGGACTTTCCGACCGTGCCGCGGGTCAACCGCCGTTTTTCGGGTTAAAGGACCGCCCAAAGGCGAGCGGGGCAGGCGTCACCGCCCACGAACACTAAACTAGGGAGCGGAGGGCCGGATGAATCGTGGTCCCCCGCCTACGCGCCTTTCGGGTAACAGCCCAACACCCGCAGAAAGTCGGCCAGTTCCCGCAGGTGGTTGAGAGCATTTTGCGCGTTGGGGGTATCCACCCGGCCTAGAAAATCCACGTAGAATAAGTACTCCCACGGCTTTCCGCGCAGCGGGCGCGATTCGATCTTCGTCAGGCTGAGATCGCGTAACGCGAACGCACTCAGCGCGCGGAACAAGGCTCCGGGGACGTTGCGCGTGCTGAAAACCAGCGACGTCTTCCAGGTATTGTGCGCGGCGGCGGGAATCACGTGCCGGCGCGCATATTGCGCCGTACGCAAGAGAAAAAATCGGGTGAAGTTCTGGCGGTCGCTTTCTATCGACCGCCGCAAAATCCGCGCGCCGTAAATTTCCGCCGCCACCGAGGAGGCAATCGCCGCCGCATCGGCTAGCCCCTCTTCCACGATCATTTTAACGCTGCCGGCGGTGTCATAAAACGGAATTCGTTCGATTTGCGGGTTTTGTGCAAAGAAATCAAGGCATTGATTTAACGCTACCGGGTGAGAAAACGCGCGTTTTATTTTAGAAAACGGCACACCTTTTCTAACAATCAGGTTGTGGACGATGCGCACACTGGTTTCGGCCACGATGGGTAATTCAAAATTCACCAGATGGTCGTAATTCTCGTGTACCGAGCCCGCCAGAGTATTCTCGATGGGCACCACCGCGCCGCGAACGTCTCCGGATTTCAGGCTGCGGAAGACATCCTCGAAACGCTCGCAGGGCATCACGGGAGTCCGCGGCCCCACCAGCTTGCGCGCCGCCTCTTCGCTGAAGGCGCCGCGCGCGCCCTGGAAAGCAATGAGAGCATTTGACTTACTCTTCATTTTGACCCTCCCTGCCAACGTCGTACCGCCCGGTCCGGCAAGCCCAACAGGTCCAACACGCGGTCCACGCTGTGATCCACAATATCCATCACTGTCTCGGGATGGTGATAAAAGGCGGGGATCGGCGGGGCGATGATCGCGCCCATTTCCGCCAGAGCGGTCATATTCCTCAGGTGCCCCAAATGCAAGGGGCTTTCGCGCACCAGCAAAATCAGCTTGCGCTTTTCCTTCAACATGACGTCGGCGGCGCGCACCAACAGGTTGGAACTGATTCCATTGGCGATGGCGGACATCGTGTGGATCGAACAGGGCGCCACCACCATGGCGTCCATGGCGCTCGATCCACTTGCCAGGCGGGAGCCAATATCCTCTATGGGGTGCCAGAAGTCAGCGAGCCCGCGGGCGTCCGCCGCCAGCTTCCCGGTCTCCAGAAACAGCGTTTTCTCGCCGGACTTCGACAGGATGAGGTGAGTTTCCACGTTTTCCTGGCTACCCAGCCGTTCGAGCAGCCGGAGCCCGTAAATGGCGCCGCTGGCCCCCGAGATTCCCACGATCGCTCTCACGCCGTTATTTCTCCGCCTTGTTCCGATTTCAGAACAAACCCGCGCATTTTTCCTTGCCGGCCGGCCCCCCGCGGGCTATAATTCCGTTCGGCATCGATTGTCCGGGGACCGGCCTCGGAAAGCCACACGGCACAGCGAGGATCATAACATGGAGCGCCCCGGGGAAAAGCTCAGGCAGGCCCGCGAGCGGTTGAAATTGACGTACCGCGACGTGGTGGAAGCGAGCCGGAAAATCGCCTTGCGGCGCAACAACGAAGAGTTCGCGGTGGCGCTCAGCCGCCTCGCCGACATTGAAAATAAAGGGACGCTGCCTACCATCTATCGTTTATATACCCTGTGCGCCATATACCGGCTGGACTGGAAGGAAGCGCTCCGCTGGTACGGCGTTCCCCTGGACCTGATGGCGTCCGACGCCCTGCAGGTAGGCCTCGACGAGACCCACGCCATACACTTCCAAGTGGACGGCACCACGGCGGCTCCGCAGCCACTCGACCGCGAAATCGACTTGAACAAGACTACTTTTCTGAGCCACATGATCCGCCGATGGGGAAAATTACCGCTGACTTTCCTGAGCGGGCCGGACCACCGGCACTTGCGCTATGGATTTGTGGGGCTGGGCGATTGGTCCATGTCCCCGATTCTTCAGCCGGGTTCGCTGGTGCTGATCGATCAAAATCGGCGAAAAATAGCGGTCGACGGATGGACCAGCGAGCTCGACCGGCCCCTCTATTTTCTGGAACATCGCGACGGATATTGCGTCGGCTGGTGTACTCCCGTGGCCGGGCGTCTGTTGTTGCAGCCGCATCCGTCGGCGCAGCAACGGCCCACGCTCTTTGAATATTCGGATATCGACGTGATCGGCCAGGTGACCGGCGTGGCTATGCTCCTGGAATCGAAAAAGCGCCGCCGCGTTCGGACGTCGGCAATTCCAGCAAAGTCTATAAATCCGTAAGATAGCTGGCGCTCCACATCGCGTGCCGTGGGCGGAGCCAGATCGTGGTAATCGAGCGCCTGCCAGGGCATCCCGGTGACGCTCAGGTATTCATCCAGGTCCGACTTCTGTTCCGGCAGGCTGAACCGCAACCATTCCGAGAATACCTGGTGGTGGCTGTTGCAAAGGGTGCCGTCCGTGTCTTCCGGTCCCAAAAGCCGCATCCGTGCTTCGTGGCTATATTTGCCGGGTGGGATATTCACTTAACGCAGGTTGCACGCTGGCCGCCACAATAGGTAGAGAAAAACGCCGTCTGCGGGCACAAGATCTTGCGGCAACCTGCGTGAAGGGAACATCCCCTTTTGCCGGTTGCGGCGTCGCGAAGCGAAGCCAGGAAGACCATGCGGCCAAAGACCGTGGGGATCTGCGACACCGTCCTGCGCCACAGCAGGGTGCCCGGCGCCCGAGCCGTTTGGGAATTTGCCGGAAACTCCGCCAGACTGCGATCTCCCCCCATTCGAGAATGCCGGGACCGCCGTACCGGGCCTGCCGTTCTCTCTAAAACCCTCGGAATTCAATAATATACCAGCGCTCAAACAAACAGCCGCCGAAGGGGCTGTGATCGGTACTTTGCAATCATTTCCCAAGCCGGCCTGTTCTGCTTTTAGAAAAACTTCAGGTATAATCCCCTACAACGGTACAGTCACGGCTAGTATAGTACTCAGCTTACTATAGTAGATCAAACTAAGAGAGAGGATCTAACCCCATGAAGAAGCTCGTACTGCTCGCGATGGTCGCATGTGCGTTTTTGGCATCCGCTCGTACGGCACGTGTCGATATTCCGATTCCGGCCTGCAATCCCTGCCCCTTCGTGCACTAGGGTGAATGGTGGCAATTAGGCGCGGCGTCCGCCGTTGGAACCGAGCGCCGCGCTGATTTCATTTTTCCAGGTAGTCGCCATCCTGGGCTCTCGACACCCTGAACGCCACGCTCCTCAAACCTCCAGAAAATAAGCATAATATCTTTAGCCAACCAGGTGTTATCTTTGGCAAAGATAGTGCCAATCATACCCTCACGAGATTGCATTATCCCTGAAATAATTCTATCCTTTGATTGACGAAGAAAGTGTGGGTGTCATGGAATACGTGCTTGGCATATCGATAGGGACATTCCTGGCGTTAGCTGTAGCGCTATTTCTGCTCGTCCGCAAGGTGGCGTTCAACGGGAGCAGTCTGCCCTTGACCGCCGAATGGATCGACGAACTTTCGATTGAACGCTATCGGCCGATGATGCGATTGCTGGATAGCGGCGATCTTGCGTTTCTTCGATCTCAACCCGGTTTCACTCCTCGAATGGCTACCAAACTCCGGATTCAGCGGTGCCGGATCTTCCGTGGTTATCTGCGCTGTTTGAACGGCGATTTTCAACGGGTTTGCGCCGCCATCAAGCTCCTGATGTTGCAGTCCGGGCATGATCGGCCAGATCTGGCTGGCGTGCTGGTGCAGCAGCAGGTAATGTTCGCTTGTGGTATGGGCATGGTGTCTGTCCGGCTGTTCCTATATCGTTGGGGTTGGTGCGGGGTTGACGTAACGAGTCTGGTCGGGAATTTCGACCGCATGCGCCTGGAATTGCGAAGTCTGGTTCCGGCTGCCCTTTCGGCTGGAGCCTGAACCGATTTAGATCCCGGGTGTTTCCGGGGCGGCTGTAGCGGCCAATTGTGGAACGCCGTTATAGCCGCTTTAATATATCTTTAGCCTCTTTCAATTGCGGATATTTCTTTTCCGCCTCCCGAAATTCTTTGGTGTGTACCCGCCTCCGCGCCCCGTTATGGTCCACAGGATACTGTAAATGCAGCATTTCATGAAACATCACGTACTCTACCGCCAGCGCCGGGCGGCCCGGCTGATCGAAAATGCGGCTGATGATAATGGCATTATGCGACGGGTCGAAATGTCCCAGCATGCTGCGCGACACGCCCCGGCTCCATCCTAACCGCGGCATCCCCTGCAAGCCGTCGAAGAACTGCCGGTTGAGCCGTTCGAAAATCTCTTCCAGGTTGTAAACCAAGCCCTGCGGTCCGGAGACGAACTTGCGGCCGCGGATCTGCCGGACCAGGTGCGCCTGGCGCCGCATATCGCGCCGGTTCAGGTACAGACGGTAGCGATGGTTGTAGCGCCGCGCCACCGGCTTGCGGTAGAGCTTTCCCAACAGAATAAAAGCCAGGGCTTCCATCACCGGAGCCGGCGCCGCCGCCAGCAAGTCCGAAATTCGCACCCGCAGAGAGCCGCTGTCCAGCCGGATGAAGCTGTCCGCGTTGGCAAACCGGCAGAACTCCACATGCATCTCCGGCATAGGCGTACGCGGTTTCAGTTCCCGAAACACCCGCGCGTAAATCTCCTCCGGCGTTTCGAAAAACAGGGAACTTTGAAAACCCGGCAAAAGTGTTCCCTCGGGATCGGACATCTCTCCCTAGGGTAGCGCGCCCGCGGCGAGCGTGGCTGGAACGTTTCGCCTCGCAGCGCGCGGAGTTGGATTCCTCCAGCGTCGATGGGTTACCCTGAATCCTTAAGGACAAACCAATTTGCCAAAGGCGAAAATCAGCGCATTGGGGTGCTATACCCCGCCCGGACTTCTCACCAATCAGGACCTGGAGAAGCTGGTAAACACCAAAGATCAGTGGATTCTGGAGCGCACCGGAATCAAGGAACGTCACATCGCGGCCAAGGACATGGCCACGTCCGATATGGCCATCGCCGCCGCCCAGTGCGCGCTCGCGCAAAACGGCGTGGACCCCTCCGAAATCAACGCCATCATCGTCTGCACGGTGACGCCCGACTTCATGTTCCCGTCCACTGCCTGTCTGGTGCAGAAGGGCATCGGCGCGCGCGGCGCCTGGGGCTTCGACCTCATCGCGGCCTGCTCCAGTTTCGTCTACGGCACTACCGTGGGCGCCCACCTGGTCACCGCCGGTACGCACAAGAAGGTGCTGGTGATCGGCGCCGATACCATGAGCCGGATTATCGATTACACCGACCGTTCCACCTGCGTATTATTCGGCGATGGCGCAGGCGCCGTGTTGATCGAGCCGGTCGCCGAGGGCGAGGAAAACCTCGGCTTCCTCGATTTCCTGGGCGAAATCGACGGCTCGGGCGGGGACGCCCTCAAGATGCCCGCCGGCGGCAGCCGTTTGCCGGCCTCCCACGACACCGTGGACCAGCGTCTGCACTTCGTCCACCAGGACGGCTCGCAGGTCTTCAAGTACGCCGTCCGCAAAATGTATGAGTCTTGCCGGGACTTGCTGGCACGCAACGGTCTCACCGGCGACGACATCGCCGTGATGATCCCCCACCAGGCGAACAAGCGCATCATTACCGCCGCGGGCGACCGGTTGGGCATCGCCCCCGAAAAGGTGCTGATCAATATCGACCGCTACGGCAACACCACGGCGGGCACCATCCCGCTGGCCACGCGCGATGCCATCCGGGAAGGCCGCCTGAAGAAGGGCGATCTGGCGTTGTTTGCCGCAGTGGGCGCCGGCTACACCGTGGGCGCAAGTCTCTGGCGTTGGGCGTACTGAAGAAGCTTGCAGCAACCCTCACGCGCCTGCGGCGCTATCTATTTAGCAATGCAAAGGTTGGTGTTCCGCGCCCTCCGGCTGCGCCATTTCGCGGATGGAGGGGGGGTACCGCTGAAGCCGAAGGTAGCCATCGGCGAGTTGGAGCGCATAAGCACCGGAATCTGGGGAAGTGGTCCAGGCGTCGATTACAAACGCGACGGGGGGCACGGTGGCCGCGACTTCGACATCGAAGAACAAGGACTCGGGCGATCCAGACCCGTCCTGACAACCGCTTCCCTTCCCAACAGTCGGAAGACCTCCTTGCGGCGCCTGATGGCGATTGCCGCAAGTCCAGAGGCGAGCAGCGCGATTGTGCCGGGTTCGGGAGAAGCGCTAGCGGCATTCGACTGGATAAAAAAGGTGTCGTTGTCCCCGGCGGGGTCGGAATCAAACGCGGTTCCCACGAAAATTCGGAGCAGGCGCTCGCCGGGGCGTAGAACGTATTCCGCTGCGTCACAGGGTGGCACCTTCCGTTCGGATCGTCGGCCTTCCGTACATCGGTAGTCACCGCCCGCCAGTCCGTCAGCCTGTCCGGAATGCGCGTGATAGGCCAGGAGCCAAAACATCGCTAAACGCTGCGCCGACTACCGAGGAGTAATCTGCCACCCCGCCTCGACGCGATGGCCGCCCGCCAGGGCCAGCCACTTCTGCCGCCTTCCAGCTTCACGAGCTTGTTATCCTTGAGTTGCGCAAAATGATTCGATCAATGAGCAGATACCCACGCACCAGCAGCCTTGCCCCCTGTTGGGCTTGCTGGCTGCAACACTGTCAGCGCCGGAATAAAAGGACAGCACCTTCGCCGGTTTTGTAGTCGGGAGGATGGCCCCATTGGCGGGGACGCGGTATACACTCTACACAAGATTCTAAATTCAGCTTGGCGCCACCGTGGTGCCGGCGCTACCATCAAGCTTGCGCCAACTGGTCGAGTTCTCGCGGACGGACTTTCGGACGTGCGCGGTGTTCTTGATGCAGGACCGCGACACCCAGAGCGTTCATAGTCTGTACGACTTCACCACAGCCCCGCTCATCCCGCCTCATCAGGCGTACTCTATTTTGGAAACGAAGGCAGTGACATCGACCTCTACGTCTATGGCGCGCTGCACGTAGCGATTCCGCCGTATGGTAAAGGGGCTCGTGCCGTGAACGCCGACCCTTGGCGACCGTGTGAGGGTCCATGCCGATGAACTCGGCAATCCGCTGATCCCCGCCGTAGCCGAGTTTGAGCGACTCCAGCCCTGCGTACACGCGGCGCTGTTTTTCATTCAGCATGCTGGCGAACAGAACAATCGCTGCCTTTAATTCGTCGGGCACCGCTTCTGACTCGGCCAAACTGCTGGCCAGATTCGGCCGGGGTTGAAGCACGTGCCGGGCCAGCAGTTGCCATTTGCGAAGAACCGGATTCATCGAACAGTACAGATACAATCCCTCCACTGGTTGGCGAGCAACGCGCTCGTGTTGCACCAGCTTCAGCAACGGTTCCTTGGTCCCCACGTGGAGCAAGTGATCCAACTCCTCCGCAAAATATCCGGCCGAGGAACTCTCGACAAAAGCCTGGGCCGTATCCAGCAAAGTGCCCTGGCGGGAGAACCAGACCGACTGGAAAGACCACAGGCCGTTGGGATCGAACTGCGCGGAGTGTGCGGGTTTGTCGGTACGCCGCTGCTGACGCCTTCCACACGGATTGCCGGCTAGTTGGAGAAGAAACCCCGAAGAAATTCAGAAGAGCGTCAGTGTCAGAACGTCCCACCGGTAGCGAGAAATTGAGATCCTTCATTTCCTTAATAGGAAAATTCCTGACCCAGTCATTCCATTGAAGAGACTTCTCGGACTCACGACAGCGAGCTTCGGACTCATCGAATTGGCGCTGCGGGTTTAGCCACAAATGTGCAGGCCGCTGGAAAACCTTTTCAAAAGCAAGGGCCGTCGGCGGCGTAATCGGCGTTTTCGAATTACAGATCTCACTGATCGTTTTAGGCGTTAGGCCAGTCCGGCGAGAAAGATCACGTTGCGACCACCCGTGAAAGTCGAGGTACTCGAGAACGGTCTCGCCAGGGTGCGAAACGGTGTTCGGTTCAAAAATGGTTTCGTTAGTATTATCCATGAGTGTCCTCAATCGCAGGAATGTTAATCGACGTGATAGACTTCCATCGCTGGTTTTCATCAGAGCGGTCGGTTGCTACCGCTGCTTCGTGGGGTTCAAAAAGCAGGCGATAAGGCTGCTTCAGGTCCACAGAAAACGTGCCTGCGCGACCTCCCTTCAGTTCATGGACGCGTTCAGGCCCGGAATTAGGGGGCCAAAAATCGGCGAGCGAATCAGCGGCTCGAAGCGCAGCCAACCTAAGCCTGATCTTTTTCGCCATGTCGAAGCCGTGCAGCCGTTTACAGGCGACTTCATCCTCGATCGCCCGACGCAGACTTGTTATCGCTGACATATATTTCCATTCGTTCCCCAGCGGGTAATCATGCACTGGACCGTCAATGGCGCAAACGCCATCATCGCGCTACGTTGCTCTAAACTCAGCGGACGCTTTGACGTCTGGGAGCGTCGATCCGACCCGGCTGCCGCGTGATTCCATCCCCCAAATCCGACGTGCACCCAAGCAATAGCAATGTCCGACCCGCCGAACTTCGTTCACAGCTTTTTTTCCCACTGAATCTCCCCTATTCTCAATGCCCTGCACGCCCAGCCGCTGGTCCCGGCCGGCGCCGGTCCTATCGTGTAGTCGTGAACCGCTGCCCGTTGCGCCATTTTCGCCCACGAACCCACCACATCCCTATGAAACCGGACCCCTTGCCCAATAATTTGGCTTCGTTTCATCAATTTGTAAATTCGCCTGCCCCCTTCGGCCGCAACTACTGCTATAACGGGAAACGGTCATGAACAAGCCAACTATCTCGCTCGCCGTCCCTTTGCTCTGCTTGCGGGCCCTATCCGCCGCCGGCCCCGTCGACGTCCGCACCAGCCCATCCACCATCGTTCTGGCCAACGACTTCCTGGAGCGCACCATCTCCATCGCGGACGGCGACGTCGGCACCCGCCAGCTTCTCAATAAGATCACCGGCCGCGCCTACTCCCTCCGCGGCGGCGAGTTCGAGGTCAAACTCAATTACGAGCGCGTGGGCTACAGCTTCGGCAACGAGAATCCGCGTGCCTTCACCGCCGCCGGAGCGCGCGTCGCCAGCCGCAATGTCGAGGACACCCCCGCCGGCGGCAAGCGCCTGACCCTCCACTTGGCCCCCTCCCGCGCCACATCCATCGACCTCGTCTACGAGCTCAATCCCGCCGACTTTTTCACCCGTCAATGGGTTCGTTTGGCCAAACCCCAGCAGGGCACGTTCTACCTCGAATGGGTGGCGCCCGCCAGCAACGAATGGGGCGTGCCGCGATTCTCCCTCGGCGGATTCGGACAGCCGCTCTTCGCCGAAGACCTCTTCCTGGGCCTGGAATATCCCACCGGCTACAACACCGTCACCGGCTCCGAAGTCACCCTCGGCAGCAACGTCGGCATCGACATCCCAGCCGGCGGATTCACCAGCGAGCCGGCCGTCATGGGCGTGGCGCCCGCCGGCCTGGTCCACCAGCAGTTCCTCGAGTACGTGGCCCGCATGCGCGTCGCCCCCGTCCGCCCGTACCTGCTTTACAACTCCTGGTACGATTTGCAGCGCCTCGCCATGAATCACGACAACACCCTGGAGCGCGTCCCCACCTTCCGGAAACTGCTGCTCGAAAAGTACGGCCTGCATCTCGATTCCTTCGTGCTCGACGACGGCTGGGACGACATGCACAAGCTCTGGGCGATCGACCAGCAGCGCTTCCCCAACGGCTTCCGCGACCTCACCGCCGCGCTGCACACCATCGACAGCCACCTGGGCATCTGGTTCGGCCCCATCGGCGGCTACGACCAGAGCGCCGTGCGCATCTCGACCGGAAAGGCCGACGGCATGGAGATCACTTCCAACGGCCGCTATTTCTGCATCGCCGGCAAGAACTACGGCCGCCTGTTGGGCGACACCATGCTGAAGTATCAGAAGGAATACGGCATCAACTATTTCAAGCTGGATGGCATCGCGTTCGGCTGTAACGAACCCAATCACGGCCATCCGCAGGGCGTCTATTCCGATGAAGCCACCGCGCGCAGCTTCATCGATATGTTGGGCAAACTGCGCGCGCAGGACCCGCAAGTCTTCCTCAACATCACTACCAGCATCTGGCTGAGCCCCTGGTGGCTTCGTTTCGCCGATACCGTGTGGATGGGCGGCGCCGATTCCGGCTACCTGCCGTCAGTGCCCACGCTCGCGCCGCGCCAGAGCGCCGTGAGCTATCGCGACTCCGTGCTCTACGACGATTTTGTCACCCACCAGGCGCAGTTCCCCATCTCCTCGCTGATGACCCACGGCATCATCAAGGGCAAGGCCAACATGCTCGGCGGCGAGAAGGAAGTGCTCGAAGACTGGCGCGACGAGGTGGTCCACTATTACAGTGTCGGCAACATGATGTACGAACTCTACATCTCGCCCGACATCCTCTCCCCGGACGAGATGGACACGCTCGGCAACGTCACCAAATGGGCTACCGCCAACGCCCACCCGCTACTCGATAATTCCACCATGGTGCTGGGCGATCCCGCGCAGCGCGAGCCTTACGGCTACGTCCACTCCGGCGCGGAAAAATCGATCGTCACGCTACGCAATCCCTTCGTGCGCCCGCGCACGGTGAAGCTCAAGATCGAGGAACACAATGGCTTCGTTCCAACGCAGGGAGCGCAGGTATTGGAGATCCAATATCCGTATCGCGAGATTCAATCCGGCTCGGTGCATTCCGGCGACACCCTCACCTTCGATCTCGGCGCATACGAACAACTGGTCTTCGAGTTGCGTCCCGCGGCAGCCACCGACACGGCACTCACCGGCGTCCGCTATAGCGTGCAAGGCAATACCGTTCTCGCCTACGACGCCTCGCAGACCGCCGAGACGCCGACGCTCACCGCCGCGCCGCTACGCGCCGAGGGCGTTGCCGGGGCTGCCCGCACCATCCACGCCGCCGCCACAATTCAGGTCTCAGCCGGCTACCGCGAAGCTCGCGTGGCGTTCCTGCTGGAACCCGACCAGGAGATTCGCCGGGTCACCGCCGAAGCCCGCGACGGCGCCACTCCCTTGCCCCTTTCCACCGAGAACGGCGGTCGCGGCAACTGGCACTGGTTCTACGCCAATCTCGCGCCGGGCAAGCATACCATCGACTTTACGTTCCATGTGCCCGCGTCCCCCGGCGGCGTGCGCGTCTCCGGCTGGCTGCTCACCAGGCGCACCCTGCCGTCGCACGAACTGCATCCCGGCGCGGTCCCGGCGCCCAGCCTCTTGCCCGCCATCTCGGACGTCCAGCGCGGCACCTACGCGCTGCTTGAGGAGTTCATCCGCTGATGCTCTTCATCCCGCAATGTGGCGCAGGCACTCCTGCCCAGCCTGCAGTTGGTGGGGCAGCTAATCCTGGCTGCCGCCGGCTTTCAGCCGGCGTCCGGAGTGCGGCCATTATCCAGCGCGAGCCGGGCAAGCTAAAGCACGCCCCACCCATCCCGCTGATCCTGGTGGGGCATGCTTTAGCCTGCTCATCCGCATGCGGGGCATGCTCCTCCGGCTTTCAGCCGGCGCTCCGTGCTCCGAGGTTTCCGCTGCCGGCGACGTTCGGCAGGGATCGCCCGTTGCTCCGCGGAGCTTCGCCACAAGCACCCTATGCAAGGAGTTCATCCGCTAATGAAACGCCGTGAATTCGTAGGAACCATGCTGGCCCCGGCCGTCCTGCCGGCGCTCGCCCAGCCGCCGGCCCACACCTTCTCCTGGCGCGGCGAGCAGTTTCTTCTCGACGGCGCGCCCTTCGTCATCCGTTCCGGTGAGATGCACTACCCGCGCGTCCCCCGCCCCTACTGGCGCGACCGCATGCGCAAAATGCGCGCCATGGGGCTCAACACGCTCTGCACCTACGTCTTCTGGAACGCGCACGAGCCGCGGCAGGGCAAGTTCGATTTCACCGGCAACCTCGACATCGCCGAGTATATCCGTACCGCCCAGTCCGAAGGCCTCTACGTGCTTCTCCGCCCCGGCCCGTACATCTGCACCGAATGGGATTTCGGCGGCTTGCCCTGGTGGCTGCTCGCGACCGATATGAAAGTCCGCACCGCAGATCCGCAATTCCTCCGCGCCGCCGCGCTCTATATGGATCGCGTGGGCAAAGAACTGGCCGGGCTCCAGATCCATCGCGGCGGCCCCATCCTCATGGTGCAGGTGGAAAACGAGTACGGCTCCTTCGGCAGCGACCACGAGTATATGGGCGCGGTCCGCCACATGATCCAGGACGCCGGCTTCGATTGCCAGCTCTCCACCTCCGACGGTTCCGGCAAGTCCAATCTCGCCGGCGGCACGCTCGATGGCGTACTGTCGGTGATCAACTTCGGCGACGGCGGCAACCCCGAGCACGAATTCGCCAACTTCGCGGCCTTCCGCCAGAACGTCCCCAAAATGTGCGGCGAGTTTTGGTACGGCTGGTTCGACCATTGGGGCGAGAAGCACCACACCACCCTCGCCGGGCGCGGCGCCGCGGGCGTCGACTGGATGCTCTCCCACGGCATTTCCTGCAACCTCTATATGGCTCACGGCGGCAGCACTTTCGGGTACATGGCCGGCGCCAACGGCGATATGGTTTACCAGCCCACCATCTCGGCCTACGACTACGACGCGCCCATCGACGAAGCCGGCCGCCCCAACGTCAAGTTCCACGCCATGCGCGACGTGCTGCGCAAGCATCTCGCTCCCGGCGAGCGACTCCCCGAGCTTCCGCCGGCCCTGCCCATGATTTCGATCGCGCGGTTCGAGTTGACCGAGTCGGCCCCGCTGCTCTCGCACCTCCCGAAGCCGAACGCTCACGTCGGGGCGCCGGTCAGCATGGAACAGCTTGGTCAGGATTATGGGTTCGTTCTGTATCGCCACGAACCCACTCGCACCGCCAAAGGGACGCTCGAAATCGGCGAAGTACGGGACTTCGCGGTGGTGCGCGGCAAGACTTTGGATCGCCGCCTGCATCAGAACAAGCTGGACGTGGAACTCGCGGTGGGGCAGCCTCTCGACATCCTGGTGGAAGCCATGGGCCGGATCAACTTCGGCCCGCAGTTGGTGGACGACCGCAAAGGCATCGTCGGCAAAGTCACGCTGAACGGCGAAGAGCTCAAGCCGTGGCTGCATTATTCGCTGCCCCTCACGGACCCGGCGCAATGGCCCTTTGCCCGCAAGGCCGCCTCGGGCCCCTCGCTCTATCGCGGCACGTTCCGCCTGGACGCGCCCGGCGATACCTTCCTCGACATGCGCGGTTGGGGCAAAGGCCTGGTCTGGATCAACGGCCACCACTTGGGCCGCTACTGGCGGGTGGGTCCGCAGCAGACTCTGTTCGTACCGGCGCCGTGGTTGAAGACGGGCGCGAACGAAGCGATCGTGCTCGATCTCGAAGAAGGCAAGACCCGCACTCTAGAGTCGCGGACCGACCCCGTCTACAACACGCCCGCATGACCTCTCAGCGAGCCGCGGATGTAAGGAGCCGGACCGCAAAAGCTGAAAGCTAAAAGCCAAAAGCTGACCGCTCGCGGCGGAGCCGCGATAGAAGGCAAAACCCGCACTCTGGAGTCGCGGACCGACCCCGGCGGCGTGGCGGAGGCACTCGTGCCTGCCCGGTCGAGACTCATCTCGACCCTCTTGGGCAGCAAGCCGCCCGGAGCGCCGAGATGAGTCTGGGCGCCGCGGACCGGGAGTCTGCGCCACGACGATTGCTGCGATTTATTCTTGCGGGCTTCATCAGTACTCGTCAAGAAACAACTGCGCCAGGTCGCGGCTCGCCACGTTATAATCGTGATCGCATGGATGTCTACGAGGAGTTGGTGCGATTGCGCAATTTGGGGCAGAGGTGTGCGCTGGCCACCATCGTGGAAGTGCGCGGCTCCATCCCCAGTTACGAAAGCGCCAAGCTGCTGGTGCGCGAGGACGGCTCCATGGTGGGGACCATCGGCGGCGGGTGCGTGGAAGCCGAGGTGTGGAACGCCGCCCGCGAAGTGATGCAAACGGAACAACCGCGGCGGCTCACCTTCAACCTGGGCCAGGACGCGGCTTACGACAACGGCCTCATCTGCGGCGGCCAACTGGATGTCTTCGTGGAACCCGTGATGCCCATTCCGCACGCTTACATTTTCGGCGCCGGCCACATCTCCAAGAGCCTTTCCAAAGTGGCGACGCTGGCCGGGTTCGCCACCGTGGTGGTGGACAACCGCGAGAGCTTCGCCAACCGCGAACGCTTCCCCGAAGCCGCCGCGGTGCACGCCGGCGAGTACGAGGAAGTCTTTCCGCAACTGCCCATCAACGAGACCAGCTACGTGATCATCGTCACGCGCGGACACCGCGACGACATGCGCGTGCTCAAGCTGGCGCTGGCGACGCCGGCGCGCTACCTGGCCATGATCGGCAGCAAGCGCAAGGTGCTGAACGTCATCCGCGAACTGGAGAAGGAAGGCGTGGAGCGAGCGGCGTTCGAGAAGATCCATGCGCCCATGGGGCTCGATATCGGCGCCATCTCGCCGGAGGAGATCGCCATTTCCGTCACCGCCGAGATGATCGCCGTGCGCCGCGGCGCCACCTCTAATTGGCGCGCCCTTTCCATGTCGGTATTCGCCGGCGAAAAAGTGCCCGCCGTGCTGGCCAAGTGAGCGTAGCGGGTCTCATTCTCGCGGCCGGCGAATCGCGCCGCATGGGGTCCCCGAAAGCTTTGTTGCGATACGGCGAAGAGACTTTCCTCGATACCTTGACGGCGCTCTTCGCCACGCGCTGCTCGCCGGTAATCGTGGTGCTGGGGGCGCACGCCGCGGAGATTCGCGCCGGCGCCCTTCGTCCCGCCACGTTCGTGGTGAACCCGGATTACGCGCGCGGCATGACCACCTCGATGCAGTGCGGCTTGCGTTCGATTCCGCCGGATGCCGACGGGGTCTTGTTCACGTTGGTGGACCATCCCGCCGCATCACCGGCCACTCTCGACGCCCTGCTGGCAGGCATTGGTGGCGCAGGCACGCTTGCCGGCCGGGTCGAGACTCCGGCCTCCGGAGGCCGGCCTGGATATTCGACTGCCATGGAAAATGACGGGAGCCCGTCACATGCTTCCGGCACTCCGCTCCCTGACGGGGTGCCCTCTGGGCCCGGCCCGGTGAGAAGCTTCCTTCGCGACCGTGACAGCGAGAAATGCGGGCTAGCTCCAGCCGACCCGGACCGCGCACCTCTTTTGCGAGTCCCTCGCTACCGCGGCAAGCGGGGCCATCCGATCTGGTTTGCCTCGCAGCTTATACCCGAATTCCTGGCGTTGCCCGCGGACGGGGCTGCGCGTGAGGTGGTGCGGCGCCACGTGGCTCGCACCGAGTTTCTCGATCTCGACGACCCCGGCATCGTGGCCGATATCGACAGCCCCGAAGATTACCGCGCGCTCACCGGAGCCGGAAAATGAAACTCACTCCGGGCGTGGTTTTCAAAGGAGTGGGCGCGGCAGCGGCGGTGTGGCTGGTTGTGGGGCTGGGAGCGCCTTATGTCAATGCCAATCCCTACGCCGACCGGCTGCGCGGATCGCTTTCGCGCGCGCTGGGCCGCCAGGTGGAGTTCCGCCAGCCGGTGAAGTTCAGCCTTTTTAAGGGCCCCGGATTTTCCGCCGAAGACGTGGTGATCCACGAGGACCCCTCCATCGGCGCGGAGCCGATGGCGTACATGGACGCCATCGATGTCCGGCCCAGCATCTGGTCGCTGCTGGGCGGGCGCTTCGTGATCGACTCCATCCGCCTGGAAGGCGCGCACATCAACCTGACCAAATCCGACTCCGGCAACTGGAACTTCCTCTCCTTTGTGAACCGCTCGCTGTTGAGCGCCGCGCCGGCCATCCACGTGCGCGACAGCCGCATCAATTTCAAATTCGGCGACACCAAATCGGTCTTCTATCTGATGCAGACGGATCTCGACATCTCGCCTCCCGGCCCCGCCGGGGGCGGATGGCAGGTGTCGTTGACCGGCAAACCGGCGCGCACCGACCGTCCGGCGCAAGGGCTCGGCTCGTTCACGCTGAAGGGGCGCTGGTTCCTGGCACCGGAGCGAGTGGACCTGGATCTGACACTGGACCGCAGCGGCCTGGGCGAGATTCGCGCGCTGCTCGAAGGCCAGTCCGGCAGCGTGCACGGCACCATCTCGTCGAAATTGCACCTGGGCGGCCCTATCCGGAACATCGGCATCGTGGGCCGCATACAGATTGAAGACGTGCACCGCTGGGACCTGATGCCGGCGCAGGGCCAGGGTTGGCCGCTGGACGTCCACGGGCGCCTCGACCTGGTGCGGCAGGAACTCGACCTGGAGTCGGATTCCGCCAACAATGCGCCGCTGCCGCTTGCTATCCGCTTTCGCGCCACCGATTATCTCTCGCGGCCGCGCTGGGCCGTCAGCGCCAACTGGAACCGCTTCCCGGTAGCGCCGATCCTTGAACTGGCGCGGCACATGGGCGCGCAGTTTCCGCCCAAATTGCAGCTTGCCGGCGTGATGGACGGCGCGATCGGGTATTCGGACGGCAACCTCCAGGGGCAGGTGATTCTGCGGGATGGTTCCGTGACCATACCCGATTCGCCGGCGATGCGTTTCGAGCAAGCCGCGATTGTCTTCGACGGCGGACACATCCGGCTGACTCCCGCGCGGGTTCGCACCTCCGAGCAGGACGAAGCGCAAGTGGAAGCCGACTATGCCATGGGCGACAACACCCTGGACCTGGCGATCTCGGCCAAGGAGATGCGGGTGGCGTCGCTGCGCGCGCAAGTGGCGCTGGCCGCGGTGCCGTGGCTGGAGCAGGTGCGCTCGGGCCAGTGGAGCGGCGAGCTGCATTACCACTACGGCGTGGATTCGATCGGGTGGACTGGAAGGTTGGAATTGAGCGGCGCCGAAATTCCCGTGCCGGGCCTGGCCGATCCGGTGCAATTGGCCTCGGCCAATGCGCAGATCGAAGGGGCGCGCGTGGTGCTGGATCACATCGAAGCACAGGCGGGCAAGAGCGCGTTCACCGGGTCGTACAGTTACGAGCCGGGCGCGGCGCGGCCTCACCGGCTGCACTTGCGGGCGGCAGCTCTGGATGCGGCCGAACTGGAGGCCGAGTGGATGCCCACGCTGCGCCGCAACAACGGCCTGCTGGCGCGTGCGCTGGGGCGCACCAGCCTGCCGGATTGGCTGCGGCAGCGCGCGGTGGATGGCACGATCCAGGTGGACGACCTTCTGATTGCCGGCGCACATGTGGAGAATCTGCGGGCGCACCTGCTGTGGGACGAGGCGCGGGTGCAAGTGGACATCCTGCAAGCCAGGTTGGACAAGACCGCCCTTACCGGCTCGCTGGCGGTAAACCTGCGCGGCACGCGGCCCACTTACAGGCTCGACGGCAAGGTGAAGGGTATGAACTGGCAGGGCGGTAAGTTGGATGGCGAAGGCGC